>Ga0184634_10000003_pt1 | contig 66387 bp, 69 predicted proteins | sample PLM31_200_b1_FD_133016 | JGI IMG/M metagenome (GOLD analysis project Ga0184634, IMG submission 133016) | Groundwater sediment microbial communities from an aquifer in East River, Colorado, USA - PLM3-1_200_b1 | ecosystem: Environmental > Terrestrial > Soil > Riparian zone | place: USA: East... | reverse complement strand
TTTAAAAAGGTAAGAATCTAATAGTGTCGGAGAGGAAAAAGATAGTCCGAGTGCCTCTTCTTGGCGGCGGTATCCATCGTCGCCTCCTGATGTGGGGCCTTGGCCTTTTCGGGATTGCGCTGACGGCTGTCATTGTCGCGGGCTACTCTTATACCTCAAGGCAGATAGAGCAAGATGCCGCCCAGTTGCAGGCGGAGATTGCGTCAGTGACGGCCGATCGCATCCATACCTTTGTGCGACGTAAGATCGAGCGGTTTTCGGATCTGGCTGCCGCCGTAAGTCTCTATGGGTTGGGGAGCAAAGAACAACAGTTGCTCACATCTCTGCTGGTAAAAAACGATGGCAGCTTTACCGACGTTTCGATTATCGACGCTCGGGGCATGGAGGTGGTGAAGGTATCCGATAGAAGAGTTTATTTCCGCTCGGACCTGTCCGATCAGAGCAGATCAGCGAAGTTCAACAAAGCCATTAAGGGGGAGAATTATATAAGCCGGGTCTACACTTCAGACCAGGCTCAGCCCTACGTGACGGTTGCCATTCCGCTTTGGGGCACCGCTCAAAGTGTCGTCGGCGTGGTATCGGCGGAAGCCGATCTGTCGTTCCTGTGGGAAGCGATCGGAGAAATTCGCTTCGGCACTGCCGGCTACGCGTACTTAATAGACGAGCAGGGAAATCTCATCGCCCATAAAGACCCCCTGCTGGTATTAAAAAAAATGAACCTCCGACAAGCCGATGGAGTCCAGAAATTTTTGCGCAACCCTACGCGTTTAGATCCCAGTCCCGCCCGCAAGGGACGAGGATTACTGGATAGGCCGGTGTTGTCCACCTACGCCCCGGTCCCTGAGCTGGGCTGGGCAGTTATCCTGGAGGAGCCTCTCGAGGCGGCGTTAGCCAATGTGGAAATATTGAGGCGCTATGCGCTGGCGCTCCTGGCCATAAGCCTGTTCGTCGGAGCCGTTGTTATTGCTTGGGTCAGCAGCAAGATGGCAGGACCGATTCGGGAGCTTCATGAGGGGGCCGAAATCATCGGCAGCGGGAATCTTGACTATCGGGTCAACATCGAGACCGGAGATGAGATCGAGTGGCTGGGAGAGGAATTCAACAAGATGGCGGCAGAGCTCAAGGTCCTCTATGCCACCTTGGAACAAAAGGTGAAGGACAAAACCGCTGAGTTAGAGCAAGCCAACTCGGAGCTTGAACAGATGGCCTTCAACCTGAGAGTCAACCTGGAGCGCATCCAGGCGCTGCACGAGATTAATCTGGCCGCGACCTCCACCCTCGACCTCAAGGGCCTCCTCAATCTCCTGCTGGAGAAAATCGATAGGCTTCTCCCCTATTCTTTTTCCACAGTGAGGTTGTGGAACAGAGTCACCGAGGAACTGGAGCCCGTGGCGTGCCGTAATCTCGACGAGGAGGAATGGAAGAGAGAGACCGGCAGGGGCCGGAGTGGTATCTCCCGGGCTGCGTTCGAGACCAAGATGCCTGTGAGGATCGACAATCTGCAAAAGGATCCCCGGACCAAGGACCTGGATTTTTTCCGCAAAAAGGGGATGACATCTTTTCTGGGGCTGCCCCTGATCGCAAAGGGCGAGGCCCTGGGGGTGATTGGCTTCTATACGAGAGGGGTGATAGGCTTCTCGAGAGAGGAGCGCCCATTCAGTAATGAAGAGGTCGATTTTCTCTCCACGCTGGCCAGCCAGGCGGCTATAGCGATCCACAACTCCCAGCTTTACGAAGAGACCAAGAGGGCCAATGAGGTGAAGACGCAGTTTTTGAGCGTCATGTCGCATGAGCTGAGGACTCCCCTCAATGTGATCATGGGTTACGCCGGGATCATGAAGGATGGGATGTTGGGTGAGGTCAACCCGGAGCAGGAGAAGTCTATGGGGAAAGTCATGAGGCAGACCAACGATCTCTTAGCCATGATCACGAGCATCCTGGAGGTGACCAAAATGGAGGCCGGGGCGACTTTAGTGGAGCGGCAGGAGGTCTATCTCACAGACTTCCTCAATTCGATCAAGTCGCTCCACAGTCTCCCTCTGGATAAAGATGTCACCCTTCACTGGGACTATCCCTCGGATCTGCCGGTTCTCATGACTGACAGCGGCAAGCTCAAGCAGATCCTCTATAGTCTCATCAACAATGCCATAAAATTTACCGAGAGAGGCCAGGTGACCCTGTCGGCCCGCCATCTTCCCGAAGCTAAAACCGTGGAGTTCCAGGTTAAGGATACCGGGATAGGGATCAAAAAGGAGCTCCTCTCTGTCATCTTTGAAAGGTTCCGTCAGGCCGACAGCTCCGAGACCAGAAACTATGGCGGCGTGGGATTGGGCCTTTACATCGTAAAGCAGTTTACCGATCTTCTGGGAGGAAAGGTCGAGGTAGAAAGCGAGCCCAGCAAGGGCTCCACCTTCACGGTTACGATACCCGCCCTGCTCTACTCCACCACCCTCACCCCTTCAGGCCAGAGGACCAGCACGACAGTCTCCCCGACCCCACGGGGGGTATGAGCCGATTGGGGGTCCAAATAGACCAGATCGCCCTCTTCGTAAACACCCGTCTCATCGGCGATGCTGCCTTTAAGAACGAGATAAAATTCCCCGCCGATGTGCTCATGGCGCAAAAAGGCCTTGGGATCGGCGTCGGCCCTGGCCCGGTAGAGAACCAGCTCCTTCTTCCCTTCCCGCGCCAGCCTGGCCATAGAAAGCCCATTGCCAAAATCCTTCCACTGAAGGCGCGCCAGCGTCTGGTCGTCGAGCTGGAACTGGATGAAATCTCTAAGCGATCGCCGCAGCAGACCCATGACCCTCTCCCTTTCATGACCCTCTCCCTTTCCCTGGCAGATCAGTTGACGGGGGTAGAGCAAGGGAGGCTGAATTTAGGTAGTGGCCTTCCGTGGCGCGGGCTTTTTCCTGGCCGGCGCTCCTTTTTCTCCTTGAGCGGGCTGCCGGCCTCTCTTTTTTGGTGCGGAAGGTGTCTCTTCCTTGCCGGCCCCATCTGCCGGGAGCAACTCTATGCATGAGAACGGCGCGCAATCCCCGTGCCTCCAGCCGATCTTGACAGTGCGGGTGTAACCGCCCGGCCGGTCTTTAAAGCGCGGGGCCAGGGTATCGAAGACCTTGCGCACCACTGCCTCATCGGTGACGACCGCGAGGGCCCGGCGCCGGGCATGAAGGCTCCCCTTCTTACCCAAGCCGATCACGTGATCGGCCCAGCGCCTGAGCTCTTTGGCCTTGGCATCGGTGGTCTCGATGCGCTCGTGGCGCAGCAGAGAGGTCACCAGATTGCGCATCAGGGCCCGGCGGTGGCTCGGGGTGCGGTTGAATTTTTTTCCAGCTTTGAGGTGGCGCATAGATCGCTCAGCAACTATGTTGAGGCAGTCTCTTTCTCTTTTACCTGCCGCCGGCCGTCGATCTCTTCCCGCGGGGGGAAATTGTCGACCCTCATCCCCAGCTCCAGGCCCAGATCGTGCAGGACGCTTTTGATCTCGTTCAGCGACTTGCGGCCGAAGTTCTTGGTCTTCAGCATCTCCTGCTCGCTCTTCTGAACCAGCTCGCCGATGTATTTGATGCCCGCGTTCTGCAGGCAGTTCTGGGAGCGCACGGAGAATTCTAGCTCGTCCACGGTGCGAAAAAGATTTTCGTTCTGCGGGGCCGGCAGGGACTGCCTCCGATCCTCGGGCTGCTCCGGCTGCTCATCAAAATTGATGAAGATCTGGGCCTGATCCTGGAGGATCCTGGCCGCATAGGCCACGGCATCTCGGGGCTTGACGCCCCCATCCGTCCACACCTCCATGACCAGACGATCGTAATCGGTCCGCTGCCCCACCCGCGCGTTGGTCACGTGGAAATTGACCTTGCGGACGGGAGTGAAGATCGCATCGAGAAAGATGGTATCGACCGGCGCCCCTTCCTCCCGGTTCCTTTCCGCCGGGACGTAACCCCGCCCGGCCTTCGCCACCATCTCCAACTCCAACCTTCCCTCGCGCGAGAGGGTGGCGATGTGCTGCTCGGGGTTGAGGATCTCGACGCTGGGACCGGCGGCGATATCCCTGGCCTGGACGGTCTTGGGTCCCTTGATGTCGATCCTCAGGGTCGCCTGCTCCGCATCGTGCAACTTGAGGCGGACCTCTTTCAAATTCAGGAGGATATCGGTCACGTCCTCGGTGATTCCCGGGATCGTCGAGAACTCATGGAGGACTCCCTTGACCCGCACCGAGGTGATGGACGCACCCATCAGGGACGAAAGGAGAATCCTCCTGAGGGAATTCCCAAACGTCGTGCCGAATCCCCTCTCGAAGGGTTCGCCGTAAAATTTGCCATAAATAGAGGTGAGGGTCTTCACGTCCACCTCAATCTCTTTGGGTCTCAACAGATCGGTCCAATTCTTGCGCATAGCCTCTCCAAAAAAATTCATTTATTTAGAATAGAGTTCTACAACTAATTTTTCATTGATCGGCATCGTGATATCGTTCCGCGTGGGAAGGGCCTTGACCTTGCCACTGAAGCCTTCCCGATCGACCTCAAGCCATTCCGGCACACCGCGCCTCTGGGCCCCTTCCATAGAGGAGATCACCCGCCCGATCTTGCGGCTTTTCTCCGGCAGCGAGATCACGTCCCCAACTTTCACGATACAGGACGGAATGTTGACCCGCCTCTCGTTCACCAGGATATGGCCGTGCCGCACGAGCAGTCGGGCCTCTGCCCGCGAGCTCGAAAAGCCCAACCGGTAGGCGATGTTATCCAGCCGCCTCTCCAGCAGCACCAGGAGGGCCTCCCCGGTAATCCCTTTGGCCTTTTCTGCCAGGGCAAAGGTGCGGCGGAACTGATTCTCCAGCAGGCCATAGATGCGCTTGACCTTCTGCTTCTCGCGCAACTGGAGGCTGTATTCCGAGAATCTGGGCCGCGCATGTCCGTGCTGGCCCGGCGGGTAGTTCCTGCGCTCGATGGCGCACTTGTCCGTATAACACCTCTCTCCCTTGAGAAAGAGCTTGAGGTTCTCACGCCGGCACAGCCGGCAGACTGATCCAAGATACCTGGCCAATCGATCCTCCTTTACACTTACACCCGACGCCGCTTCGCGGCGCGACAACCGTTGTGCGGGATGGGTGTCACGTCCTTGATCAGGTTGATGTTAAACCCGGCGGCCTGCAGAGACCTCAAAGCAGATTCCCTCCCTGACCCCGGTCCCCGGACAAAAACCTGAACCGCGCGCATTCCGTGGTCCATCGCCTTCTTAGCCGCACTCTCCGCCGCCTGCTGAGCCGCAAATGGGGTCCCCTTCCTGGACCCCTTGAACCCCAGGCTTCCGGCGCTCGCCCAGGCGATCACATTGCCCTGGTAGTCCGTAATAGTGACAATCGTATTGTTAAAGGTCGAGTGGATATGGGCGATCCCATCGGAGATGTTCTTTTTCCCCTTCTTCTTCCGCACCACCTTCTCGCCGGGCTTCTCCTGTCCCTCTTGACCCGCTTTCTTTTCTTGCACTCTCTCGTCGCCTTGCGCCATCGAAACCTCCAGTTCAGTAAGAAGTGAATAGTCCCAACCCATCCCCAGAACTTACTATTTACTTTTTACTATTCACTATTTACTATCATCGTCCTTTAGCCGGGGCGGCTTTCCTTCCCGCCACGGTCTTGCGCGGCCCCTTGCGGGTGCGCGCGTTCGTGCGCGTTCTCTGACCGCGGGCCGGCAGGCCCCTGCGGTGCCTGAGCCCGCGGTAAGAACCCATATCGGTGTGGCGCTTGATGTTCATCGAAACCTCGCGCCTCAAGTCCCCCTCTACCTTATGGCCCCGATCGATGGCCTGACGGATCTTGACCACTTCGTCGTCGGAGAGGTTGTCGCTCTTGGTATCGAACGAAACCCCAGCCTGCTGAAGGATCTTTCTGGCAGAGCTTCCACCGATCCCATAGATATAGGTGAGCGCCACCTCCATCCTCTTATTTTTGGGCAAATCCACTCCCGCAATGCGCGCCATTACTTCCTCTCCTCACCCCGCAACCCCGGTTGAAGGGTTACAGGGTTTCAGGGTTACAGGGTTACAGGGTTACAGGGTGGTTGGGAAACCCTTAATCCCTTAAACCCTTGAACCTTTGAACCCTTTAACCCTGTCTCTGTTTATGCCGGGAATTGACACAGATGACCCGGACCACCCCTCTGCGCCGGAGCACTTTACACTTGCTACAGATCTTCTTCACCGATGCCCTGACCTTCATAGGAGTAAATAGCGAATAGTGAATAGTGAATAGTCCCGGCCCATTCCCACACCGAACTTTTTACTTTTCACTGTTCACCTTTTACTTTTCACGGTGGACGATCCTGCCCCGACTCAAGTCATAGGGGGAGAGCTCCACCGTAACCTTATCCCCGGGGAGGATCTTGATATAATGCATCCGCATCTTCCCGGAAATATGAGCGAGGACCTTGTGACCGTTGCCCAACTCAACCCTGAACATCGCATTGGGAAGGGTCTCAAGCACAGTTCCGGTTACCTCGATGGCTCCCTCTTTAGGCATAGGCCATGATCCGTTCCAAGTTCAATGTCCAACGTTGAACATTGCACGTTGAACCCTGAAACCCGCTCTCCTCATATCCTACTTAAAATGTAAGGCCCGTTTTTGGTGACGGCCACAGAATGCTCAAAATGGGCTGCCAGGCTCTTGTCCCTCGTGACCGCAGTCCATCCATCCTCTTTCAGCTCCACCTCGCATCCACCGGCATTCACCATCGGCTCGATGGCCAGGACCATCCCTTCCCTGAGTCGCAGACCCCGGTCCGGCACACCATAGTTGGGGACCGGGGGCTCTTCATGGAGCTGCTTGCCGATGCCGTGGCCGACAAAGTCTCTGACCACGGAGAAGCCGGCGCTTTCAGCCGTCTTCTGGATTGCCGAGGAGAGATCCCCCAGTCTCCTGCCCTCCTGAAGCTGCTCGATACCCCTATACAGCGCCTCCTCGGTGACGCGCATCAGGCGCCGAGCCGCATCGCTCACCTCCCCCACCCCAAGCGTGATCGCGGCATCGCCGTAAAAGCCCTCGTAGATGACGCCAAAGTCCAGGCCCACGATGTCTCCCTCCCGCAGCACGCGACCCGAAGGGATGCCGTGCACCACCTCCTCATTGACGGAGATGCACAGGCAGCGGGGGTAGACCTGGCCCCGCATGGTATATCCCTTGAACGCGGGGCGCGCCTTTTTTTTGTAAGTCCACTCCTCGGCTACGGTGTCCAACTCCAAGGTGGTAATCCCAGGGGCCACCCTGGTTCTCAACTCTTCCAGGATCTCGGCCACAATCACGTTCGCGCGCCTCAGGATCTCAACCTCCCGGGGTGATTTGAGAAAGATCATCTCCCCATCTGCCCAAGGGCGCGCAACGCACGACTCTGGATCTCCTCTACTCTCCCCACTCCGTCGATCTCCTGGAGCAGGCCCTTTTTTCGATAATAGTCGATCAGAGGCGCGGCTTGGGTCTCATAGACATCGAGGCGGTGAGCCACTGTCTCTTCCCGGTCATCCTCGCGCTGATACAGCCTTGCCCCGCACCGGCCACAGAACCCCTCCCGTCGGGGGGGATCAAAAAGCACATGATAGAGGGTGCCGCATCGGCTGCAGGTCCGACGCCCTGCAAGCCTTTGGAGAATCATCTGCCGGGGCACCCGAATGTTGAGCGCGCAGTCGATGGTGGAGCCCATATCTCCAAGCATGAGATCCAGAGCCTCAGCCTGAGCCACGGTCCTGGGAAATCCATCCAGGATAAAACCCCCATAACAATCCCTTGCGCGCAAGCGCTCGGCGACGAGCTCTACCATAACATCATCGGGAACCAGGCTCCCTTTATCCATATAGGCCTTGGCCTTTTTCCCCAGAGGGGTCTGGTCCGAAACCGCCTGCCTCAGGATATCTCCCGTGGACAGCCGGCAGGCCCCATACCTCTCTTCGAGAAACCTGGCCTGGGTTCCCTTGCCTGCCCCAGGAGGGCCCAAAAGGAGCACGCGCACAGCATCCTCGATTACCAACCCCTCCTTCCCCTCAAGTGACCTCGCTTCATAAACCCTTCGTAGCTGCGGGTGATCATATGGGTCTCGATTTGAGCCACCGTATCCAGGGCCACACCCACAACGATCAGAAGCGCCGTCCCACCGAAGAAGAAAGGGACATTAAACTGGAGGATGAGAAGGGTCGGCAAGAGGGCAACAACCGAGAGGTAAAGGGCGCCGCCCAGGGTAATTCTGGAAAGCACTCGATCAATGAACTCTGCTGTCTTTTGCCCCGGCCTTATCCCGGGGATAAAGCCCCCAAACTTTCTCATGTTATCCGCCACATCCACAGGATTGAACACCACCGCAGTGTAAAAATAGCAGAAAAAAAGAATAAATCCGACATAAAGGAGATCATGCAGCCACTGACCGGGAGTGAGATACCCAGCCAGACTCTGCGCCCAAGGATACTGTACGAACTGGGCCACAGTCGCGGGAAAGATGAGGATCGAAGAGGCGAAAATGGGCGGAATCACCCCTGAGGTGTTGACCTTGAGAGGCAGGTGCGAACTGGCCCCGCCGATCATCTTGCGCCCTACCACCCTCTTGGCATACTGCACCGGGATTCTCCTCTGTCCCCGCTCTACGAAGATGATGAACCCCACCACCAGCACCACGATCACCGAGACCAAAAGAACTACCAACACCCCCAGCTCCTCCTCCTGGATCAACTGCCAGGTGGCTGTGACGGCCGATGGCAGCCGGGCGACGATCCCGGCAAAAATGATGAGCGAAATGCCATTGCCTATTCCCCGCTCCGTGATCTGCTCGCCCAGCCACATGATGAAGGCGGTGCCCGAGGTGAGCGTGAGGATCGTCATCAAACGGAAGCCCCAGCCGGGCTCCAGAACAATCGGCACCTCGCCCGGGGCGCGGCTTCCCTCTAAACCAAAACTCAAAAGAAGGCCCTGGACAAGGGAAAGCCCGACCGTCCCATAGCGAGTCAACTGGGTCATCTTCCTGCGCCCCACCTCACCCTCTTTTGACAGCCGCTCCAGATAAGGGAAGACCACCGTCAGAAGCTGCAAGATGATCGAGGCGCTGATATAGGGCATGATTCCCAAAGAAAAGACCGAGAATTGCTCCAGCGCCCCACCGGAAAAAAGGTTAAACAGACCAAAGATGGTATCCTTCGCCTTGTCAAAAAAAGCCGCCAAGGCCTGCCGATCGATCCCTGGGGTCGGGATGGCCACCCCGACGCGATAGACCGCGAGCATGGCCAAGGTGAAAAAAATCTTGCGCTTCAGCTCGGGGATCTTGACTGCGTTTTGAAAACCTTCAAGCATGGGTGGCTATCAACTCGGCCTTTCCCCCTAGGGCCTCGATCTTTTCCTTCGCCTTGGCGGAAAAGGCATGGGCCTTCACAGTGAGGGAACGGCTCAATGAACCGTCGGCTAAGACCTTCACCGGCGCGCCCTTCCTGCGCACCAGTCCCCGCTCCAGCAACAGCTCAGGGGTAACCTCTGTTCCGGGGGCAAAGTTTTCCAACTGGCCCACATGGACCAGGGCGAAGTCTCTCGCGAATGGGTTATGAAAGCCACGCTTGGGGATGCGCCGCTTGAGCGGCATCTGCCCCCCCTCAAACCCCGGCGGCGGCCCCCCACCGGAGCGCGCTCCATGCCCCTTATGGCCCCGGCAGGAAGTCTTGCCGTGTCCCGAACCCTCTCCCCGGCCTACCCGCTTCCTCTTTTTATGCGAGCCAGGGGCAGCTTTTAAACAACTCAGGTCCACAAAACCTCGCTAGCGCACTTCCGCCGCAACTCTTCCTCTGCGACTGGCTATCTCCTCTGGGGAGCGTAGCTGCATGAGGGCCTCAAAGGTCGCCTTGACCATATTGTGGGGATTATTCGAGCCAATGCACTTGCTCAGAACATTCCGTATGCCCGCGGCCTCCACCACCGCCCTCACTCCCCCTCCGGCGATCACGCCGGTCCCTTCTGAAGCCGGCCTCAAAATGATATAGCCAGCACCAAAGCGGCCGGTGATCTCGAAGGGGATGGTTCCGTTGATGACCGGCACACGGATCAGTCTCTTTTTGGCCTGTTCCACACCTTTGCGGATGGCCTCGGGCACCTCCTTGGCCTTGCCCAGGCCATGGCCCACTATCGATTTCCCATCCCCCACCACCATAAGGGCGTTGAAGCTGAACCGACGCCCGCCCTTGACCACCTTGGCCACGCGGCTGATGTGAACCACCTTCTCTTTGAGTTCCAGACCCTGTGGATTAATGCGTTGCATGGCTAATTAGAAGATCACTCCCCCCTCGCGGGCCGCCTCAGCCAGGGCCTTGACCCGGCCATGGTAACGGAAGCCATTGCGGTCAAAAATTACCTGGGTAATATTCTTCTCCTTGCAGAGCTGCGCCAATAATGTTCCTACCTGCTTCGCCGCCTCGACACCTTTGGTCTTCTTTAGCTTTCCCCTAAGCTCCTTGGAGAGCGTTGAGGCCGTCGCCAGCGTGACGCCCCGCTCATCGGAAATGACCTGGGCATAGATATGCTTGAGGCTGCGAAAGACACAGAGACGGGGTCGCCCATCGGTCCCCTGGACCTCTTTCCGCACCCGCTTCTGACGCCTTCTGCGCCCCAGATCTCTCTGATAACTCAACATCTCTGCGCTACGTCGTCCCAGCCGCGCCTACTGCCTTTCCGGCCTTACGACGGATGACCTCCTCCCGATATTTAATCCCCTTCCCCTTATAGGGTTCAGGCAGCCTGAGACGCCTGAGGATCGAGGCCGTCTGTCCCAGGAGCTGCTTGTCAGGACCCTGAAGTGTGATCACCGTCTGTCGCTCCACGGTCGCCGTCACCCCGGGAGGCAAAGGGAAAATGACCGGGTGGGAATAACCCAAGGCCAAGTGGAGCGCCTTGTCCTTAACCTCGGCCCGATAGCCCACGCCGTTGATCTCCATGACCCGGCTGAAACCCCGGCTCACCCCCTCGACCATGTTAGCGATCAGCTTTCTCGTAAGCCCGTGCAGGGCCCTGAACCTCTTCTCTCCACGGTCGCGGAGTACCTGTATCTGCCTGTCCGCCATCTTGACCTGGATCTGCGCCGGGATCTGCGCCCTGAGTTTGCCCCTGGGCCCCTCGACTGCAATCGCCTTTTCCTCCAGGGCAACGCGCACCCCTTCCGGGATCGATATCGGCAACCTTCCAATGCGCGACATGCTGCAACTCCCCTTACACTACCAGACCGAGCAGATCAGTTCCCCTCCCACGTTGGCCTTCTGGGCCTCCCGGTCCACCAGCATTCCTTTAGGGGTCGAAAGGATGCTGATCCCCATCCCGCGGCGCACAGGAGGAATCTCCTGAGCGCCCACATAGATGCGCCGGCCGGGTCGGCTGACCCGTCTTAGATCCGTAATCACTGGTTTGTTTTCTTTATCAAACTTGAGCTGGATGTGCAGGATCTCCATGATCCCATTCTTCTCCTTGACCCTCTTCGCCTCTCGCAGATAACCCTCTGCCACCAGGATGCGCGCGACGCTCTCTTTGAGGCGCGACCAGGGAATTTCCACAATCTCATGCCGGCTGCGCGCCGCATTGCGGATTCGGGTCAAGAGGTCGGCAATCGGGTCCGTCATTACCATTTTACCAGCTCGCCTTGATCAACCCCGGGATCTGTCCTTTGCGGGCCAAGTCCCGGAGACAGATCCGACACATCTGAAAACGGCGATAAAAGGCCCGCGGCCGGCCGCAGAGAGGGCAGCGATGGTACTGCCGCACCTTAAACTTACCTGGCCTTTCAGCCTTGATTCGAAGACACTTCTTAGCCAATGGACCCTCTAACTCGCAAAGGGCATGCCCAGATGCTTGAGCAATGCCCTACCCTCCTGATCTGTTCTCGCGGTAGTGACGATGGTGATGGTCAATCCGCGTGTCTTGTCCACCTTATCTGCCTGAATCTCGGGGAAGATGATCTGCTCGCGAATCCCCAGCGAGTAGTTCCCGCGACCATCGAAAGATCGGTCCGAGACCCCCCTAAAATCTCGCACCCGGGGCAAGGTCGCATGGATCAAACGATCCAAAAACTCGTACATCCGCTCCCGCCTGAGCGTCACCATGCAGCCAATCGGGACCCCTTCTCGCAACTTGAAATTGGCGATCGCCTTCTTGGCCCGGGTGACCACTGGCTTCTGGCCGGTGATGGTCATGACGTCTGCCACCGCGGCATCCAGGGCCTTGATGTTCTGGATCGCCTCCCCCAGGCCGAGGTTCACGGTGATCTTCTCGAGCCGCGGTACCTGAAAGGGGTTTTTATAGCCAAACTCCTTCATCAAGGCCGGGGCCGCCTCCTCCTGGTACTTTTTCTTGAGTCGCACCGCTGCCATCTTCAATCCAGAGGGTCGCCGCAGCGGCGGCAGACCCGCGCCTTGGTCCCATCGGGCAAAATCTTGCTCCCCACTCGAACCGGGGCATTGCACTTATCACACATCACCATGAGATTGGAGAGATGGATAGAGGCCTCTTTCTCGATGATCCCCCCTGGCTGTTGCGGCCCGCGCGGACGGGAATGGCGCTTCACCAAGTTGAGGCGCTCGATCATGGCCCGCCCCTTCTCTGGAATCACCCTGAGGACCTTGCCGGTCTTGCCCCGCTCCTTGCCGGCGACCACCATCACGCTGTCGTTCTTGCGAATATTCACAGCCGTCTGGGCTCCCTCGAAACCCGAAACTCCTAGTATTGTGAGTCATAAGTCCCTTTACTTTGATTGTCATTCTGAGCGAAGCGAAGAATCTCGTCTTTCCAAATACCTGAGACCCTTCACTTCGTTCAGGGTGACATTGCTTAAGTAAAGAAGTGTTAGACTCACTACACTAAAGCACCTCCGGGGCCAGGGAGATGATCTTCAAGAATTTCTTCGCCCTAAGCTCGCGCGCCACCGGCCCGAAGATGCGCGTTCCAATCGGTTCTTTCTGGTTATCGATGAGGACCGCGGAGTTGGTGTCAAACCTGATGTAGCTCCCGTCGGGCCGGCCCAGCTCCTTCGCCGTGCGTACCACCACGGCCTTCATGACATCACCCTTCTTCACTTTGGCGTTGGGGATCGCCTCCTTGATCGAAACCACGATCACATCTCCAATCGAGGCATACCTGCGTCGGCTCCCTCCCAGGACCTTGATGCACTGCACCTTGCGCGCGCCGGAGTTGTCGGCCACATCCAAGATGGTCTTCATCTGAATCATGGGCGAGCCTCTTCCCCTTTCTCTTCCTCGATCTCGGCCTTGACCGCCCGTTCCAGGATCTCCCTCACCCGCCAGCGCTTCAGCCGGCTCAGGGGACGGCTCTCGACGATCAGGACCTGATCCCCCACCTGGCATTCCCCTTTCTCATCGTGGGCCATCACCTGGGTCCGGCGCTTGAGGTACTTTTGATACTTGGGATGCATCACCGTCCGCTTGATGGAGACCACGACGGTCTTCTGCATGCGGTTGCTGGTCACCACCCCTCTGAGTTCCTTTCTGTTCCCTCTTCGATTCATCCTACCCTTAACCTCTTTATCCCTTTAACGCCTTATCCCTCTCTTTTAGAATGGTCTCTACCCGCGCCAGATCGCGCCGGCCCTGCCTGAGCTTCATGGAGTTCTCCAGTTGGCTCGTAGAGCGCTTGAGCTTCAAGCGGAAGATCTCTTCCCCGAGCTCCCGGCGCTTCTGGAAAAGTTCGTCAGCGCTCATCTCCCGAAACTGACTAGCCTTCATGGACCATCCCTCTTCGCTCCACAAACAGGGTGGGGATAGGGAGCTTGTGAGCGGCCAGGCGAAATGCCTCCCGGGCCAATTCCCGATCCACCCCTTCCATCTCGAAAAGGATCCTGCCTGGCCGCACCACGGCCACCCATCCTTCCAGGGCACCCTTCCCCTTGCCCATGCGGGTCTCAGCCGGCTTCTTGGTTATCGGCTTATCCGGAAAGATGCGGATCCAGACCTTCCCGCCGCGCTTGAGGTAACGGGTCAGGGCAATGCGGGCGGCCTCGATCGCGCGGGCACCGACCCAACCTCTGCCCAGGGCCTTGAGCCCATAGTCGCCAAAAGCCAGGGTGGCCCCGCGCAGCGCCATGCCACCCATGCGCCCTTTCTGTTGCTTACGGTACTTTACCTTTTTCGGCTCTAGCATCTCTTTCCTTCAACCCTTGAACCCTTAAACCCTTTAACTTTATTTTACACTCCCAAAGCCGCCTTCTGCTGCTCTTCCTCTTTGGTCAGAACCTCGCCACGAAAGATCCATGCCTTGACCCCGATGACCCCATAAGTGGTTTGGGCCTCGGCAAAGCCGTAGCTGATATCAGCACGCAAGGTGTGCAAAGGGACGCGGCCTTCCCGATACCATTCGGTCCGGGCGATCTCCCCCCCTCCCAACCTTCCAGCGCACTGGATCTTGATTCCCTGCGCGCCCATCCGCATCGCCCGGGCGACGCTCTCCTTCATGGCCCTGCGGAAGGCCACGCGCCGCTCGAGCTGCAAGGCCACATTCTCCGCCACCAGCTGCCCGTCGAGGTCTGGCCGGCGCACCTCGTGGATGTTGAGATGGATCTCGCGCTTGGTCAGCCGGGTGATCTCTACCTTGAGCTTCTCGATCTCCACGCCCTTTTTGCCGATCACGATCCCGGGCCGCGCGGTGTGGATGTTGATGGTCGCCTTACTGGCCGCCCGCTCGATCTCGATCCGTGAAATCCCGGCGTGATAAAGGCGCCTCTTCAAAAACTTCTTCATCTTCAAATCCTCGTGGAGAAGCTGCGCGTAGCCGTGGCGCGCGTACCATTTGGAGTCCCAGGACTCTATGACCCCGATGCGGAAAAGCTTTGGATGCGTCTTCTGACCCATAGGGCCTATGTCCTTTCATCCACCACTACAGTGACATGGCTCAGGCGCCGGCGGATGCGCGTGGCTTGACCGCGCGCCCGAGGCAGGAAACGCTTCTCCATCCCGCCCCCATCCACCGCGACCCACTTCACATAGAGCCGGTCCACATCTACCCTCTGGCTGCCCTCGGCGTTGGCCACCGCCGCCCTGAGCGCCTTGGTCACGATGGCGGCGGAGCGCTTGGGAACAAACTTGAGGATGTTCAGCGCCTCCTCCACGCCTTTCCCACGGATCTGATCCACCACCAACCTCATCTTTTGGGGCGAGAGCCGGACAAACTTTGTGATCGCACGCACCTCCATGATCTTCAGCTCCCTGCCTTCGGGGCTGCTGGCCCCTTGGGCGCAGCCGGCACCTTCGGGGCTGCTGGCGCCTGGGGGGCCCCTGGCGCTTGGGAAGCTGGCACTGGGCCTTTAGCCGGCACCGTCTCCCTGGCTTCTCCCCTGCGGTCTCCGGAGTGGGCGTGGAAGGTCCGGGTGGGGGAAAACTCTCCCAGTTTGTGGCCCACCATGTTCTCCGTGACGAATACCGGAATAAACTTCCTTCCGTTGTGGACAGCGATCGTGTGACTCACCATCTCCGGGATAACCATAGAACGCCGCGACCAGGTCTTCACGACGCGCTTCTCCTTGACCTGATTCATCGCCGCGATCTTTTTCATCAGGTGCTCATCAATAAAGGGCCCTTTTTTGACCGAGCGTGCCATCGCTATCCAACCTCCCGACGCTTCACAATGTACTTATCCGATGCCCGATTCTTTCTGGTCTTGTATCCCTTGGTCGGCTTGCCCCAAGGGGTCTGGGGATGGTTGCCCTTAGAACGGCCCTCGCCACCGCCATGAGGATGATCTACCGGGTTCTTGGCAACCCCCCGATTCACGGGTCTTCTCCCGAACCAGCGGATCCTTCCGGCCTTGCCCCAGGAGATATTCTGATGGTCGAGATTCCCCACCTGTCCTACAGTGGCGCGGCACTCCGCCAGCACCTTGCGCAGCTCCCCGGAGGGAAGCTTCAGGGTCGCATAGGTCCCTTCTTTAGCCATCACCTGGGCCCAGGCGCCGGCGCTCCGGGCCAACTGACCCCCCTTGCCGATCTTGAGCTCGATGTTATGGACCACCGCGCCTACCGGGATGAACTTCAGCGGCAGCGTATTCCCTGGCCGGATATCCACCTGGTCCTCGCCGGAGACGACCGCGTCGCCAACCCGCAACTGGTCCGGGGCCAGGATGTAGCGCCGCTCCCCATCCGCGTAGCAGAGAAGGGCGATGCGCGCAGAGCGGTTGGGATCATACTCGATCGCCTCTACCCTGGCGGGGACGTTCTGCTTGTCGCGCTTGAAATCAATCAGGCGACAGAGGCGCTTATGGCCTCCGCCCCGGTGATCACTGGTGATCCGACCGGTATTGTTCCTTCCCCCGCTCCTCTTTAAGGGCTCGACCAGGCTCTTTTCCGGCTCGGTCTTGGTGATCTCCTCAAAGGTAAAGCCGGTGCGAGACCGGATCCCCGGAGAAGTCGGCGAATAATTTTTAATCCCCATTTTCCCCTTATCCCTTGAACCCTTTAACCCTTATTTTAAGTGGCGCCGAAGAAGTCGATCTTGTGCCCCTCCTTGAGGGTCACATAGGCCTTTTTCCACTGCGGCAGGCGGCCCGTGCCACCCTTGCGCTTTCTGACCTTTCCGAGATAACGTATCATCCTTACCTTAAGCACCTTCACTTTGAAGAGCACCTCCACCGCCCTTTTGACCTCAACCTTGTTGGCGTCAGATCGAATCCGAAACAGAACCTGACGGGTGGTCTCTGCAAGACGAGAGCCCTTTTCCGTGATCAGCGGCGCCTGGATGATCCGCTCCACTTCCCTCATGCCGCCAACCTCTCTTCGATGGCCTGGAGCGCGCCTTGAGTCAAGATCAAATGCTCATAGCGCAGGAGATCGTAGACATTGAGCCCCTCGGCCCGAAGGACCTTGACGTTGGGAAGGTTTCTTGCCGAGCGCTCCACCCTTTCGTCAGATTGAGGGATCACCACCAGGGCGTTTTTCACTTGCAGGGCCTCCAGCATCTTGCGCATGAGCTTGGTCTTGGCCTCGGCGAGCTCCAGCTTATCTATGACGATAATCTTTCCATCCCGATTCTTGAGACTCAAAGCGGAGACGAGGGCCCCCCGGCGCGCCTGCTTCGGCATACGGTAGGTATAGTCCTGCGGCTGAGGACCAAAAATGGTCCCGCCCCCAACCCAGAGCGGCGAGCGAATGCTGCCGGCCCGGGCCCGACCTGTCCCCTTCTGACGCCAGGGCTTTTTTCCGCCGCCGCGCACCAGTCCCTTGGTCTTAGTGGACGCCGTCCCCGCGCGGCGGTTGTTCATCTGCATCGCCACCACTTGCTGGAGGAGAGAGGGATTGACCCGAGCGCCGAATATCTCCTCTTTCAGCGCCGGCTTGAGGACCTGCACCGAGGGCTGAGGCGGCTCTGACTCCGCGGGTTTTTCCACTACCAGAGCGGGCACGGCCTCCTTTTCGACTCGGACCCGCTTGCGGGCTTCGGCCTTAGGCTTCTCGGGCCTCTCCTTGTGGCCTGGCCTTCTCTTCTCGGGCTCAGCTCTCTTTTTCTTCTTCTCTGCCATCTATCGCTCCTTTACTGCGTGCCGGATGATGAGGAGCCCTTGTCGGGCGCCGGGGACAGCCCCTTTGACCAAGAGGAGATTCTCCTCGGGGCGGATCGCGACTACCTCAAGATTCTCGACCGTCGCCCGCTCGTTGCCCCAGTGGCCAGCCATCTTCTTTCCCTTGAAGACCCGACCGGGAAAGGAGCGGTTGCCGATGGAGCCGCCGTGACGAAAATATTCGTGTGTCCCGCGTGAGGCGGGAAAGCCGGCAAAGCCCCAGCGCTTGATCACCCCGGCAAAGCCTCTTCCCTTAGAGGTCCCGGTTACATCCACCAGATCTCCGGCCTTAAAAATATCTGACACCTTGACCTCTTGTCCGATCTCATAGGAGGCGGGATCCTTCAGGCGCAGCTCCCTGAGTACCCGAAAGGTCCCCTTGCCGGCTTTCTTCATGTGGCCCAGCTCGGCCCGGCTCGTCCGCGCGCTCTTCTTATTACCAAAGCCGACCTGGAGCGCATGGTAGCCATCCCTCGCGGGATCCTTTTTCTGGACCACCACGCATGGACCCGCCTGGATCACCGTGACCGGAACCACGCTCCCGCCCGCAGTAAAAAACTGGGTCATCCCGATCTTCTTGCCGATAAGGCCAGTCATAAAAATAGTTCAAGGTTCAACTTTGCACTTTGCACTCATTGCAGTTTGATCTCCACATCGACACCCGCCGATAGGTCCAGCTTTCCCAGGGCATCGATGGTCTGCTGGGTAGGCTCCAGGATATCCAGCAGACGCTTATGGGTCCGAATCTCAAACTGCTCCCTGGATTTCTTGTCCACGTGCGGGGAGCGGTTGACCGTAAAGCGCTCGATGCGTGTGGGAAGCGGAATAGGGCCAGCAACCCTCCCTCCCGTGCGCTTCACGGTCTCCACGATCTCCGCCACCGACTGGTCTAAGATCCGGTGATCATAGGCCCTCAACCGAATACGGATCTTCTCGTTCATACAAGCTTCCCTAGAAGGAGAGTGAAAAGTAAAAAGTGAATAGTCAATTGGCCACTTCCCCCCTTTTCACGTTTCACCTTTCATTTTCTCAGAGTCCAACCGCTTTGGCACTGATCTCCTCGGAGATTGCGGCCGGGACCTGCTCATAATGGGAGAACTGCATGGTATAGGTAGCCCGCCCCTGAGTCATCGATCTCAGATCTGTGGCATAGCCGAACATCTCTGCCAGGGGCACGCGCGCCTCAACCACTTGGGCCCCAGGCCGGGAATCCATCCCCAGGACTTTGCCCCGCCGCGCATTGATATCCCCAATGACCTCGCCCATAAACTCTTCCGCAACCACCACCTCCACAGCCATAATGGGCTCCAAAAGCACGGGAGCCGCCTTGGCCACGGCACCCTTGAAGGCCAACGAGCCAGCGATCTTGAAGGCCAGCTCCGAGGAGTCCACATCGTGGTAACTCCCATCGAGGAGCGTGACCTTGACATCTACCATCGGATAACCGGCTAGGCCGCCGCTCTCCATCGCCTCGCGCACTCCCTTTTCCACGGCCGGGATGTACTCCCGCGGAATGCTCCCCCCTTTGATAGCGTTGACAAACTCAAACCCTTTTCCGGCCGGTTGAGGCTCCACCCTGATCTCGACGTGCCCGTACTGCCCCCGACCGCCGCTCTGCCGGATAAATTTCCCCTCCCGCTCCACCGCCTTGCGCACAGTCTCTTTATAGGCCACCTGGGGTTTACCCACGTGGGCGCTGACGTTGAACTCCCGGAGCAGTCGATCCACGATGATCTCCAGGTGCAGCTCTCCCATCCCGGATATGATCGTCTGCCCGGTCTCCTCATCCGTGCGCACCCTAAAGGAGGGATCCTCACTCGCCAGCTTCTGGAGCGACAGGCCAAGCCTTTCCTGGTCTGCCTTGCTCTTCGGCTCAATGGCAATAGAGATCACGGGGTCGGGGAACTCGATCGCTTCCAGGAGGATCGGGTGGCTCTCCGAGCATAGCGTATCGCCGGTAGTGGTATTCTTCAATCCCACCGCCGCGGCGATATCACCGGCGTAAACCTCTTTGATCTCCTCCCGCTTATTGGCGTGCATCTTGAGGAGGCGCCCGATCCGCTCCCTCTTTCCTTTGGTCGAGTTGTAAACACTGGACCCGGAGATGAGGCTGCCAGAGTAGACGCGGAAAAAGGTCAGCGACCCCACGAATGGGTCGGTCATGATCTTAAAGGCGAGGGCCGCAAAGGGCGCCTTGTCGTCCGCGGGTCGCTCCTCCTCCTTTTGGGATTCTGGATGCTTCCCCTGAACCGGGGGGATATCCAAAGGGGAGGGGAGATAGTCGACCACGGCATCCAAAAGAAGCTGCACCCCTTTGTTCCTGAAGGCGGCGCCGCACAGGACCGGGACCAGTTTGAGGTTGAGGCAGCCCGTGCGGATGGCCCGGCTGAGTTCGGCCTCTGGAACTTCCTTTCCGCTCAGATACTTTTCCATCACGGACTCATCTGAGTCGGCCACGGTCTCGATGAGCTTCTCCCGATATTCTCGCGCCTGCTCGAGGGGCCCGCTGGGAATCGGCTCATCCCGGTAATTGGCCCCGAGATTCTCTTCGCCCCACAGGATGGCCCTCATGCGCACGAGGTCAACAACCCCCTGCAAATGGTCCTCGGATCCGATGGGAAGCTGTAACGGGAGCGGACAGGCGCCGAGCCGATCCTGAATCATCCGCACGACACGGAAAAAATCAGCCCCTACCCGATCCATCTTGTTGACGAAGGCAATGCGCGGCACCCGATATCTGTCCGCCTGACGCCAGACCGTTTCGCTCTGGGGCTCCACGCCCCCCACCGAACAGAAAACGGCGACCGTGCCGTCCAAGACCCTGAGCGATCTCTCGACCTCGATGGTAAAGTCCACGTGCCCCGGGGTATCGATGATATTGACCCGATGGTCGCGCCAGAGGCAGGTAGTGGCGGCGGAGGTAATCGTGATCCCGCGCTCCTGCTCCTGAACCATCCAATCCATGGTGGCTGTACCCTCGTCCACCTCGCCGATCTTATAGTTGATCCCGGTGTAGTAGAGGATACGCTCGGTGGTCGTGGTCTTGCCCGCATCGATATGGGCCATGATGCCAATATTGCGGGTCTTATCTAAGGGAACCTTTCTTGCCATAAGTTGGAACCCGTGGGGAAAAAAAGGAGGCGGTCAAACCGCCTCCTCTCCCCTTGAGAAAATCTCAATCGAACTACCAGCGGTAATGGGCAAAGGCCCGGTTGGCCTCAGCCATCCGATGGGTGTCCTCCCTCTTCTTGATCGCACCCCCCCGATTGCTCGCCGCATCGATCAACTCTCCTGCCAGCTTTTCTTCCATGGATTTTTCCCCTCGGAGCCGCGCCGAGTCCACCAGCCAGCGCATGCCCAGGGAAAGGCGGCGCTGCGACCGCACCTCAATGGGGACCTGGTAGGTGGCCCCTCCCACGCGTCGGGAGCGGACCTCGAGTACCGGCTTGACGTTATCCAAGGCGCGCTTAAAAACAGCCAGAGAATCCTCCTTGGTCTTGACGCCGACCATCTCTAGAGAGCGGTAAAAGGTCTTCTCCGCCAGGCTCTTCTTGCCGCGTTTCATAATCGTGTTGATAAACTTGGCCACCAGCCTGTCCCCGTACTTCGGGTCCGGCAGGATCTCCCTTTTTTTGACCTCTCCTTTGCGCGGCATCTTGAAAACAGCTCCTATCGCCAAAAACTATCTTACTTGGGCTTCTTGGCCCCATACCTCGACCGACTCTTGCGCCGCTCCTGAACCCCGATGGAATCCAGGGTCCCCCGAATGATATGATAGCGCACGCCAGGCAGATCTTTCACCCTGCCGCCCCGGATCAAAACCACCGAGTGCTCCTGCAGGTTATGTCCCACCCCAGGGATATAGGAGGTCACCTCGATCCCGTTCGTCAGACGGACGCGGGCAACCTTGCGCAAGGCCGAATTGGGCTTTTTGGGGGTTATCGTATAGACCCGGGTGCATACCCCCCTTTTCTGCGGGCAGCCCTGCAGGGCCGGGGCGCTGGTCTTGCGCCGCTGCGGCTCCCTACCAAAGCGCACTAGTTGATTGACTGTGGGCATGCCTTCACTACCCCTTGCTCATAGACCTGTCTAACCCTGGAGATAATTTTCTCATTAAAAACGAATAATTTAACGGACAAATCCATTTTTGTCAAGGAAACTAGGCCTCGGCTGCTTCTGGGGCTTCCACCTCCTCCAGCTTGGGCTCCTCGATCTCCAATTCTATACTGGAGTACTGAGTCAGCCCGGTTCCCGCTGGGATCAGTCTTCCCATGATGACGTTTTCTTTGAGCCCGGTGAGGTGATCTACCTTCCCCTGGATCGCCGCTTCCGTCAGGACCTTGGTGGTCTCCTGGAATGAGGCCGCAGAGATGAAGCTATCGGTCGAGAGCGACGCCTTGGTGATGCCGAGGAGCAGGGGCTCCGCCACCGCCGGTCTTCCGCCCTGGGCAATCACCTTCTGGTTCTCCTCTTCGAAACGCCACTTCTCTACCTGGTCGCCAACCAGAGAGTCGGTATCGCCCACCTCTTTGATGCGAACGCGCCGCAGCATCTGGCGCACGATGACCTCGATGTGCTTGTCGTTGATGCGCACCCCCTGGAGGCGGTAGATCTCTTGCACCTCGTCGACCATATATTTGGCCAGGACCTTCTCGCCCAGGATGTTCAAGATGTCGTGCGGATTGGAGGAGCCATCCATCAAGGGCTCTCCGGCCTTGACCCGATCCCCCTCGTGGACGCTGATGTGTTTTCCCTTCGGGATCAGGTACTCTCTCGGCTCTCCCACCTCCGGAGTAATCACCACCTTCCGCTTCCCCTTGGTGTCCTTGCCAAAAGAGACCACCCCATCGATCTCGCTGATGACGGCAAACTCCTTGGGCTTGCGCGCCTCAAACAGCTCGGCTACCCGCGGCAGTCCTCCAGTGATGTCCTTGGTCTTGGTAGTCTCACGCGGGATCTTCGCCAGGGCGTCACCGGCATAGACCTTCTGTCCTTCCTGGATATTGATATGGGCGCCGACCGGAAGGAGATAACGCGCCTCCGCAGTTGGGGAAAGGCGTGCGGTCTTCCCATCCTTATCCTTGATCGAGATCCGGGGCCGCTTATCGAGATCCTTAAGGCCGATGATGACCTTGGTCGAAAGGCCAGTCCGTTCATCCACCCGCTCCTCCATCGTTACCCCTTCGATGATGTCGCCGAATTTAACCTCTCCACCCAACTCGGTGAGGATGGGGAGGGTGTAAGGATCCCACTCTGCTATGAGGTCACCGGCCTTGACCTTGGCGCCGTTCTTCTTCTTCAGCTTTGCCCCATAGACTACCGGGTAGCGCTCCCTTTCCCTCTCCCTGCCCTTCTCCCCTTCCGGGTAATCGACAATGGCGACCTCGCCGTTGCGGTTCATCACCACGAGGTCCCCCTCCTTGTTGATTACCGTGCTCACGTTGATGGACTTGACCATGCCGTCGTTACGGGCCTCCAGGGTAGTTTGCTCGGCCCTGCGGCTGGCGGTCCCCCCGATATGGAAGGTGCGCATGGTGAGCTGGGTCCCCGGCTCCCCGATAGATTGTGCCGCGATCACGCCGATCGCCTCGCCGAGATTCACCATATGACAGTGCGCCAGATCCCGGCCGTAACACATCACGCAGACTCCCCGTCTGGACTGACAGGTCATCACGGATCGGATCTTGGTCCGCTCCAACCCCGCCTCTTCGATGCGCTGGACAATCTCCTCGGTGATTTCCCGATTGGCCCCAACGATGACCTCGCCGGTAAACGGATCTTTGATGTCCTCCAGCGCCACACGCCCCAAGACCCGGTCCCCGAGGGGCTCGATGATCTCACCGCCCTCCATGAGCGGGGTCATCTCAATGCCGTCCAGGGTGCCGCAGTTCTCCTCGGCGATCACCAGGTCCTGGGCCACATCCACGAGTCTGCGGGTGAGATAGCCGGAGTTGGCGGTCTTGAGGGCGGTGTCTGCCAGCCCCTTCCTGGCCCCGTGGGTGGAGATAAAATACTGGAGCACCGTGAGGCCCTCGCGGAAGTTGGCGGTGATCGGCGTCTCGATGATCTCTCCCGAGGGTTTGGCCATGAGTCCGCGCATCCCGGCCAGTTGGCGGATCTGCTGGGCGCTGCCGCGCGCCCCGGAATCGGCCATCATGAAGATCGGATTGAAGCTCGGCACCGTCACCTTGCGTCCCTTCTCATCGGTGATCGTCTCGGTCCCGAGGTCACGCAGCATCTCATCGGCGATCCGGTCCGTCACCTCGGCCCAGATATCCACCACCTTGTTGTAGCGCTCCCCGTCGGTGATGAGCCCGTTCTTGTATTGCTCCTCGATCTCGCGCACATCCTCATAGGCCTTCTTGAGCAGCTCCCCCTTGCTGGCAGAGATCACCATGTCTTTGATCGCGATGGAAATCCCCGCCTTGGTCGCGTAATGGAAGCCGATGTCCTTGAGCTGGTCGGCAAAGATCACCGTCGCCTTGTTCCCGGCCAGGCGGTAGCTCAATTCGATCAGGTTGCCCAGCTCCTTTTTCTTCATCACCCGGTTGACCTCTCTAAAGGAGATCTCAGGGGGAACCACTTCATAGAGCAGGACTCGCCCCACCGTGGTTTCCACCCGCGTGCCGTCAATCCGGACGGTGACCGGCGCCTGGAGGGCCACCTCGCCCTGATCATAGGCAATGCGCACCTCCTGCGGACTGGAGAAGACCTGGCCCTTCCCCTTGGCATCGAGGCGCTCCCGGGTCATGTAGTACAGGCCCAAGACGATGTCTTGCGTGGGGACGATGACCGGTTTGCCATTGGCCGGCGACAGGATATTGTTGGTCGACATCAAGAGGGCGCGGGCCTCCACCTGGGCCTCCACCGAGAGGGGGACATGGACCGCCATCTGATCGCCATCAAAGTCGGCGTTGTAAGCGGCGCAGACCAAAGGGTGGAGCTGGATCGCCTTGCCCTCGATGAGGATGGGCTCAAAGGCCTGGATCCCCAGGCGGTGCAAGGTGGGCGCCCGGTTGAGCAGGATCGGGTGTTCCCGGATCACTCCATCGAGGATATCCCACACCTCGGGCCGCTCCTTCTCCACCATCTTCTTGGCGCTCTTGATCGTGGTGACGTGTCCTCCCTCCTCCAATTTGTTGTAGATAAAGGGCTTGAAAAGCTCTAGGGCCATCTTCTTGGGCAGCCCGCACTGATGGAGCCGGAGCTCCGGCCCGACCACGATCACGGAACGGCCAGAGTAGTCTACCCTCTTCCCCAGGAGGTTCTGGCGGAAGCGTCCGGTCTTGCCCTTGAGCATGTCGCTCAGGGATTTGAGCGGCCGGCGGTTGGGGCCGGTAATGGCCCTGCCCCTGCGGCCATTATCGAAGAGCGCATCGACCGCCTCCTGCAGCATGCGCTTCTCGTTGCGGACGATGATATCCGGGGCATTGAGGTCGATGAGCCGCTTGAGACGGTTGTTGCGGTTGATCACCCGACGATAGAGGTCATTGAGATCCGAGGTGGCAAATCGGCCGCCATCGAGCGGCACCAGGGGGCGCAGGTCCGGAGGGATCACCGGGATCACTTCCAGGACCATCCATTCGGGATGGTTGCCCGAGTTTTTAAAGGCGCTCACCACCTTCAGCTGTTTCGCTACCTTTTTACGCCGGACCTCCGAGTTGACCTCGCGCATCTCCTGGCGCAGCTCCTGCGACAGCTTCTCCACCTCTACAGCCTGAAGCAGCTTGCGAATCGCCCCTGCGCCCATCTCGGCAGTGAATTTCGATCCGTACTCTTCCACGGCCTTGCGGTAACGCGTCTCGGTAAGCATCTCTTTGCACCGGAGCGGGGTAGAGCCAGAATCCGTGACGACATAGGATTCATAATACAGGATCTTCTCGAGATCCCTCAGCGACACGTCCAGGAGGGTCCCGATCCGGCTGGGCAGGCTCCTGAGGAACCAGATGTGGGCCACCGGCGTGGCCAGCTCAATGTGCCCCATCCGCTCGCGCCGCACCTTCGATTGAATCACCTCCACCCCGCACTTCTCACAAACCACCCCCCGATGGCGCATCCTCTTGTATTTGCCGCAGTTGCACTCGAAATCCTTGGTCGGACCAAAGATCTTGGCGCAAAAGAGGCCGTCGCGCTCCGGCTTAAAGGTCCGGTAATTGATCGTCTCCGGTTTCCTCACCTCGCCGTAGGACCAGGAGCGGATCTTCTCCGGGGAGGCAACAGAAATTTTAATGGCCTTGAAGCTTAAGGGATTTTTGGGCTTTTCAAAGAGATTGAAGATATCTTCCATAGGGTCTCCTTTTTCTCCTTCAGCTTTTTCCCTCGATCAGCTCCACGTCGAGACACAGGCTCTGCAACTCCTTGACCATCACATTGAAGGACTCCGGCAGACCGGGCTCGAGGATGTTCTGTCCCTTAACGATCCCCTCATACATCCGCGCCCGGCCGATCCCGTCATCCGATTTCACCGTCAGCATCTCCTGGAGCGTGTAGGCCGCCCCATAGGCCTCCAGGGCCCAGACCTCCATCTCGCCGAGACGCTGGCCGCCGAACTGGGCCTTGCCGCCCAGGGGCTGCTGGGTGACCAGCGAATAAGGTCCCGTGGAGCGGGCATGGATCTTGTCGTCCACCAGGTGGTGCAGCTTCATAATATACATCACCCCCACGGTGACCTTCTGATCAAAGGCCTCGCCGCTCCGGCCATCGCAGAGGGTCACCTGTCCGGTCACCGGGAGCCCGGCCTTTTTCAGGAGATTGAAGGCCTCCTCCTCCGTGGCCCCGTCAAAGACTGGGGAGGCCATGTGGACCCCCCCGCGATATTTTTCCGCCAGCCTCTGGAGGTCCTGATCCTTAAGCCCGTCGATAAACTCGTTGGTCTCGCGCGTGGCCAAGAACTCTTTCAGACGACGCCGCAGGGCATCCACATCCGGACGGCCGTTCTGTATCAGCTCATCAATCTGCCTCCCCAGCGCTTGAGCCGCCCAACCCAGATGGGCCTCCAGGATCTGTCCGACATTCATCCTGGAAGGGACACCCAACGGATTGAGCACGACATCCACCGGGGTCCCGTCCTCCAGGTAGGGCATCTCCTCCTCGGGCAGGATGCGGGAGATGACCCCCTTGTTGCCGTGGCGCCCGGCCATCTTATCTCCGACCTGAAGTTTGCGCTTGATCGCGACAAAGACCTTCACCATCTTGATCACGCCCGGGGGAAGCTCATCGCCGCCCTTGAGCTTGTTGATCTTGTCCTGGAAGACCACCTTGATGAGCTCTACCTGCTCCGTGGCGCTCTCCGCGATGCGCCGGAGCTCTGCCTCCGCAGATTCGTTGTCCACTCGGATCTCGCCCCAATAGGTCACCGGGACCTCTTCCAGATCCTCTTCCGTGATCTCTTTCCCCTTGTTCAGCAGAACCTTGCGGCTGTCGTCCATGAGGCGCTGAGCCGCACGCCGGCCTACCAAGAGCTTCTTCACCCGCTTGAGGGCCCCTTCCTGGATGATGCGGACCTCGTCCTGCTGATCCTTTTTGAGCCGGCTCTCCTCTTCATCCTCGATGACCCGGCTGCGCTCGTCCTTGCTCAGCCCTTTGCGGGAGAAGATGCGCACGTTAACGACCGTCCCCTCGACTCCAGGGGGAACCCTGAGCGAGGTGTCGCGCACCTCGCCGGCCTTCTCCCCAAAGATGGCGCGCAGGAGCTTTTCCTCAGGGGAGAGCTGGCTCTCCCCTTTGGGTGTGATCTTACCCACCAGGATATCCCCCGGCCTCACCTCAGCCCCGATGCGGATGATGCCGCTCTGGTCGAGATCTTTGAGCGCCTCGTCCCCCACATTGGGGATATCCCGGGTGATCTCCTCGGGACCGAGCTTGGTATCGCGTGAGATGCACTCGAACTCTTCGATGTGGATGGAGGTAAAGATATCCTCTTTGATCACCCGCTCGCTGATCAGGATCGAGTCCTCAAAGTTATACCCCCCCCACGGCATCAAGGCGACCAGCACATTGCGGCCCAGGGCCAGCTCCCCCATCTCGGTGGATGGCCCATCGGCGATGCCCTCACCGGCCTTCACGTGATCGCCCACGACCACGATGGGCCTCTGGTTGATGCAGGTATTTTGATTGGAACGTTGGTACTTAACCAAGTTGTAGATATCGACCCCGGTATCGCGCGCCCCGGAGGGTCGATCGGCCTTGATGACAATGCGCGTGGAATCCACACTCTCCGCGACCCCGTCGCGCCGGGCCACCACCGTCACACCGGAATCGCGGGCCACCACCTTCTCCATCCCGGTCCCCACCAGGGGGGCCTCGGTGCGCAAGAGGGGCACCGCCTGGCGCTGCATGTTGGAGCCCATCAGGGCGCGATTGGCGTCGTCGTTTTCCAGGAACGGGATCAGGGAGGCGGCCACGCTGACCAGCTGGTTCGGAGAGACATCCATGAAATTCACTTCCTCGGGCCGCGCCATGACAAACTCACCGCCCCGGCGCGCCGAGATCAGATCGGCCGTGAAGGTGCCCCGGCTATCGATCGGGGCATTGGCCTGGGCGATGACGTGGTCCTCCTCCTCCAGGGCCGAGAGATAGCGGATCCTGTCGGTGACCCGGCCGTTCTCGACCTCGCGATAGGGAGTCTCGATAAAGCCAAACTCATTGACCCTGGCGTAGGTGGAAAGCGAGGCGATGAGACCGATATTCGGGCCCTCAGGGGTCTCGATGGGGCAGAGCCGGCCATAGTGGGTCGGGTGGACGTCGCGCACCTCGAATCCGGCGCGCTCGCGCGTCAATCCCCCGGGTCCCAGGGCCGAGAGGCGCCGCTTGTGGGTAATCTCCGAGAGGGGGTTTGTCTGATCCATGAACTGGGAGAGCTGGCTGGAGCCGAAAAACTCTTTCAAGGCCGCAGAGACAGGTTTGTAGTTGATCAGCTCCTGGGGCATGAGCGCCTCTAGATCCTGCAGGCTCATCTTCTCCTTGATCGCCCGCTCCATCCGCACCAGCCCCACGCGGAAGTGGTTTTCCACCAATTCCCCCACCGCCCGCACCCGGCGGTTGCCGAGATGGTCGATATCATCCACCGCGCCGTTCCCATTTCTCAGTTCGATCAGGTAGCGGACCACCTCCAGGATATCCTCTTTGCGCAGCGTCCCGTGTTCCAGAGGCACATTGAGCCTCAGCCGATGGTTCAGCTTGAGCCTGCCTACCTTGGACAGGTCATAACGATCGGGGTTGAAAAAGAGGTTGTTGAAAAAGGTCGTGGCGGTCTCGAGGGTCGGCGGCTCCCCGGGGCGCATCCTGCGGTAGATCTCTACGATGGCCTCCTGCGGAGAATTCATCTTGTCTTGGAGCAGGGTGCTGCGCAGGTAAGGACCCATATGGGAGTCATCGATGAAGAGGAGCCCGATCTCGTTGATGCCCTTTTCCCGGATCAGTTCCAGCCTCTCCTGGGTGATCTCCTGGTTGCACTCTACCAGGACCTTGCCGCTCTCCCGGTCCACGATGTTGTGAGCGGCAATGCGCCCGATGACATCCTCCAAGGCGATCGGGACATGTTTGACCCGGGAAAGCTCCATTTGGCGGATCAAGGGTCGGTTGAACTTTTTGCCCTCCTTAACGATAAGTTCGTTGCTTTTGGGATCGCGCATGTCGCGCCCGGCCTTGACTCCCAGGAGCTGATCGGGCTTGAAGACCAGCATGGCCTTACGCCCTTCAAAGACCACGGTATCGGTCTTGTAGAAATAGTTGAGCAGGTCTTCCGTGGTCATTCCCAGGGCCCGCAGCAACACCGTGGTGTGAAACTTCCGGCGCCGATCGATGCGCGCATAGAGGATATCTTTCGGATCAAACTCAAAATCGAGCCACGAGCCGCGATAAGGAATGACGCGCGCGGAGTAGAGGAGCTTGCCGCTGGCGTGGGTCTTGCCCTTGTCATGCTCGAAGAAGACGCCGGGCGAGCGATGGAGCTGGCTGACGATCACCCGCTCCGTTCCGTTGACCATAAAGGTCCCGTTTGCGGTCATGAGCGGGAGCTCGCCAAAATAGACCTCCTGCTCCTTGACGTTTCTGATGTTCCGACTGCCGGTCTGAGGGTCTACGTCCCAGAGCACCAGGCGGACCGTGACCTTCAAGGGTGCAGCATAGGTCATGCCGCGCTGATGGCATTCCTCGACATCGTACTTGGGCTCTCTAAGGCTATAGCCCACGAACTCCAGGGTGGCGGTATCATTGAAATCTTTGATAGGGAAAACCGATTTAAAGACCCCCTGAAGCCCGGCGTTGTGGCGCTGCTCGGGAGGGACATCTCTCTGCAAGAAGAGGCTGTAAGAACTCTTCTGGAGCTCTATCAGATAGGGAAGATCGATGATCTTCTTAATCTTGCCGAAATTGCGGCGCAGTCTTAAATTATGAGCCACTTGAAATGCCATATTGCTCCTCTTTTTTCAAACCCAATGACCAACAACTATTTAATCTCGACCTTGCCGCCCACCTCTTCGATCTTTTTCTTGATGCTCTCTGCCTCAGCCTTCGGCACACCCTCCTTGACAGGCCTGGGAGCGCCTTCCACCAGATCCTTTGCCTCCTTAAGGCCTAGACCGGTGAGCTCGCGCACCACCTTGATGACCTGGATCTTCTTCTCTCCGACCTCGGTCAGGATGGCATTGAACTCGGTCTTCTCCTCTGCGGCGCCAGCGCCGGCCTGGGCCGGCGCCACGGCTATCGGCACCGCAGCGCTCACCCCTAGCTCCTGTTCCAATTCCTTGACCAGCGAAGATGCCTCTATGAGCGTCATCTGCTTAATAAAGTCCTTCACCTGTTCTCGCGTTACCTCCATCATGGGTTCCTCCTGCGCTAAATCTGACGATTCCTTTGTCTTACGCCACGCCGCTAAAAACCGGACCAGTTGCGCCCCAGGCTCCTGGATCAGGCGCACGAGCCCTGTGGGTGGAGCCTGCATCAGGGACAAGAGCTGCGCCAAGATTTCCGGTCGGCTGGGCATCTTGGCCAGCTCCTTGACCCGCGCGAGATCGAGAAACTGCCCCTCCAGAATCCCCCCCTTGATGGTCAGCTTCTCATTCTCCGCGAGAAACTTGACCAGGACCTTGGAGAGGCGTGCCGGGTCCTCGTAGCTCAAAATCCAGCCTGTGGGCCCCTGAAGCAGCTTATCCAGTGAGCCGTAGGCGGTCCCCCCAAGTGCCCTTCGGCCCAAGGTATTCTTCACTACCTTGTACTCCCCGGCCACTTCACACAGCTCTCGCCTCAAGCGAGTCATCTGGGAGACGGTGAGCCCGCGCTGCTCTGCAACCAAGGCCATCTTGGCCGCCTTCAGCTTCGCTTCAACCTCGGCTACCTTTTCGGCCTTCTCCTGATGACCCGATCTCTTGGCTGCTAACTCAACCATATTTCTCTCTGCCTATGCCGCTAGGGCCCGAACCTGAGCGAGATCGATCTTGACCCCCGGCCCCATGGTGCAACAGAAGGTTACCCCCAGGACATAGTTGCCCTTGGCCGAAGCCGGTCTGGCCCGCAGGATCGAGGTCAAGGCGACCCGGACATTGTCCAAAAGCTTTTCCGCGCCAAAAGAGACCCGACCCACAGGCATGTGGATGATCCCTGCCTTGTCGACCCTGAACTCGAGTTTTCCCGCCCTGATCTCCTGGATCGCCTTGCCGATCTCAAAGGTGACGGTCCCGGTCTTGGGATTGGGCATCAGGCCTCGGGGACCTAAAATCTTCCCGATCCTTCCGACCGCCCCCATGATGTCCGGAGTGGCGACAGTCCGGTCGAAGTCAAGCCATCCCTCACTGATCTTCTTAATGAGATCCTCGGCGCCAACAAAGTCAGCCCCGGCCTCACGGGCCTCCCTCTCCTTCTCGCCCTTGGCAAAGGCGACCACCCGCACCGGTCTTCCCATCCCGTGGGGCAGCACCACGGTCCCGCGAACATTCTGATCTGCCTGCCTGGGATCCACCCCCAACCGAACCACCATCTCTACGGTCTCAGCAAATTTTGCCCTAGCCGTGGCCTCGACCAGACGGAGTCCCTCCTCGATCGGATACCTCCGGGTCCGATCCACCTTAGCCAGTGCGTTGCGGTAGGTCTTACTTCTGCGCTTCATCTGGGCAAAAAATTCGCCTGCCGTGTCCGGCGGCTCAAAACCCTTTCCCTAACTAGCCTTCGATCTCCAGGCCCAGGCTCCTTGCCGTCCCTTCCACAGTCTTCTCCGCAGCCGCTAAATCCTTTGCTGTAAGGTCGGGGAGCTTGATCTTGGCGATCTCCCGTATCTGGGCCCGGGTCACCTTTCCCACCTTCACCTTGCCGGGTTCCCCCGATCCCTTCTCAATCCCGGCCGCCTTCTTAAGAAGGACCGAGGCCGGCGAGGTCTTGACTACAAAAGTGAAAGAGCGATCCGCGTAGACCGTCACAATCACCGGGAGAATCATCCCTTGCTGGGACTGGGTTGCGGCATTAAATGCCTTGCAGAACTCCATGATATTGACCCCACGCTGACCCAAGGCTGGCCCCACAGGAGGACTGGGGTTCGCCTGGCCTGCCGGGATCTGCAGCTTAATCTCTGCGGTCACCTTCTTAGCCATAAACTAACTCGCTCAAACCGTTTAAGCTGTTCAGGCCGTTGAACGCTTTGAACCTATTGAACCCTTTGAACCTCATGAGTCAGTTTCTTTCTACCTGAACGAATTCCAACTCCACCGGAGTGGCGCGTCCGAAGATGCTGATCAGGACCCTGAGCTTCCCTTTAGCAGGCCGCACCTCCTCTACCACCCCATTGAAGTCCACAAAAGGACCGTCGATGACCTTGATGCTCTCTCCCACAGAAAAGAGCACCCTGGGTTTGGGCTTCACCGCCCCCTCCTCCATCTGCTGAGCGATGTTTTTCACTTCCTCATCGCTGACCGATGGAGGCTCTTTCGTCCCGCCGACAAAGCCGGTCACCTTGGGAGTCCCCTTGACGATGTGCCAGGTCTCGTCGTTGAGCTCCATTTGAACCAGGATATAACCTGGAAAGAATTTTCTCGAAGAGGTCTTTTTCTTTCCCTTCACCAACTCCACCACCTTCTCTTGAGGGAGCAGGATCTCTCCGAAGAGGTCCTGCTTGCCTAAGGTCTTGGTCCTCTCTTCCAAGGCGGCCTTGGCCTTATGCTCGTAACCTGAAAACGTGTGCACTACATACCACTTCTTAGCCATGCGCCGGCCCTAGTCCTTAGGAAGTCAACTGAGAATAACCTGAATGGCACGGGTCAGACCAAAATCTACCAAGGCCATGAAGAGAGCCATCATAAGCACCACGATCAGGACTACAAACGTTGCCGCATAGGTCTCCCTGAGAGAAGGCCAGTAGACCCTTCTCAGCTCCCGCCACGCCTCCTTAAAAAACTCCACACCACGCTGAACAGCATTGGGAACCTTTTGTATCAGTTCTCTCATCAGGATACCGAACGCGACGAGGTGGCGGGTCAGGCAGGATTTGAACCTGCAACCACCGGATTTGGAGTCCGGTGCTCTATCCAGTTAGAGCTACTGACCCCAACATCATAGTTTAACCTCACGATGTAAGGTGTGGGTCCGGCAGAAGGGACAGAATTTCTTAAAACCCAATTTGTCTCCAGTCTTCTTCTTGTTCTTGGTCGTCGTATAGTTTTTGCGCTTGCACTGATCGCAGGCAAAGGCTACAATATCGCGCATGGCCTTGACCCCTGTTGCTATTTGAGAATTTTGGTCACCACCCCGGCCCCCACGGTCCTACCCCCCTCCCGGATGGCGAATCTCAAGCCCTCCTCCATGGCGATCGGGGTAATCAGTTCCATTGTCACATTGATGTTATCCCCGGGCATGACCATCTCGGTCCCTTCAGGCAACTTCACCACGCCAGTCACATCGGTGGTACGAAAATAGAACTGCGGCCGATAGCCATTGAAGAACGGAGTATGCCTCCCCCCTTCTTCTTTGGTGAGGACATAGGCCTCCGCCTGAAAGTAGGTGTGCGGGGTAATGCTTGCGGGCTTGGCCAACACCTGGCCCCTCTCCACCTCCTCCCTCTTGGTTCCGCGCAGCAACACTCCGATATTGTCCCCGGCCCGCCCCTCGTCCAAGAGCTTGCGAAACATCTCCACCCCCGTGGCCACCGTCTTCTGGGTATCCCTAAAACCTACAATCTCCACTTCATCCCCCACGCGGACGATCCCCCTCTCTACCCGACCGGTCACGACCGTGCCCCGGCCGCTGATGGTGAAGACATCTTCCACTGGCATAAGGAAAGGCTTATCCACATCGCGCACCGGCTCTTTGATATAGCCGTCCACAGCCTCCAGCAATTTTAAAATGCCTCCACAGTTGGGACACTCACTTTTGGCGCAGCCGCACTCCAATGCCTTCAGGGCGCTGCCGCGGACCACGGGGATCTCGTCCCCGGGGAATTTATACTTGGACAGCAACTCCCTCACCTCCAGCTCCACTAGGTCGAAGAGCTCCTTGTCATCGACCATGTCGGCCTTGTTCAGAAAGACCACCATGGCGGGGACCCCTACCTGGCGCGCGAGCAGGATGTGCTCACGGGTCTGTGGCATAGGACCATCCGCCGCAGAGACCACCAGGATGGCGCCGTCCATCTGGGCGGCGCCGGTGATCATGTTCTTCACATAATCGGCGTGGCCCGGGCAATCCACGTGGGCGTAATGCCTCTTGGATGTTTCATACTCCACGTGGGCGATATTGATGGTGAGACCTCGCTCTTTTTCCTCCGGGGCCTTATCGATCTGTTCATAGGCCAGGTACTTTGCCGTTCCCTTCTTCTCCAACACCTTCGTGATGGAAGAGGTCAATGTCGTCTTCCCGTGGTCCACGTGACCAATGGTCCCGATGTTTAGATGGGGCTTCTTCCTCTCGAATTTCTGTTTGCTCATCTCACCCTCCTAATGGATCTGCCCTTCTTCCCCTCCTGCGGCGGTCGCCACGGGCCACCGAGTCAACTCCCCGCCTCTGGGCAAAGCCCAGGAGCGGGATTGAACCGCTGACCTCGTCCTTACCAAGGACGTGCTCTACCGACTGAGCTACCTGGGCATTTCAGCCGACGGCTTATAGCATAGGGCTGACCCCCCCCTCTAGAGCGAACAGCCATCTGCTATCTGCCATAGGCAAAACTGGAGCGGGAAACGGGATTCGAACCCGCGACCCCGAGCTTGGAAGGCTCGCGCTCTACCAACTGAGCTATTCCCGCCCGGACCTCTCCTGTGGGCCTGCCTACAAGAAATGGTGGAGAGGGGAGGATTCGAACCTCCGAAGCCCTACGGCGGCAGATTTACAGTCTGCTCCCTTTGGCCACTCGGGAACCTCTCCTTCCCTCACCCGAGACCCGGCTTTTCTGGCAACCTCCTAAGCGCCACGGGCCGATAAGAATCCGCCGCCTGACCTTATTGATCTGGAGCTGGCGATAGGAGTTGAACCTACAACCTGCTGATTACAAATCAGCTGCTCTGCCGTTGAGCTACGCCAGCCTGGACTGGGGAAAAAAACATCCTGCGCCGCCACGCAAAAATTCCCCTCCCTCGCCCCCCTTTGGCACCGAAGTAGCCGGCTTGGCAATAGCAAAGTTCCCTTATCCTAAATAAAAAGGCAAATGACGGGGATGAAAAGTAATCGTCTCTACGTAAAATTGAGATAACACCATTGCAATGAAATGTCAACAGCCCCCGCTGGTTTAGGACTGCAATTTCTTTATGAAGGATTACAAAACGCCCCTCTGTCTGAAAAGCTCGTAGAGAAAAACCCCGGCTGACACGGCCACATTGAGAGAGGCGATCTTGCCCTGCATCGGTATGGAAACAAGAAAATCGCATTCCTGCCGGATCAGGGGGCCCATCCCCTTCCCTTCGGCCCCCAAGACCACCGCCAACCGTTCAGGATAGACCCGCCCATAGATGCCCTCCTTCGCCTGGGCATCCAGACCAACGACCCAGTAACCCTTTTCCTTGAGGGTGAGGATGGCCTGCCTGAGATTGGTAACCCGATAGATCTTCAGATAGTGGACAGCGCCAGCGGAAGTCTTGGCTACGGTGGCAGTCACCCCGACAGAGCGGTGCTTGGGAATCACTATGTGTCGGATCCCCACCGCCTCCACGGTGCGCAAGAGGGCCCCGAGATTGCGCGGGTCGGTGACCCCATCGAGCAGCAAAATGCTACGGCACTCGGCTGAAGAGGTCAGCTCCCGGAGCAGATCCGAGAAGGAGGAATAAGAATATGTGGCTATCTTAGCCACCACCCCTTGATGCCTCGCCCCACCGGCCAGGCGATCCAACACCGCAGATTCAAGATGCCGAACCGGGCGCCCCCGCCTTTCGGCCTCGCCCTCCACAGACTGCAACGCGGCTCGTTGGTGACCTCTGGCAATCAAGACCTCGATCACCTCTTCGGGCGCGGCCTGCAACTTTTCCCTGACAGGATTGACGCCAAAGAGGAAAAGAAATTCCCTCTCCTTATCCATCCGTCCCTCTTTTTCTAAGGCGTTTTACAAAAAATGATGTACCAGATAACATGGGCTGGTTGTGAAGAGACGAACCCTGAACACTTACCTCGCTGGTGAAATCCTGCTGTCCCTCTGCTTGGGCCTCTTGACCTTCACCTTCATCCTCCTGATCGCCCGCATTCTAAAGCTCATTGAGCTGGTAGTGATCCGCGGGGTCCCCTTGCTCCAAATAGGCAAGCTCCTTGCCCTCATCCTACCCACATTTTTAGAGATGACGGTGCCCATGGCTTTATTGCTCGGAATCTTCCTGGGCTTGGGCCGACTCTCCAGCGACCAAGAGATCCTTGCCCTCAAGGCCTGCGGAATCAGCCCCGCTCAAATCCTCCTGCCCATTGGAATAGTGGCTTTGGCGATCTCCCTCATTACCTTCGTCATGGCTGCCTGGGCCCGTCCCGCTGCTAATCTGGCCCTCAAGAAAGAGCTGTATAGAATCGCTCGAAGTTATGTGGGAACCTCGCTCAAAGAGAAGGTCTTCAATGACGATTTCCCCAAGATCCTGGTCTACGTCGATGAGGTGGAGCCCTCGGGGACCACATCTCATAGGATCATGATCGTTGACCGGCGCCAGCCGGCCAGAGAAAACATCATCTTTGGCAAGGTCGCCCATTTCCTCTCGGACGAAGAATCCCAGAGCCTGAGCCTGAGGCTCCTTGACGGCGCCATCTATGAACGAGAGAAAAAGCGCCCTGGCTTCAGCCAAACCAACTTCCAGGCCTACGATTTCAAGCTTGAGTTTGAGGAGGCATTCAGCCACAGCCGCAAGAAGGAGAAAGGGCCCAAAGAGATCTCTCTCAGCCAGCTGCAAAGGACGATCCACCTTAAGAAAAAGCAGGGCCTGAAGCCGACGGCAGAGCTTATGGAGCTGCATCAGAGATTTGCCTTTGCCTTTGCCCCCTTGATCTTCGGCCTCCTCGGGGTCGCCTTAAGCCTGTTGCCCACCCGCTCCCGCTCCGGTCGCTCCGGGGGACTCCTCCGCTGCCTCTTTTGGATCCTGATCTACTATGGTCTGCTCTCTTTGGGAAAGGCATTCGGAGAAAGGGAATGGCTTCCCCCGGCCTTGGCCCTGTGGCTTCCCAACCTCGTCCTAGGGCTCAGCGCCACCCATTTCTTTAGCCGGGCGCTGAAGGAGTCTCCGCTCTTGATCCAAACGAAGTTAGAAGCTCTCTATTTATACCTGCACCGAAGATTCACGCAATGAGAGAAAGAAGGTCTTAAACCCTTGGAGCCCATCCGTCCCCCCGCTGCGCCGCCGGTCGGCGGCATCCTGGACCGCTATCTGATGAGCGGTTTTATCAGGATCTTTGCCCTGAGCCTCCTGTGCAGCACGCTCCTCTACCTCATCGTGGACTTCTTCGACCGCATCGATAACCTGCTCAAGGCCGGGGCATCGTTGGAAAGCTCGGTGCGATACTTCCTTTACAAACTCCCCCTTTCCGTATCCCGGGTCTTCGGCATCGCCACCCTGTTCTCCGCCCTCTTCTCCCTAGGGGCACTGTCCCGCACCCAGGAGATCACGGCCATGCGCGCCGGCGGTCTTAATCTGCGCCGCCTCGCCCTTCCCCTCGTCTCCCTCTCCCTCCTGATCGGCCTCTTGACCTTTTTCTGGAACGAGACCTTGGTCCCGATCTTCACCCGCAAGTCGCAGTACATCTACAAAGTCGAGGTGAAAAAGATGCAACCCAAAAGCGTCATCGGAACCAAAGATATCTGGATCCGGGGCGATGGAACTTTCATCAGCGCCGACTATTTTGACACCCGGAGAAACCTCCTGGAGGGGGTGGTCATTTACCTCCTGGACTCAGACTTCAGCCTCAAGGGCGTGATCGAGGCCCCTTGGGCGCGCTGGAATGGCAGCCATTGGGAGACGCGCGGGGCTAAGGAATGGCTCTTTCTTCCCGAAGGCCAGCTTTTCCAGCGCCCGGCACCCACCCTGCTCCCCTTTTCTGAAACTCCGGAGGACTTAAAGATCTTCGCCAGGGAACCAGAGGAAATGAGCTTCTTCGACCTCAAAAAACAGATTGAAGACCTAAAAACCAAAGGGATCGATACCTCCGAATACCAGGTAGATCTGCAGGTCAAACTGGCCCTACCCCTCATCCCGCCCCTGATGGTCTTGCTCGCTTTCCCCTTCGCGCTCAGACACCGCCCCAAAAGCGGGATGGCCCTGAGCTTTGGGCTTACTACTCTTATCGGCTTCGTTTATTGGGTTCTCCTCGCCTTCAGCATCTCTCTAGGCCACAGCGGGGCCTTACCGCCTTGGGTCGCAGCCTGGTTTCCCAATCTCGTCCTTGGGCTAACCGGCCTCTTCCTTTTTTTTAACGCGGAATGAGGAAAGCGGCTCAAGGGATCAGGGCCACTCCGCCCAGCCCCACAACCTCCGGGAACTCACACAGGCGCACCAGCTCTACCCCAGTGTAGCCGGTGGCCCCGAAGACCGCCACGCGGAGATGGTCGCCGCTGCTGGGAGGCCGGGGGTCTTTCTCTTGAGCCAATGCTTAACGCTTGGAGTACTGGGGGCGCTTGCGGGCCTTGTGGTGGCCGTATTTCTTACGCTCCACCGTACGTGGATCCCGAGTGATGAAGCCAGCCTTCTTAAGCAGGGGACGAAGCTCCTGATTGAACCGCAACAGCGCACGGGTGATGCCGTGACGGATCGCACCAGCCTGACCCGAGGTCCCTCCCCCCTGGACATTCACCTCGACATTGAAACTCCCCAAGGTTTGGGTGACCTGAAAGGGCTGCAGGACAATCATGCGTGCAGTCTCGCGACCAAAATAGTCCTGCAGAGGCCGATCATTCACCACGATCTCCCCTTTGCCTTCCCTTAAATAGACCCGGGCTATGGAGGTCTTGCGCCTGCCTGTCCCGTAGAACACCTTCTCTGTCATATTCCTCTCCTCACTCACCCCTGATGGGCAGCGGCTGGGGGTTCTGAGCCTGGTGGGGATGGTCAGGACCCGCGTAGACCTTTAATTTAGTAAAGAGCCTTCGCCCCAACCGGTTTTTGGGCAACATCCCCTTAACTGCCAGGCGCACGAGCGCTTCAGGACGGCTGGCTAGCATCTCAGCCGCAGTTGCAGTCCGAAGGCCTCCCGGATAGCCAGAATGGCGGTGATAGACCTTTTCTTCCAGTTTTCTCCCCGTGAGCCGAACTCCCCTGGCATTGACGACAACAACAAAATCCCCGGCATCAGCATGGGGCGCAAAGATCGGCTTGTGCTTGCCGCGCAAAATCTTCGCCACCTCGCTGGCCAGCCGCCCCAGTATCTGCCCCTGGGCGTCGGCAATGTACCATCGGCGTTGGGCAAGGGCATCTTGTTTATTCATCTGATAGGTACCCATTTTTATATCCCATCCTGCTTGAAAGCTGGAAGGCTAGAAAGCTTCCTGGCCTCCTAGCTTCTAGCGTCCCAGCCTTTAAATATGGCGGGGCCGACGAGACTCGAACTCGCGACCTCCGGCGTGACAGGCCGGCGTTCTAACCAACTGAACTACGGCCCCGCGTCACTTCAGCTCCGGGTCCCGGGTTTCGGGTCCGACTCGAAGCTCGCGACTCGGAACCCGGAACTCGCTTTCTTGGCGAATGGGCGGTACAGGATTTGAACCTGTGGCCCCCGGCTTGTAAGGCCGATGCTCTCCCACTGAGCTAACCGCCCCTCTGAGACCAAAAATACCAAAACGCGACCTCAGGAGCCCATCTCTTCCCTGGTCCTGAGCCGGTCTGCCAAAGAGAATTAGCTGAGGGATTCTTTTAAGGTCTTGCCCGCCTTAAACTTAGCGGTCCGAGAGGAGGCAATCTGAATTGTCTCCCCGGTCTTGGGGTTTCTCCCGGTTCTTGCCTTTCGCTGGCTAACAGCAAAGGTCCCGAAACCAGAGATGTTGACCTTGTCTCCCTTTTTCAAGCCATCGATGATGCCGTCAAATACCCCGTTGACGAACTCTTCCGCCTTCTGCCTGGGAAGCTCCGCCTTGCTCGCCAAAGAATCAATCAAGTCTGCCTTTGTCATCACTGCCCCCCTCATCGTCCCGCCCTACCGGACGGCTACTCTATTGCGGTAAGATTTCCGTAGTGGGGACGTCCTCACCCTTTTCTCCAAAGACCGAGGGCTCCCCCTTGACCTCAGTGGATTCTTCTCTCTTTTTCAAAAAGCTTTCCGGATATCCTAAGAGCAACGCCTTTTTCAGCACCTCATCCATGTGGGAGACCAAGACCAGCTCAACGGTCTTTAGGATCAGGCGTGGAACCTCCTCGATATCCTTTTGGTTCTCCTCCGGGATCAGCACTGTCGTGATCCCTCCCCGGTGGGCTGCCAGGACCTTCTCTTTAAGCCCCCCGATGGGGAGGACCATCCCCCTCAGCGTGATCTCTCCGGTCATCGCCAGGTCATGGCGCACCGGGATCCGGGTAAGGGCGGAGACCAGAGCGGTCGCCATGGTGATCCCGGCCGAGGGGCCGTCCTTGGGGATGGAACCCTCAGGCACATGGATGTGGACATCGATCTTCTGATAGAAATCCCTCTCCAGCCCCAACCCCTCGGCTCGGGAGCGCACGTAGCTCATCGCCGCCTGCGCCGATTCCTTCATCACATCCCCCAACTGCCCGGTGACCGTGAGCTGGCCCTTACCGGGCATGACCGTAACCTCAGCGGCAAGCAGCTCCCCTCCGAGCTCGGTCCAGGCCAGCCCGGTTGCCACCCCGATCCTGTGCTCGATCTCCGCTTTGCCGTAGCGGTACTTGTGCGAGCCCAGGTACTTATGGAGGCTCTTGGCGCCGACCTGGATCTGGGCATTGCGATCCTTCTTGACCACCTCCACGGCCACCTTCCGGCAGATCGAAGCAATCTCGCGCTCCAGATTCCTCACCCCAGCTTCCTTGGTGTAATGGCGGACGAGGCCGAGGATGGCGTTATCGGTAAAAAGGACATTCTCCTGTTTGAGACCGTTGGTGTCTCTCTGCTTGTCCACCAGATACTTCTTGGCGATGTTGAGCTTTTCCAACTCTGTGTATCCTGCGATCCGGATGATCTCCATCCGGTCCTGCAAGGGACGAGGGATGCGGTCCAGGGTATTCGCCGTGGTGATAAACATGACCCGGGAGAGATCGTAGTCCAGGTCCAGGTAGTGGTCATTGAAGGCGTAGTTCTGCTCTGGATCCAGCACCTCAAGCAGCGCCGAGGATGGATCGCCGCGAAAATCCGTGGACATCTTATCGACCTCGTCCATGAGAAAGACCGGATTGCTCGATCCTGCCTTCTTCATCGACTGGACGATCTTCCCCGGCAAGGCGCCGATATAGGTGCGGCGGTGGCCGCGGATCTCGGCCTCATCGCGCACGCCTCCGAGAGAGACCCGCACGAACTTTCTTCCCGTTGCCCGAGCTATGGAACGTCCCAGGGAGGTCTTGCCGACCCCAGGAGGCCCCACCAGGCAAAGGATCGGACCCTTCATCTTCCCCACCAGGCTCTGAACCGCCAGGTACTCCAAAATCCGCTGCTTCACCTTTTCCAGGCCGTAGTGATCCTCCTCCAAGACCCTCTCCGCCTCTTTGATATCCAGTTTGTCCTCGGTGAACTCGTTCCAGGGCAGGCTCAGGATCCAATCGACATAGTTGCGCACCACCGTGGCCTCGGCCGACATGGGGGACATCATCTTGAGCTTTTTGAGCTCCTTTTCCACCTTGTCCTTGGCCTCGGCAGAGAGTTTTTTCTGCTTGATCTTCTCCTCGATCTCCTGGATCTCGCTCTTAAACTCGTCCTTCTCTCCCAGCTCCCTCTGGATGGCGCGCATCTGCTCGTTCAGGTAGTACTCCTTCTGCGAGCGCTCCATCTGCTTTTTGACGCGCGAGCGGATGCGCCGCTCGACCTCCAGGATCTCGATCTCGGCGCGCATGTGGCCGAGGACCTTTTCCAGCCTCCCCGCGGCGTTGAAGGTCTCTAAGAGAATCTGCCGATCCTCCAACTTGATACCCAGATGGCCCACGACGGTGTCCGCCAGGCGCGCCGGGTCATCGATGGAGGAAACCGACATGACCATCTCTGGCGGGACCTTTTTCTTGAGCTTCACATACTCTTCAAAGGTGCTGTGCACCTCCCGGATGAGCGCCTCCACCTCCGTGTTCCTCTCCGCGACCTCGTGCACCTCCTCCACCTCCACCAGAAAGAAGTCGGGATGGGTCAAGTAGCGCAAGACCCGGGCCCGCTTTTTCCCCTCGACCAGGACCTTGACCGTCCCATCGGGAAGCTTCAGCATCTGGACGACGTGGCCCAAGGTCCCGATCCGATAGATATCGTTCTCCGCTGGATCGTTGGTCTTGGCGTCCTTTTGTGAGGAGAGAAAGATCAGTCCCTGCTTCTGGGTCGCCTCCTCCAGGGCCTTGATCGACCGCTGCCGACCCACGAACAGAGGGACGACCATGTGGGGAAACACGATGATATCTCGGAGGGGCAGCAGCGGCATCCCCAGCGGGCTACCGGACTCCTGCTCCCGATCGTCTTTCTTGTCGTTGCGGAACAACATGGCTCTTCCTCCCTAGGCGCTCTCAACGGCCTTGGCATAGACAATGATCGGAGGCTCGTTGCGGTTAATGACCTCTTCGGAGACGATGACCTCCTTAATATTGGGTTGGGAGGGCATTTCATACATGACATCCAGCATGATGTTTTCCATGATCGCCCTGAGGCCGCGCGCTCCCGATTTTCTCTTCAGGGCCTCGCGGGCGATCGCGCGCAGCGCCTCTTCGGTAAATTTGAGATGGACACCTTCCATCTCAAAGAGCTTGGCGTACTGTTTGGTCAGGGCGTTCTTAGGCTCCTTCAATATCCGCACCAGGGCGTCCTCGTCCAACTCATCCAGGGTGGCGATCACAGGCAGCCGGCCAATGAATTCAGGGATGAGCCCAAATTTCAAGAGATCCTCGGTCTGGACCTCGTGCAAGAGCTCGCTGCCCCGCCGGCCGTCCCGCTCTCCGATCTCGCCCCCGAAGCCCATGCGCTTGCGCCCCGTGCGCTTGCGGATAATGTCCTCTAAACCCACAAAGGCCCCGCCGCAGAGGAACAGGATATTCGTGGTATCCACCTGGAGGAACTCCTGCTGCGGATGTTTTCTCCCTCCCTTGGGGGGCACGCTCGCCATCGTCCCCTCGATGATCTTGAGCAGGGCCTGCTGCACCCCTTCGCCCGAGACATCCCGAGTGATGGAGGGGTTTTCCGACTTGCGCGATATCTTATCGATCTCGTCGATGTAGACGATCCCCCTCTGGGCCTTTTCTACGTCATAGTCGGCAGCCTGGAGGAGATTGAGGATAATGTTCTCCACATCTTCGCCCACATAGCCGGCCTCGGTCAAGCTCGTCGCATCGGCAATGGTAAAGGGGACCTGCAGGAAACGCGCCAGGGTCTGGGCCAGGAGCGTCTTCCCGGAACCCGTCGGGCCGATGAGCAGGATGTTGCTCTTCTGCAACTCCACATCCCCTGTGACCATCTGGTTATCGATGCGTTTGTAGTGGTTGTGGACGGCCACGGCTAAGATCTTCTTGGCCTTTTCTTGCCCGATCACATACTGATCCAGGACGCGCTTGATCTCCGCCGGCTTGGGGACCCCGGAGGAAGAGATAAAGGCATCCTCGTGATCGCACTCTTCGGCTATGATATCGTTGCACAGATCGATGCATTCATCGCAGATATAGACCGTCGGACCCGCGATCAGCTTTCGCACCTCATCCTGACTCTTGCCGCAAAAGGAACAGACGAGGTTGCCGGAACGGTCGTCGCTGTGCCTTGGCATAGAACCCTCACTTTACCTTGTGACTGTCTGGACGATTCACAATCACCTCATCGATCAAGCCATACTCCAGGGCCTGCTGCCCGGTCAAGAACAGGTCTCGGTCCGTGTCTTTTTCGATCCTCTTCAGGTCCTGACCCGTGTGCTTCATCATGATGCTGTTGAGCTCCTCCCGCATGCGCAGGATCTCGCGCGCCTGGATATCGACATCCGTCGCGGTCCCCTGGAACCCTCCCAGGGGCTGGTGGATCATAATGCGCGCATGGGGGAGGGCATACCGCTTCCCCTTGGTCCCCGCGGCCAGGAGGATCGCCGCCATGCTGGCGGCCTGCCCCATGCAGACCGTAGAGATCTGGGGTTTGATGTATTGCATGGTGTCGTAGATGGCGAGACCTGCGGTCACGGAGCCTCCGGGCGAGTTGATGTAAAAATAGATGTCCCGCTCCGGATCCTCAGACTCGAGAAACAGGAGTTGAGCCGTGGTGAGATTCGCCACATCGTCGGTGATGACGTTGCCCAAGAAAATAATCCGATCTCGGAGCAGGCGAGAATAAATATCATAGGCGCGCTCCCCGCGTCCTGTCTGCTCCACAACAATCGGGATGAAGTTCATATCCCCATCAACTCCTTCGTTAAAACATCTTAGCCTTTTTTCTCTTGCGCATCAACCTTCGGCTGGACTTTCGGCTGAGCTCGGTCGAAGCCAGCTCAGGTCGAAGCCTTGGTCGCAGATCGCTCCACCTCTTTCACCCGCGCCCGCTCCACCAGGTAGTCCAAAGTCCGCTCAAAGACCATCTGTGAGCGGAGATCCTCGCGCGCCTCCTCCCGGCGGTAGAACTCGCGCAGCGCTTCGCCGTCATCCCGGGCGGATCGGAGGATCTCTTCAATCCTCTGACCGACCTCCGGGTCGGAGACCTCGATCTTTTCCAGCGCCGCGATCCTCTCGACCAGAAGCCTGGCCTTGACCTGCCGCAGGGCATGAGGCCCAAGCTCCTTCTGCAGCTCTTCTCTCGAGGGCCCCTCCCCGGAAGGGCTAGGGCCCTGGGCCGCCAAACGATCCCGATGCCGCTCCACGAGATAGCGGAGCTGCTCCTCCACCAGGGCGGACGGGGACTCAAAGGGGTGCGCCTCGATCAAACGGGTCAGGAGCTGCTCCTTCAACTCCCGGTCCTGGATCTTGCTGAGCTCGCCCTCGAGACGGGCGCGAATCTTCGCCTTAAGCTCCTCAAGGTTGGCGCACTCCCCATGGTCCTTGGCAAACTCATCGTCGAGAGGGGGCAGGATCTTTTTCTTGATCTCCTGAACCATCACGCGGAACACCGCCACCTTCCCGGCCAGCCTTCGATTAAGATACCCCTCAGGATAGGCAACCGTCACCGCATGTTCCTCGCTCTTTTTCAACCCGATCACGGCCTCTTCGAACTGCGGCAAGGCCCTCCCCGCGCCCACCTCGAGGAGGTAGTTTTCACCCTTTCCTTCCGCGAACGGTTTTCCATCCATTGAACCGACAAAGTCAAGCACCACGAAATCTCCCCGCTCCACCACATCGCGCTCCTCAACCGGCTGCAAATGCGCGTGCGCCTCTTGCAGCCGGTTGAGCGCCGCCTCGACCTGGGCCCCATCTGGCTCAAGCCTGACCTTCTCCAGCTCCACACCCAGATAGTTTTTGACCTCGATCTCCGGTTTTACCTCAAAGAGCGCCGAGAATCTCCATGCCCTCCCCTCCTCCAACCCATCGGCCTCTATTTGAGGACGAGAGACGACCTGGAGCCCATGCTGCGCGAAGACCTCATGGAGAGAGCGCTCGACCAGGCGCGTCAGCACCTCTCTTCTCACCTCGTCGCCGTAGAGCCCCTGCAAAACCGAGCGCGGCGCCCTACCGGGACGAAACCCCTTGATTCGGGCGCGCTGTCCCAGTCTTTCGTAGGCGCGGAGAAACTCATCCGCGACGACCTCCGAAGGAAGCTCCACGCGCACCTTGCGCTGAACTGAGCTCAGGATGTCAAGATCCACCTTCATTTTACCAGTTCCGGGTTTCGAGTCTTGAGTTCCGAGTCCGGCGAAGAACTGACGCCATAACCCATTGCCTTCAATCAGCTAGGAGCGGACAGTTTTCACCTGTCCCGAAACTCGCAACACGAAACTGCTTTCTGAAAAGCTGGTGCGAGAGGGGGGACTCGAACCCCCACGGTTTGCCCGCTAGATCCTAAGTCTAGTGCGTCTGCCAGTTCCGCCACTCTCGCACCCAGACAGATTGGTGGGCCGCCGGAGACTCGAACTCCGGACCCGCTGATTAAGAGTCAGCTGCTCTACCAACTGAGCTAGCGGCCCATATTCACAAAAACCGAGGATCGAAAATGGAAGATCGAGGATCACGATCTTCTATCCTCTATCTTCAATCCTCGACGATTTTAAAACTGGGGTGAGTGAAGGGATTTGAACCCTCAACCCCTGGAGCCACAGTCCAGTGCTCTAACCTAATTGAGCTACACTCACCACAACACCTCCCCCTCAACCACTCCCTCGCTTATTCATATGCTGGCGCGCCAGAAGGGATTCGAACCCCCGACCCACGGCTTAGAAGGCCGTTGCTCTGTCCAGCTGAGCTACTGGCGCCATAAACAGTAATGAGTGAAAAGTGAACAGTCCCCTCACCCCTCCCCTAGCTTTTCACCTTTCACTGTTCACTATTTTTATGGTCGGGGCGGGCCGATTTGAACGGCCGACCCCCTGCGCCCAAGGCAGGTGCGCTACCAGGCTGCGCTACGCCCCGTCAAGAGTAAAATCATTCTACACATGCAGGGTGTGAAATCAAGGTATTATCGGAGGAAAGAGCGCGGGCCAAGCCTCCCTGAGCTGGGCTAGGGCCCTCCCTCTGTGGCTGACCTGACCCTTGGTCTCTCGATCCAGCTCGGCAAAGGTTTTGCCCAAAGGGGGATAGAAAAAGAGCGGATCATAGCCAAACCCGTTCTCTCCTTTGGAAGAAAAGGCGATCCGCCCCCCGCACTCCCCGCGAAAGATCCACTCTCTTCTACCGGCTGAGTTTGGGCTGCACAGGGCGAGCACGCAGACAAACCGCGCCCCTCGCTTTTCCTGCGGGAGATCCCCCAACTCGTGCAGCAGTTTCTCATTATTCCGCTGATCGTCGCCCTCCTCCCCACTGTAACGGGCCGAAAGGACACCCGGAGCCCCACCCAGCGCCTCCACCTCTAGCCCTGAATCATCTGCCAATGTTACATGGCCGGAGGAACCGGCCAGAGTACGGGCTTTCTTAAAAGCATTCTCCTCAAACGTTTTTCCATCCTCGATGACCTTTGCATAGGCGCCAAGACTGCCGAGGGGAATGATCTGAACAGGAAGATCTTTGAGGGCTACCTTGATTTCGGCGAGCTTACCCGGATTGGTCGTAGCGACTAAGAGTTTCATAGATAAATTTAGCCCTAGAAGTATCACGCCTCATCATAGCCGGCAAGTTTTTGCTGTTACTGGGCCTTGAGGCTTCCCTGGGTGCCCACCCTAGCCAACATAGAGAGAGGGACTTCGTTCAATCCTGTATAGCAGAAATCCCGACTCTGCTCCCAATAGTCTGCATACGGCGAGACCAAGAGGCTGAAGCCGCTCAACAAATCTTTTGACGATCATTGACCGAGCAGCAAGCGCGAATATCTTGTTTAGCCCCGGCACCCGGGTGTCCACGTAGAAATCGACGGTCCGCACACTGGGCCAGATCTTAGCCGCGCTGCGTAGGCGTCGAGCATGTGGGGATTTCAGTGCGCTAAGGCTATTCTGGCGAGGTCATTGGGTCCGAGTCAGCACTCTTTTTTGGACCGCGAGAAGCTCTTGGATCCCCTTCTGGGCGATCTCGGCCATCCGGTCCAATGCCTCCTTGGTAAAGGGGGCCTTCTCGGCTGTTCCCTGGATCTCCACGAATTTCCCTGAACCGGTCATGACGAAGTTCATGTCCACCTCTGCGTGGCCATCCTCGGCGGAGTTGAGATCCAGCAGGATCTCACCCTCTACGATACCCACGCTGACCGCAGCGACTTGATCCTTAATGGGGTTTCTTTCTACGCTCCCCTGCTTCATCCAGCGGTAAACCGCCTCCATCAGGGCGACATAGGCCCCGGTGATCGATGCGGTGCGGGTGCCGCCATCGGCCTGGATCACGTCGCAATCGATCCACACCGTCTTCTCTTTCAGGGCATCGAGATCGGCGATGGCCCTGAGGCTGCGGCCGATCAGCCTCTGGATCTCATGGGTCCTGCCGCCGATCTTTCCCCGAGCGGCCTCGCGCGGTATGCGCACCGGCGATGAAGAAGGGAGCATCCCGTACTCTGCCGTGATCCAGCCCCTGCCGCTATTGCGGAGAAATTGGGGGACTCTATCCTCCAGCTTAGCGGCGCAGATCACCCGGGTGTCGCCCACCTCGATCAGGACCGATCCCTCGGCGTATTTGACATAGCTTGGGGTGATGATGACCGGCCTCAGCTCCGTCTCTTTGCGCCCGTCTGGTCGCATCTCTATATATTATTGGTGGTAGCTACTAGCAATTTCATAGTCTTGGGGGTTCAAGCTTACTAAGTATCACGCCTTTAAGTAGCCAGCAAGTTTTTTTTACCTAGGGACGGGGATAACGTCTTGAAGCCCATCTGGGTGCATGGTAGAAATTTAGTCACAAATGGCTAAACAAGTAAATACCGAACACCCCCATATCGCTCAGCGGGAAACGGCCTCAGGGGTTGAGCCCCGCATTCGAGGCACCAATATTGCTGTTCGGCATGTGGTAGGCCAGTACCGTAACTACGGCACGATTGAAGGGGTGTTGAATGCCTGCCCGCACCTTTCCGCAGCCCAGGTCCATGATGCCCTCAGTTATTACTACGACCATGTCGAAGAAGCGGAAGATCATTCCGAGGCCAATATGGAAGAGAGCTGGCAAGGTAAAGACCTGCCAAGGGTTCTCCGGCGAAAAGCAAAGGGCTGATGCCGGTTAAACTCTACCTGGATGAAAACATAGTCCAAATTGGGGATAAAGGTCAGTCCGTCCCTTCTGCTGTGCTCCTTAGGGTCTCGAAAGCGCGTCGGCGAAGGGCTGCGGGGGACAAGTTTGAGTTCTCAGTGGCTGTCGCTTAAAACCAAATTCTTATCATTAAGCTGCTCATGGTGGCGGGGGATTATCGAGCTCGCCCGGTTACGGAAAGTCGAGAAAGATGATGAGTCTTCTTTGCTGGTCTAACATATTCCTCCGCGGTTTATTGACCGGACTCCTGGTGCTTGCGTTTGTCCCGGCAGCCATCGCCGACTTGAAAGTTTGGGAAGGCGCGACAAATCCCGAGACCAAGGAGAGATATGTCCCTGTTGAGCTTTGGGCTGGCGCGGAATGGGATGGAAAAAGGGAATTGAAGATGGCCCGGGTCGATGCCACCTACAGGCACCGCTCCTCGTACCAGATTAAAGGTCCGACGGAATGGATGCACCCTGTAACCGGCGCGACGTTTATCATTTATGAGAGAATCAACCCTGGGAGAGACGGGGTTAAGTTGCAGCGGTTTACGATCAATGAAGAGAAGTCCGGTCTTGGTCGGGTCTATGACGCGCGGCCTGGGCTGGGCACGAGGCTATTTTCCGGCGGGCTCAAATTCCCGCTGGGCTATTGGAAGGAAGGAGAGACAAGAAAGCTTCTCTACAAGCACTATGTGGATTCAAGAGAGTCGGACAGGGCAGAATCCATTACCATCAAGCAGATCGATTTTACTTTTCAGGGCGACGAGCACTGTCTAGAATTCTATTGGACGGCGACAGACCGGCTCGAAAAGAAATTCTACGATCGCCAGACCTACATCTACTGTCCGGGGAAAAGCATGGTGAGCCAAATCCAGCACTGAGGGTGTATCCGCCAAACTGTGGAGCCGTTTAAGATAGATTTTGACGCCTTGCCTTGGGAGAGTCCGGCGGACAGCGTCCGTTTCAAAATCTACCGCGAGGGCACCAAACAATGCCGCCTCCTTGAGTTCACATCCGAGTTTGTCGAGCTACACTGGTGTGAAAAGGAACACGTAGGTTTTGTGCTAAACGGCGAACTGGAAGTCGATTTTCGCGGCAAGCTCGTGCGCTACCCGGAGGGCACGGCCATCTGCATCCCGGCAGGTCCCGACAGCGGCCACAAGGCACGCGCCGTAAGTCCGACAGTCCGGCTGTTCCTAGTGGAAGATGCTTGACCGCAATCCGAGATGTACTCCGGCTGCTCGTCCGCAGATCGAACCCGTGGCTCAGTAAAAATGATCGGCTGACGTAACAAACATGAGAAGGATACTTTTTTGCTCGGCATTCGCTCTCTCGCTTATAGCCACCGTCGGCCTGGCGCAGGAGCGTGTCGAAGCTCCGGTATTCAGGGACGGCGACTTTTGGCAATACCGGATCGTCGAACGGGGCGAGTACATGAAAACAGAAAGAGAGCTCAACGGTGTTTACGAGCTCGTCGATTCAACGGGCCGTAAGTCGGAGGTCATCGAGATTAAAAAAACGCAGGTCCTACTTCATCAGAAAAGTCTATGAGACAGATCCCCTTACCTGCCCTAAATGCCAAGGAGAGATGAGAATCATCAGCTTCATTGGCCAGCCAGATGTTATCAAAAAAACCCTTCAGCACGTGGGTCTCTGGGAAGAGTCCCAGGCCCCGCCTGCAAGAGATCCTCCGGTGAAAGAGATGACCTTCGATCCCTCCTACAACCAGCTACTTTAAAAGCCCCTTACCCCAGTTGGGAGCAGATGCCCAGCCCTGTCTTCGGGCTGGGCTCGGGCCTGTCAAGCCATCTGAAAATCTAACCCTAGCCGGTTTCTTTGTCCCGTCGTCGCCGTTGTGTTATCCTGTGACTGGAGGGGAAAGTATGTGGACTAGTTACGGTCGGGTCTTCGGATGCATTGCGATCATTTTTCTTCTGTCCGGGTGTTCTCCCGCTACTACGGTTCATTTCACCACCCCTGCTCCCCATAGTGTCAAGCTCTCGGGCGTTCTCTATAAGCCCGAAGGCCACGGGCCTTTCCCTGCCATTGTCGCGCTGCACGGATACGGCGGCATTCTGGACTACCAGGACGAGTGGCTTAGAAATCTTAAAGACTCCGGATTTGTGACCCTCATGGTCGATAGCTACTGTGGCCGAGGATATTACTGTCCTGGCCAGCAAAGGTCCAGGGTTTTACCCTTGATGCAAAACCCCATGATGGTTTCTCCGGAGACACGGGCGGCGGATGCGTCCGTGGCGTTGCGTTATTTGCAGAGCCAGCCCTTTGTCGACCCAGAACGGGTAGCTGTACTGGGGTGGTCAGGCGGGGGGACCGCGGCGTTAATTGCTACCAGCAACTCAAACCGATTTAAGGCGGCCGTAAGCTTCTATCCTTCCCTTGGAGAGGGGCGAGACAAGCGATCTACTCCCGCGCTCATTCTGGCGGGAGAGTATGATCCCAACGCCAGTCAGTACGTCAGCTACGTGAAACTGGCGCGTGAAAAAAATCTCCCGGTGAAAATCATTTTGTATCCCGGCTCCTACCGGAAGTTCGACGAGCCTGGGAGCACAACAAATTCTTTAGGGATGAAGCAGAAATATAATCGGGAGGCTGCTCTCGACGCAGGAAAGCAGGTGAAGGCTTTCTTCTCTGAACATCTACGACCACAACGCTAACAAGGTCTCGTAAGGCCACTCCGGAGAGATTATCAGTTTCATCGACCAGCCAGATGTCATCAAAAAGATCCTTTATAGATGAAAGACCACCATCTTGAGCTCGGTCATCTCCTCCACGGCATAGCGCGGCCCCTCCTTGCCGAAGCCGGATTCCTTAAGACCGCCATAGGGCATGAGATCCGCGCGCCATTGAGGCCCCCAGTTGATGTGCAGGTTGCCGGATTCTACCTCGCGGGCAAACCTCATGGCCCACTCCAGCTTCTCAGTGAAGATCCCGGCTGAGAGACCGTAAACAGAATGGTTGGCGAGGGTGATCGCCTCGTCGATGGAGTTAAAAGGCATGACCGCCACCGCCGGGCCGAAAAGCTCCTCACCCGAGATGCGCATCTCGGGTTTGACGTCCGCCACCACCGTAGGGGCATAAATCGCGCCTTGTCTTGTGCCCCCCACCATGACTCGGGCGCCACCACCCACAGCCTCCTCAACCCACTCCTCCACGCGCATAGCGTCTCGCTCCCGCACCATGGGACCTACCTTGGTCTTCTCATGGAGCTGGTCGCCGGTGGTTAGGGCCTCTATCTTAGGAGTCAGCGCGCTCAGAAAGTCGCTGTAGATCTTCCCTGAAGCCAAGACCCGTTGGGTAGAGATGCACACCTGCCCGGCATTGGCGTAGCCGGTGGCGGCCACGGCCGCCGCTACCTTGTCCAGGTCGGCATCGGGCATGACGATCACCGGGCAGTTCGAGCCCAGCTCCATCGTGATCCTCTTGATCCCCGCCAGGCGACAGATCCGTTCCCCCACCTCCCGGCTACCGGTGAAGGTGACCTTGCGCACACGCCGGTCAGAGACGAGGAGGTCTCCGATCTCTCCGCCGGAACCGGTGAGGCACTGGAGCCCTTCGGGTGGAATCCCGGCCTCGATGAGAATCTCCGTGAGTCTCAGGGCTGAGAGGGGCGTATCCGTGGCCGGCTTGATGATCACCGAGTTGCCCGCGGCCAGAGCCGGCCCGACCTTATGGCAGACCAAGTTGAGCGGGAAGTTAAAAGGGCTGATCGCCACCACGACGCCGCACGGGACGCGCAGGGTAAAGCCCAGCTTTTTGCCGCCGCCCGGGTCGCCGTCGAGGGGAACGGTCTCCCCGTGGATGCGCTTGGCCTCCTCCGCAGACCCCATGATGGACTCCACGGCCCGGTTCGCCTCGAGCCGGCCTTCGGCGAGGATCTTGCCCTCTTCCGTCGAGATAAGACGGCCCAGCTCCTCGCTGCGCGCGGCCATGAGGTCAGCGGCCTGGCGCAGGATCCGCCAGCGATCGTAACCGGTGAGCCTGGCCATGACCTTGGCCCCGCGCTCCGCAAAGCTCAGGGCGCGCTCGACATCGGCCCTGTCGGCCTTGGGGACCGTGTCGATGATGGAGTCGTCGTAGGGGTTACGGACCTCTATCCTCTGGGACTTATCGACCCACTCCCCCGCAACCAACATCTTCATGGGTGAAAACCCTCCCGCTTTTTTTTTGAAAAACTACACGCGTCCTGCTCCCCATGTCAAACCGGAGGCCTTCCCGTACCCTATAACAACCGCAGCTTGGGGTCCAGGGCGTCGCGCAGGGAATCGCCGAAGAGGTTGAAGGCAAAGACCGAGAGGCTGATGGCCAGACCGGGGAAGATGGCCATCCAGGGGGCCCTCTCGGCAAACTCCACCGCAGCGCCACGCAGCATCAGACCCCAGGCCGGCGTGGGCTCGGCCACACCGAACCCCAGGAAGGAGAGCGAGGCCTCGAGGAGGATCGCCTGGCCCAGAAAGGCCGTAAGCATGATGAGATAGGGCGCCAAAACATTGGGCAGCATATGGCGAAAGATAATGCGGCGGTGACTGAAGCCTAGGGCTCGGGCCGCGTCCACAAAGGGCATCTGGCGCAGGGATAAAGCGCTACTGCGCACCACCAGGGCACAGCGCGGAATCATAGGAACCATGATGGCGAGAATCACATTCAGTGTCCCGGCCCCGAGAACAACAACCACCACCAGGGCCAGGACGATCAGGGGAAAGGAGAGGATGATATCCATCAGCCGCTGGATGAGGAGATCCAGCTTGCCGCCAAAATAGGCGCTGGCCACACCTAGAAACGCCCCGAGCGTAGCGCCGAAAAAAGAGGCGGAAAAGCCCACCCACAGGGCCGTGCGCGAGCCATAGAGAATGCGCGAGAAGACATCGCGGCCGAAGGCATCGGTGCCGAACCAGTGCGCCACGCCGGGAGGTTGAAACATGGCCGTATAATCGTTCCTGAGCGGGTCATAAGGCGCGGTCGCGTCCGCCAGGAGGGCGGCAAAAAACATGCTTAGGATAATGATCGCGCCGCCAGCCCCCAGGGGTCGGCTCCGGGCAAAGCGGAGGGAGGCCGAGGGCCAACGCTGAAGCCGATAAATCAAAACATGCGCCTCGGTCTTGATGCTCGCCTCTGCCATATCTCACTGATAGCGGATGCGCGGATCTAACCAGGCGTAGAGGAGATCGACTATAAAGTTGGTGAAGATAAAGGCAAAGGAGACCAGCAGGACGAGGGCCTGGGTCATGGTATAGTCGCGCCGGGTGATCGACTCGACGAAGAGCATGCCGATGCCGTTGAGATTAAAGACCTGCTCGGTCACCACTAATCCTCCAATGAGGAAGGCAAACTCAAGCCCGATGACCGTGATCACCGGCAAGAGCGCGTTTTTGAGCGCGTGTCGGATCAGGACCACCCTCTCCCACAGCCCTTTGGCCCGGGCCGTCCGGATATAGTCCTCGCGCAGAACCTCCAATACAGCCGAGCGGGTCATGCGGGTCGCCACGGCAGAGTAGCGATAGCCCACAGCCAGGGCCGGCCAGATGATCTGCATCAAATTGGCCTTGGGATCGACCCAGAAGGAAGTGAAGGTGAGCGGCGGGAGCCATTTAAAAAAGATGAGAAAGCCTAGGATGATGAGAATCCCCAACCAAAATGAGGGGACGGCCAGGCCGGCGATGGAAAAGATGCGGACAAAGTAATCCACCCAGGTGTCCTGCTTAAGGGCCGCAAGCGTCCCTAAAGGGATGGAAAGGAGGATCGCCACCAGTGTGGCCAGAAGCGCGAGTTCCAGGCTCAGCTCCAGACGAATCCAGATCTCATAGCTGATGGACCGTCCGGTCCACATGGAATTGCCGAAATCGAAGCGGACGATCCCCCACATCCAATCCAAGAACTGCTGCCAGAGTGGTCGGTCCAATCCGAGCTGGGCCCGCTCCCGCTCGATCGCCTCCTTAGGAGCGAAGGCGCCGGTCCCGGCATATTTCATCTCGACGATGTCTCCCGGGACCACCCGGAGCATAAGAAAGACGAGGACCGCTACCCCCAGCAGGGTGGGAATCATGAGCAGGAGGCGCTTGAGGATATATTGGCGCATGGTTATCAGTGAACAGTGAACTGTAACGAGTTTTTCAACTGCTCACTGATTGCGGTTCTCTGTTCACATCCTACTCGGCCAGCCAGACGTCCCTTAGATCCTGGTTCACATAGTGATTCGGGGTGATCTTCCAACCTTTAACCTTTGCATGGTGCGGGATGATCCGCTGCCACCACAGGACGTGAAACTGGTAGGCCTGCTCATCCAAGACTCTTTTTTCGAATTGACGCAAGAGCTTCAGGCGCTCCTTAGGGTTGGTGGTGCGGCTCTGTTTATCGTAGAGATCGTCCAAGACGCTGTCCCTAGACCGCGTATAGTTGATGGGGCTCCTCTCGAGGCTTACAAACTTTAAGAGCTGGAGATCCGGCTCGTCCATGAAGTCGCAGGCGAAGTCGATGCCCGCCTCGTAGTTGCCCTGGCGAAAGTCGTTGAAGTAGGGTCCACCCTCCTGCGGCATGTGGGTTACGTTGAGCCCGATCTGACGCCACTGATCGATGACAAAGACCCCGGTGACCTCATAGGGCTCTTTCACATTGCGGTTCTTTAGAGTGAAGGAAAAGCCGTCGGGGACCCCGGCCTCTTTCAGGAGGCGCCGCGCCTCCTTGCGCGCCGCCTCAATGTTCTTGCCAAAGCCAGCGAGCTTCATCAGCTCAGCCTCTGGGGTGGCAAACTGAGATCCGGGTCGAAAGAGGCCGCCAACGTATTTCATGAGCGAGATCTGCGAGAGGGCCTTGGAGGCCTCCCATCGGTCAATGCCCAGGCTCAAGGCGCGGCGGACGCGCGCGTCGTCGAAGGGCTTCTTGTCGCCGTTGAGAATAACCGTCAGGTTGCAGGTCCAGGGGCTCTCCTGGACATTCGCCTTGTCTCCCAGAGTCCTCGTGATGTCGTCGCGGGCCGCGGGATTAAAACCGCGGAACTCGATCAGGGCCTGACCGCTGCGGATCGCGGCCACCCGCGGCGCGGTATCCTTGATGAAGATGGCCGTGTAGCCGTCTAAGTAGGGCCGGCCCTTCACGTAATAGTTCGGGTTCTTCTTGCCCACCCAGCGGGCGCCGGGGACATATTCGATAAAGAGGAAAGGCCCGGAGCCCATGACATTCTTCTCATACCAGCGCGGGTCCTGGCCGAGCTTTTCCGCACTGTAGATAAAATTCCAGGGCGAGGCCAGATTGGCCAACAGGGATGCCGAGGGGCGCCTGAGACGAAAAATCACAGTTTCATCGTCCGTCGCCTCCACCTTCTCCACCACCGCATAGGAGGCCTTGCGGGCGCTGGCCACGCCTTCGGGAGGAAAGATGATCTTATCGTAGGTCGCCTTCACATCTTTGGCCGTAAGCGGACTCCCGTCGTGAAATTGGACTCCCTTTCGGAGCTTAAAGGTATAGGTGAGGCCGTCTTTGGAAACCGTCCAGCTCCGTGCCACGTCGCCCACGATCTTGGGATAGCCCTGGGGATCGAAGCGCAAGAGGGTGCTGTAGTGAGGGGCCACCGGATGAAGCATGGCAAAGGTGGTCTCCCGATGGCCGTCAAAAGAGGGGGGGGCCTCGGCCACAGCGAAGACCAATTCCCCTCCCGAGCGCGGCTTATCCTTTTCCGCGGCTATACCCACAGGAGAGGAGGCCCCAAGCGTCAACCAACCCAGGACCGTAGCAGCGATGAATATTTTCAGTCTCGGTCTTTCAGCCACTCTCATGAAACACCTCCTTACCCCTTTACGGCCTAGAGCTATTCCATCTGCCGCTTCCCTGTCAAGGGCTCAATTCGAGGAGCTGCCCCTTTAATCTTTGATGCAAACCATGCGGAATTTTTGCTTTTCAATCGATCTGGGGTGTGATAGAGAGAGGGCCATCTCTCCTCCCTTGGGAGGAACCCCTAATGGCCAAGGGTCCCTCAGAGAAGCACAATGTGGGCTCCAGCCTCCAGTGGCAGAGGGCTATCTCTCAGTTGGGTCGGGCCATGGCCTCGAAGCTGAGCCTCGATGCGGTCTTTCACGAGTTTGCCTCTGGCATCAAGGGCTACATCCTCTATGACCGCCTCTTGATCCACCGGGTAGACCCGCAAAACAGGATTGCCCGCATCTTTCTTTTATCGCCGATCCCCGACGACACCCTCGATAACTCCCAAGATCTCTACCGGAAAGGGGAGACCGCGACCGAGTGGGTGGTGCGCGAGAGAAAGCCCTTCGTCCGCAAGGATACCGCGGTCGAAAGGGGGTTTGAGACCGACGAGCGTCTGGGGCGCATGGGGTTCTCCTCCTACATCAGCATCCCCCTCATTTACTGGGACCGGGTGGTCGGGAGCCTCCACATCGCCTGCAAACAACCCAAGGCCTATGGCGAGCGGGAATTGAAGTTTCTCATGTCCGTGTCCGAATGGCTTGCCATTGCCATGGAAAATGCCCGCCTCTTCCACCTGACCCATCGCTTCTTGGAAGAACAGGGGGTCATCCACGACCTCACCTCTCAGATCAATATCCTTGATTTGAACTCCCTGCTCCAGCGCCTGGCGGACGATGTCGCGACCATTTTCAAGGCCGACTATGTCTATGTGCGCCTCAAAGATCGAGAGGAGAAGCTCCCCGTGAGAGCGATCACCGGAGGGGACCAGGCCCTCTTGACCGCTCTCCAAATGGATTTGGGGCGCGAGCGATGGATTTTGCAGAAGCGCCAACCGCTGGTAATCTCCGACCTGAAAAACCAGGACCCCTCCCTACCCAGGGCAGAGGCATTAGAGCGGACCGGGATGCGCAGTTTCCTCGGAGTTCCGATCCTCTCCAAGGAGGAGGCCATCGGCATCATCGGGGTATTGTGCCGCGGCGCCAAAGATTTCTCCGACCGGGATGTCTTCTTCCTCCAGCAACTGGCGGCTGAGGCTGCAGTGGCGATCCACCATGCCCTGCTTTTCGATGAGCTCAAGAGACTCAACCAGGATCTAGAGCAGGCAGCTCAATACAAGTCCCAGTTCCTCGCCCTGGTATCGCATGAGCTCAGGACCCCCTTAACCATCGTTATCGGCTTTCTCGACCTCATGGCGGCCGGCAACTTCGGACCCGTCAGCCTGGAACAAAAAGCGGCCTTGGAAAAGATCCAGAACCACGCCCTGGCGCTCCTCAAGATGATCAACGATGTGCTTAACCTCTCGCGCATCGAGGCCGGGGTGATCCCTCTAGAGGTCTCGACCTTCCTGGTAGAAAAGGTCCTCCAGTCCCTGCGGACATTGACCGAGGATTTCGAGAGGAAGAGCGGGCTCAGGATCGTCTGGGAAGTGGACCCCGATCTGCCTCAACTCACGACCGATGCCGCCAAGCTGGAGGAGGTCCTCCAGAACCTGATCGTCAATGCCTTCAAGTACGCCCCCCAGGGAGAGGTGCGCATCCGGGTCAGGAACCGCCGCGAGTCCCAATCCGTGGAGTTTGTCGTCGAGGATACCGGCAAGGGGATCGCCCCGGAAAACCTCCCCAAGATCTTCGAGGGATTTCACCAGGTCAACTCCACAGTCAGCAGCGAAGGGGTCGGCCTGGGCCTCACGATCGTCAAAAAGTACCTGGATCTCCTGAAGGGCGACATCCAAGTCCGGAGCGAACTCGGCAAGGGTTCCACCTTTACGGTGACACTCCCCTACACCCTGTCAACGTGACCGTGTTGAAAGATCTTCCAGCTTGAGTTAAGGTCCTTTTTGGGCCTGGATCAGAAACGAGAAGGGAAAGTCTCGATCATGCGCACGATTGCACTCCTCGCTAGTGACTCCTCGCACCTGCCGCTCCTGACGGTATTCAAAGAGTCCGGCGTGACTCGCAAGTACGGTCTTGAGATCGAGCTGGACGTGGTCGGCGGGGCCAAGGCGCCCACCATGGCCCACCGCTCCCGCCTCGTCCTTGCGGGAGAGTTCGATTTCTTGAGCGGCCTCCATCACGAGACCTACCGGGCCCGGGCCCAGGGGGAAAAACGCCTCGTCTATCTGGCGCAGGCGCAAAATAACTGGGATGATCGCCTGCTCGTCTCCCCCGAGGTCCGCCAAGTCCAGGACCTCAAAGGCAAAAGGATCGTCTGCCAGTCCTCCGCACCCTGCGTGATGGGCAACCTCAGGGCCGTCATCGAGGACTGCGGCCTCAAGAAGGAAGAGATCCACATAGAGACCGTCAAGACCAAGTCCGGGAAATACCCGGAGTATGTGGATCTGGTGGTCTCGGGCGAGGCCCAGGCCGCGCTCGTGGACATGCCCTTCGACCTCTACGGCAAGAAGAAGGGGCTCCGCCTCCTGGAGCTGCCGGACCGTCCGGTGATCCACAATACCACGATTCTCTGCACCACCCACTACATCCGAGAAAATGAAGAGACCGTGATCAACTTCCTCAAGGCCCTGATCGAGGCCATTCACTTCTTCAAAACTCGTCCGGAGGAGGTCGTCCGTATTCTGAAAAAAAATCTTTCATCCCACTATGGCCTGGAAGAAGAGGAATACTACGTCCACCTTCAGAGGGAGTGGGCCAGGCTGCTATCGCGCAAGCCCTATCCTCTGCCCAGCGCGATCCAAAATGTCTATGACCTGGACGTGGGCAAGGATCCGACCATGAAGGCCATAGGGCCGATGGAGCCCTGGGACCTCCATTACCTGCGCACCATCGACGACAGCGGCTTCATCGACCGGCTCTATGCCGGCTAAGCGCGAGAAATGGACGCGGCCGCGACTCGGGAAATAAAGAGATCATCTTCGACTCATATACCCTGAAGGCAAAGCTACCAGCGACTCAACCATACCTCCATCCGTCTGCGGGTCTCGCCGCGCACTTCCCCGAAGGCCCGCAAAACCGTCCCCTCATCTCCCCGCGCTGGCGCTGGATCGGGCAGAGGCGGGAACTGGATCGCCTTGCAATTCCCTGATCTGGGGCTTGGTAAGCGCCACCCACAGGGCCATGGTCGCCACCAAACCGCCGCCCAGGGCCACGGCGACCGGGGCCCCGGCATATTCCGCAAGGGTCCCTGACAGGGCCCCGCCGAGAGGCATGAGACTCCATGTGAGGCCGAAGATGCCCATGACCCTTCCCCTGAGTTCATCGGGCAAGCGCAGTTGGAGGAGGATCATCACCGTGGTCATGTAAAATTCATTGGCGAATCCCACCAAGAAGAGAACCCCCAAGGAGAGGGGGTACCACGGGGAAAAGGCAAAGCCTATGAGTAAGAGCCCGAAGGCGATGGCGCCGATCAAGGCCTGTCTGCCCTGCCGCAGCGAACGGGCCAGGTAGGCTACCGTGAGCCCTCCGGCCACGGCGCCGGCGCCGGCTGCGGTTTGAAGAAAGCCATAGCCGCGCGAGCCAACCTGCAGGATATCCCGGGCAAAGACCGGCATCATGATCGCGTAGGACATGCCAAAGACGCTGTTAAAGAAAGTCATGCCGATAAAGGTAGAGACGGTATCGTTGCGCCAGGCAAAGTTCAGACCCCGCACCAGATCTCTGAGGAAATGACCCCTGCCACCCGGAGAGACAGTTGGGCTGATGTGAACTGAGAACAACAGGGGCATGGCGATGAGAAAACAGAGGCCGGCCGCATAAAAGGTTGGTCCGACACCCAGGAGATCTATGAGAAGGCCAGCGAGCCCGGGCACCGTCAGACGGACAAACTGCCAAACAGAGTTCCCCAGGGCCACGGCCTTGGCCATCTCCTCTCGCGGGACAACACGGGGCAAAAGGGCGTGACGGCTGGGCTGATCAAAGGCCCGAATAGCTCCCAAGAGAAAGGCAAAGAGCCATACATGCCCCACCTCGACCCAGTCTTTCAGTACGGCCGTGGCGAAGATGAGAGAGAGGAGGGCTGTGAGCCCCTGCAAGAAGAGCAGCAGCCTCTGGCCATGGATGCGGTCGGCGAAGACACCTCCCACGGGGGTGAGGGCAAGGGTGGGAAGGGTCTGGATGAGTCCGGTTACGCCCAACATCAGGGGCGAATCGCTCATCTGCAAGACCAGCCAGGGCAGGGCCGTAAATTCCAGGTTGCGACCCGCCACGGTGAAGATCAGGGCCAACCAGTACCGTCGATAGTTGCGGTGGCGCAGGACGCTCAACATCTCACTCACCCTTTCCCCCCATCGGTTGTGCCGATGCGTCCATGCGGACTAAAGCGCGGGGCGGAAAAACGTGACCGGGAGTAATGATCTCACGATCCTGGCGGGAACCGGACTGGGGTCTCTTACTCGTGCGTCGGGCTCTGGTGGGAGAGGAGGATTTCCCGCCGGTCGCGGGCGGACTGCATGACGGCCAGGCAGACTTCCAGCGTGGCCATGCCCCAGCGCCCATCGTGATAGACGGGCCTGCCCTGAGTCACCGCCTCGTAGAGTTCCTGCAGCTCAGAATTGCGCGAAGCGCTGCGCCCTGCCACGGGGATCTCTCTTACGCCCTCATCACTATAAATGTAGATGCCGTTGGCCGATTGACGGATATCGCCGCGCTCGCATGTGGCCACGGTGATGCCAAAGAAATGACCACCGCCAGGGAGACCCCGCCGCACCTGCTCTCCCTGTTGGGCAGCACCGTGGGCAAATTCACCTGTACGCTCTCCGCCAAAGCGCATGGCTTCTTTGGCCTTCTCCTCGTCGATCGCCCCACCCCTTAATTCCTTGCGGATGCGCGCCCGCTCTTCCGGGGTGTAGTGTCTCTCGCCTATCCCCCAGGTGAGCTCGGAAGTATCAAAATAGCCATAGCCGTTGTAAACCAAAGTGGCAGGGGTGCCATCCGCAAACTCCAGGTAGGCACAGTAATATCCCGGGGCAGGGCGCTCCTTCATCCATTGTCCGGTCATGCCCCTGACACTCTTCACCACCCCTCCACCCAGGAGCCGAACGATATCGACCTGATGGGGTCCCTGCCGATAGACCACACCGCCGCCGAGCTTGAGGTCAAGCTCCTGGGGCATCCTGGGCCGCAGCATCCAGTCCGTGGACATCCAGCTTTGAATGGCACAGAGCCTTCCCAGTTCGCCGGACTGGATCACCTGCCGCATGGCGCGAATGGCCGGATTGAAGCTCTGCGTATGGCCGCAGAGGAGTTGGACGTTATTTTTCTCCGCTGCCGCCACCATCTTCTCGCACTCCTCTATAGAGAGGGCCATAGGCTTCTCGACGACGATATGCTTACGGTGCTCGGCCGCCAGGATCACATGCTCACAGTGGAACTGGTTTGGAGTCGAGATCCAAACGGCATCGACCTCCGGGTCCGAGCAGAGCTTCTCCACGCTGTCATAGACCCGGCCATGATACTTTGCCCGAAAGGCCTCCAGGGCATCTCTGCGAAGATCTGCCGCCGCTACGAGTTTGATCCCAGCCATCTTCTCCATGGCGGGGATCACCTGGGTGCTGCCGACGCCCAGACCCGCGATGGCAACCCCGAGCGTCCTCTGCTTCTCAGCCATCTCGATCCCCGAACTCGGCATGGGACGTGAAGCCATAAAACCCTCCCTCTCTTCTACCGTAGACCATATCGACCAGAGTCTCTCTTGTCAACGAATGAACCGGGCTTTTATCTTGACTTCTCCTGAGGCTTCGGAAAGAATTGTGTTGGTGAGATGCTATGCCTCGTTAGGAGCTTGAGTCACTTCGACCGATCGGGCATAGATCCTCTGCGGTTGCTTTAGCCGGGATAATATTTTGCGGCCCTTTTTGTCCGTCGTGGCTTTTTTTGGTCCTCTCGCAGGCCCTGGGGAATTGAAGTCGGCCCACACTACCCTTTTTAAAACTTGCATGAATTCGGCCCGGTGGGAGAACGCTCGACCCGCGCTACTGTTGGCACCCTGTTTGCATCCTTATGGGGAAAAGAGGTAAGCAATGCCAAAGTGGTTTCTGGGAATAGCCCTGACGTTATTTCTCAGCAACTGTAACGTTGAAGCTCCTCCCCACCGCAACGACCTCCCCCCGGCACAGGGTGGGACCCCACCCGGCCACGGCGGCCCTCCGCCGGATCAGGTCAAAAAAAAACCAGGACCTCCGGCCCTGGTCGTAGCCGGCACCCCGGCCTATATCCTGGTGCCGGGCACCAATGTCTTGGTGATGGTCGGATTAGATGCCGATGTCTTTCTAGTGAGCGGAATCCACTACTACCATCACGAGGGGGCATGGTATAGGGCCGTAAATTACCTGGGTCCGTGGAGGGGGATCCATGCCAACGATCTGCCCTCAGGCCTGCGCGGAAGATCGCCCAAGGATCTCAAGGCGCGGGTCGAGGGCCGGCACAAAAAAGGCCGTTGACCCTTTTAATCCCACCAGTCAAAATCAGGCTTGCGTAGTCTCCCTCCTGCTGGATTTTCCGGCCCCGAGGGATGATTTCCCCTCATCGCCTTATCGACCTCATAGCGCAGGATATCCCAGATCCTTTCCAGGCAGCGGACAAAATCCGGATGGGTCATGCTCTTAAAATTGCGCGGGCGCGGCACCTGGACCGTGACGACGTCTCTGACCACTCCGGGGGCGGCGCTCATTACCGCGACCCGGTCGCACAACATCACGGCCTCCTCGATGTTGTGAGTGACTAGGATCACTGTCCTCTTTTCCCTTTCCCAGATCCTTAGAAGCTCTTCGTGCAGGAGCAGCCGGGTTTGGGCGTCTAAGTTGGCAAAGGGCTCATCCATGAGTATGATCTCGGGGTCATTGGCCAGGGCGCGGGCGATCGCTACCTTCTGTTTCATCCCGCCGGAGAGCTCGGCTGGATGGGCGGAGCTGAAGTCAAGAAGCCGGACCAGCTCCAGAAAGAACCGGGTCACCCGGCGGTAGGCCGGCGCCGGCTGCTGGCGAAACTCCGGTCCCAGAGGCACATTGCGCTCCACGCTGCGCCATGGCATCAAGGAGGCGTCCTGAAAGACCATCGAGACCAGGGCCTGAGTCCTCTTCTCCCCCACGAACTCCACCCGACCCTGGGTAGCTTGCTCCAAACCGGCGATGATGTGCAGAAGGGTCGTCTTCCCGCATCCCGTGGGGCCCAGGACACCGAAGAACTCCTGGTCCCTGATCTCGAGATCGACCCCTGCCAGGGCGCGGATCTTCCCCTGTCCGGTCATAAACTCCTTGGTCAGTCCCTGGATTACAACCCGCATAGGCAGGCTAATCTACTCCAACCCACCCGCCCCTGCAACGAGGGATTTCCGGCGACTAGAGATACTTATGAGGATAATCGGTTTCTTCTTATGCTTCAAAATGCCCCTATTTTTAAAACTAAGGGGGGAAGCGCAACAAAAGGCTAGCCAAATGGCCCGGCATCTGATATAAGCTCTCCCACTAAATGAAACCTCAAGGAGGAATCAATGGCTGCAAAGAAACGTAAACCCAATGCCGCATTCATGAAACCCCTCCAGCCCTCTGCTGCACTGGCCGCGGTGGTTGGAGACAAGGCCCTGCCTCGCACGGAAGTCACCAAAAAGCTCTGGGCCTACATCAAGCGCAATAAGCTCCAGGACAAAAATAAAAGGATCATGATCAACGCCGACGACAGATTGAAACCTGTGTTCGGCGGAAAAAAACAGGTCACCATGTTTGAGATGACCAAGCTGGTCGCCCGGCACCTGAAATAGTCCCGGTCCTTTCTCAACAATCTGGCAAGACTTGATCTCTCCGAGAACCCTGGGGGTCCTCAGGGGCGATTTGCTTCAGGCGGACTCAGGCGATAAGCCACTGTCTCGATGGCCACCCCGGCCAACCCCTGATGGTGCCTGCTCCGAGGGCCAGGGCCTGCCTCAACCCCCGCGTCCCTGTCCCTCGGTCTCCAGGCTCGCCCCCTCCGGACTAGACGCTGGGAGCTGATTTGGTCTCGAGTTAGGGGTTAATGGTTTCGGGTTGTCTTCGACCCTGAGGCTTCGGCCATGAGCTCAGCCGAACGGCTCAGACCCGAAGGGAACTCGGAACTCAAGACCCGAGACCCGAAACTTTTTGAGGAGCGGTTCCCGGCTCTCCTTGCCACGGATGAAGGGAAAACTTCATGGCTATTGCTCCCTTCAGGCCTTTGGGGGGCACGTTTATCCGGATCTTGGGAGGGCTTGCCTCTGCCTCACTTACGGTCACGTTATTCGGGATCGAGGGCATCAACCGGCAGGTCATTTTACTCTACGGCCCTCTTCCTTCGGCGGTCGTGAACTTTGTTCTCACCGAGAAATACGGCCAGGACCCAGAGCTCGCTGCATCCATCATTCTGCTCACCACGTCTTTTTCCCTTATCACCATCCCCCTGGTCCTTCTGTTGATTGTGTGACGGCAGGCGCCGATGAGAGCTCGATCCGAGGCGTAGCCGCGCCGCAGCCTTATGCCCTGGTTAGGCCGCGTACCAGAGCACCGCGAAGAAGTGACATGCGGTGCCCGTGAGAACGAACAAGTGCCAGACGAAGTGGCTGTAGCGCACCCGCTGCGCCGCGAAGAACGCCACGCCTGCCGTGTAGGCGATACCCCCCACTAACAGCCACAGCAGACCCGGATGCGGTACGCGAAACCACAACGGTCGAACCGCTATCAGCACGAGCCATCCCATGCCCAGGTAAAGGCACGTGGAAAGCACGGGGTACCGCGGCCTGCCAACGGCCTTAAGGACCACCCCAGCAACCGCCAAGCCCCAGACGATCCCGAAAAGCGTCCAGCCCCACGCACCGCGGAGCACACCGAGCGTAAACGGCGTGTACGTACCGGCGATGAGCAGAAAGATCGCTCCGTGGTCGAGCGCTCGGAACACACGCTTGGCCTTGTTCCTCGGCAGGGCGTGGTAGAGCGTCGAAGCCAGGTAGAGCAGCAGCGTTGTCGCGGCGAAGACGCTGGCGCTTACGATGGCCCCGGCAGCGCCACGCTGGACTGCGGCCACGAGGAGGAATGGCGTCCCGACCAGGGCAGCCACGAGGCCGATGCCGTGGCTTACGCTGTTCGCTATCTCCTCTCCGAGCGACTGCGGACGTTCGCGTGCTGCACGTATTTCATTCACGACTTCACATCCTACCTGACCTAAAATGAGATCCAGCACCTATACTACTGCGGAATCGACCTTCATGCCAGGCCCATCTAAAAGGCTGCTGAAAAAAATTCTTTTTTTTAGTGTTTGCTCTTGCCATGTCATTCTGAGCGAAAGCGAAGAATCTCCGGTCTTTTCTTAGAGATCCTTCGTCGCCTTCGGCTCCTCAGAATGACACCGTGGGAGTTTTTCAGCAACCTGCGCGGCGTCTCGGCTACCGACGCCCACCGCGAAATAGATCCAGAAAAGTATCTCGGTATATCTCGTACGCGTCATGCTTGAGCTTATTGCCGCCGGCCAGATTCTCGCCGCTCCCGTAGATCGGCGTCAGGCTTAGCGTGAGTAGTGTCAACAGCAGAAGGACCACGGCAACGGGTCCGCGAACACGACCGATGCGGACGAGCGAGCCAACCCGCCGTGCGACTCGGTGGAAGACCCAGGTGTAGATGACAACGTGAACGAGC
>Ga0184634_10000002_pt1 | contig 81115 bp, 77 predicted proteins | sample PLM31_200_b1_FD_133016 | JGI IMG/M metagenome (GOLD analysis project Ga0184634, IMG submission 133016) | Groundwater sediment microbial communities from an aquifer in East River, Colorado, USA - PLM3-1_200_b1 | ecosystem: Environmental > Terrestrial > Soil > Riparian zone | place: USA: East... | reverse complement strand
GACCTTGTACCCGGCCAGGTCCGCCTCGGTGTTTGGGTCCCAGGCCAGGGTGACGGCCTCCGCTGACACCGGAACTATGAGACCAAGGAGCACCCATATTGCCATCATTGCTATCTGGGGCCACAGGCCTCTTCTGTTTCGAACTCGCCTCGATTCCATGGCGATCACCTCCGCGAGCTGAAATCACTCTCGAACGATGAGGTTCAAGTGGTATATGGAAAGGGCAATTAGTGTGCCAGGGGCCAGACCATTTGGTCTAACACAACATCTTGGATAGGTCGGTTTGAGCATACCAACATGGAGTGGAAACCGCGGGTTTGCTTGGAAGGTTTAGGAAAACTAGTGTGACGAGTGTGACGAGATGACAAATCTTACATACATAGTAGGGCTAAATTGCAAAGACTCGAGGATCGTGTGAAGGAAAACGGTCAGACCGAGGCTTCTGGCTGACTTGTGGAAATAGAGGAAGTGCAAATAGAGGGAGGGTGTTTACGGGAGGGTGAATACAGGGGGCTGGATTGTGTGGGCGGGAAAACCTGCAGAGAACTGGGTCCAGGCTGTACCCTTGGCACTTTGGCCAAAGACGGGTTGCTGCGCAACGCTCCCGGAACGACAAGCCCGCCCGCTATGGCCCGATTGATGGGCAAGATTCTTGCGGACTACATGGTCCGCCCGAGGGACAGTGACTACGGGTTCTTGGGATCGCTATGATCGGGACCCCGAAACCGCTCAGGATCTAACGGGGCGCCAGGCGCTGCACTGTGGCGATGGCATCCTGCAGCTCTCTGAGTCTTTCGTGGTTTCCCAGCTCCCGCGTGAGGGCAAGCGAGCGCTGGTAGCTGCTGAGCGCATCAGCATACCGCCCTGCCCCCGCCTGGACTGTCCCGAGCCGTGCGAGGACCGCGGCCGTCTCCTCCAACTTACCGAGTTCCTCCCAAATCTTGAGGGAGGACTGATACCGCGACCCCGCAGCCGTATAGTCCCCCAGGGCGTTATACGCCATCCCGATGTGGTCGAGCACAGAAGCCTGAAGTTCTCGCCCTGCGAGCCCTCGGGAGACCCCAATCGCCCTTTCGTATGCCTGAATGGCCTCTCTGTATCGCCCCACGGCATAATAGGCGACCCCCAGATCATGCGCAATGAAAGCGACCTGCTCCGAGGCGGGGAGCCCCTGCAGGCTGTCTTCCGCTTGCCGCAGCCAGGGGATCGCTTCCTGGAACCTTCCCTGCTGATAAAGCTGCCGCCCGTTCTGGTGCAGACGATCGGCCTCCACTTCGCGCTCTCGTGCGCCCCGCAGTCGAAGGGCTGCTATCGTCTCCGACGTCAACCCGCCGGCCCGGGAGGCGGCCTGCGAGGCTACAGGACTAGCGGAGGCAACGGGTTGCGTCGGCGCCTCTGACGCCGACCTCGATTCAGCAGGGCCTGCGGGCGGGGGGGCGGATGATGCAGAGGGCGAAGTGCGCTCGCCTCCTCCAAAGCCGAATACGCTACGGACCGAGTCAAGAAGCCTGCTCATCAGAGTTGGTGAGCCGCCCTCGCCGGTGGCCGAAGAGCCGGCACTTGCGGACGACGACCCGCCGCTAGCAGCCTGAGAGGCGGATGGATTAGGGTGGATGATCCCTGGAAGTTCAGGCGTTTTGGCCTCGCGCGGAGGCCCGGGCAGTGCCGGTTCTGGCGTCGCCAGGGTCGTTGCAGGAGCAGGCTCGGGGGCCGGTGGCGGCGCTTTTGGAATGGTCGCCCGAATCTCGGCAGAGTGGCCGCTCTCGTTCGCAAAGATGTCGTACGCGGTAACCGCGATAAAGTACGTCTCTCCCGGCAACAAATCGGGGATGGTTACGCTCGTCGCATGACCGACGTCGATGGTTTGCGTATAGTTTCCTGGGAAGGTCCCAATGTAGACCTTGTACCCCGCAAGATCCTCTTCAGCGTTCCGGTCCCAGACGAGGGTCGTCGACTTCCCGGTGGCCACCCCCCGCGACCCAAGAAACAGACCCGCGACGAGGATGGCTGCACGCGTCCTAGCCCACCAGGTCCATCTTGGCCCCACGACTAAAACCTCCCGGGAACAGCAGGGAGTTTCTCAACCCATCCCAAGCTTCTACCTCAAGGGCAATCGTACGAATTGGGGATCATAAGATAATCGAGGAAGACCGTTTTTGCAAGTCAAGATTTTAGGCAGTCCGACTCTCCTCTATCCGGAGAATAGGGTCTATGCTAGATTGGGAAAATGCGACCCTCTTCCCCTCAGCGGATCCCGGTGCTACCAATGATTCGGTCAGGACGGCAGCGGTCGCCGCGAAGGCGCGGCGTGGCCCGATGACCCTTGCGACAAGCCCGCCCGCTATGGCCCGATTGATGGGCAAGATTCTCTTATGGCTCTTAGCGACTTATGGGGTCTTAGTGCTTGCGGTCTTCCACTCCCCGCTTGCGGACTACATGGTCCGCCCGCTGCGCGTGCCTGCAGAGGTACAGCCTGCCCCTGCCATCGTGGTCCTGACGGCATACGTGGCGCCGGACGGGACCTTGAATGAATCGGCCATGCGGCGCGTTCATGCTGCCGCCAGGCTGTACCACCGGAAACTCTCACCCCTGGTGATTATCACTGGAGGAGACTCCGATACCCCCGAAGCCCGACAACCTGCCGACTTCATGGCCGGATTTGCGGGCGAACTTAGCATCCCCCCGACAGCCATCATCGTGGAAAAGGAATCGCAAAACACTCACTTCAGCGCGGTCAACGTGGCCGCACTCTGTCGTCAGAGAAACATTCAGCACGTGCTGCTGGTGACCGACGCAGTTCACATGCGTAGGGCCGCCGCCGCCTTTCGCGCGCAAGGACTGTCGGTGTCTCCCGTTCCAGCCGATCCCTGGTCACTGTGGTGGGAAACACCAGACATCCAACTGAAGAAATTCTGGGCGGCCCTGCACGAATACGGCGGACTCCTCCATTACTGGTGGAAAGGATGGATTTGAATTAGCCGCCTGGGGTGTTGCCCTTTCGCAGGACATACCAGGTGTCGGGGCAAAGGATTGGATATTTACCAGGCTCATTCTTGGTCACTTGCGGTCGGTCTCTGGACGAACGGAGTATAACCCGTGCCCATACCCCAGTCGTACTGTCCAGTTTGCGGATCTCCGAAGCGCAGGTCTTTGCCTGTACTGAATCGATGGGAAGGTGTTCTATGGCACCACATTCGGTGCAATTATTGCGGACACCGCTACACCGATCCTGTTCCCGAAGATGTTCAACTCGCCCGCATGTACAACGACGCCTACTTCAGCGAAACCGGCTCCTGGGTCTGTGGTTTCTGGTCCGGTAGCTATCACGAAAACGAAAGAAACCTTCGTGCCGAGGCGCGGGAGACACTTTCATTCCTAGAGAAAAAAAACGGGCGCCTTCTCGAAATCGGTGCCGGCGGCGGCTTCCTCTTGGACGAGGCACGCATGGCCGGGTTTGACGTTACCGGGGTGGAGCTGAACGCCACCATGGCTGAGTGGGGACGATCGAACCTTGGTCTCAACATCATAACTGAGCCATTCGAAAGTTCGATCCTCGAGCCCGCATCGTTTGAAGTCATAGTTGCACAAGACGTGCTCGAACATGTGAGGGACCCGAGAGGCTTTGTCGGACGCGTTAAGCGACTGTTAGCTCCCGGTGGCACCTTCTTCGTACGGGGGCCGCTTGAGGACGACACCAAAGGAAGAGTGTACGGCCTCCTGCGGCGCTTGCCGGGACGTGGTCCCAGGCTACTAGACGAGCCCCCCTATCATCTCCAAGGCTTTGTGCACAGGAGCTTCTCACATCTCGTGCGAGATAGCGGACTCGTGTTAAAAAAATTCCTAGTCGTGCCGGGGAAGCCCACCTGGAGCTTCAATACTGGAAAGACAGTGATTTCAAGTGGGATAGAATGGATCTGTTTTCAAATAGATCGACTGCGGGGCGGGGGAGACTTCATGATTGCGCATGCCACTAAAGAGCCAGCTGGTCTCAATCCTCTGGAAGCGTTGCCAGGTGAGCAAGCTGATTGCTGAAGGCTGATAGCCTTTCCTATCGATCGAGGGCGGTGATCATCGCAGTCGAGCCACCTGGACCGCCTGGCTGACGATCTGGAGCTGCCCTCGCGAATCGTGCCACCCAACCAGCACGGTCACCGTCTTGAGTCCGGGAAGCGGAACATTCGCGCCCACATTCCACACCCGCGCAAACCACCGCGTTCCGGCCGTCCCGCCATCCTCGCCCAGCGGGTTCTTGGGATCGGTATGATCGGGACCCCGAGACCGCTCAGGATCCAACGACTGTGTCCCCGACTCGAGTCGGGGATCACGATGCCGCCTCCTGAGTTTTTGGAGTTGGATCGTTTCAGTGTTGGGGAGAATCGCCGCTTTGCTGGTGCAACGCAGCTATTGCACGCCGCGAGAAGGTAGGGTAGGGCGAGGGACTCGCGTGCGCGGTCTTCGGACACCCCGGCACTCCAGGGAGGCCACTCTACTGGGCGTTAATACGCAATCCGGTAGGCGACTGTGGCGGGGTCTTGTCCCCGGTATCTGGAAGGCACCCGATCCGAGCCGTGCTAACAGTAACGTCGTCGATGTACCACCAGTTAGTAGTTGGCCATAGTTCTTCGTTTCCACCGATGTTGCTCTGAACGTCTACGACGGCATATGGAGCCGTACTGTTTCCTCGAAAATCGCCTGACAGCGAATCCACGAAAGCACCATCCGCATGGAACTCCACTAAGCCGTCACTCTTGCCAGGTTGATTCAGCCGAGCATGGACCTCCCAGCATTGCCAACGTCCCTTGCGATCTCCGGCAATTGGATTGAAGCTAGTGTTCTTTGCAACTCCCTGACCTCCGCTATCCCCGGGGAAATGGAAAAGTTGTACGAAATTGGTTCGGTCCGGAATGTTAAAATCCAACATGACACCGCCGGTCCCGTAGTGACCCCCCATTAATCGCCAAAGATGTATTCCACCTCCGGGCGCGGGAAGCTGGAAACTAGCTGGAAAAAAAACCCACGCTGTGAACCAAAGATCCGTCTGGCCCGGATTGAAACCCACGGCCAGTTTGCCCCATCTAGCGCCATCTCCGCCGATTTTTGACGAGCATTTGCCTGAATGGCGGATTGTCTGGTCAATTTGGTTATACGCTATGTCCGAGTACTTCGCATAATCACAACTTTCAAAATCATCTTCGAAACTTACAAGGTTCGCCGCGCTAGGCGTTCTTGTAACACCAGCAATAGCCAAAATGCCCAGAACAACGCCCAAGAATCTCATTCTGTGCTGATTTAAAAACAGCATCTCTTGTCCTCCCTGCAATCCTCCGGTTTAGAAAGCTTCTAGGAAACTCTTCGATGTAAACGAGCAATAAGCATGCCAAATCGTTTCCTCGACGGGAGTCCAAAGCACACACGAATTCCCGAACCTTTTCGAACTCTTGCTATGAAGTTCAGGGACTCCTTACCTTTTACCTTAGCGGGACTGTCTACTCCGGAAGCCTGACTCTAGCTTCGCGCTGCGGTCGCCACCAACTTATTTCACAAGTATACCCCCATCTTCTCCGCAAATCAAGGTACCGTCCGTACCGTCTTTCGATCGATCACCCCTTCGAAGCGCACGGAATCCGATTCGCCGCCCACCTTCGGACCTCGTCCCACGATACTGTCTGCTCGTCCGTTGAATCCCCCGGGAGAGCGACTAAGTTGAAGAAACGGCTGGGGCCTGGCAGTTGCCGGAGTCGGCAGAGCCCGTGCCAGCTTGATCGGTATACTGAATATCCCAGATCGTCCAGGGCAGCAACGACCTCCTGAGGAGTCGCACCAAAGTTCGCGAGGTTATCTGCACTAACCTCGATCAACATCGCAGGCCGAAGCCGCCGCAGGGTGTTCTTTGCCCCATGAAGGAATCTGAGCTCCGCCCCCTCGATATCTACCTTCACAAGGTCTAACCGGTTCAGTCGCCTTTCCCGTACGAAGGAATCCAGTGTCGTACACGGCACCAGGCGGGCAGCCTCGCCGGCGTAGATCGCCAGGCGCGTAGTACCTCCGTCCCGCGTGGCCGTCAGCCACACCTCATCGGAGGAATCGGACAACGCTGCCTGTTGGAGCACGACGTTGGCTAGCCCGTTTAGCGCGAGGTTCCGCTGCAGGCGTTCGAACTCCTCGACAGCGGGTTCAAACGCATAGACCCACCCTGCACCTCGCATGAGTTTGGCAGCCAAGAGTGTGTACCATCCGATGTTTGCACCCACATCACACACAACCCAGCCTGGCAGTATCACTGTTTCGACAAAACGCGTATCCTTGCCCTCATGCGTGCCCAAATAGTATAGGGAGCGGTCGAGATAATATCGTGTGTCCAGACTGAACCAGAGCCCTCGTCGCCTCACGGCGACCGGAGCTCGGTGCAAGGCCTGGAGCCCAAACAGTTTGATTACCGCATTCACCACACGCCACTTTCCCCTATGGTACGGTAGGTAGTATCCATACCACACGAGCATGTAGCTAATGAGGTGACGAAAGCGGTGTCTCGCGATTGCCATGCCTGGGAATCTTGTTTGATACCAGGTCACCACACACATCAACAATGTCGGACAAGAGCCGAGGCTCCCCTCCCAGACTCTCAGCATAGCGACGACCAGCGTTCGCGGTCCGCTCGCGCAGGTCGTCGTCTTCCCAGGCCCGTCGGATGGCATTAGCTAGAGCAACCGGGTCGGCAGGAGGAACGATTATCGCCTCGTCCTTGAGCAAACCTCGCGTCGCGGGACCATCGCTGATGATAACACATTTCTTACAAGCCATGGCGAGCAGGTACGCGCTGATTCCGCTTGCCGAAATGCTATTTCCCAAGATCGGCAAGACTACCACCTTAGCCCGTAGGATGTAGTTGAGCCAACTCTGCGGATCGCCGTCGTCCTCTTCGGCTCGCAGATTGCCCGGTAGGTTGTTTAAGTCCAGGTCGGTACCGTGCTCTTTCATGAGTAACGGGTTATGGTAAACTAAGACCCCAGGACAATCAACCATCCTCATGGCCGCGATGAAGGTCGGTAGGTCGCGAAAACTGCGACCTCCGGTAAATACATACTCACCATCGGACGAGAGTTCCTCCGCCTGCGGAAGCTCGTCCCAAGAATTCACCTTAAACGGCACGTACGACACCCGGGCTGGTGAGATCCCATAGAACCGATTGTAGCCCTCCAAGTCGACGAAGTTGAGAACGAAGCGATCGACCTTTCCGAGAAGCAGTTTCATAACTTTGGCTTTCAGCCGCTGCATCCACCCACTCGGCCCCGAAAGAACAACGTCAATAGAGACTAGTCGGCAGGAATGAAAGGGCCAAATCCACCGCAGCAAACACAGGATGAGAAGGGCACGTGTGTCGTTATTCCAAATCAGCACATCGTATTGAAAGGCCTGGAAGAACAACCGAACAGCAGTCCGCAAGGTCCCTGCATCACCGTCAAATCGATGGATTACTGAGAATCTATCAGTGTAGATGCCGTCTAGACGCCGCACATTTGAGATGATTCGAATTGTCCGACGAATCTGTGATTTACTATCACTCTGAAGTAGGTCCACAGTCCGATGGCTACCCACTGCCGCGTGTGACTTAACCAGCCCTGACTTCTCGACCTTACCCATGATTTTAGACCTTTCCTCCACATGCGCAGTGCCAAGTCCTAGGTCTCCTCCTAGACTGGCGCCTGTCAAATCCTTTCAATGTCTCACCTTCTCGCAGTACGTACCCATTCCTTTGGGCCGCTACCTACAGTGAGAGCGATCCGCAGAAGAAACTTCCAAGTAATATAAAGAGGAGCATAGAAAATCGCAAGACAGTCCCTAAACCCGGCTCCCCCCACCTTCAAGCACACAACCCCCCCAATCGAAGCCAACATCAGGAGCAGCAAGGACCAGGATTGCAAAAGTCCATGGCCCACAAACACCGCACCGATTAGCGCCAGCGCCAGAAATCCGCCCTGCATCGATGGTGAAGGTAACAGGAAGTCAATTACCGCATCACCCAGTTTAAGCTTTTTCTCCCTCCATGCTTGCATAATAATACTTGGAACGTGATTCCTCACTGCTGATGCCCACCCTGTCTGCCACCGACTCTTCTGCGATTTCGCCTGCCCGAACGACACAACTTGATCAGAATTCGCATATGCTGATGGTGTAAAGGCGACGCGATAACCAGCCCTTATAACATCGAAATAATAATCCCAGTTCTCCGTGATCGAAAATGCCCTCCACGGTACCTTTTCCAGGACTTCTCTATGTAGACACATCCCATTTCCCAACAGGCGACTCGTCAACCCCAGTGCTTCCCTTCCTTTAAAATAGACGAGAAATTGAAAGACGTCCGAGAAGTGAAAACATCTAGTCATCCAGTTCTCTTCAACATTAAGTGTCCCGTTGTATACCTGAATTACCTTTTCTCCTCGAGCCAAAACTCTATCAATTTCTAGCAAGATGTTTTGACTGACAGCGGCATCGGCATCAACAAAAAGAACGGCATCAACTGTTTGAAGGCCAATCAGCTCAAGCGCCCACAAGATGGCATATCCCTTTCCGACATTCTTACGGTCGTTCCTTTCCAACAACAACACAGGGTGTGGGCCTACTTTCTCTACCGTGCCATCTGTGCAGTTGTCCGCTACCACCCAGATATCGCGGAGAACCTGAGGATACTCTGCTGAAAGAACGGCACGCAGGCACCGCTCTATAACCATTTCTTCATTATGGGCAGGGATAATCACAGCAAGGCGATGGGTTGGTATACGTGGCTTGGATAAGCTTTGTTTTCTGCTGAAGAAACTAGCCAATGCAAACAAAGTTTGATACAGGAAGATAAGGGACAAGCTAGCAAGTAACATAATCTCCAATAATATGACGGTACTCACGCTTGTCCACCAGATGCTAATCAGCGGGCCTTCTCACAGGACTCTCGATGGTCGATTCGACCTGCAGTGCGACAACGGTGTAGCGTTGAACACCTGACCGCACTAGATTGTGGATCATAGTTCCTTTCCATTGAAGACCAGTTCCCGATACACGTTCGCTACTTTCTCTGCCATAAAGGTCGCCGAAAACTTCTCCTCAACGGTTTTCCGGCCGGTCGCACCTAACCGTTGTGCCAACTTGTAGTCATCGATCAATCGAATACAGCTTTCTGCTAGTTCGTCCCCCCTTCCTGGCGTCACCAAGAGACCGCTGATATCATGCTCAATCACCTCGGGAATCCCACCCACCCGAGTTGCAACGACTGGACGAGCTAAAGCCAACGCCTCCAGCAGAGCCATGGGGATCCCTTCCTTCAAGGATGGCAAGACGAAGATGTCCATAAGTTGCAAAATGCCGTAGGCATCGTCTTGATGGCCAAGGAAGAAAACATCCCTACTGAGCCCGTATTCAAAAGCAAGAGTACGTAACGAGGATCCTAGAGGCCCATCCCCTACTATGATGAATTTCGTGTTCGACCTTTGTGAACGCACTATACGCGCAGCTTTAAGAAAGAATTCCAGACCTTTTATGGGGGTGAGACGGCACATGGTACCAATCACGATTTCGTTCCCGCCGATATTTAGTTCTTTCTTCCAATCAGTCGCACTGACATTTCTACGGATCGTTCCTACATCGATCCCATTGTGGATGCACCTGACCTTCTCGTCACCAAAACGCTCGATGAGCTCCCGTCTCAAGTCGAGAGACACCGCCAAAAGGCGATCAACCAGCCATTTATTGATAAAGTTGTCAAGAAGCTCATAGATTTCTCTTTTCCTCGCCCGTAACCCAAGAGCAGGTTCGGGGAGACCATGGATTGTTCTTATGCGAAATCGGATTCCATGACAGGCAGAGGCAATACCCCCAAGAATGTTCTCTTTGTACTTATGGACGTGGACAATGTCCACCTTTTGACCTCTGAAGTAAGCCCCCAGTAGCCTCAGCATTGAAAACGCATTGTGTCGTGATTCAGGGATGACATCTGTCTTGATTCCGAGATTCTTCAACTCGTACGCCAAACGTCCCTCATTGAAGAGAATCGCCGAAATATCCAGGTCATTCATCCTTACAAGAAATGAGGTGAGCGTGACTAGCTGGGCCTCCGCACCTGCCCACAGATCACCTGAGGCAAGGTGACACACTTTAATTTTCTCAGACTCGCCCATGTACCCGCTCATGGATATTTGTGACAAAAGGCCCGATACGCGAATTCAGAAATTCCTGTATATCCTTTTATCCTTTCCCTCACATTTTCCGAACGTAAATGTTGTTTGTTGACGTCGTAGTAATCGTCGATTTCTTCTTTGGAGATCTTGAATTGATTTGCTGACAAGAGATCCCGTATCACCCGATTTGTGAATGTATGGGGATGGCCTTTATCTATATGCAGCGATGCTAACACTTTATGCATCATTGCTCCCCAAGCAGTTCGGATATTTACTGCAAGGTAAAGAAGTCCGTTATTTTCCAACACGCGATTCATTTCTTGTAACACTTTCGTCGGTGAATAGGTATGATCAATAACATTGTCAATAATCACTAGTGAAAAGAAGCTTTCCGGGAAGGGGAGATTTTCTCCGGTTCCCCCCAGATAATTAGTTCCAGGTTTTCGCAGTTCACTCAAAGTGGCGCTGGCCTTATAGAAGGGCTCAAGGGGATCAATCGAATAGCGGTGGGCGTATTCCAGAAAGTTGATGATCCCGATTGGCCCACTCCCTATTTCAAGTACCCTCCCATGTTCTTTCTGGCCAGCAGTCAGGTGTTTTGCCAGGCGTTTCGCCAACTCTGACGCCTTCCACTGGTACCAGTCCAGCTGGTGTATTGCACCGGTCTCAATCTTATTCGCAAGCTTGGTCCAAAAACTTTGCTCATATTCCTGAGCCGTCAGCCATCTATTTAAGGTAACCATCGTCGTCGATATCTCTTGCGGCGGTATAAGAATGCGGTCTCAGGGAAGGGATAGTTCCTTTTCTTACGATGGGCGGAGTTAACGTCACTCAAAAAAAGCTTACCAGATGCCGTCGAAAGGCAAGCTGAGCCCAGATGGGAGGCCTGATCCGTCCCCCTCGAGAAGACCTCGCGTTGTCTTGGGGTTTTTGTTAACTACGACAGGTGCAAATTCGAATTGCGTGAACGGTCATGATGGGCGGACAAACTACGGGGGACATCACGCTCCCAAGCTCAATGAGTGGAGCCATGATCGGGTGCTACGATACCCGGGCGTTTGGACGGCTCCCAGGCGATCTGCTGGTGGCCCCGCGCATATTTCCACCAGGCGACTAAAATGGCCCACTGGACCATCGTAAAGTAATGGGCAACTCGGGTGATCCAGTTCCGCTGAATCACAGGTACGAGGCTGCCAACCATGCCCAGAACATAGAAGGCGGCCTGCGTCCAAAAGAAGAGGCGAAACCCTTGCTCCCCCATGAGAAAACCGGTTGTGGCAAGGACGTTGATAAGCAGGAAGGGGGAGAGGAATCTCAACAGCTTATGGCTCGCCAACTGAAAAGCAAAACGGCCATGAGTCGAAGGATTGACCATATCCAGGTTGGCCACAAGGACGGTGATCCCCCGAAGGAAGGTCCGGATCTTCCTCGGTAGCTCAAGCTGGGCCGATACGACCGCAGGGAACCTGCCTCGCACAGCAGGATCCACGACTGACCTGTATCCTCGGCGAGCGGCCTGCATCGCCTCAAGGAAATCGCTGGCAAGGGTTGGAGACCAATCCGCACAGAGCTCCTTGCGTATCGCAAAGCAGGAACCGCTCAGTCCTACGAGGCTGTGAAATCGGCTTTCGAGGCGCCGCACCCACATTTCGTACTTTACGTAAAGTCCCTCGGCCGTTGGATTCCCGGATGAATCCATGAGGACATCCTCAGTGCTGACTGCACCCACGGTAAGATCGGCGAAATTCTCGACGAGATGACTGAGAGCATCCGGTTCCAAAATAGTCGCGACATCGGTAAAAACGAGGATCTCCCCCCTCGCCACCGCCACAGCCAGACCTTGCACGTATTCCTTTCCTCCACGCTGCGGCGACCGAACCAGACGGACTCCCTGCGGCGCGAACTCACGAACTATCTCATCGGTCCCGTCATCCGAGGCATCCGAGGCGACGATCACCTCTAGAAGGGAGGGCGAATAGTCGAGAGTCAGAGTGTTGTCGATTTTTTGCCGAATTTTGCCCGCCTCATTTCTGGCCGCAATGATAACTGAAACGGAAGGACCAATTCTCTGCTTCCGGACATGACGTGGTCTAAGCCGTCCCAACGCCCAAAGTACAAGCGGGTAGCCGACATAGGTGTAGGTGACCAGGAGGATCGAGGTCCAGAAGAGAACCGTCATTCCTGAACCCTACCGCCTCGCTTCCGGAGCAGCGAGGCGTAGATTTCCTGATAAGCCTGGACCATTCGCGTCAAACAAAAGCGGCGTGCCACCACTTCCCGCGCTGAATTCCCCATCTTCGTTGCAAGCGTCCGATCCTCCAAGAGTGTAGCGATACCCTTCGCCAGCGCATGACTATCCGCCGGCGGGACAAGAATTCCGGCCTTTCCGTCCTCGATCACCTCAGGGACACCTCCAACCCGCGTGGCCACAGCAGGAATACCAGCTGCCATCGCCTCAAGGATGGATAGTGGCATCCCCTCAGAAAGAGATGGAAGCACGAAAACCTCACAAACCCCGAGGAGGTCCCGCACGTCCTCGCGGTGACCAAGAAAGTGGAAACGAGATGCAACCCCCAGGCGCTGAGCTTGGGCCTCCAGCTCGTCCCGAAGGCCACCGCGACCGACAACCAGGAAAACTACGTCTGGAAATCGACGGACAACTGGGACCGCCGCGTCAATCAGATAGGTATGTCCTTTCACCGGATACAGACTGCCCACCGTGCCTATCACTCTGGTGTGTTCATTAAGATCCAAATCTTTGCGGAGTTTCGAAACCCTTTCATACGAAGGTGGGTCATGAACAGGGACCCCATTGGGGACGACCACAATCCGATCCGAGGAGACCCCGGCTCGTTGTTCCAAGAAACGCTTAACATCTTCGGATACGGCGACCATCCGGCTCGCATACCTCCCGACGAGCCGATATGCCACGCGCCGCCGGAGGCGATCGGCATAGTAACTCTTTCCATGGGCCGTCGCCACCAGCGGCACGCCGGTCAACCGGGAAGCTACGAGCCCGAGCGAGTTCATAAAGAATTCATGCGTATGGAGGATGGCTACCCGCCTTTCACGGATGAGCCTCAACAGGTCACGAAGCGTCGAAAGAAATCCGTTCGATCGGTGTCGCAACATGGTCACAGGAACGCCCTGTTCCTTCAGGGCTGTCCCAAGCCAACTATCCCGAATCAGTGCGGCTTCCGAGCGGTACTGCCCACCAAGCCCACTGGCCAGATGGACCATCATCCGTTCAGCCCCACCTGGCCCGCCCGTTTCAATGAGATGGAGGATAGTCGATGGCATTGCGGATGGCTTTGGAGAAATCGTACATTTTTCGAAAAGCCCAAAGGCAGATCCAACCCAGCCGATGGGGCGCGGCGTGTGAGCTGAAGCTCACAAATTGCCCGCATATCGAAAAACTTCCCGTTCGAAGGTATTGGAGAACTAACCCTGTGTCGATCCCATCCCTTCCATTGATGGGCAGTTGGAGCACGACGCCGGGATGCCGATGAAGCCCGTGCAGATCGGCGCCGCCGATACCCAAGATAGAAGAGTTCGCCTCCCGGGCCTCTCCAAGCAGTTGAATGCCGGCAAGCGGAGGAACGAACCGACCATCGTATCCTGCATTCCATATCTCTATCCCATTCAGCGCAGCACATAATTCCGGAGGGCATTGATATCCGTTCCGGCCAGGGTGGGCCAAGACAGCAAGGCCTCCCATCCTCCTGATTTCGGAGGCTACCACGACGGGATCGTCACTGGAGATGTCATGCGTAATTCCAAGCCCGAGAATATGGATCTCCCCCGTACACCGGTACTCAAGTCCGGGTATCATGACGCATAATTCGTCGGAATGCTCTTTGCATTCTCGCCGAAGAGCCTCGAAATCTGGCGGCGAAAGATCCTCGACGTGATCGGTGAGGCCCACGAATTGAAAACCTGACTCTCGAGCGAAGGCCGCCAGATCGGCGATCGAACACAGACCATCCCGTGAGAAATGCGAATGCACGTGGATGATTCCCCTGATGGGTTCACGCATGGCGTGCGGTTCGGTGGGACCTTTTGATCGTTCCACGGAGGATATGACCGACATACTGCGAAAGCTCCTCAAGGGCAGGCCCGGGGTCATCCCAACGAAAGACCTCGTTCCTCGCCCCCCTGCCGAAATGTCTCAGAAACTCCCGAATAGCTCTGGGAGGGCTCGTCTCTCGAATCCGCAAGAGAAGCCAGTCCAAATCACCAAGCCACCACCGAAGCCGGACGCCCTCCCGGTATGTGAATGCCGGTTCAATGTCCCCATCCACGGCCATTCGGTACAGCAGATACGGAAAGTCGATCCCCGCATCCACTGCAAGCTGCAGTGAACCCCAGAAGCGTCCATTAATCTCAAGCAATTTAGCAGTCCCATCTCGGGCGTCGCGTTTGAATTCCACCATCGCGACGCCATGCCACTTTAGGGCCTCAAGGAGGCGACAAGAATAGTCCTGAAGTTTCGGATCGAGGGCCACGCTTTCTGAGAGGACCGAGACCCCACCAGAGGGAGGCTTCTCCCGGATCCGCCGGTGGGCAAATGCTGCCCGGATTTTCCCGCGATTCATGAGAACAAAGACGCCACGCGCCTCGCCGGGGATGTATTCCTGCACTAGCGGGAATGGAACCGCCGCGTGGACCGCTCGACAGGCAAGCTCTAGCTCTTCCGGGGTGTGAACGTAGTGAGTTCCACCTCCATCAATCCACTCCTCCCCACGTCTGAACCTCGAGAAGCGTGATTTTACGACGGCGGGGAGACCCACCAGGCGTTTCGCCTCACTCAATTCGCTCGGATTGTGGACCACCACGGCCTTCGGCGCGGGGATGCCCTTTTCCTCTGCCAGGGACATCAGGGCAGCCTTGTCGTGAGCGATCTGAATCGCTTCAACGTCCGGAAATGGGAGAGCCGTAAGACCTTCAAACTGGTGCCGTCCCTCGGCGAGGATCGCGAGCATCACATCATCTGTAGGAATGACAACTTGATATCCCACCCGGCAGACCGCCTCACGAATCTCGGTGACAAATGCCTCTGACGCTCTTACCGGTGAAGGAACACGAACTGATGCCTGGCAATAGCGCGAGGCCGCTGCCAGGCTTTTCCGCCGTTCGTCCGCAATGGTGACCGGAATCCCTTGCCGACCGAGACTCCGCGTCACCGCCAGGGCACTCCTGAGATTTCCGGGCGTCACAAGAGCACTCATCCTCGCCTCATTCTCGGGGCACGAAACAGCCAAAGTGCAAGATCGGACTCCATAAATGACCGGTTGCCTCCCCCAGAAACCCCCTCGTGCACGCCTACCCGCTGCAGGGCCAACGTCCCGAAACGCCCATCAGTAGGGACGGTCCGACAGAGACATGCGGTCCGGTATCCCGCCTTTTCCACGAGCGCCATGAGGTCTCGATTTGCAGCTCCATCGGGAAAGGCAAAATGTTTGACTTCTTGGCCAGTATGACGCTCAACTTCAGCCTTTGACCGAACCAATTCGTCTTCCGCGTTCTGGAGCTTGATTCGGGTGAGGATCCGGTGGGAACAGCCGTGAGACCCCATCTCGATCCCGGCCGCACGCATCTCGCACACCTGGTCCCATTCCAGGAAGAACCTGCGTTGCGACAACAGCGAACCGGAGGTCCCGAGGGCGTGCTTGACGTCCCGGATCAAATTGTCAATTTCATCCTCACCACACGTCGCCTTCACCGCCTCGATCAGGGGGTCCATGTCGTGGGCACTCGGCGTTTCCGTCGATCTGGCAAGCCGCGTCCATCGATGCTTGACCGGCGACGGATAGGCCTGGAAAACGTACTGGACTAGCCTTAATCGCGATAAATCCCCGTGCATGAGGAGATACATGAGTTCGGTATGCCAGAAGGTACGATCCGTTCCGATAAAATCCGTCGTGAGGAAGATCGTCGCCGGGAGGCCATATTTTCGGAGAATCGGAAAGGCAATCTCGTAGTTATCACGCCAGCCGTCGTCGAAGGTGATGGCACAGAGAGGACGGTTGAGCGCTGAGGACTGAGGACTGAGGACTGAGCCTTTAAGAGCGGATGATATCGAATTGCGATTTGCGAATTGCGAATTTACGAGTGAGGAGAGGGGAACGATTTCGAAGTACGTCTTGAGAAAGGAGAGTTGGCGTTCGAAGGTATCGGCGGTTACGACCATACCTGGTTGAGAGTAGTCCAGGGTCCGATCCCACTTCTCGATCACCCGATGATAGGTCAGGACGAGGGCCGCGCCGCGCCGAGCCATCTTCTCCAGGTGTCGCCGCCATAGGCCTGTATGGAGCAGCGCCTCCCCTGCTACCCTCTTAACTATGCTCTTCAGTCTGTTCACAGTTGAGAGTCGAGCTAAGTGTCGAGAGTCGAGTGTCGAGAGCTGAGGGTTGAGAGTTTATAAATAGTTGAGTGTTGAGGGTCGAGTGTCTAGTGTTGAGGGTCCAGAGCTCTCGACTATGCGCACTCGACTCTCCGCTTTCAACTTGCTCTGACGATCTCTACCATCTTCTCGACATCATTGGCGGTGACATACGGGTGCGTAGGCAACGTGACGATGCGCGTGGCTATCGACCGGGCGTGGGGGCAGGGTTGTTGATCATGGGCAAGGTATCGGCCGATTCCCGGGATGTCGCCGACGGCGGTCGGATACGAAGGGCTGGCTCCAATCCCAGCATCCTTCAGGCGGGATAAGAGCCGCGAACGATGCATCCCATCTCTCGCCAGGATAGGAAAGCGAAGATATGCAGGATTCGCCCCGTTGACTGGCCGAGGAATCTCAATTCCTTCGACTCCGTCAATTCCCCACAGCAACTGATAGGCATTCTCACGACGAATGTGATTGGTCGAATGGACGAGGGGCAAAAGTCGAGTGGCTAGTCGTGCCTGATATTGTGATAGTTGCGTCATGTCAAAGTGAGGGTCGAAAACGGAAAGCCCCAGCCCCAGAAACGGAATTCCATCAAGAAGCCAGTATCGAGAAGGAGGCAGCATGATGGCGTACAGGAGAGAGTTGAGAGTCGAAGAGAGGACGCGTAGAGAGGAGGGGCGGGGAAGCCCGCCGAGTCCCTCGCCGATCAGATGAGCCAGGTCTTCTCTGCGGGTCAGCAAGATTCCACCACCCATAGTGGTGATATTCTTTCCTCGTCCTAAACTGTAGAACCCGGCATCGCCAAAGGTCCCACACAGTCTCTCCCCTAGCGTTGCGCCGAGGCACTGCGCCGCATCGTCAATGAGGAACGTCCCGTAGTCGCGAGCGATTTCTTCAAGCGTGACCAGGTCCGACGGCAACCCGAAAAGCCCGGAGGAAACAATGCAGAGCACCTTGCCAAGGTCCAGTCTCGGCAGGGCATTATGATCCAGATCGAGGGTCTTCGGGTCGATGTCGCACAGCCTGATGGTCAGCCCTGCCCGGACGACGGCAGATGGAACGGAAAAGCAGGTGTAAGCCGGAATGACGACTTCATGCCGTTCTGAAACCTCCTTGAGTGCCTTGAGAATGACCGTCAGCGCGGCCCGGCCCGACGAGACCGTGAAAACGTGCTGCACCCCCAGGCGCTGCCTCAGCAGCTCCTCGAGGCTGCTTTGGCTGCTCGAGGCAGGGTACACCGACGACAGGACTGCGCGCACCGGCAAGGGAGCTCCAGCCGGCGGAACTAATCGAAATGGAGGAATGTGCATAGTTGAGAGTCGAGAGCTAAGTGTCGAGTGCTGAGAGTTGAGGGCTGAGCGTCCAGTGTTGAGTGTTGAGAGTCGAGAGTTAAGAGCAATTTCGGAATTCGGATTGCGGATTTCGAATTTGGTCGTCGGACATGGATCCGGTTCACGGTTCACGGTTCAGAGGTCATTAAAAGCTGACTGCTGATCGCTGACTGCTGACAGCTGCTATGGAAAATGTCGAACGATTCGCGGCCCGAGCCAGTTTGCTACAGGGAGAGGAAGTCGCTTCCATACTTCAATAAGAAACTTGAACCGCGGGTTAGAGGGGTTAAGTTGGGGCATATGTTTCCCGTTCAATAGAACGTATTGCCAGTGAAGCGGCTTGATCTCAACACCCCACTGCCTCTTGAACTGGTAGGTCCCTGATCCGACGGTGGACCGGCCAAAGTCAAAGGTGCGGTACCCTGCATCACAGGCCCGTTTGATCACTTCCCAGTAAAGGAGGTTATTGGGGCAGAGGTGAAAATACGACCGCAGGGAAGATGCCGAAGGCATATACACGGTGTCTTTAAATGTAAGAACGAGGCCCCCACCAATCGCTTTGTCCCCTAGCCGGACTAAGGCAATCTCGGACGTTTTTGGGAAGGCCTCGAGGATATTCTCAAAGAGGGTAATGCCCCAAACTGGAGTCCCCAAATCCCGCATGTTACGCGCGAAAACGAGATAAAACTCCTGAAGTAGCTCTTCGCGACCGAATTCGCAGGTCAGCCCGGCTCTCTGCGCCTTTCTCACCTGGTTCCGAACTTTGGGGTCCAGACGATTCCAGACCGCATCGCTTTCCCCGAGCGGAAGCCGCAAGGTGACCTTATCCTGCCGTGCCGGAAGGTCAGAGAACGCAGCTTGCACGGACCGCAGCTCAATAAAGGCCGCCACGTCCGCCCGTGCCTGCTGCGTGGCCGCATCGAGGAGCGCCCGGGCCACCTCGGGGCTTTCGGCGAGTATCCCTCCGTAATCGAGCCACGGGAGCGATACATGAAAGGTCCCGAAAAGCCAGTGGCTGAGGAGCATCATTGGCAACACTCCACAGACCTCGCCATCGTGCTCAGCCACTAGCGACCGGTACTGATGACCCAGGGCCCGGGAAATGACCGACATCCAGGGCGCGGCATGAGCCAAGGCGGCCCCAGGCGTCCTCTCAATAAACGCCTCCCATCCTGCACGCCAGCCCTCGGAAAATCGGTGGACCGTCACTCCCATGATTGCCTCATTGCGTCCTTTCGAGAACGCCCATGGGTTCAATTGCGACCTGCGTCGACTCGGCTAACGCCAACCTACGTACAACCACTATCAGTGCTGTGAGATAGTATAGGTGTGGATACCCAAGCACCGATAAAAACGCGGCAGGCACCAAAAATCCCACAAGGCTCAACCGTAGGGAATCCGCCAAATGTCCAATTGAACCGGACCGATCCCCCTCCAGGCGCACTACACTGACCAGCCTAAGGTCGCGGAAATTCAGAACAAGAACCGATCCGATTAGGAGCATGCCCACTAATCCAAACATTGCCATCAGGTCGAAATACATACTGTGCGAAGCCCTTCCCCATTGCGTCGGTCGCTGTTCTTCAGAATACCCAATACTGTACTCGGGGAGGAGTACGCCGAAGTTGTTGCCACCGACTCCCCAAATCGGGGAGTCATAAAACATCCGACGGGCAGCAGCCCAGTTGTCCCGTCGCCTCATTGCCGTGCCGGAGTCGGTATCTTGGATCGTTTCCATTCTTTCCCAGTATCGTGAAGGCGCCACGATAACCACAAGGGCCACGATCATACATAGAATGCCGAATGCCTTACCTCTGTTCTTGCTTGTGACCACCCAGTAAAGCAACAGCGCCGTAAGTCCAATGAATCCTCCGCGAGAAAAGGTAAAGATAATGGAGAGCAAAATGACCACACTGCCAGCGCCCCAAAATAACCGGCCCAATGAAGAGCGGTTTTGCCGAAGCAGGTGTATCGCAAGAGGCAAGATTACAGTCATTGCCAAGGCTACGTCGTTCTCGTCACCGAGAAAATATGATCCCGCCGAAAACGCAGTTGCATATCCCTGTGGATTGAATCCCGCCGGGTTATAACCAAGAATTACTCTGGTTGCCAAATATATGTGTATACTCACGAGCAAAGACAAAAATCGTCTCAAATCTCGCTCATTCTGCACAATATGGGTAATCGCAAAAAATCCGATCAAGGTCAGACTCAGGCCATAGGCGAATTGATACGCCCGAAATTGATTCGTCGCCGCAATGATCGTAAATACCGCCAGCCCAAGGAAGCCCAAGAATAGCCAGCTCTGCCGGCTTAAGTGCACCCCTCCCCTTGCCGTTTGAGCAATTACGATCAGGAGCAAAGCTGCCGTTACCACTGTTTGAACCTGTAAGGCGCCCAGGATCGGTAGTATCGCATGGAGGCGGAGGTATTCGAACAAAAGAAAAAGCAACAGCATGATCATGCCTGCGCGTGGAGTGGATGTGCGGAGCGGATCGAGCCCTACCCTATGATGCTCCAAGGATGTCTCTCCAAGATAGGCTTGCCCAAGACTCCATCTCTCAGTGTCCTTGTCTTGATCTCAGCGCACGCACACAGATCCTCTTGACCAAGGGCTATGATCGTGCCACGTGCATCTGTCACGAGAGTCGCAGGCATCGGATCTGCCGTCTCATCGAACTCTCCGCAACTGCCACCCTCTTCGTCCCCGGTCATCCAATAGGCTGGTATATATCTCACCGATCACTTCAGCCTGACGAGTGTGTGTGAATCGCTCTTCAACCACCCTCCGGCCTTCCTTCCCGAGTTCCTCAGCATACGTCCGGTTTCCTAACAACCCCACGATTGCCCCGCCCAGAGAATCGCTATCCCCTCTCGGAATAAGGAGTCCAGATTTCATATCCTCAATAATTTCCGATGGGCCACCTCCTTGCGTCGCAATCACCGGTTTTCCCGAGGCCATCGCTTCAATAATCACCATCCCAAACGGCTCAGGGCGAGTAGACGCGTGCACGACGATGTCCATCATCGCCATAAGATCTCTAATATCATCCCGGTATCCCGTCATGATAATCCGACTCTCTAGATCTAGCAGTTGTACTTGTCTCACCACTTCGTTCATGTACGACGGATCCCCGTCAGCATGATCTCCGACTATCACACCGCGCACATCCGGAAACATCCTACACACTCTATGCATTGCACGAACAAACACGTGTTGCCCTTTCCACGGAACCACCCGTCCAAACATTCCAACCACTCGTTCCCCATCTGCTATTCCAAATGTCTTCCGTAGCCGTCCGTTTTCTCGCTCCGGTTTCCACATGTCTACATCCAAGGCGTCTGTAACAACAGATATTTTCGCCGGTGTGATTCCACTCGTGATAAGATTGTGCTTGATTGACTCTGATACAGCAATGTGCTGATCGACAAACCCTGATAAACATCTTGTGATCCGTGAGCGCGCTTCATAATCGCGCTGATGGCTGACACATGGTACTCCTAATGTTCGCGCCAACAATATGCCCGCCATCTGACTGTTGAGGTTGTTGTTCAAATGGATCAGTGCAGGTTTCACTGATCGCGCGATCCTCCACAGCCGCACGAAATATGCGAACTCCCTAGTAACCACAAACGTGGCGAAGCAGAGACCGTTAATTGCTTTTCGTATTGCAAACGGAAGCTGGCCTTCTTTTACCTTAGACCGAATGGAGGCCATGAATCGGTAATACGGTGAGTAGGGGAGCCGGTAACTCCGAACATCCTCACATTGGTTCTTTCCTTGTTGACCCGTCACCAATACGGGCTCAAACCGCTGACGATCCAGCCCTGCCAATGTGTACATCAGGCTGCTCATCGAGCCACCAAATGCTCTCGCATTATCTATATACAGCACAACCCTAGGCGTCTCCCTGACCACTCCGGCGCCTTCCTTTCGCTGTTTCCTTCCTAAGGATAGCTGCATCTCACACGCCCCTGCCTCTCTCCATCGCCAATCTCTCGCATGTCCCCATAATGTCACCCTGCAGGCACTCCTGGCAGTTTCTCTCTCACCCACCGATACATGTAATCAAATATACCTATTCGCCTCAGCTTATTCTTTACCCGCCGAAACAGCCACACCATCTTCGTTCCCAACAAACTCACACACAGAAAAACAATCCCCCGTATCGACAATGAATTCCTGATACTCTTTAAGAACGCCTCTCGTGCCTCCGATAAGCCATCACAATCCAAATAATGCCTGCCCAAATAATAATACCTCGATCCTAGTATTTGTTTTGACTCAACCCTCTGCTCCTCCAACAGTTGAGGAAACATGCCCTCCATCTTCTTCACCACCTTGATAACCGCCAAGTGAATTGCCTCAAGCGACGCGGGTGAGTATTCATGCATCCGCCGTCTGACCAAAGGATCCGGCACACACCCGACGTCATACCGACTGGCTATTCGAAGCCACATATCTTTATCCTCAGCCACCGCCCCGAAAAACGATTCATCAAAAAGTCCCACCTGAGTAAAGCATTCTCTTTTTACCAGTGCTGTAGAAGGATAAATGAAGTTGTGATACATGAGCTTACGAAACGCATTTGTAATCTGCTTTTGCTCTCGTTTCAGGTCCTCGTAACAACCACAGCTTTGCCAAAATGTTTCTTCATAGGTTAGATTGTCATCAAATAGGGTCAGGTCACACGACACCACGGCTAATCCAGAATTTTCGATCACAAGATCTACCTGCCTCTCAAGTTTATTGGGGAGCCAGACATCGTCTGCGTCCAGAAAAGCAATATATGTGCTCTCTGATGCGAGGATTCCCGTGTTTCTGGCCTTCGCAACTCCAGAATTCTTCTGGTAGATGTAAGATATTTTGTCCTGATAAGGCCTCAATATCGCTCTTGTATCGTCAGTAGATCCATCATCAACAACAATAAGCGTGGAGCATGTGTATGATTGCTTCAACACGCTTTCAACTGCCTCAGGGAGATGCCTTGCGCAGTTGTACGTTGGGATAATGACGTCTACGTCGTGCATGCGATTTTCCGAGTTATGTTGCGAGATGCGGAGAGGTTCGACTGTGGCGACCAATCTACGTGCCCATTCAATGCGACTTGACTACGTAGAACGAGCGATTTCATAGATGATTATGCTTGCGCTTTAGGGCCTCCTGTAACCCATGATTCCATCGATTTAGAACGATCTCGCCGCATTTTCAAAAGATACGGGTGGTTCTGCACAAGATGCTGATATATTTGACCCCATATACGGCTGAGGGCGAAATGATAGAACAGCTTTGCTTTGTTGTTGCCAAGCACAACGGCGGCTCCCCATGCCAAGAACGTTTCAAGGTAATCTCGAAAGAGGTAACGTGGTACACCTAGATAGGTGTGTGTCGCCGCTCTATAGCGGTAAAGATATGCTTGCATCCTTCCATAACGAAAGTAGAAGCTTTTGCAAAAGGACTTTGTAACCCTGTCTTCGTGGACAATGTTATATACAAGCGCTTCAGGGGAATAGATGAGTCTTTCACCTCCCAAAATAAGCCTCAGGCAAAATTCTGTATCCTCACCTATCGTATAATCGTGATCAGTGCCGATAGGGCCCATATCGGTCCGGAAGTATCCATACTTTTCAAAGCAAGTTCGTTTCAAGGCAAGGTTCGCTGTAGGAGGCATCAGCGTCTTAAGCGAATACTCTCGATAAGTCTCGCCCAGCTCGTGTCCTGACGTAGCTCCCACTATGCGATACGGTCCCTCGGTACAGTACCAGTCTGGAGGCACAGACTTCCACGTTGGAATAACTCTTCCCGATATCCCACTACATTCAAAGCGCTTGAATCCTTTACCCAGGGCAACCATCCACTGCTTATCCACAATCTGATCATCATCAAGAAAAGCGATGACCTGTCCCTTCGCTTCCCTTATTCCTGTGTTTCTCGCATGGGACGCGCCCTGTTTGGGTTCAAACAGATAAGACAGGGGCAGCATTCCCTTTCCCATGAATCCTTCCGTAACCGCGGCCGTCTCGTCGCTTGAATTGTTATCAACAGCCAATATTTCCCACTCTGTATCGGGCGGAATTACAACTTTTCCAAGACTTTGCAGCAAGTCGCATAACATTCGAGCACGATTGAAAGTTGGGATCACTATACTAATATATAATCCGTCTTTCTGCACGGTTTCATCTCCGTAGCGATTCAGACGTTCGAAGTAGCTTCAACTCTCGTAGACACTCGAATACCCGCTGGCCCAAGTGCTGTTCGAAGCGCGCGGGGTGGAATTCCCTGCTCCGCTCCAAAGCCCTGCGGCTCATCCGAACACGCAGCTGGTCGTTGTTTGCGAGGCAGACGCTGTGCTGGACTAGCGCGTCGAGGTCATGGCAGAGAAACCCGCTTACCTGATGCCCCACGATCTCGGGCTGGCCTCCACATGCGGGTACCAACGGGACGCAACCAGCCATCATCGCTTCCACGGTCGCCATACGAAGTGCTCCATGTGGTGGGGCTCAGTACTTGCATCATTACCGAGACCTCTGGTATGCCAAAACAGCTTCGCCTCCGCAAGGTAACTGAGGACCGCCTTTCGCTCCGCATTTACGACAAATGTAACAGGCAGATCCTTGGCGATGTGTTGGAGTTGCTCCAAGTAAGCGCGGTCTTGGGAACAGTCAGCGCAGAACCCGATCATGCAGAGGCTCCAGTCCCCGCCGACTCGGGAGAGGAATTCAGGGAATGCCTTCAATTGCTGTGCGTGCTTCTTAGAATCGGCATTAACGAACCGCCCAACTGAGATGATCAGATTTCGCTTTTCTACAGAAGGCACCGTCACAGCTACGGGCGGATAGACTACCTCCGCTGGCCTCCCCCAGAGGCGTTCAATCCACTGAGATGTGAAAGAAGAATTACCAAGCACGGTCGCATATCCGCGCATTCGGCGGTCCCAAATCCACTCATACACCACCAACCGGATCCAACGATCGACAGGATGTCTCCTGCGCCAACGCTCACTGGCTTGCATGCCGACGGTCGGGCGTTGTTCAAACGGAAAATGGCAGTAAACCATTGCCTGTCTGGCAAAAGAAAACGGAGGCACCCCATGACCCGAATAAACGAAAAGGTCGTACGGTTCCGTTAGCGCACGGTCGACTTGCGATCCTGCCCACAGATAGTTCCCCATCGATTGGGGGCCTAGAATTGAAAAACTGTTCAAGGAGTTTTCGATAATCCTTGCGCGGCTCAGATCTACTTCGAACGCTGTGGATAGACTCTTCAGCGTGTAGCCTTTACCACTGTGGATTACATCAACCTTGTACGTCTCAGGTAAGAGCGCCGCCATCCGGGCGACGACTAACTGGCCCCCTCCCAGGTAGCGCGAACCGTGATCAAAGATGCGATCTTCACGCGCGGCCCTTCAATCTCCTGCACATCCTTTCATTCGATGCTCTCGAACGCCTCGATGGTGCGCTGCAAAGCCTTATCCCATGAGAACCACTCGTGCGCCAATTGGAGTGATCCCGTGTGAAGCCGCTCCCGTAGTTCGGCGTTACTTATCAGCGAATCAATGGCGACAGCGAGTAACTTCGGATCCTTTGGCGGGCAAAGAAGAACATTCTTTTGGTCTATGAAGGCGAACTCTAAAATCTCACCTTTCGTGGTGATGATGGGCAATCCATGTGCAGCGGCAGCTGCGATTGAACTTCTATGTAGATTCACCCCGTCATCAAAGGGGAGCACACAGACATCGGCGGCTCTGAGGTAAAGCGACGCTTGGTCGCTGTTACTTGGGTGATAGCCTGTCCATATTACCTTGTCCGCAATACCCAATCGCGCCGACAAATCCTGCAAATCTTGGGGGTAACGAGGTCGGTTTAGCCACTTTAGGACGACGTCATTACCGCCTCCCACCATCACGAGACGGACTTCTACTCTCTGCTCTGCCACCAACTGGAAGGCCTCCAGCAAAGTCTCAATGCCCTTGCCAGGATAAAGGTAGCCATAGTAGGCTACAAGAAATTCGTCAGGAGCCACCCGCAATGCCTCTCGTCCGCGGCGCCGCGCTCCACCATTTTCTTCCGTGCACATAGGCATGATGGGTGGGGGGGGTATGAGTACACATTTCCTGTCCACGCCGGAAAGGTGCCTTGACAAGATGAGGCGATGGGTATCACTCAAGATGATAATTCGGTCGCTGTCGCGTAGGATCGTGCCGTAGCCGTAGTCCACATCCTGCGCTCCAACCAAATGAGCGACAACCTTGCGCACAGCGCGCGTTGGCAGAGGCATACAGTCCGTCCGTACCCCGGCAGGATACTCGATATGCGTTACGACGCGCACACGGGGGATCAACCTCTTCAGGAAGGTCGGCGTAAAGGTAACCATGGGATGGTCATTGTAAATATGACCCATAAAGTGTAAATTGACCACGTCAGGCCGGCAGCGACGGACAATCTTCAGCAGACGAGGCATTTCTACCCACGACCACCGGCGCATCACTGGGTAGACCCGCATCCTCGGGTTGGTCGCCACATTTTCTATTCTGCTGGTGATTACATGAATATCAAGTCTGGATTCGGCCAAATGTCGACATAGCCAAAAGGCATAATGAGCCCCTCCGGATCGCATCGGGGGAAATGTGGCAGAAATGACGAGAACCCTCATAGATACCCCCAAGGTCAAATATTGACGAGTAGTTCGAGGCAAGGAGATCACCTAGGAATCACACTCGATTTGTTGCCGCCTCAACGAGTTCCGCGAAAGTGTCATTCAAACTCTTAGTGATGTTCCAATTCGGGTAGTGTTTCCTCATTTTAGTAAGATCGCTGATATAGCAAATATGATCACCTGCCCGAGGCTTATCCACGTATTCCCAGTTCGTGAGCTTGCCAGTGAGAGCTTCAACGCGATCGAAAGCTTCCAGAATCGAGCAGGAGTTTTCACGGCCGCCCCCACAATTGTACACTTCGGCGCGACGCGGTGACTTAATAAACTCTTCAGCGAATCGTGCAACGTCGTACGAGTGAATGTTGTCCCGGACTTGCTTGCCCTTGTACCCATAGACGCGGTATGTTCCTCCCTTTACGTTGACATAAACGAGATAGCCCAAAAACCCATGCAACTCAACCGGCGAATGTGCTGGGCCTGTCAGGCAACCGCCGCGCAGGCAGCACGTAGGCATGTCAAAGTATCGGCCGTATTCCTGAACCATGATGTCTGCAGCCAACTTGGAGGCACCAAAAAGGGAATGCTTCGATTGATCGATGGGGAACTCCTCTGAAATACCGGCTATATAATTAGGATCGTCATAGTCCCACCTCGTAGAGAGTTCTTTGCGCTTAATCATATTGGGAGCATCCCCGTAGACCTTATTCGTGGAGAGGTGCACAAGAGGAGACTCAGGACAGGAACGGCGCACAGCCTCGAGCAAGTTCATCGTACCGACGGCATTGACATCGAAGTCGTCGAAAGGACGCGCGGCGGCAAGGTCGTGACTCGGCTGAGCCGCAGCGTGGATCACCGCGTCCGGCTTGAGCTGGTCCACAAGTGTCAAGATGCCAGAGCGGTTACGGATATCAAGTTCGTGGTGGGTAAATCTGGGATACTGTTGTAACAACCGCTTCTGATTCCAACGCGTATCTCCTTGTGGGCCGAAGAAATCAGCGCGCATATTGTTATCAACACCATGGACTTCCCAGCCCAGTTCATGGAAATGCCTTACCATCTCCGAACCAATGAGCCCATTCGATCCTGTGACCAACAGCCTCTTCATTTTCAACCTGCTCCACTCCCTTTATTGAATTCGGAGCATCCCTCTGCGGACCGACTATGTACGACAATAGCCGCAGGTATTATAGGAGATTCGCTTCGCTGAAACATCCGAACAGGCTATAGCCCAGCCCATGTCTTTACGGGCCAGGGTTGAAGGTGTCGCGTGGACCGTAAAGGTTGGTCAGGATGAGGTGGATTGAGTTGAAGTCGTATTGCGCCCGGTACGCCTGCGCCTGTACGAGCATCATCTTCTTCGCCAGACCGTAGGGCGCGTTCGTTTCCTCAGGGTACCCGTCCCAAAGGTCATCCTCTTTGAATGGAACGGGTGTGAACTTGGGATAGGCGCAAATCGTGCCAATGGCGACGAACTTTTCCACGCCGAACTGTCGGGCGTATTCTCGGTAAGCAATAAAACTTTCACTTTCGAGGAACCGAGCAGGCCGTACGACCCTACATGCATAGAAATCCTAAAAGATAGGCTAATCATGCATTTTGTATTTCTTTACCAGTTCTCTCCTGTGTAATTCAAAATGTGTGTTTTGCCTCTCACGCTGCTCGCGTGTCGCATAGAAATGGTGTCTCCGCAGCAATCCTCCTTCCTTAACAAAGACAATATCAGCTTGCGAAAGCGCATTGTCTAAGGGTCTATACTGCAAGTCAAAAATATCATAAACGACGAGGCCTCTTGATCTCATGAAAGACAGGATATCCTGGAATAGTGGTCCACCAGTAAAAAACGGAAAAAACGATACTTCAAGAAGAATATACTCTGCACCTTGAAGAATCTCCTCCGCACCCAGGAGGACATCGAGTTCCGCACCTTGGACATCAAGTTTGAGTAAGAAAGGATGAGGAAATGTCTCGTTTTTCGTGCTTCCTGTAAACCTCAAGGCCGAGTGAGTTGAATGATTGTTTAATCATGCGCTTAAGGAGATTTAAGATCATAATTCGTCTCCGCAGGTTTCATCGTAGGTTCGTAAGGGTTCAGTTACCGGGTATGACGCGTGAGGGATTTCTAGCTCGCTGGCCGGCAACCGTCGCTCTTCACCGCTGCCATGTCGGCATCAACCATAAGATGTACCAACTCCTTGAATGTTGTCTTCGGCTGCCAACCCAACTTCCTCTTTGCTTTGCCGGCATCGCCGATGAGGGACTCCACTTCAGCGGGACGGTAGTAATACGGATCGATCTCGACATAATCTTGCCAGTCAAAGCCAACGTAGGAGAACGCTTCTTCGAGGAACTCTCGGACCGAGTGCGTCTCCCCGGTAGCGATGACGTAGTCGTCTGGCTCATCCTGCTGCAGCATCAGCCACATGGCTTCCACGTATTCCGGCGCATAGCCCCAGTCACGTTTGGCATCGAGATTTCCGAGGTAGAGTTTGTCCTGCAACCCTGCCTTGATATGGGCGACCGCCCGGGTGATTTTCCGCGTGACAAATGTCTCTCCCCGGCGAGGGGACTCGTGGTTGAACAGGATGCCGTTGCAGGCAAACATGCCGTAACTTTCACGGTAGTTGACTGTGACCCAGAAGGCGTACACCTTCGCCGCGCCGTAGGGACTGCGCGGGTAAAACGGCGTCGTCTCTCGCTGCGGCACCTCTTGGGCCTTGCCGAACATCTCTGAACTGCTCGCCTGGTAAAATTTCGCCCTCAGTCCGGTTTCCCGAATAGCCTCCAAAATCCGAATGGCGCCGAGCCCTGTCACGTCTCCCGTATATTCGGGGATATCGAAACTCACGCGTACGTGGCTTTGGGCGCCGAGGTGATAGATTTCCTCTGGCTGCATGCGGTAAAGCAGCTTGATCAGGTTTGTCGAGTCCGCCATGTCGCCAAAGTGCAGAAATAATCGCACGCCGTTGACGTGCGGGTCCTGATAGAGGTGGTCGATGCGCCCCGTGTTGAACGTCGAGGCGCGCCGAATGATACCGTGCACCTCGTAGCCTTTTTCCAACAGCAGCTCAGCCAAATAGGAACCATCCTGCCCGGTGATACCGGTGATGAGCGCCTTTTTCATTGCCTCTCCCACTCAGATCGCACGCGCCAAACCCAGGACATTCCACGTCGTCTCATCCGGGTCACGATCGAACTCGGGAAATGCCCCTAATCGAATAGGGGCAAATCCCGAGGTTTCTAAGAAGAGATGCAGCTCCAGAGGGAAAAAGTAACGGACCGCGTGGCTTTCTTCTGTTTTCGCCGCGAGTCGCCCATTCTCCACACGCCATACGCAATACTGCACCGTGCACCGATGGCGGTTCACGTCAAGCTCCCCCGAAGAAGTCCGAAGGATCTGTCCGTCCGGACTGGGAGTCACTTTGACCCGTTGCCCGGGTCGTTGATGGAGCACGGCCGGACCATACCAGACGTCAAAGAGCAAGAGTCCTCCTACACGGAGGTGACCCCGGACTCCTCGAAGGACGGAGAGCACATCCGAGTTCTCGAGTTGATAGCTCAAGACGGCGAACATCATCACGGCAGCATCAAACTGCCGCCCAAGCCTTAAGCCGCGAATATCTTCTTGGCAGAACGTCGCCTTGCCATTCATTTCGGGATCGGCCGCCTTTATCCGGGCGTGGGCCAGCATATCGGCCGAGCGGTCTACGCCCACAACCTCGTACCCTCGCCGAGCCAGGGGAATGGCATGATTGCCCGTTCCGCACCCCAAATCCAGAATGCTGCGAAACTTCCCGTTGCCGTGCGTTTGCAACAGACGCTCGATGAGATCACACTCAGATCCGTAGTCTTTGTCGTGATAGACTAGATCGTACGCGTCGCCATAGACGGTACCGAAAATCTCCGTCATCTGAGGACCTCGTGCACAACATTGCACACGTGCGCCAACTGCTCGTCAGTCAATGCCAAGCCCGACGGCAGATATAGCCCCTGGCGGGCAAGTCGCTCCGCTACGGGATAGCGCTCGTTGAGAAACAGGTGACGCTTATGAAAGACAGGTTGCTCATGCATTCCTAGGAAGAAGGGGCGTGTGTCAACGCCGAGCTCGCGTAGTTTCTGCGCAAACTGACTAGCATCCATGCCCCTTTCTTCAGAAAGGACCGCCCCGTACATCCAATACACGTTGCGCGCCCATTGTTCCTCCACCGGAAGCTGGAGTCCCTCGATGCCTTTCAACCGGCGCGTATACTCCTGACCGATCCAGCGCTTCCGGGCGACGATGTCCCCAATCCGCTCGATCTGCGCGAGGCCCAGCGCGGCCTGGACGTTTGTCAGGCGAAAGTTGAACCCCAACTCCTCATGATAGAAGCGCCGGTTAGACTGAAAACAGAGATTCCGCAAGGAGCGCGCCTTCTCGGCCAGCTCCGGGTCGTCGGTGAGCACCATGCCCCCCTCGCCCGTGGTAATGAGCTTATTGGCATAAAAGCTGAAACAACTCATCGCGCCAAAGCTCCCACAGCGGTGAAATTCGGGATCAGATGCGGTCCGGCGGGACAGATACTCGGCTCCATGCGCCTCTGCCGCGTCCTCAATGATCGCGAGTCCATTCTTATCCGCCAAGTCCAAAATCGGGTCCATATCCACCGGGTGTCCGTAGATATGCACCGGCATTATGGCGCGCGTACGCGAAGTTATTTTGTCCTCGACCTGCTTCACATCCATGCACCAGGTGTGCGGGTCGGCGTCCACGAGCACGGGCACCCCGCCGTTGTAGACGACGGCTAGGGCACACGAAATGATAGTAAAGGTGGGCATGATCACTTCGTCACCCGGCCCGAGGCCGAGACAGGCCACGGCCAGTTGCAAAGCCACCGTGCCATTGCTGACAGCAATCCCATACCGGCGCCCGCAATAGGTTGCCCACTGCTGTTCGAAATCGTTGATGAATCGGCCCGCCGAGGAAACCCAGCCGGTCCGGACACACTCCACGACGTATTCCAATTCCCGCTCACCCAGTCGCGGCTCATTCACCGGAATCATGTGGCACCCCTTAGCGCGGAGCGAGGAGCGTGGAGCTGGGAATTTAGAAGCGCTCCTTCTCCTCCAGACCAGTATAGGGACCCTGTTTAATCTCGAGAAAGACGGTATCCTCCGTCATGCGGAAACCATGCCCGCCACCCACCATCAGAATGACATCGCCTTCGCAAAGCTCTCGTGTCGCCACCAATTCGCGGTCGTCATTGTAGATGTCTATTTCGCACCGGCCCTTCTTGATCACGAGTACCTCAGGAGTTCCCACAATATGTCTTTCCAAAGGGAGGTGGACATGTCGGGCGATCTCTCCACCCGCGGGATAGACCACAAAGCCCACTTGGAGGTTTAACTCCGACCGCGTCAGGAACGTCGTCTTGTCGGGGTTCATGTCGGCCCGGATAATATAGGCCAGCGGTTCCCCGTTCGACGTAATGTATTCAACGAGCTCCATCACGATGCCTTCCCCTTGATCAGGTCCTACTTCTTGGGCCTCCCTGGATTCTCCGAGCGCACGAGCCCCTTTGCCTCGTCCAAAATTTCTAGCAGCCGGCGGCGATAATCTTCGGGAGTGTAGCTGGCCAGGCGCCTTCGGCCCCGTTCAGCCAGCGTGGAACGCAAGCTCTCATCCGTCCAAAGCTGGTAGATACCGTTGGCAATTGACTCAAATGAACGCGGGTCCACTAGAATCGCTGCATCCTTTACCTGTTCGAGGGTGCCTCGAATATCTGACGTCAGCACTGGGCAGCCAAACGCCCACGCTTCCAATACAGGAATGTTGGTCGGTCCAAAGAAGGTCGGCATCACCAAAGCCACTGCCCCTGCATAGAGAGCTGACATATCCTCGTCCGGCACATAACCAAGATAGTGGATCTGATCCGAAATACCTAGCTGATGAGAGAGAGACATGACCTCGTGGAAAGTACGTTCACGAATCTCCCCCGTGTAATATCCGCAGAACACGATCGGAACTTCGATGCTGTATTCTTGTCTGAGTAGCCCCAGCGCCTTTACGATCCGTATGTGGTTCTTATGAGGCCAGAACTGGGCGGGATAGAACAAGTAACGCTCCGGCAAATGGTGGATCGTTCGCACCCGCTGCCGCTCGCTCTCTGGAAGATTTACAGCCAGATAGCAGGCCGGGAGAAACGGCAAGACCTTTACTCGGTCTGGGGTGACACCATAGGATCCATAGAAATTCAGGATGTCTTCCTTGCCCACCTCTGAGTCCGCTAGCAGCAGGGTGGCATAGCGGCTTCCATTCCGAAAGCAATACTCCCGCCATTCCCACTCCCCGTTGGCGGAAACCTCCGGGAACTCTGGTTGCAGGCGATGCTGGAGATCATGGATTGCCATCACATATGGAAGCCCGGTCTCAAAGGACAGCGAAGCGGGTGCAGGGTAAAGCATCAAGTCCACCCCGCAGTGATGGAACCAGCGGCTGATTTCCGGGCGAGCCCTTACCACATCCGGGTCCGGCAAAGTCGGTTTGTTCTGCCCTAAAACTCGCCGCAGCCGCCGGCGCAGCCATCTCCATGCTTCCCGATGTGGACCCTCACCCACGACCCGCATCAGCACATTCAAAGCCCGTTGCTGCAGCGACGGGGGATGTGCGGGCACTAATTGTTTTAGCATCCAGCCGCTTGCGTTTAAGAATAGTAGAGCAGGATGATGTACCGCGTTAGCAAACACAACAAACTCATTCTCGCACCCATCCTTCTTCCACTCATCCAGGGCGTGTAGCATCGTTAGGCTGTATTGATAAACGCCACCCGCCGCGGGATTCAAGATTGGAATAATGCCGACGCGCATGTCGATGACATCCCCTTAGACTCCAGAAATGTTTATCCTTTGATCAATCGCACACATGCGACTGCTCTGGCTGCCGCTGCTAAGTCCCGTTCTACGGGGAGAGGATTGGGCCATTGATCATGTGGCCGCGTGATCCACTCCACATACTCGCATGGAGCGCAATCCGCTGCATCAGCCAACTGCCAACCCTCGCGGGTGTAGCGATAGAAGGTCTCGGTCACCTCGCTCGCCTTACCGAACGCTTCCACCGCGCGAGACAGCAACTTCTCGTCAAACTGCTGAAACGCTCCGAAATGCCGATAGACACCAAAGGGCACCGTTAGAAATAAGGTTCCCCCGCACTCTAGCACTCGGCGAAACTCCTGCATGACAAGAACAAAATCTACTGGGCGATGCTCACGGTGGGAGTTTTTGTGGGCGTAAAGTGTATTGTCACAACCCACGTGCTCCAGCGTAGACACACAGGCGATGACGTCGTAGTAGTCGTCACGAATGGGAATACTGCGCAGGTCGTCGTATAGATAAGAGACCCCCCTATGCCAGAAACAATTGTTCTCCGGGGCCAGTGTCAGAATGTGCAACTTCTTCTCCCAAAATACATGATGGTTAAGGATAAAGGCATGGTTTAAGGTGGAACCAGCATCCAGTATCCGTTCAGGCCCGGGTTTCAGATGGGCGAGAAGCCAGGGGTATTCAACGCAACGCTCGTCGAAAGCCACGCCAAATTGCTCCGGCAGCTTGCAGCCCTTCTGAAAGACCTCGACGAGACCTGGATTGGCCAGGACTTCACTTATGAACCGGGTTTTGGCTTGCTCATATCCCCGACTCCACGGGATTCTTCCTGCCTTCATATAGGCTAGCTCATAATCCGGGATTGTGGGGGAAATCCGCTTGACTTCGAAGCCGACTTTTCTTAGCGCTGCGCGTGCGATCCCCTTCATGGGCGGAAGTCCGTCATATCTAACGCCGCTTGAACTTTGGAATCCATGGCCATCCACCATACATAGTTGAGCTTGCACCAGCCCAGGCTAGCCTGAAATTGGATATTGATTTCTGCTCGATCCCGACGATGGCGAACGGTGCAATCTTTCAGCCACTTTCGCCAGTATTGCCGCGCGATGAGAATAACCTCTTTGGTCAAAGAAGCGATTGACCTCTTCCGGTTCCACCACCGCTCATACATTTCTGAACCTCCAAGATGCCAGGCCCATTGTCGGATATAATCCACGGTCATACGATGCGGTGGGATGTGGTGATATACTATAGCATCTGGAATATATCCTATGAGGCCGCCTCGTCTTGTGATTTCCTGATTCAAACCCGACTCTCCATTACCAACGGTTCGTGTGCCATACATTTCAGGACGAAAGCCTGTCCAGTCGAAAACCGAGCGCCGGACGCCCATGTTGCAACTGAAGAAGAAACCTTTATCGTTAAGCGTAAAGTGATGCGTAGGTTCCATGAGCGCCAGAGGCGGAAACACTTTCGCATTTCCCATGTATTCCAACAGCCACGCAGGCGGCGCTTCTTCCCATGAGGGCCTCACGCAACCCCCTGCCGCCACCATTTGAGGATGGGCGCAGAAGTGAGTACTATACGCCTCAATCCATCGTGGGTCAAACGTCAAATCGTCATCCGTATAAACAAGCAAGTTGCCTTTCGCTTCCTGGGCACCTCGGTTCCTCGCTCCCGAATTCCCCCCCGAATCATGTGCGATATAACGACCACTAATCCTTGCTGCCCGGTTGAAATCCGCCAGCAATCGCTCAAGCTCTGGGTCAGCGGCATTGTCCACCACGATGATTTCAAAGTCGGGCACCGTCTGCCTTTGCAAGCTACTCAACGCCTGTAATAGCGTCTTCTGACGTTTATAAGTTGGGATAATAACGGAAATCCTCATCCTCCAACTCCCATCCTAGCTTGGCGGGCATCTCAAGGCGTGTCAGGCTCTCCAACGTCTGCCACAGACTCTCACAGCGGTTGTAAGTGCAGATGGCGACGGCTACGGTCATAGCAGTGTTATGAGAACGTTGCGATTGTGCGTTCGATGTTTCTATCCCACGAGAACCATTCTAGGGCGAGGTCACGAGCACCCGCTCGAAGGCACTCACGCAACTCAGGACTGTCCATCAACGTTTCGACAGCCGTCGCTATCGCCTCAGGATTTTTAGGGGGGCATAAAAAGATGTTTTCCTGATGAACGAACGGCTGCTCTAACATGGCACCGCGCGTTGTGATAATTGGCAATCCATGTGCAGCGGCGGCTGCGAAGGAGCTGTTGTTCAGATGTACGCCGTAATCGAAGGGGAGGACACAGGCATCAGCAGCGCGAAGATAAACCGACGCCTCATCACTGTCCCACGCATAATATCCTGTCCATGTAACCTTATCATCAATGCCCAGTTGGTCGGCTAATTCATGCATCTCCTGGGCGTAGGAGGGGCGATCTGGATATTCATCGGCTAAAATTCCGCCCACCACGATGAGCCTCAGGTTACTTCTTTGCCTGCTCACTATCTGAAACGCCTTCAACAGCGTTTCTATTCCCTTGCCGGCGTAGATATAGCCAAGGTAGACCATGAGGAAATCATCGGGTTTCACACCAAGCATTTCTCGCCCCCGCTGTCGGGCCGCTCCATCGTTCTCCGGGCATATACGCATGTTCGGTGGGGGCGGAATCAAAACGCTCTTGCTGCTCACTGCAGGAAAGAGTTTAGCCAATTTAGCCCGGTGATCATCGCTCAACACGATGAGATGGTCACTGTCACGCAACAAGGTGCCGAACTCGTAGTCTACATCCTTCGCGCCAGCCCATAGCTTGAAGCCCTTACGAAGAAACCGCGTGAGGATAGGGCACCGGTGTGGGAGAGAGCCGAATGTGTTTTCAATCCGTGTCACGAACGGAACGGAAGGAAGCAAGGTTTTGGATATGGTTGGCGCAAACGTAATCATAGGATGATCGTTGTAAATAAATCCAATATACATCAATAAAACCACGTCCGGCGAGCAACGCTTTACAAATGTTCCGAAACGCAATATCTCTAACCAAGACCAGTGGTGCATGATGGGATGGATTGTGATACGTGGATCATCTATCGCGGTGTTCGATTGGGAGGTCAAAACATGCACGTCCAACTTACGGTCAGCCAAATGCCGACAAAGATACAACGCGTTGGTAGCCTCTCCTGCTCGAAACGGCGGAAATGCGGCGGAAATGACAAGAACTTTCACGCCTATGGCTCCGGGGGAGTGCAGGTACTCTTCAATTCCCTCGTCGAGGCTGATCGAGGGCTTGAACCCGGTCGCTTCGATCCTCTCGTTACTGACGATATAAGTGCGCTTGTCCGGATCGTGACGGACTTCAGCGGCCATGAAGGTGAATTCGGGGATGTGCTGGAAGCAAATCGGAACGATCTTTTCATAAGCGGGTAGTCCAAGCCCCAACCAGCTCCTTGAAAATATCATCTAAGCCCTTGGTAATGTTCCAGCTCGGATAGTGTTGCTTCATTTTGCTGAGGTCGCTGATATAGCAGATGTGGTCGCCTTCACGGGCCTTGTCCACGTATTTCCATTTCATGGGCTTACCGGTCATGGCTGCTACACGATCGAACGCCTCGAGGATTGAGCAAGAGTTCTCCCGGCCACCACCGCAATTGTAAACTTCCGCAGGCCGAGGTGCGTTGATAAACTCCTCGGCGAATCGGGCAACGTCGTACGAGTGAATGTTATCCCGTACCTGCTTGCCCTTATAGCCATAGATCGAATAGGTTCCACCAGTGATATTGACTTTTACCAAATAGCTGAGGAATCCATGCAGCTCGACCGCCGCGTGTGTGGGGCCTGTTAAACAACCTCCACGCAGGCAACATGTAGGCATGCCGAAGTATCGCCCGTATTCCTGGACCATAATGTCGGCCGCTAGCTTGGATGCACCGAAGAGCGAGTGCTTTGACTGGTCGATCGAGAAGTTCTCGGGAATGCCATCGAGATAGGCAGGATCATCGTAGTCCCACCGGGTTGGCATCTCCCTTAGTTTGATTTGATTCGGAGCGTCACCGTAAACCTTGTTGGTGGAGAGATGAACAAGGGGAGAGTCTGGGCAAAAACGGCGCATGGCTTCAAGGAGATTTATCGTGCCCACGGCATTTACATCGAAGTCGTCGAACGGACGTATAGCAGCCAGATCGTGACTAGGTTGTGCCGCAGTATGGATCACCGCGTCGGGCCTGAGCTGTTCCAGTAGCCCTAAGACGCCTATGCGAGCGCGGATATCGAGTTCGTGATGGGTGAACCGCGAAAACTCTTGTAACAATCGGTTTTGATTCCAACGCGTATCCCCTTCGGGACCAAAGAAATCAGCACGCATATTGTTATCAACACCGTGCACTTCCCAACCTAATTCATGAAAATGGCTCACCATCTCGGAGCCGATGAGCCCATTCGATCCTGTGACCAACAGCCTCTTCATTTTCAACCTGCTCCACTCCTTTTATTGAATTCGGAGCATCCCTCTCACTTCATATTGAACCCGCTGCTGTAGCGATGCCTCATCATCCGACCCGTCGAACCCTGAGATCCTTTGACACCTCTCATCGGACACCTCCGTATCGTTAGGGGGAAGTGTCCACTTTATTGGGGGGAGGTACTCGTCAGGTGATGCGTTTTGTTAGGCAACACGCTTTCGATCGCTGCCTCACTCCCACCCTTTGTAACTCCTGAGAACACTTGAATTCTTAACGAAAAAGAAATCTCCACCGGTCATAGCTCCGTCATAAGGCCTGTAATGGCAGTCCACGATGTCATAGAGGCAATAGTCGTTGTCGAACATTACATCAACAATATCGCGAGGAGTAGCTCTTCCCACATAGGCCTCCAAGCACCCACACTCAATGATTGCAAATTCCGCATCTCTCAGAACTTTTGTCCCTCCTCTGAGAGCTAATAGTTCCCCGCCCTGAAGATCGAGCTTTATCAAGTCCAGTCTTAGTGCGAGCCTTAGTGAGATGTTGTCAAGGGTGTCAATTTGCACTTGGATTTCTCGGCGCGGCGACCCTGAAACATGCTCAAGGAGAGATGCTCCCATATCTGATATCTCATCACGCCAGATATTGAGTGATGCATTTCCTTGCGATTCACCCAGAGCCACATTGAGGATTATGGGAGGAGGTTGGATATGCGATACATTGCCTTTGATGATGTCTTGAACGAAGGGATTCGGTTCAACCAGAACAATCTGCGACCCGGGGAATATAAAACCAACTTCTTTCGACCAAAGACCTTTGAATGCCCCTCCGTCAAGAACAACTTTCGGTGAGAAGCCAAGTTTCTTTGCATGCTGCATTCGCTCCTTCCAATTGGGCATGGAAGGAATTCTATTCCTAACATGGTTTTTCCGTATCAATTCCAAACCAATCGCGTTAAATGGCAATTTAATAAGCTTCGTCAACATTGCTTTGCTTTACCGTTTGTGTGCATTCTTGGTGCTCTAGTCTGAGTGTTATATCAGAGGTCGATGCCTAACTCTTGATGCTATCAAAGCGCTGCACCTCCGCACGCGGCATGCAGTATCCTGCGCGTGGGAGTGACACTGCGGCTGTGTGGTCCAGCGCGCTTCACACCGGTGAGGTGAGTAGCGCCCACGAGTGATAGAAGCAGCGCTTTCAGATATCAGTATATTGGTCAGCATAATTCTGGATTTTGTCAGCATATCTCGGTTCGGCACTTTTGAAACCGATGGCCATTTCTACAATCTTATCGGGACTTGTTAAGGAAGATTGTGGCCGCCAAGGAGAGGGGAAATACTGTGGCTATCGTCAGCATGTTTAGTCGACAAGGTTTTCCGTGAAGGAAGGATGATTGGTTGTCATTGCCTTACCGCCGCTGCTCCAGTATGCTCTCAATCTCATGAAACGTATCCCGAACTGCTCTCCGCCAATTATAGAGGTCAATGACGATCTGTCGACCAGCATTACCCTGGGAGCGAACAAAATCACGGTTCCATGCGAGACGCAACAACACATCCGCAAGCGCCTCCGGATCATTCGGAGGTACCAACAGGTCGCATTGCCCAAGCTGGTCGAACACTTCGGACAGCTGCGGCTGAAATGTCCCGACAACCGCCAGGCCACTTGCCATGTAATCGAAGAGCTTGAGTGGCGAACTGTAATCGGCTGGTCCCGGGCGATAGAGACACAGTCCAACATCCATCGCTGCCAGCCATCGCGGAAGCGCAGAGTAATCCTCAGAGCCGTAATAGTTCACATTAGGCGACATGTCACGCATCAATCTGAAGCCTTCTCCTATGATATGAAAAGCAACGCACCGGCCCAGACCCCGGTCCCAAAGCAATTGGGCCGCCTCACGTAGAAGATCGAAGTTATGCCACTCGAGATCGGCACTACCTATCCAGACGACGTTGAGTTGATCAGTGTTGCGCTGGACTCGTCTTACAGGTGGTACATCTGGACGGAACAGATCCGGGTCTGAGCCGTTGGGCACAGTCAACACCCGCTTGATACCGAGGTTGTCCCGCACGTATTCCGCCAGAGCATGAGATACACAGATCGCGAGGTCACAACCACGACCGTAGTGCCTAAAACCATGAATAGCCCGTTCGATATCAGCCTCCGACCGGCCGAGTATCCGACCGAATTCTGGCACCACATTGAATTCCCAGACAATTACGGGAGAGCCTATCAATTGCCGGTAAGGCGCAATGGCCCAACGGCTGGGACCGGGTGGACTATTCTCGATTCGAACATAGATGGCGTTCATGCGCCGTATGGCCATTAGACGCCCGATTTTCGTGACCGGTAGTCGGCGTGAGGCAGGATGCTGATCCCCAGGCCACGTCCACACCTCATGCCCAAGGGCAACAGCATTGCTAATGAACTGACCGATGTGCCTATTGCCTCCCGAAGTGTCATTCTCCCAATAAAGCCCGTTAGGATAGGCTAGACGCATCTTCTTGCCCTGGCATTCGGACTCGGTTTGCACGTAGGGCGGATGACAGAAATTATGAGCATAACCCATAGACTCATACTTGGGGAACCTGTCACCCGAGACCGGCAATCCCGAGCAACTCCGTCGGCTCTTTCTGCCAAGAGAAATGCATTTTCGCTACGTGCCAGCCTGCCCCTCTCGCCCGGTACCGGAGCCGAGGCTCCCTCGAGAGTTCGATCGGATTAGATGATCTTCTGATCGCGCAACCAGATCTCGGTTTCACGCATCCCTTCTTCCAAAGAGAAACGTGGAGTATATCCTAAAAGAGTGCGTGCCTTGGAAATGTTCAGCCCACCCCGACGTGCATACTTGATCAAATCCCATGGGTTCATTACGGCATATCGAGCCGGTAGACGGCGGATAAGGCGTAGGCCTCGGCGAAGAGCACGAACTAGTGTGCGGGCAGGTTCGCGGGCAGGAGTAGAGTCTAGTTTGTATAGCAAAGCGTCTGTGTATTCAACAACCGGTGCTGCAAAGCGAGCAGTAGACCGTACGGAAGGGAATTCCTCAATTCCTATCATTCGTGCATAGTGTCCGAAGAACTTTGCCCAGGTGCAAGGCTGGCCATCTGTGATCAAGAATGCTTCTCCTACTACCTCTGACTTCACCCCAGCCAAAAGTAGCGCATCTACCACGTTATCGATATACACTGCGTTGCATGTGCCCCGCCCGCCGTCGACCAGAAACCACCGACCAAGCTTCATACTACGCACTGGCTGCAAAGTGAATACAGAAGATCTTGGCCCCCATACGAAGGTTGGGCGAATAATAACCACGGGAAGCCCATGGTCTTGCCAGAATTGCCAGACTACCTTCTCTGCTGCGACCTTTGAGTCTCCATAAGGAGAACCTGTGAGCCGAAACTCGTCCTGTTCGTCAGCATTGTCGGGCGGATTAGGCCCGTGGACCGCGATACTGCTCAGGTAGACCACGCGTGCCACCTGAGCGTCCAGCGCGCACTTCAGGACGTTGCGAGTACCTTCGATGTTGGTGCTTCTGCAGTCATCGAGCGTTCCGCCCACACCGACACAATGAAAGACCGTCTCGCAACCTTGGATGGCTTGAGCAACCGAATCTCGATCCCTAACATCACCTTGTACCAACTCGACATGCGTCCGACTTACCCACACCGCCTTGCGCCAGTCATGCACCAATACTCGGACCTTGGCATGTTCTTCGACCGCGAGTCGTTCAGCCAGACGGCCTCCAATGAATCCAGTCCCGCCTGTTACCAAAATTTTCTGGCCTGCATAACTTACCATGTCAGCCCTGGGATCGGTGCTCGCTTTGGTAGTGGGCGCTGATGCTTAGCAGCGTAGCATTTCTCAATGAATTCGATGACTCGCAGTCCCTCTGCTCCCGTTACGCGAGGCCATCCCATCGTCTCTATGCTCAACACAAAGTCCTGAAGTTGTTCGGCCAGCACGCCCACAAAATCCCAATTGCACGACGCGACGTTACGGGTGATCGTTTGGCCATTACGGGTAACGGAAATTTGGGCTTGATCGTATAGAGGGACTGATAAATTACCTGCCTCACCCTCTATTACTATCCGGTTCCCCAACGTACAAGTGCGGCTCAGACGAAAGTTGCACGAGATACCACCCATAAAGTCCATTTTAATACGCGCATTGCTCTCAAGTCCTCCGAGTGCATCATCTTCATATTCAAAGTCCAATGGTGTACCGAACCACCAGAACAACGCATCTAATGAATGCAGGCCTTGATTAAGGAGTACTCCCCCTGGGACCAAGTCACGCCGCACCGAGTAGCCGGTGCGAGTCGGCCAATCCCAGGGACCCCCTTGCTCGACATCTACTGTAAAGAGCGTACCCAGGAACTTTTGTTGAAGCAGTGAATCTACATGGATTCGGTTTGGGAAAAAGCGATAGTTGTGAGCAACTGCCAAAACCCGTTTTGCCTGCTTTGCAGCGGCAAGGATGATCCTACACTCGGCACTGTTGTTGGCAAGGGGCTTTTCGCACAGAACGTGCAACCCAGCGCCAAAGGCTTGCTCCGCCAGCGCAGGACGTACATGAGGCGGTGTGGCAAGAATGACGGCATCTATCTCCCTGTCCACTTCCCTTAGACTACTAACAACCTTGGGTACCTGAAACCGTTCTGCCAACTGCTCAGCTCGTGCTCTATCGGTATCCACAAGAGCTGCCAGGTGGACTTTTTCCACCCGCCGTGCTGCTGGGATATGCCCCATCTCTGCTACAGCCCCACAGCCGACGATTGCCACTCTAACGCTCATCAGAAGTCACCGTAATCTTGTTCACACCCCTCGCCCAGCTTCGCGACAAATCGCGATCTCCAAACCCATGACCACACTTATTCACCGTCGCTATGGGCAAGATGATACACACTGTACTACTCAATAATCCGGCTCTTTGTACTCTTGTAATGAATATGGCTGACGTAGCTCCCGCTTCAATTGCTCATGCCAACGCGCGTAGTGAGCATATGCAATAAGCGGGAGCAAATAGAATTTCTTTGTCAGAGGTGATAATCGCCACCCTCCTACAAGCTGCTGTATCCCCAGTTCCCAGAAGGGGCGCACACTCTTGCGTTTCCTCGCTTCAGGATTGACTCTTAGCAAACTTGTGGCTATTCTTTCATCCTCACTCAATATCGGAAGAAAGTCACGACGGTACAGTAAGACTTCTGGGACTAGTGCAATAGACCCTAGAATGCTGATTTCCAACATCAATACCATATCATTCGCGACAAGCGTCACAAGCGGCCGACACCGGCGTAATGCGGATACTCTGAACAAACCATACAACTCAAGAGCGCAGTATTCCACCTTCGCCACTACGACAAGGACCCTGCCAAAAGTTGGTAGATTTCGAGTGTCAATGATCTCTGGCACAATCTCTCTTACTGTTTCACCCTTCTCATTAATGACTCGTGCCAAAGGATATGCCAATACCACACCGGGGTCAGCATCCAAAATGCGTTTGCAGGCACTGATGAATGTGGGCGCCACGTAATCATGACTGCCAGCCCACTTGAAATACTCACCGGACGAGAGTTCGAAAACGCGATTCAGGTTCCATGCGATCCCCATATTCCGTTCATTCCGATGATACCGAATCCGCTCATCGCGTGCCGCGTACTCTAGACAAATTTGCTGCGTGCCGTCCGTAGACGCATTGTCCGAAATGATCAATTCAAAGTGCTGGTAATCCTGGACCAGCAACGAATCCAGCGCTTGCCGAATGTGCTGCTCACTGTTGTACACTGGCATGCCAATGGTGACCAAGGGCTTGTTCATTGCCATCTCCGTGCGCCTGCTCAATTCCGGCAACTTGCTTGGCGCCCTAATCTCCAGAAGCGCCTTCATTTTCCAAGTCTCACTTCCTTAGAGTCAACACATTCCGTTGGACAATCCCACAACGCTCCGGAGCCCTGGTTCTTTGCCAAATCCTACAGAATTCACTACGCTCCCCGCCACCTAATCCGCGTCCGCCGCCTCCCGTCTCCAAGACTACCGCCGCGTCAAAATCCACATCTCTATCCTCTACGCAGCCTGAACTCCCTAGAAATCGACCATCGCCTTTACAAAAGACCGACATCAACGCTGGATAAGACTACTGCCGCACAACTCTATCTCTAATGCTACGTGCCCATCGAACAAATCCGATCGGCATTGCCTTTACTATTCCTTGTCTAACTCGTTGTCTCATTTCTCGCGCGACAGCGCGCGTGTCACGCGGGTTCACCGGTTCGTCCAGAACCTCCGGCCATAACTTGCAAATTAGTTCCTTATATAGTATAGGCTCATCATGATCTCGATATTTTTCCTCTACACCCAGCATATTCATTAGGAGCTGTCTACAATTATATGGCGTAAAGACTTCTTGGACAATATCCCACTCGCTTTGAGTCATCGCGGCGAAATTTCCAGCCCAATGCTCCCAATAGAAGAGGTCGAGGATATGAACATTATATATTTCTCCGAGTTGTGAAAGCCAATTGTCCCACGATTTCACCACAAACGGATTGTTTGCCATGTCATCACTGAATTGGAATGTAGTGATCCTGGCTAAACTCTTCGCAGTTATCCCCTCACCGTTGCGTACCCTAAAACGAACCCGTGTAATTTCCGCAGCATTGCCTTTCACACAAACTCTATCTTGAGGATACACGTTATATAAAGCCTGGGCCATATTCCCCCACCAGTCGTGTGCTGTTGTTACATTTCTCTTATATATTCGTTTAAATTCATCATCCATACGGGCCGCATATTTTATTGTCGTATGCTTCAGCCCGAACTGTGAAAGGAGCTTCCGTGGTATTCTCGTGTCGGGTCCGTACTTGTCTGAAATCGTGAAATAGTAAATCCTATCACTTATTTCTTTCGAGGAAGCTAGAATCAGCCGCGTGTCCCATCCCGCGGTTATTGCCAGTCCTAATTGGAATCTGTTGGAAGCGCTCCTCATCAGTCCTTTGAGTATTTGCGAATTCTTGTCGACGGCTTCTTCAAGTGATAGGTTCTCTAATTTCCTGTCAGGCCAATACCTATAGCATCTGCCCGTAGTTAGCCTCAGGTAATGATTGGGTAGTAGATGGCTTATCTCTTTATAGGGAGTACTAGCGCCCGGCCAGAGGTATTCCTCCCACTCCTTGTATACGGCTGAATTCATATACTGGGTTACCGCATCAGGGTCCATGGCCAAGTTCAACACCTCTGCAATAATTCCCGGTTGAGACGCACACCACACCTCTTTAGTAGCGCAGATCTTCGTAAAGAAAACTTGTCGCAGGCCCATCGGATCGTTAAACAATATGATTTCCCTCCCATCGTCCACGATGAGGATCCATCTTCCAGCGAGCCCGTAAGTGTACTTGAAAAAACTCTCTAAGCCATTACAATCGGAAAGTTGACGGATTAAACTCTGCAAGATGTCGGAATCGTTAGCTTCTGGGTGCCCTGGGTCTAGGATGTACCCCAACAAGGTTATCGTTTTGTCGTCGTATGTGACCACGGAAGTGTTTAAGTCTGGATGCACACTCAAGCATATCGACGGTCGAACGGTGAGTCTTTTCCAAGACGGTACTCCCTCGGGGAATTGTGGGCCCAAAATGAACTGGCGGCGGAATAACAATCTTTCGAGATCATATTTCGGCTGGTTATGCATAGGATATTGTTCTCCTCACTAGTGACGTGCGTCCAAATGACTATTCACCGTGCAGCAAATTTCTTGTGGCGAGGTTATGGTGCGTAGCCATTGACGGGTAAGCGCGCTTGAAGAGTCACAAACACATGAGGATATCTTGGTAGAACATGGCAAGGTGCGTGTACGCAAGTGTCACGGTCGGGGTTGCTCCTGGCCAGATATCGGTCGCCGAATGCTGATCAACAGCTGCCCGTCATTGAGGAATTGTCTTATACTGTCCGCCGCCAGCTCGTTCCCGGTGTGGTTGTAGTGCGTGTCCCGGAGTAAATACAGGTCGCCTTGCTTTGCCCTTGCGAGGAATGAAGGAAGGAGATCCAAACAAGGTATCCCCCTATCTGCACAGTACGAGCGGAGCATTTTTTGGGGAAGATCGAAGTCGTACTCCTCTTCATTGACTTCGAACGTGGTGACGATCTCTTGTCGCAGTTTGTCATCAATCTGGAGTTGATCGGGATGGATGACCATCACATAGCGCCCTCCACCCTCCTCTGCTGCTGCCCGGATAGCGTCTAGCACAGGAAAGACCTTCTTCATCCGCTCCACATCTTCGTCACTCCGCTTGCCCCATCGGCGCATTCTCTCGAACTGAAGTTTGAGGAACGTGCTGTTGGAGTAAGACCCGACCCTGTCGACGATACCGAGTTTTAGTTCGTTTTGGCTGCGCCATCCCTCCTGCAAAACCTTCAGCGCATTCTCGATCCAATCGCGAATTAAGAAATTGCGTGGTCTATAGCGCAAAGTATCTAGATTCCTATTTACCGGGATGGAGAGGTAGCTGTACACCTCCGCGCCGTCCCCGAACAGGGTGAAGTCGTTCCCAGCAAAGAATCCATGGAGGACGAGATCTGGAGAGTACGGCATACCGAAACGACGAAGGATATCCAACTCATGTATCGTATCGTAGCCAGGCACAGAGATGTTGACCATCTGAATCGTTGGCGACACATCACGGCGTAAGAGGTCTTCCAGCAGATAATGGTAATTAGACGTTCTACCCCCGGCGGTGCCAAAAGAGTCAGACAATCCTAATATCCTAAATGTCCCAGCCGGTTTCGGCAGGGAAATAGGTTGTGGCCATGCGGAATTAAACTTTCGAATAGCGTCAGAAGTCATTAATCGAAGAAATTCGCCCTGCGTTTTTGGCGTCCGGCTTTCCAGCGCGAAGTGAACAAACATCACTTCGCCCAGGATCACTGTAAGCATAAGTGAGCAGGCGCACAGAGCTAGATGGCCTGAGAGCTGACCCGATTCTCTCCGTAGGCCTTCTGCCTGTATAAGAATCCCCATCATGAGCGCAAGATTAACCCAATCACTTCGCGTTGGCGTATGAGGAATCCCTATACTTAAGTCGATGAGCAAAACGACAGAAAGAATAAGGATGGCAATAGATATGAGAGTGCGACCGGAAAATCGCCTTATCAGCTGTCGATAGGAAACGCGGAGAACGGATAAGCGCCAAAAAAGACCTAGATTGATCCCGGCCAGGATTAACATTATAGTGTAATTCATGCTGTACCTGTTGAAGACAGCCGGGAATTCGCTCTTGTGCGTTAAGAGAAACAGAAATCCCACTATTCCTAGGACGGGCAAGATCCGCTCTCTTAGGTAATGCGTAACATGTTGCATATCAGTTACCCTCGCTGAGCTACCACGTCACATGGAAGATTTCGTGCAACTGGGAGACTACGCGATGAAGAAAGACGACCACCCTTACGTTCCGCTCGCGTTTTGGTTGCAAGGACATCGCATGGCTAGGGCCAGCACGAGCGCTACGTAATAGTCCTCCAAGTCAAGTGAAAATGCCGTCAACCTCAACGTGCACTCCAGGGCTGGAACTATAGCTGCTGGTCAATGCCCTAGTCATCCGGCATGCTGCAATCTGTCCATTGCTGAGCGCTGCCTTCATTTGTCTTTGAGGTCCATACTGCTACCAACTGGACGTCTTACCGACCCATCGTTCCGCCCATACAAGTAGTGATCGAAGAAATGAGCCATGTAAAACTTTTCTGGCCAGTGGTCTCGCTCAGGCGGAGTTGGCAGGTAGTATCTTAAACAATAGATCGGCGAAATTTTCCTCATACTGTGAGATGCATTGAATTCCGATATGGCCAGACGCACTCCAGTATAATCTGAAAAGGTAAAGCCCATGATATCATCACAGTAGCAATGAATTCTTGGTAACAGCAGAGCATGGTCGGCCTCTAACAGTTTAAATGCTCGCATGGTAGAGCTATAGTAATCGAGATCAAAAGATATGAAAGCGACAGGCGCAGGGGCACAATCGATGAACTTTGGAACAGTACTCTCTACCAATCCCAAGACTAGATGAGCACGTTTCAATCGGTTTTTCAGTTTCTCGACATCCATGGGGAATGCTTTTTCTGTGTATAAGTTTGGTAAGTCACGGTAATCCTGCGGTTTCGGAAGGCCGGTGCCTGTGTCGAAGCCATAGACATCGATCCCCACACCAAGAATCTCTTCGACTTTTTCGGCTATTCTCTCTAGTTCGATCAGTCCGTTGCCGCCTGCCACTCCAAACTCAATGACAGACACGTGATCAATTCCGATTGCCTTTGCCAGATGAACACTTTGCAAAACGCCCCATGTGTAACTAGGTCTCAGTGAGCCGCGCGATTCATTAAGAAGTTCCGTGAATATCGAATTCAGCCAAGAATACGCGTAATCCTCTTGACCATATTGACCATAGTTATGGCTTTCGTTTGGCTTTACCTTAGGCGACTGTACATAGCGCAACGTTCTTCGGACGGCCCCCTTAAGTACTCCTTTGACTGTCTTGGTCAACATTGTTTCTGTCCCTCAGCGTTACCACATTGAAGACGAGTTAGACTGCGAAGTGCAATAGCACCACAAGTGTGGATCGGTGCTACAATTCCAATCTAGTCAAGGCTGATTGGGTTTGGTTGAAGGTCTGATGGAGATGTCAGTCACTTCCGCGGTGCGCGGCAAACTCAGCGCGTTGATCACCACCGCGGCGACATCCTCAGGCTGCAAAAGTGTCTCGGGGACATAGGGCCTACCCTCCATCTCGTGAACGGCGGCCTGCATGGGGGTCGCTGTGCGTCCGAGGAAGACGCTCAACACGCGGACCCCATCGGCATTGACCTCTTCCCGTAGGCTGTCGGCAATAGCCTTGAGCGCGTGCTTGGTCGCCGCGTACTGCCCCACACCCGCCTTGCCGCGCAGGCCGACGCTCGAGTTGACGAAGACAATTTGCCCCCGGCGGGCTTTCAGCATGGGAAGCAAGGACTGGGTGAGGGCGTAGGGGGCCCGAACATTCGTGCTGTACTGCCAGTCAAGGTCTTTCACCGGGGCGGCCTCGAGCGGACCCTGCGCAATGACACCGGCGCTGTGAATGAGGATATCCACGTGGCCGATATCTGCCCGGAGACGCGCCGTGAAATCCTGGATGTCTCTATCCAAAGTCAGATCCGTCTGGTAACACAGTACTCGAGGCGCAGCTCTTCGAGCCTGCTGAGCGACCATCTCTAATACTTGGATCTTACGCCCCACGAGGCACAGCGTAACCCCCTGCGCCCCCAAACCAAGGGCGATGGCTCTCCCGATGCCGCTGCTGGCTCCAGTGACGACCGCAACCTGATCTTTCAAAACTGTCATGACGGGACTTGATCTCAGCTTCAGCTGATGGCCATGGCCGCGGATTAACGGGGCGGTGGTGAGCAGAGTTGGGGATATCCGATGTGGTGGACGGCTTTAATGAGATCTTCGGCAGTCCCGATATCCAGGCAGGTAGCGTCCGGGAACACCACCCCCTCGACCCTCACGTGTTCAGCGAGCGCAGCCGTGATGACGTCGCTGACAATCACCTCTCGCTGCTCCTCCCGATTCTCCTGGCGCCTGGCAATCTCGAGGGCGGCCAGGTACTGATGCATGAAGCGGGAGAAGGCAGGTGTCCAGACCGCAATGCTCCAGGCATATCGGAGGGGCGTTTCATGGGGTTTGATCTCAATGCGTCGGATCCGGCCATCGGCATCCAGATCGGCCATGTCCCATTTGTGCGGCTGATCCGTAGGGAAAAGCCCCAACACGACGTCGGCTTTCGTAGCCGTTTGCCGCGCGAGCAGTCGCACAAAGGCGTCATCAGCGTGGAATATGATATCCGGGAAGCCGAAGGCGACAACCGCATCCTGCACGAAGGGATACGCCTGGTCCAAGGTGTAGGGTACCCCCGGCGACCGTCGGATCGTGAGATAAGCCAGGATCATATCGACAATCTTGCCGTCACCGAGATAGGAAGGAATATCCCACTTACCGTCGCGCAGCACGATGTAGGCTCTGGTGATCCCGGCCGCGCGCATCTTCTCCAGCAGATAGTGGCAGGCGACCTTGGGGCGCAGGCTGCGCCCTTCGTCCACGGACCGGAACCCCACCGGGTACAGCTCCTTGCTGCAGGGGAGCGGTGCGAGCCGCCTCGCTTCCCCACCCGCCGGGAGCAGTCCAATGACGTCTCGATCAACTCCGCCGACTTTGTCGCCGGTGGTCATCCCAGTTCACCCGGGGCTATCGAGTCAATGCGATTAGTCCGTCCCAACGCCCTCAGGTTGAAAGACGAGCATCCTGTCTTTGTCCATCATCGGGCCATAGGGCACGGTCATTGCCCTTCCTCCGGCTCTTCCTTCAACAATCCGTGCTCGAGCAGCACCTCTGCCGCATTCCTCACGGCCTCAAACGCTAGGCTCGATTTCTCTGCGATATCCAATAGGGTATGGTTCCGATCGGAGTAATTCAGGACCCACAGCATGGCAGATTCATGGCTCTTTGCATCTCTTTGCCCGCCGATTCCTCCGTGGATCCCTCGTTTCCCCAGCTGCGGTTCGCATTTCGGATTCTGATTTACGTACGTCTTGTTGTGCTCTAGCACTTCCAAAACCGACAAACACTTGAAGAACGAATCGGCCAGGTACTGGGGGTGCACGAAACTCAGGTTATCTGCTGAGGTGTGGTATTCCGGAAAACGGCCGTGTGGTGTCCGCATCAAACAGCCGACGGGCAGGTTGAAGCCCGGCGAGCAGTACTGCCGTTCGTCGTAGCCGTACGGGAAGAACTCCTGGATGTCGTACTCTCCTCCCGAGTGCTTCAGGACATGCAGGACGGCCCTGTCGATCTCCGCATCGCCCTGCCGGCTTTTCTTGTAGGTCGTTTTCCCCGCGTCCCCCACGCAGGCGAGGACCAAGCCGTGCTTGATCCGCTGCACGTGTGGTTCGTTGTGTGCGAGCCAGGTGATGGACCCAATGGTGCCGGGGATGAAGAGGAGCCGGTACGAGTACCTCCGTGAAACCTGGTGCAGGTATTTTGCCAGAAAGGCCGCCAGCGCAACGCCGGAGAGATTGTCGTTACACAGCGATGGGTGGCAGGCGTGGCATGAGATGAGGACTTCGTCCGATCTTTCCCCCTTGAGGTAGCACTCGCCATAAGTCAAATGACCATCTTCCAATGAGGCATCAATGCATACCTCGTACTCTTCATCCTCCAGTTCTAACAATTGTTCGTGACTCAGGCAAAAGCCCCAGCTTTCTTTGTAGTATGCGGTCCGGTACGGGATCCAGGTAGGATGCTCTGGGAGCGTAAATACATGCTGCTTCAATTCCCCCAAGGAGACTCTTTTCTTCACGGGTACACTGTAACTGACGACATGCAAGTTAGAACTCTTGAAATCGATGATCCGTTCACCCCTGGTATTCTTTATATACGCATCTCTGATGTTCCACTCTTTCGGCACAGTCCAATCGAACACTTGACTACCGGAGGGAACCTCATGAATTCTGAAGGGAATATGTTCCTTGATAATATCAAGAGTCTCTCGGACCCCACTCCCGGTGATACTCCGGCACATAGGATATAATAGGGCAATCAACCCATGCATCTCGTTCCCAACATGCTTCACGTTCAGGCTACGTTTGAGCTCGGTGATATTCACGCTTTCAGTCCTCTCTGTTCGAGCTGAAATCCGGGTATTCCCGGTCACTTTTGGAGATGATCCGGTCAGCAGGTGGCCATTGGATGCGGAAGGCTAGGTCATCCCATCTGACCCCCCGTCCACGTTCAGGGACGTAAAGCTCCGACATCTGGTAGAAGACCTCGGTGTTGTCTTCCAAAGTCTGAGAGCCATGGGCGAAACCTTCAGGGATATAAAGCATCCGGTGATTCTCCGCGCTTAGCTCCACCGCCACCCACTGCTTGAAGCTGGTCGAATGCGGGCGTAGATCAATGATCACATCGTAAATCGCCCCCCTCGTGCAGCGAACCAGCTTGGCTTCTTCGTGGGGAGAGGCTTGGTAGTGCATGCCTCGCAGCGTTCCCTTCTTTTTGTTGAAGGAGATATTGCACTGCACCCATCTCGGGGAGACGCCGTAGGCTTGGAACTCTCGGTCGCACCAGGTGCGGGCAAAGAATCCCCGCTCGTCCTCCCGCAGTTCCGGTTCAATGATGAATGCGCCCTTTAGCTTGGTCTCAGTGAATATCACGGATACACCCTGACCTCAGGAATGGGTACGACGAATTGTCCTCCCCAGGTGCGTATCGCAGACATCTGAGACATAATTTCATCCTTGAGGTTCCAAGGCAGAATCAGCAGATAATCCGGTTTGGTCTCTTTAATCTTGTCTGGATGATAGATGGGTATGTGGGTTCCGGGGAGGAAATGCCCTTGCTTGTGGGGACTGCGGTCCACCGTATAGTCGATCATATCTGACCGGACGCCACAGAAATTCAAAAGGGTGTTTCCTTTGGCGGCGGCGCCATAGCCCACAATGGATTTGCCCTCGGCTTTGGCCGCAATTAGGAAAGTCAGGAGCTTGCGTTTTGTTTCTTTCACCTTCTCAGCGAACGAAAGATAGTGCTCCAGGCGGGTAAAGCCAGCGGCTTCTTCTTTGGCTATCAGATCCGTCACTCGCTGGTCAATAGGTTTGGAGGTGTCTTCAGCATGGCGGGCATAAATCCTTAACGAGCCACCATGGGTGGGGAGTTCCTCGACATCGAAAAGAGTCAGACCTTGCTTGGTGAAGACCTTTTCGACTGTGATAAGGGAAAAATATGAGAAGTGTTCATGGTAGATGGTGTCGAACTGGTTCTCTGCCATCAAACGCATCAGATGGGGGAACTCCACGGTGATGACACCCTCAGGTTTCAGGAGGATCTTCATGCCCCTAACAAAATAATTGAGATCGGGCACGTGAGCCAATACGTTGTTGCCCAGCAACAGATCGGCCTGCCTGCCCTCGGCGACCAGTTCACGAGCTGTCTCCTCCCCAAAGAACTTGACACGTGTCGGGATACCTTTCTTAATGGCTACCTCAGCTACATTGGAAGCGGGTTCTACTCCACAAACTGGGATCCCCTTCTGGACAAAGTACTGCAGCAAATATCCATCGTTGCTCCCGATTTCGACCACTTGACTTTCGACGTTTAACCCACAACGTGTGACAATCATATCGGTATAGGCCCTGGCGTGCTGAAGCCAGGTATCGGAGTACGACGAAAAGTAAGCGTAGTTACTGAAAATATGTTCAGGACTTTCAAACTCCTCCAGTTGAACCAAGAAACAGCACTCACACACATACACATGCAGTGGATAGAACGGTTCCATCTGGTTCAGTTGGCTTGGCTTTACATAAGAGTTGGCAAGCGGTGACATACCTAGATCAACAAAGGTATATTGTAAGATCGATCCACAAAACCGACAGCAACTAGAAATCACGACGCTACCATTAATAAGGTGCCAACACTAGCTCGAACCCGCTGGCTGCATGGCATTCGCGGATGAAAGTCGGAACTTGGAAGGGCCGTTCTTGACCCTCTGCAGTCACTTGCTTACCTCCAGAAGAAATGGTCATCAATTTGCCGTGTCTTGATAAGATGTTCAAGTTGTTTAAGACGCGTAAACCCTCTGAATTCAAAGGTTTGATGCGACAGATTGATCCTCTCAAACAATTCGCGAAGCTCATTCGCACCAGTCAAGGCATCTCTGCGGCATCGAAATCCTGGAAGCCGGCTATGGATTTTGTCAAAGATGACGCGATAGCTGCGATTATCTCCACTCTGTTCACCCAATGTCACCTTGCATCCAGGAAATACATGAGAAACGGTCCGGGCAATCTCCTTTACCTGGTAGTTCTCCTTGTTGTCTCCGACATTGAAGATCTGTTTATGCACGACCTCTCGGGGAGCCTCCAAAGTGCTGGTGATGGCTTCGCAGATGTCCAGCACATGTACGAGGGGGCGCCAGGGGGTCCCGTCGCTCAGCATGGCGATTTTCTTCGTCGTCCAGGCGAGGCCAGCGAGGTTGTTAAGCACGAGGTCAAAGCGCATCCGGGGGGAGGCCCCATATGCCGTCGCGTTGCGGAGGAGGGTAGGGGAGAAATGGTCATCGGTCATCGCGAGGAGGTCGGTCTCGACCAAAACCTTGCACTTGGCATATGCCGTCTGCGGATTGGTCGGGGACCCTTCGGTCCGGAAGTCCTCCGAGCTGACACCATAGACGCTGCAGGACGACGTGTAGACGAACCTGGCGATGCCGAGCCGCTTGCACTTCTTGGCAAGGTCCACGGTGCCGACGTAATTGATGTCGTGGGTGATTCTCGGCTGAAGCTGGCCGAGCGGATCATTGGAAAGCTCGGCAAGATGCACGACCGCATCGAACCCTCTGAGATCCTCTTCGGTGATGTGGCGGATGTCCTTGTTGATGCAGGGAGGGAGTTTCCCCGCCGGATGGTGGTAGAGCCAGCCGTCCCGGTAGAAGCCGGTATCGAGGCCGACCACGTCGTGCCCCCGGTCGAGGAGGACTGGGCCGAGGAGGGCACCGATGTATCCATCCACGCCTGTGACCAGGACTCTCATGATCCGCTACCCTTCCAGTGTTCGGGAGACGCTTCGGAGAACCGGGGGGTCGCTCGCTACTTCCAGATCCTCCAGGGCGGGTTTCCGGAGTTCCAGAGGTCCTCCAGCAGATGCTTCTCTTTCAGGGTGTCCATGCACGACCAGAAGCCGTAATGCCGGAACCCCATCAGTTGTCCGTCGTAAGCCAGCCGCTCGATTGGGTCGCGCTCCCAAATCGTCTCATCGTTTGCGATGTAATCGAGGACCTTGCGGTTCAGGACGAAGTACCCACCATTGATCCAGCCTTCGCTGCTCTCGGATTTTTCATAGAACTCGGTTACGAGGTCCTCCTTAAAAGTGAGTCGCCCAAACCGGGCAGGGGGCCGTACGGTGGTCACGGTTGCCAGTTTCCCATGCGCCTTGTGGAATTCCAGCAACGCCGCAACATTGATGTCAGCTACACCATCACCATAGGTAAACATAAAGGTCTCATCCTCGCCCAGCCACTTTTGAAGGCGTTTGAGGCGTCCACCGGTTTGGGTATATAAGCCGGTATCGACTAGGTGGATTCTCCAACTAGGTTGGTTGCCATCGTGAATCGTGGTTTCCCCGCCGGCCAGATCAATCGACAGATCATTATTGATGGCGTAGAAGTCAAGGAAATACTGCTTAATGACCTCGCTTCTATATCCCAGGGCAATGACGAACTCGTTCACTCCGTGAGCGGCATAGATATTCATGATGTGCCACATGATAGGTTTGCCGCCAATTTCCACCATGGGCTTCGGCCGCAAGGCAGTTTCTTCGGACAAACGAGACCCGAACCCACCGGCCAGGATAATTGCTTTCATGGATTTTCCTCTCAGGTCACGCGTCATTGAAAATCTCTGGATGCAGCTCAGCGGGGTAAATGAACTCGTCACCATTGAGTATGCCATTGCAAATCACGTCGAGACCCACGCTGCGCCCCGGCAACAGGTCATCAATCCCAGACACCTCAAGCTTGAAAAGCGGCCAATCACCCGTTGGCACCATAAAAGGCAAAGGAAGCATGCGGCGGAAGAAGAAATGATAGGCATACTTCCGCGCTCGTTGGGTAACGGCCTCACTCAGCCTCTCTTTCAGAGGCAGCCGATCCAACAGTGTGAAGTATTCTTCAGGAGAGCTGGCATCCAAGGTCATACCCTTGTTGCGGACCCATGCCTCTCCGGCAACGATCACGGGAATGCCCATGCTTGTTAACTCCATGCCGGTCTGGGTACCGTAGATGATAACAGCGTCGCATTTCAACATGGTGGCATAGGTACTGATCGGACTATCAGGGGGGATGATGAACACATTCTTTGGCAACGTGGGAAAAGCCCGATTGATTTCATCTATAAATGGCTGGCGCGAGAGCTGCGTCGCGCGTACTTCGGCGGGATGCACCCGAACAATGAGTTGCAAGTCCGCGCGACTGGCGAAGTATCGAATTGTTTGCAACGCCCATTCCAACATGCTCGGGAATGCCGTTCCCCGAAACAAGATTTGACCCTCCCACATGATGTTGGTCAGCATGCCGATACACGGTTTAGAGAAATCCATGCCGAGGTTCGCAGCGATAGCAGATACGTCGTCCTCTGGACTTTCGACATACGCCATCCAGTCCTGAGTTCCATACCACCGGCTCTTGAGATAGTCCAGTATCTCCGCCTCCATCCCTGGCGTCCAGTTCATGTTCTCCCAGTACCTTGTTGGTTCAGACAAGAGGGCGTGATGGAAAATATTATCGTGAGTGAAGATAAACGAGCGCTTGCGGTAGGCCGAGACCCAGTTCACAACCCGCACCTTTTCCTGGCGAGCTACCTCACCGATCGACCCTGTGGGGACATACATTCCGTCGAGGGCACAGACGCATCCGAACCCGACGGTGTTCATCAGACGGTGAGTTGCAAACGCTGTCAGCAAGGACGCATTGAAATAGCGTCGCAAAACGGCCTCGCCAAGTGGTTCACCCTCCAGGTTGCCCCGCACGTAGAAACGTACAGCACCAGCAAGTGCGTGTTTCCCTACTGCCACACCGTTCAAACGGTATTCTCCAATCTCAGTAATCGGAAGATCTGACGACAGATCACGGGCCTTTTGGTATTCTTCCGCCGAGATGAACTCGCTGTAGCGATGCGTAGCCAGGTGAAAAGATTGAAACAGCTTGTGTGATGGAGAGAAACATGTCCCGCAAAGACGGCGGGCTGGACCGAACTGCACGAGCTCCTCTGGCGGTAGATTATCGATGCGAGATAGCGAGCAAGCTGGTAGCGCCTCGTCACAAAGTAGGATGTGCACCCGCGCTCCACGTAACGTCAGGGCCACCGCCAGCATACTGTTGACCATAGTCGACTGAGTCTCGGTGCCCGTCTGGTTTGCAAGAAGAACTCTTGGGCCATTCTTTGCAGCAGCGCAGGCAGATTTCCAGCGGGCGAAATCCCGGCATAAAATACCTGCCCAATCCGGCTGGAAACGCTTCCGTAATGCTGATTCCTCATCCGGATTCAAGCCGAGAGATATTAATATTCGTTTGATGCCTCTTTTTAATGGCCGTGGCACCAGAGCCTTGATCATCATCGGGGATTCCTATTTCCAAGACAGGAGGATTCCGCTTCCTTATCACTCAGTATTCGTTCAGACATTCACTATCGTCCTTCTAAGGAGTGCTAGCATCTAGAAAATGCTCAGCCCAGATCTCTAGATTCACCCACTGCCAGAGGAAGAATGAGTTGTCGCCTTCACCACGAAAAAAAGCCTCCATGGCAGCACGCCCGCGTTTCTTATCTACCCAACCACGCTGCCAAAAACGAGCACGGTCGGCCGTTTCCCGAACCCATGCCTGCAACTCACTCCGAAACCATTCTCTCTGAGGGGTTTGAACTGAATGCTTAGGAGCTATACGCACACCTTCGGGCAACAAGCGGACAGCCGCGCGCCGTAAAATCGCCTTGGAGATTCCCAGATGTATGCGGTCCTCGGGAGGCAACGCAAACTCATGAGCTAAGAGACGATGGTCAAGAAAGGGCGGACGCAGTTCTGCGCCGACTGCCATACTTAGGCGATCCCGGAAACGGAGCGCTCGCGGCAGTTTAGTGTAGCGCAGCTCGCGATACATTAGATTGCGCAGATTATCGAAAAACGGGCGTTCAAATTCTGGCAAGGTTGTTCGAGCAGCGGTTGCGAAATCCGCGTTAAGGCAGTCGGGGCGCACGCTATCGGTTAGGTCTTGTCCCTTCCCCACGTCGCCGTGAGGCTGCGCTGCCGCCTGCATCCGGCCGAGAGCTTGTTGGCGTTGCGTCGATGTGGTGACTCCACTCGCAATGAGTTCACGGTCCAAAGTCTGATATTGTCCGGACAGAAACAAATCAGCCCACAACGCCGGAAGAAAGCGGTCGTACCCGGCCAGCCCTTCGTCAACGCCGCTGCCATCCATGATGACGATGAAGCCATGCTGTCGCGCCAACTCAAAACACAGGGCATAGGCGGAGATAGGTGCCCCCGCGTAGGGCTCCTCTTGGCTTACACAAAAGCGCTCGGCTGTATCGGCAAAGGTCCGGGCTGAAACTTCAACAAAGTGAGCGCGCCGCCCTGTGTGCTTGGCCATTTCCTCCACGTAGGGCCTCTCACTGTAAGCAGCTTCAGCAAAGGCAGCTGAGAAGGCCTCGACGCGCGTGGGATCGGGGTGCACTTTATCCAGCAAGGCCAGTAACGTGGCTGAGTCCAGCCCACCGCTTAGCGCCACGCCCACCGGAACGTCGCTGCGCAGATGCAAGTCGACAGCCTCTGCGCACAGGCCAAGCAATGTCTTTTCACGTTGTCGAGGTTGCGGACTCACGGATACTTGCTCCACCTCATCAGCCAGGCGCCAATAGCGACGAGCCTTGTCCGATTTGCCCTCACGCACAACCATCCAGCTTGCTGAAGGCAGTTTGTGAATTCCTTTGAAAAAGGTTTCATCGCCGTGCTCGTAAAAGTCACGGGCCAGGAAGTCAAACAACACGGGATCATTGACGGACCGAGGTACCCCGGCCACCAGTAGCCCACGGATCTCTGAGGCAAACAGGAAGTTCTCGCCCAACCGGGTGTAGTAGAAAGGCTTGATACCCAACCGGTCTCGCGCACAGAATAGCTGCTGCTCCAGGTTATCCCAGATCGCAAGGCCATACATGCCGACGAATCGCTCCAGGCAAGCCGGTCCCCAATGCGCATACGCCTGCAATACCACTTCCGTGTCTGTCTGCGAACGGAAACAAACACCGGGCAGAAGCTTCCGCAGCTCTCTGTAGTTGTATACTTCGCCGTTGTAGACAATAGTATAGCGACCGTCCGGCGTGGACATCGGCTGCCGACCTGTCTCGCTTAGATCGATGATCTTCAGCCGCCGATGGCCCAGCGTCACTCCCGGCCCTGACCAAAGGCCGTCACCATCAGGGCCGCGGTGGCGCTGAGCGGCTGTCATGCGAGCTACGACGGACGCGTCGGCACCAGGGCCTACCATGCCGGCAATACCACACATCAGCTAGTCTCCCGACGCTGGATGATGAGCCACTCAGCAAGCCGAAGATCAAAGGGTGTGTCTACGTCCACAGATTCCTGCTCATCCATGAGGTAGGGGATAACGCGCTGGCCATAGAAGCTCTTACACTCGAACATTACCGCAACCTTGGTTGCAAGGACGGCCGGGCCGTTGCGGGCATAAAGGACCGGCAAGTTCTGCCGACGGAAGCGGTCAAAAGGAATCGGTTCCCGCCAGAAATCATGCAGCCAGCCATTATGGAGCCGCATGACGGTATACGGACTGAAGCAGTGGGGCACCTCGACGACGCTTACCACCGTATCAGCACCGGCCTGTACCATGCGCTCTAGCGCCTCATCTATGTGGCGAGCCTGACGAAGCGGCGAAGTCGGTTGCAGGAGCACCAGCACGTCCGGCTCCCATCCCTCGTGCTTAATCAACCAGTCCACAGCATGTTGAGCTACAGACAAGCTGGGTGTGTCATCTTGGGCCAACTCCAGCGGGCGGAGAAAGGGGACTTCGACACCACAGGCCCGCCCGACCTGAGCGATTTCTTGGTCGTCTGTCGACAGCAGAACCCGTGTCAGGCGACGACTCCCCAAGGCGGCCTCGCACGTATAGGCGAGCAACGGCCGGCCAGCCAAGAGAGCGATGTTCTTACGAGGAATATTCTTAGAACTGCCCCGAGCAGGAATGAGGCCAAGAACGTTCTTCATCAGTAGGTGATTTGTTTTTGCAGGCGCCAGGTGCAGCGTGAGAGCAAATCGGCGATGCGCTCACCGGCGTGACCATCGCCGTAGATGCGCTCTGGTGTATACGGGCCGTGCTTCATCTGCTGGACAACGGCATCGGCGATCTCATTGACACTGTAATCCACATCAACGACGTTGCGGCCCCGCTGGCGCACCGCCTGGCGAGTACCGATGTTGACCGCGGGTGTGCCGATAAAGGCACCCTCGCGGATGGCGCTGCTGGAGTTTCCCACGATGCAGGCGGTTCGGCGCGTCAGGGCAATGTACACGTCTGCTGGCAGATTCTTAAAAAAGTGGATCTTTGAATCATCATGGTGTTCACGAAAAATTCGCATCCCCCGCGAAATATCTTCCGAACCGGCATCCGCGTTTGGCCACAAGGCAATCGTCGGAATGCCCAGTTTGTCTATCGCCATGAGCGTGGCCGTGATTTGTTTTTCCCCCTCACCATATTCCGTGGTCACCGGGTGCTGGGAAAGGAGCAAGAAGGGCTCGTTCAGGTCAAATACACCCCCTACGCCCTGGGCAAAAAGGTCCGGCCCAAGACCGTTTTGGTTCCGTTCCAGGACTTCAGCGACCAGATCAATCCGAGGACAGCCAACCAGATAGACATCTTCAGGCCGTTCCCCCAGTCTTATGATTCGCTGGCGGGCATCGGCGCAGGCCGGGAAATGGATATGGGCGAACTTCGTGACGGCATGGCGAATGCTTTCATCAATAGTACCGGAGACTTCACCGCCCATCGTATGAGCCAGCGGAATGTTCATATACGATGCAGCCAGTGCTGTCGCCATGGTCTCGAAACGATCGCCTACGGTGAGCACGATATCAGGCTGAAGCTGGTCGAAGATGGTCGGCAGCTCCAGCAAGGCCAGGCCAGTAGACTTGGCCATTGTTGATGGTATTTCGCCCTCGATCAGCATGTAGACTTTCGCTGCAGGCTTGAAGCCATCCTTTTCCATAAGATCCACCACCTGGCCATAGCGGTAGAGCAACGCCGAGGCTGCGGCTATTACCTGGAGCTCCAGATCGGGATGCTTCTGGATGGCCTGCATGGCCGACTTAATGCTGCTATAGTTGGCCCGGGAGCCAATAACAACACAGATCTTTCGCATGTCTCCTCCAGAGCCTCTACGCCTGCTTCCCTTCGAAGAAATACCGATTCTCCCCCACCCCGAACTTCACTGAGGCAAAGAAACTTCCTCGGTTAAGCTGCTCCACCAGATCCCGGTCCTCGCCCCGCGTCAGACGCCACCACTTCTGACAACCAGCCTGCTGGAGCATGACCTCCACCTCGTCCGGTGTGTAACATTCAGCGATGGGGGTCAACCACAGGTCGAGCAGGAAGAAAGTCCGATTCCCCGCCAATCCCAAGGCCCGACAGTAGCGCCTACACACTTCGTGGTTGGCCTGCTTCAATAAAAGACGCGCCAGGTAGTGCGTCACTCGGTCTAGACCTCCCGGCCGGGCATACAGGTAGATCCAACCCCGACCGTCTCGTTTCATTACGCGCAGCAACTCGCGGACTCCGCGTTCGGTGTCTTCGGTGAGCATGAGCACACCGTTGCTGAAGACAAAATCGAACTCGTCGTCGCCAAAAGGCAGCTCAAGCACATTCGCCCGTTGGTAGCGAACCCCTTCAATCCCTGCGTCGCCAGCGCGCCACCGGGCTGTCTCCAATGCCTCTTCGCTCCAATCGACACCGACCACCTCGGCAAAGCCCAGCTTCTTCAGCGCCACCGTATATCGGCCTCCTCCGCATCCACAGTCGAGCGCCCGTTTCCCTTGGAACCAGCCTAGGTCGATACCATTGCGACTCATCCGGGTATGCAACAACTCCGCCGCCTCGACGAAGTAGTGCTCTGGGCTAAACGCGCCCCACAAACGACCATAGTGCTCGGCTGTTCTATCCAGCGGGCTCGCCCTTTCGGGTGTGAAATCCCCTGCCCCTGCAAGTATTGGCAGCTTCGCGCTGGTCTCCAAATAAGCCGCCGCCTCATCCAAAAGATCTGCATAGCCAGTCACAGGATCGCCGTCGCTGGCGAAGATCACATCCTGGCCCCGTCGGAGTCGATGACACACGTCCATACGGAGTAAATCGGCATGCGCCGAATCTCCCAGAGCAACAGCAGCAGCATGGAGTCCGCGAGCTGGTGGTAACAAGACATCACCAGCCTCCGCCGGAAGCATTAGGTAGGTCATTACTTCATCCACAGTCTCAATGCGATCAGTATAGGTTATCTCACTCCGCACCAAGGTCTTCCTCCTGCAGTATCGTATCTTTGGCTATATCCCGCACGACGCAGCGCCCAATCACTTCTCGAAGCCTGCGCGCGGGGATACCAGTGCCTGGCTTTTTTACACCCACCATTTCTGCTGTGACCGCTGCACCAGCTGGTATTTCCGTCAGCGACACCACGCTCTTTTCGAAAATATTCTTCATCTCTTGCAAGCGAACGGCAGTGGCGTCTTTGTCCACTTTGGCGGCCATCATTGTTTCGACGGCCCGGATGCCCCTGACAAGTTCAGCGAACTCATCCGGTTCCAATGAATGTCTGGCATCGCTGCCGTACATCCGCCGACTGAAAGTAAGGTGCTTCTCTATCACTGCAGCGCCCAAAACCACGGCTGCCAGCGACGCATAGGGTGTTAACGTATGATCAGAAAGTCCCACTGGCAGTCCATAGCGGTCCCGCATCTCCAGCATCGTGTTCAGACCTACTTCTTCGTAAGGACAGGGATACTCAGATGTAGATTGCGAGACAGTCAACTGACTATGGTGGCGCAAGATCGTGTTGACCGCCTCATCCAGTTCCGCCCACGAACTCATGCCTGACGAGAGCAGCACCGGCTTGCCTGTCTGAGCAATCACCACCAATAAGGGCAGATTACTCACTTCGCCTGATGGGACCTTATAGCGAGATACGTTAATAGATTCAAGCAACTCCACCGCCTCAATAGAGAAAGGAGATGAAAGAAACTCTATCTCTTTTCCATAGCAGTAAGACTTCAACGCTTGCCACTGCTCGCGGGTGAACCCCGTACGCTCAAAATACTCATAGCGCGGCTCGCCCTTAAAATAAGGCGGCATCGGCGCATTGCGCAGCGTCTCAGCGGCAGCAATGTGCGTCTGAAATTTCACTGCATCGACACCACATTGCGCGGCTACATCAATCAAATTCTGCGCGTTGCCAAAGCTACCATCATGAACAGAGCCAACTTCGGCGATTACTAGAACTGGCATGCTATAGACTCGGTAACCGCGCTTGGAGTCCTTTGCGACACCTTACGGGTTTCACCCCACGACTCAAAACTTCCAGTAGAAAATAATCGCCCCAAACGGTTGCTTCGTTGACGCCCCAACCAGCCGGATAGTGCCAGCAGCCGCCGCTCAGCACCCCATCCACCTCATCCGGCGCAAGGTACGGTCCGGTCAGGGAAGCCAGCATGCTCTGGTGCAAAGCGCTCCTCCACTCGGTGTGTCGCCCAGCCCTGGCCAGCGCTGCACAAGCTATTGCCGCTGCTGAGGTATCGCGCACATCTTTGCTTTCGCTCGGGGCATCGAAATCCCACGGGGGTACACCGTCCTCCGACACGTTGTCCGCCCAGTAGGCCAGCAGGCGATCGTGCATCTGACGGAACAGCGATTCACCCGTGTGCTGCCAGGACAGCCAGAAACCGTAAATAGCCCAGGCCTGCCCCCGTGACCAGCAGGAACCGGGTACGTGTCCCTGGTGCGTGTCGTGGCGCAGAAAAGCGCCTGTCTCGACGTCGAAATCCACCACCTGCACAGTCGAACCGTCGGGGCGCACAAACCACTGCGCCGTCTGTCGGCTATGGCCGACGGCAGCATCATAGTAGCGTTTTTCGCTGGTTTGTTCGTGTGCCCACCATAGGAGGCTAAGATTCATCATCACATCCACAATGCTGCTGCCCGTGGTTGGCCCGTGACGAGCTACGCGTTCAGGATAGACATGATAGATGAGCCCGTTGACTGGATGGACAAGCGTCAACAGCCGGTCGGCCGCCCCTAGAGCCACGTCGCGATAGGTGGGTTCGCCCGTCAGGTCATACCCCAGGGCACTGCTATAGTGAAAGAGGAAGCCAAGGTCGAAGTCCACCTGAAGTGCGTCCTTGCGAGGGGCCAGGCGTGTCAGACACCCTTCTGCCGCTTGACGCCAGGCTGGATCGCCCGTCAACTTCCAGAGCCACCACAACTGGCCCACCCAGAAGCCGCCTGTCCAGTTGCCATCAGGGGTGGTCCCCCAGCGCCCGCCTTCAGTCACATGAGGGAAAGAATGGGGTGACTTCGTGACTTGCCGTCCCACCTTCTTTGCAAACCGATCCAACCATTCCATTCTTGCGGCAGTCACAGTCGATCGATATCCCACTGCAACGCTGGCCGAAAGTACCCGCTACGACGCTCTCCCCACTGGGTACCCACCGCACCTGTTTCATCTACTGTCAGCTGGATCGCACTTGGATCCAAGAAAAGGCGAAACACATTCGGTACGGTAACACTGACCGCCACCACGAATGAACCAGTGTTCAGGAAATTGCCCGGGATGTGGCAACGACTGATGTAGTGACCTGGTTCTCGGACAGAATACCTTTCGTGGCGTGCGATATCGTCTCTATCGGAAGACATAAATAGAAGCTCCCTCTGGATGGTATATAGCTTGATGAGCACTCGCAGATCTCGCACAGCTTCCGTGATCTGATATTCGACTTCGATCAAAAATGGCTGAGAGGACGGAACCACATTAGTAGTCCGTCCGCTCCCATTGCATACCCGGGCGGCGATTGGGCGAAAAGGTCCACAGGTGCTCGGCAGTTCCTCCGGGATCCAAACTCTCTCTGCGCCACTTTGGTTGCCTGAATCCAAATACCGTTCAACTAGTTCTGCACTTCGGGCGTGTGATACCACCTCTCCCCCATCGAGCAAAATCGCCTCAGGACACAGTCTCAAGATCGCTGACATATTATGGCTGACAAACAACACCGTTCGCCCTCCCTTGGCCACGCCCTCCATCTTCGCCAGGCACTTCTTCTGAAAGGCGGCATCCCCCACCGCCAGCACCTCGTCCACAATCAGGATCTCCGGCTCCAGGTGCGCGGCGACGGCGAAGGCGAGACGCACATACATGCCGCTGGAATACCGCTTGACCGGGGTATCGATGAACTTCTCTACCCCAGAGAAATCTACAATCTCGTCGAATTTCCGATCGATCTCGGCCTTTTTCATCCCCAGGATGGTGCCATTCAGATAGACATTCTCGCGGCCGGTCAGTTCTCGGTCAAAGCCAGTGCCCACCTCCAACAAGCTGCCTACTCTGCCATATATCTCTGCCCTGCCGCAGGTCGGATCGGTGATGCGGGAGAGGATCTTAAGCAGGGTACTCTTGCCGGCGCCGTTGGGCCCGATGATGCCGAGGACCTCGCCCTGTTTGACCTCGAAAGAGACGTCTTTGAGGGCCCAGATGGTATCAGGCGGCGGAGAGTTGAGAGTCGAGAGTTGAGAGTCGAGAGCGAAGGGTCGAGCGTCGAGGGTGGAGCGTCCGGAGCGACGGAAGAGGCCGTTGAGACTAGAAGCAAGGAGGTCTTTGAGGCGGTCGTGGCGCACCGCCGGCCCGATCTTGTATTGTTTTGACAGCCCTTCTACTCGAATAGCAACATCGTTCATCGCTTTATCCGACAGGGAACCGGGGACCGGAGACCGGAGACCGGGAAGGCGTCCACCAGGCCGATCGAGGCTACGACGCAACGCTTGAATCCTGAGGCAATATTCCGTCTACCCTTCTCAACCGCTCGCCCACTAGCTATGCTTCTTCACTGATCGAGATGGTCACCTGTCTTGGTGGTGACTTGTGTATCGTAGCGTGCCTCCAGGCGTACCGAGCAGTAAGATAACGGTTTATCACCTTGTCCGTGGCAGCCAGGATTTCCTCCACCCGTTTGCTATTGCGCCCGAAAGTGAGCATGCGGCTCAACGGTTTGATGATAGACTGCTTTCGCCTCCATCCTAAATTTTTGTACCGATTCTTGAAATAGTCATCTTCCGTCAGGTTCCACTTATCGCGCAAACGGTATAAACTAGCCAGTTCCCATGCATCGCTCCACCGAAGCATATAGAAGGCTATGTCTCCCCAGCTGCGTGGGGGCTGCGCCAAATACGTAACAACAGAGGCTGGTTCAAAGTATACCCTACCCCCCATTTGAATAACCGCTATACAGAAATCGACGTGCTCCTTGGTGTTCAGCAAACCCTCATCCAGCGGGCCAACCGCGTCAAATGTCTGAGTCCGCACGAGCATACAATGGAATTCAGCAAGCCCAGATTCCTGTCGCTGAAGTTGCTGGCCCACATTTGCTACGCGCTCGCCTTGTCTATAAATTTTCTCAATAATGCGCCGCCTTATCTTTCCACTCTTAATCTCCTCCACAATGCCAGACTCACCTCCCGCACAATGCACCACCTCATGAACAGGCTCACCTTGACACGTGAGTGGTCCAACTATGGCGGCGCCTGTTTCCTCAGCACAATCAAGCAAGGGCTTGAGCCAATTGCGGGCAACCACGACGTCGTTATCGATGAAAACCACATATTTAGTCCTCACCTGGCTCAAACCTAAATTTCTGGCTCGGTTCGGCGATAGATAGTAGTCAGCTCGAATCAGATGAAAGTTTCTTTTACGGGCTTCCGCTTCCAGATAACGGCGGGCTTTAGCCGGTGACCCCGCGTCCACGTAAACCAACTCAAAAGGAATATCTGAATTTGCATAAATGCTCTCAAGTGCCTTCTGCGTGTACCCGAAGCACTCCCGTGGCACAACAACGATGGTAACTTGCGGCTCTGCTATGGCTGGCCTCGCCATCAGTCCCTCGTTAAATAACGTAGCCTATAGAGCTGGATATTCCTATCAGCAAACACCGATATATCCATGTTTCCTCGCTCGCTTAACATCTCTTTTCAATATTGCCTCGTAGATCGAGACCAATTCATCGTTAAGCTTTTTCATGTCGTAGTGCTCCTCCACCACACGACGACCTGCCCGGCCCATCTCAGGCCAAATTTCGGGATGCTCGATGAGATGGGCCAATCTATCCCCTAGAGCGTCCGCATCGCGCTCTGGAACCAGGAAGCCTGAAACACCATCCTCGACAAGCTCAGGGATCCCACCGTGTTGCGTCGCTATTACCGGCAGACCCATTGCCATCGCTTCCTTTAATGTATTCACCGGCGCGTCCTGGTCGCCGCTTTTCGCAGTTACGCTTCCCGCTATGAAGATATGCGACCTGCCAACAACTTCGATGATTTCCCTCTGATCTCTATGACCGAGCAGCTTCACCACGCGATTAACATCAAGCGCAAGGATCAATTCCTGCAAGGCTGCCCTCAAGGGTCCATCTCCAATGATACTATACTCCACATTCCTGTTCACCATTGACACTTTCGCTACGGCGCGAATGCCGTACTCTATACCTTTCTTTTCCACCAGCCGCCCAACTGTGACAATCCGAGTCCGCCCATCCCCGTCCCGCTGACGCGGCGAAAAGAAAAACTTCTCGCAATCAATTCCTGATCGGTGGACGATTATCTTCTCTTCCTCGCACCCAAGCTTAATGATTCGCCGTTTAAAATAGTCACAGTTCGGCAGAAAACAATCTCCTTCCTTAAATAGTTCCTTGTAAACATCATCACCACATTCATGCAAATACATGCTAACGTCGCAGCCTCGAAACGATGTAATCACCCTTCCGCTTAGGACACCCAACTTACGAAGATACAAAGCTTTCAACCCCAATGGTCCGAACTGGCAGTGCACGATGTCATACGGGCCATTGCGCAATATCAACGTCGCTAGATAGATCAGTCTTAATAACCGTGGTTTCTTACCACGTCTGAAAGCATTTAGCAATCGCAACCCGCACAGTCGATCTCTATAGCAATTGGCGACAATCAATGCGATCAGCTTACATATCGCCACCGCGTGCCGCGTAGGTACAGTCGGCGGATAGTACGTCCGTTCAAGGAGGGAGTATTTAATCACGTCCGGATGGATCTTAGGCATATCGGTCAGCCGATAATCAATTGGATAGATATCGACATGATGCCCACGGTCCATGAGACCCGTGATCTGATTGAGGATGAAAGTCTCTGATAAAGCCGGGAACTGTGGCACAATAAAGGCTATTTTCATTTTGCGGCAATACCTTCTTTCTTTGGCGCCGGGCGAGTACCGGGAAACACCTCCCCCACCAGTCCACGGCGCAATCATCGAGATTCCGGATAATGTCATTCCGTGCATACTGCTTCTACATCCCACTGCGATTCAAAAAGAAAATATCCCTGCTTGTCGTCCAAGACCATTCCAGATCCAAAAAAAGTCTCCCGCCTCGACGGTAAATTCCCCCGCATCCTTGATCCGATCAGCAATAATCCCATTGACCCATCCGCAAATATTGTAGCTGTAAGTACCTACATGCAATGGATGGGGGACCGGAGACCGGGGACGGAGAACGCCGGAAAAGGCCGTTGAGAGAATGGGCGAGGAGATCCTTGAGACGGTCGTGCTGAATGGTCGCACCCAGCTTGTATTGTTTGGAGAGTTTTTCGACTCGAATAGCTAAATTGCTCATTGTCGAGTGTCGAGAGTCGAGGGTTGAGGGTCGAGAGCTAGGAGCGTCTCTTGAGGGTGCGGCGGAACCCACTCAGCATCTTTGCGAGGTCTTCTGCATTTTTATAAGCTTCCGCAAACATGTCGTCGCTTAAGAAGCGTTGCCTCTTGGCAATTTCCAGCTGCGATATCGATTCCAATAGAGACCCATAGGCAATTTCGACGAACCGCGTAAGATCGGTGTCCGAAGACCGGGAGGTGCCCTCAGCGATGTTGGCAGAAACTGACACTGCAGAGCGACGTAGCTGACTGGTCAGGCCGAATCTCTCATCTGGGGGGAAGTCCTGAGTGAGCTTATAAATCAAATCTGCGTATTCTACGGCTCTTTGCCAAACATCCAACTTCTCGAATCGAAACATTGGGATCGCTCATAGCGGAGTGTCGAGGGTCGAGTGTCTAGAGTTGAGTGATCTTTGGTCGCTGATATCCAGAGGCCGAGTCTGCGGCCCTCGCTCTTGACTCTCGACCATTTGCTCTCGGCTCTTGACTATAGACTCTCCGCTCTTAACACTCTCGTCTCTCAACTCTCGACTCTCGACTATCCCTCAGATTACATCGGCAAATGTGCGTTCCATCTGCTTGAAATACACAATGCCGGCAAATAGCAGAGCGACAACCATGACTATACTGATGGATATAACACGGAAGTCCGGAGCCGCCTTACCAAGCAGCGCCCAGCGAAAGCCCTCAATCACCCCAACCATAGGGTTCAGGCCATAGAGCAGCCGCCATCTTTCCGGGACGAGGCTGACCGGGTAAATGACCGGCGAGGCGTACATCCAGAATTGGGTCAGGAACGGGATGACGTACCCGACATCGCGATACTTGACATTGAGGGCCGAGAGAAAGAGACTCACCGCCAGTGCGGTCATCAGGGCCAGCAGCAGAAAGAGAGGCAGGGCCAGCACGCCCCAGGTCGGTGCAATTCCGTACCAGACCATGAGGCCCAGCACGATTACGAAGGACAACACAAAATCCACCAGGGGTGTCACGACCGACGCCAAGGGAATGATCAACCGGGGAAAGTAGATCTTGCTTATCAAGTTCGCGTTGCCTACCAGGCCGCCGCCTCCACGGCCAAGGGCCTGGCTGAAATAGGTCCACGGCAGGAGCGCCGTGTAGGCAAAGATGGGATACGGCAGCCCGTCCGAGGGGATCTTGGCCAGGTAGCTGAAGATGACGGTGAAGGTCATCATCGTGATCAGCGGCTGAAGGATCACCCAGCCAGCACCGATCACCGTCTGCTTGTAGCGCACCTTCACATCCCGCCACACCAGGAAGTAGAGCAACTCCCGGTATTCCCACACCGAGCTGAACTCCAAGTCGAAGAGCCCTTTCCTTGATTCTATTACGACGGTAGGCGCTCTCATCTCTCTCACTGTATGGATTCGGGTGTCCGGCATTGCGTGGATCACGGCTGACCGGGGACAGGGGGCCGAGGATTGACGACCGAACCGCTTACATCTTTCGAGCCGCTGCCGTCTCTCCCGAGTGACCTTTTTGGTGCCCGGTGAGGCCATCGCATACTGATCCGTGGAGCCGCTCCCGAAAATACGCTATGGTCGCCTGGAGCCCTGTCCGCAGGTCCACATGGGGCTCCCAGCCGAGGTGCACCTTGGCCCGCGTGATATCCGGCCTCCGGACCTTCGGATCGTCCTGGGGCAGAGGCCGAAACTCAATGCGGCTTTCGCTTCCCACCAATTCCCTGACCAGGTTGGCCAGTTCAAGGATGGAGATTTCCTCAGGATTCCCCAAGTTCACCGGCTCGTGGACGTTCGAGTTGAGGAGCCGCGTGAGCCCCTCAATCATGTCGGAGACATAGCAGAAGCTGCGGGTCTGGGAGCCATCCCCATAGACAGTGAGGGGATGATTGTGGAGGGCCTGGACGACAAAGTTCGCCACCGCCCGACCGTCGTAGAGCCGCTGGCGCGGGCCATAGGTATTGAAGATCCGGGCGATGCGGCTCTCGAGGCCGTGAGAGAGGTGGTACGCCATAGTCATCGCCTCGGCAAAGCGCTTGGCCTCATCGTACACCCCCCGGGGGCCAATGGGATTAACGTGGCCCCAGTACGTCTCCGGCTGGGGGTTGACCTGTGGGTCGCCGTAGACCTCGGAGGTCGAGGCGAGCAGGAGGCGGGCCCCTTTGGCCTTGGCCAAGCCTAGGGCCTTGTGAGTACCGAGGGCTCCAACTTTGAGGGTCTGTATCGGGTACTTGAGGTAGTCGGCGGGGCTCGCGGGGGAAGCCAGGTGGAGGACGGCGTCAACTGGCCCCTCCACGTACAGGTGCTCGGTGACGTCCATCTTCACAAAACGGAAGCGCTCATGTCCGAAGCAATGAGCGATATGATCGAGCTCTGCGGTGATCAGATTGTCCAGGCAGATCACCTCATGACCCTCGTGGAGCAGGCGATCCACCAAGTGGGATCCGAGGAATCCAGCCCCTCCTGTCACGACAGTCCGCGGCATCTTCACCGTCCTATCCCGACGTACTCGAAGCCCAGTTCGCGCATCGCTTCTTTGTCGAAGAAATTCCGGCCATCGAGAAAAAGGGGCCACTTCATCCGCGCCTTGACCCGGCTGAGGTCCAAATCCTTGAACTCCTCCCATTCCGTGGCCAGGACCAGGGCCTCTGCCCCTTCGGCTGCTTCGTAGGGATCCCCACAGAAGACCACACCCTGAAGCTCGGCTCGGGCATTTTCTGTGGCCTTTGGATCGTACGCCCGAACCTCAGCCCCCTCCTGCTGGAGGAGCCGGATGATGCGGATGGCGGGGGCTTCCCGGATGTCATCCGTGTCTGGCTTGTAGGAGAGACCCCAAACCCCGATCTGCTTCCCTTTGATGATCCACAGGTGGTCTCTCAGCTTCTGGACGGCGAGTGCTGCCCGGCCTTGATTGATCCGTTCCACTTCCCTCAGCAAGGCGAAATCATACCCGAGCTTCTCGGCGATCTTTACGAAGGCCTGGAGGTCCTTTGGAAAGCAATAGCCCCCGAACCCAATCCCCGCGTTCAAGAAGCTCTGTCCGATCCGGCGATCGAGGCCTACCCCCCTGGCGACCCACGTCACATCCGCCCCGGCCCGCTCGCAGAGGTCTGCGAGGGCGTTGACGAAGGAGATCTTCATGGCCAAGAAGGCATTCGAAGCGTGCTTGATCAATTCAGCACTTTCAATGTTCGTGACCAGAAACGGGACCGGCTGAGGTTTGGTGCAGGGCTGATGGATCGGGCAGGAAAAGGCGCCATCAACGATGGGAGCGTACAGGGCCCGGAGGAGCTCCTCCGCCCGGGCGTTCCCCACGCCAACAACGATCCGGTCTGGATGCAGGAAATCATGAACGGCTGAACCTTCGCGAAGGAATTCGGGGTTGGAGGCAACGTCACACTTGGCCAGGCCCCCGTTATAGACGGCGAGCGTCCGTTCGATCCATCGACCGGTCTGGACCGGAACAGTGCTCTTCTCTACAACGAGTCTGTACCCGGTCACGTTTTCCGCGATCCGTCGGGCAACTTGCTCGACCGCCGAAAGATCCGCTTCCCCACTGGCTAACGCCGGGGTTCCGACACAGATGAAGATGATATCCGCCCGGTCGATGCCCTCCTCAAGACGATCGGTGAATCTCAACTGCCCCGCTGCGCGATTGCGGCGGAGCAGTGCCTCAAGATGAGACTCGTAAAAGGGCACCCCACCGGCCTGCAGCGTAGCGATCTTATTCCGATCATTGTCCACGCAGATCACGCGATGGCCGATCTCCGCCAGGCAGGCTCCAGTGACTAACCCCACGTGACCTGCTCCGATGATCCCTATTTCCATCCTTTCCCCCGTACAAGCCGGCATGGGACATATGGAAATCGCATCCGTCCGTTACCTCGCAGCAAGGGCCTCTATACCTTGTATCCACTTGTCTATCAAGAGCTGTGTTCTTCCGTCTGCAATCGCACGAGCCACCAATGCTTGTTCTAATGCCGCCACAGAATCTCCTGAGGCAAAAAGGGTTTCTGCAAGAGACCATCGGACCCTTGCCTCGACCTTAGCGTCCACGGCCTGCTCAAGCTGCGAACGATCCCTTTCAAGCGCACGCAGAAACTCGGCCTCCGCTTCCTCAGGACGCCCGAGCATTTTGAGCACCTGTCCGGCGTTCCGATAGGGCCACGAATCCCCTGGCCTTTCCTCTTGATACTTTTTCTGTTCGGCGAGGGCAATCTCCAGGATCCGCCTTGCCTTCGCATGTTCCCCCATTTCCACGAGCAGCATGCCGTGCCGGATATGTGTTTCCGGGGTCAAGAACTGTGGATGCTCATTCATGTAGTCAATAACCATTTCAGCATTTCCATACATGTGTCTGCTTGGAAAGTGCACCAGGGCAAATCTGTTGAGCTTGTCTCTTAGCATTTCCGTCGAACTGCTGACCTGAACAAGAAATGCGGTAAGTGCAACCAAGATCATGCCAGCCGTTGCTACAGTAGTCCTGGACCCTCGAACTCCGGTAGCTCGTCTCACGGTGATGAAAAGATCCAAAGACAAGACAGCAAATGCAAGGGCGAGAAATAGCTCGCCGACTTCGCCCGTTCCGAGAAACGGAGCATAAATGAGAGAGAAACTGGCCAACAAGAAGAAGGGCCACAGATGGATTGGAACGATGGGAATACCCAACTTTGTGCACGATCCGTGGAGCCAACCCCCTTTCCTTGAAGAAATGAATGAGAAAGGGATGCTCCATAGGAAGGTTGTGATGCCGGCGAATACGTAGTGCTTGCCGCTAATGTAAACTAAGTTATGAATGGTAGTTTCCCCTTGAAGATTATACTGCGCGAACAGCGAAGGGAGGGGCACACTCAAGATTCTCTGACCCCAGCTGATCTCTTCCATTGCGACAAGAAACGAAGCAAGAGCAAGGAGTATGAACCCAGGCTTTCGAAGGTCGGGATAGTTGAAAAGCATCCATGTCAAGAACCAGCAAGCCATGCCCCAGCTCACAAAAGTTGCGTACTCTGCCCAGTAGTCTTCGGCAATGAAGTAGACGTAACCGACCGGTTGCAGATAGTAGAGATAGAAAACGAGTGCCAATCCCGTGAAGGCCAGAATTGTATTTGTTCTCAGGGCCCTCAGTGTGACCGCTTGGCCGTACGCGCCTTCTAGATATCTCTGCACCCCCGATCCGGTTAGAACCAAAGGAAGTGTAATCAGCCAGATGACGATGAGCATGCCAAGTATTCGCCAGCTGATGGTTTTCCAAGCCATTAGATAATGTTCAACCGGATGGACTCCCTGCCCAGAAATGAAACCGTTGAGAAACGCAAGGCTTTCCCCGCGATACGCACTTTTGATAATCGGGGGTACGACGAACTGGGAAAAAAGAATCCACAGGAATGCTAACGCAAATACTCCACTGAGCAACTTGAGGGTGAACCGGCTTCCCGCAGCTATGGTAGGTGTCGCTAAGTTGCCTTCGGTACGTTCCTGTTGTATTCGTTGACTACGCATGGGTTGTCACTTTGGCGACCGAGGACGACAGACCGATGGGGGCTGACCGGGGACGGGAGACGGTAGTACAAACTCGAAGTCCGAAATTCGCGATTCGAAATTTATGCGCTCTCATCTCTCGACTCGCCCTGAGCCATTGTCGAAGGGCTCTTGACTCTCAGCTTTCATCTGTTTGCTTGCGGCGTAACGCTGCCGCACGGCCCTCTTTGTTGACTTGTGCGGCCCGTCCAAAGGCGACAGCGTCGGGGGGGACCGGCTCGGTGATGGTGGAGCCGGCGGCGATGATGGCCCCCCTCCCGACGGTGACGGGGGCGACGAGGTTCGTGTTGCTCCCCACGAAGGCCTCGTCCTCGATGACCGTCCGGTGCTTGGCGAAGCCGTCGAAGTTGCAGGTGATGGTCCCCGCCCCGATGTTGACCTTGGCCCCGAGGGTGGCATCCCCGATGTAGCTGAGGTGGGGGACCTTGGCCCCCGGCCCGATCACCGCCTGCTTCACCTCGCAGAAATTCCCGACCTTCGCCTTGGCTTCCAGCCGACTTTGCGGGCGCAGATGGGCATAGGGGCCGATCACACATCCCTCGGCCACCGCGCTCTCGAGGATGATGGAACCGTCCAGGATCGTGATGCCATCGGCCAGGTGGGAGTCCTGAATCCGACAGTGGGGGTAAATGACACACCCGGCCCCGACTGTCGTCGCCCCCTGAAGGGTGACACCCGGGTAGATCACCGTATCGGCGCCGATCATCACGGTGTCATCGATATACGTGGCCTCCGGATCGAGCAGCGTCACGCCGGCTTCCATCAGGCGCCGCTGTACTCGCCGGCGGAGGACCGCGGCTGCCTCAGCCAGCTCAATCCGGGTGTTGACGCCGAGTGCCTCAGTGGAATCGGACGCCAGCAGCGTGTAGATCGACTGACCCTGTTCGATAAAGACCTGCATCACCTCTGGCAGGAAAAACTCTCCCTTCGCCCGGGAAACCTTCACGTACTTGAGGGCCTCGAAGAGGGCCGAGCCGGCGAAGCAGTAGATGCCCGCATTGATCTCCTTGATCGCTTTTTCTCTTTCCTTCGCCTCAACCTCCTCGACGATGCGGCGGAGCCGGCCATGGTTGTCCCGCAGAATCCGCCCATAGCCGGCAGGGTCCTGCAACTCAGCCGTGAGCAACGTCGCTACGGTGCGGGTAGAGGTGTGTACCCCGACTAATCGTCGCACCGTTTCATCCGTCAAGAGAGGCATGTCGCCCCCCAGGACCAAGATAGTCCCGTCAAATCCGCTCAGCGCGGGCTCGGTCTGAAGCACCGCGTGCGCCGTCCCCCTCGGCTCACCCTGCTGGACAAACTCGACCGGCCGTCCGGCGAGTACCTCCTTTACTTGCTCGGCCTGGCTCCCCACCACGACCAGTACTCTTTTCACTCCGAGCCGCACACAGAGATCCATGGGGTACTGCACCATTGGGCGGCCGAGGATCGGATGGAGCACCTTGGCCCGTCGAGACCACATGCGGATCCCGTCACCCGCGGCCAAGATGATGGCGCACACCTCTTGCATCGGGTCTAGACTAGACACCGAGGATCACCTCTCTTATCAGTTGAGAGTTGAGAGCCGATAGCTGAGAGTCGAGAGTTGAGGGCTAAGGGCAATTTCGGATTTGCGATTTCGGATTTCGAAATTAAAGCTGGTTTTCTCAAATTCGAAAGTCGCAATCCGCAATTCGCAATCCCAAATTTCTCCGCTCTCGACTCTCGACCCTTGACTAGAAGAGGGTGTAGATGAATGGAGCGAGGGCCGATCCCTGGGTCGCGACGATTAACAACCCCATCAGCCCCAATACCAGTATGATTGGGGCCAGCCACCATTTCTTGCGCACCCGTAGAAACAGCCAGAATTCCCGAGCCAGGTCGATCATGATTTTCTCCTCCACATTCTCAGAAAGTCAGAACCGGTGCTCCATCGAGCCTCGGGGATCGGCCTGCCCTGTTCGCGCGACCCAATAGGATGGTCGATCCCTCAGGCGTCGGTCTAGTGGATCTCGTCCCAACAGGCGCATTACCATTCCGATCGGCGTCATGACGAGAAAGTAGACCAGTCCGAGAAGCACTCGTGTGTTGAACCACCCCAGCGCATGCGCCATCTGCATCCAGTGCTTGTGAACCGACCTTAGGAAGCGCGGGGCCAGGAGGGCGAGGACCCCCAGGGCGAAGGCCACCCCTCCGAGTACAGAAGGGAAGAGTGTATGGCCTCGCCAAACCCCCAGACCGGCGAGAAGGGCTAGTGGGATCGCGACGGTAAACCCAAAGCGCCGCAGCTCCTTCGCACTCAGTCGAGCTGAAACTCCTGTCGCCAATCCTTGGTCTCCTTCCATTCGGGTTGCGCCTTCTTGTCCAGTAGAAACGACCCCATAACCAGGTAATCGATGTGGGTCCGCATAAAGCAGCGATAGGCATCCTCGGGAGTGCATACAATCGGTTCGCCGCGCACGTTAAACGAGGTATTCACCAGGACACCACAGCCCGTCTGGGCTTCAAAAGCCAGGAGCAGGTCGTGATACAGGGGATTATCCTCGCGTGAGACGGTTTGGATCCGCGCCGAATAGTCAATGTGGGTGACCGCGGGGATGTCAGACCGTGGAACGTTGAGCTTGTCAATCCCCCACAACCGTTGTTCGGTCTCGGACATGGGGATCTGTCGCTCGCGCTTGACGGGCGCCACCAACAACATGTATGGCGAATCCTCGGAAAGTTCGAAATAGTCGGCGACCCGCTCCCGCAGGACACTGGGCGCGAAGGGCCGAAACCCCTCCCGGAATTTTATTTTGAGGTTCATCAGGGCCTGCATCTTCGGGGACCGTGGATCCCCAAGAATGCTCCGATTACCAAGGGCCCGGGGCCCAAACTCCATCCGGCCTTGAAACCAGCCAACCACCTTCTCGTGAGACAGGATCTCGGCCACTTCCCGGATCAGGGCTTCACGATCGAGCCGCCGGTAGGGAGCCCCCTGGGCCTGCAAGAATGTCGCAATCTCCTCATCGGAAAAGGCTGGCCCCAAGGAGGCTCCCTGCATGTCGTCCCGCCCCGCGCGGCGCGGCCGGGCACCCCCGAAATAGCGGTAGTGCGCAAGCAGCGCTACCCCCAGGGCCCCTCCTGCGTCGCCCGCGGCCGGCTGGATCCAGATGCGCTTAAACGGCCCCTCACGAAGAATGCGACCGTTGGCGACACAGTTCAGGGCGACACCACCAGCCAGACATAGGTTTTCCTGCCCCGTCTGGGCGTGGACGGTGCGGGCCATGCGCAGCATGACTTCTTCACAGACCACCTGAATCGATCGGGCCAGGTCCATCTCCTTTTGGGTCAATAATGTTTCGGGCTCGCGAGGGGGACCGCCGAAGAGCGTGTGAAACGCCCCATTGGTCATCGTGAGACCATCCAGGTAGTTGAAGTATTGCATGTTCAGCTTGAACGAGCCGTCTGCCTTGAGGTCGATCAGTTTATCCAAGATCACGTCCACGTACCGGGGCTCCCCATACGGGGCCAGCCCCATGACCTTGTATTCGCCCGAGTTCACCTTGAACCCTGTGTAGTAGGTGAAAGCCGAGTACAGCAGGCCGAGAGAATGGGGAAAGTGGATCTCGTGCCACAAGTCAATCTCGGCCCCTTTGCCGATGCCGTAGGCCGCCGTGGCCCATTCCCCCACGCCATCGATCGTCAGGATGGCGGCTTCGTCGAAGGGGGACGGATAGAAGGCGCTGGCGGCGTGCGATTCGTGGTGCTCGGCATAGAGGAGCTTGCCCTGGTACTGCAACTCCTCTCGGATCTGCCGGTCGATGAACAACTTTTCTTTGAGCCACAGGGGACCGGCCATGAGGAAGGAGCGGAGCCCGCGCGGAACCACGCCCAGGTAGGTTTCAAGGATGCGTTCAAACTTGAGGAGTGGCTTGTCGTAGAAGGCGACTGCCGCCAGCTCATCTGGCGAAATACCACCCTCACGAAGACAGTACGCGATCGCATGGGCAGGAAAGTCCGGGTCTCCCTTCTTTCGCGTGAAGCGCTCCTCTTGCGCTGCCGCGACGATCGCGCCGTTGCGTACAAGACAGGCGGCACTATCGTGGTAGAAGGCTGAAATCCCGAGAATGGTCATTTGACAGGCCTGTGTAGCCAAGATCTGTTCTCGAATCCGTTGTTTCAGCTACAGGTTTTTCCTCGCCCGCCTGCAGTCATAGTTTTTGGGAAGAAGAGCAATTTTTCCCTAAAGTAACGAGCGAGACTTTGTGCCACGAGGGCATGTCCCTGAGCGTTCCAGTGCCCATCCCATGAGTAATGGAAACGTTCCACCCGCGCTTCTTGTGCAAACGGGGGCAGAAGGTCAACGGTCTCTATCGAATGTTTTCGGGCAATATCCACGAGACGACGGTTTACCACTCTAGCGTCGTACAGATTTTCATCCAGACCGTATTGAGCGAGGGCACGTGTCCAAAGATTCTGGTCATATTGCAGACGAGCAGGGACGATCGCCATATATGGAATGCATCCCTCGCAAGTGCAGAGCTCCTGAAATTCTCGAAGAAGCCTGTCTGTATCGCGCCAGCGAGCCTCGACGTTCTCGCTGGATCCCTTGGTAAACTGTTGGATGTCAAATGGTATCTCAAAGTGGCCCTCAGACAGACCCGTCTTATACGCAAGTCCAGAAAGCGTGGGAGACGTGCGAGCCCGATGTACGACGAGCCGGTACAGGGAAGAGTAATTAGCCAGGAGCATTTTTAGACGGTGGAAGTTCGAGTGAGGCTTGTTCGCGGGCTCCGCGATCTTCCCATCTACCAGACGCAGGCCCAATTGACTGAAATTGGTCGACAAGTCGTTGTACTCCAAATCGTTGCCTACGTAGAACGCAAGGATGACAACATCCGGCTGAATTTTAGGTAACAATCGACGCAGCAGACGCATCTGATGAATAGTGGCATAACCTGGCGTGCCTCCGTTCAGCACTTCCACTATGGGTGTCGCATGTCCTTCGTTAAGAAGAGATTCAAGGCGCTTGGGGAATGCGTCTGACTCCTGTACGCCCTCTCCGAATGTAAACGAATCTCCCATCACCAAGAACCGCCTACGCCCATGCATGGGCGGCTCAACTTCCTTGTCTCGCATTCCAAGACCATTTGTACGAACCCCGGTATCAAATTCTCGGTCTCGCAGCGTCCCAGAAAAACTTGGCGCCAGCCGGTGTCGGACCTGGGCATCGAGCACAAGCATTCCGCTGGGAAAGTGATACTGCTTCTCCCACGCACACGTGCGGATCACAAGTTCAAGCACCCCTAGGGTCACCACAATCGCAGAAGTGCTTAGGAGCACATTTCGAAGTATGCCCCGTCTCATCTTGTTACCGCGCATCCCCGTGTGTTACGGACGCCTGTTGCACCGTCAGGGGGCCTAACCCTTTACCGGTCCCATATCAATGTGATCCACCAATTCTGAACAATTGAGGCTCCCTGCGTGGAAGTGGTGTGATTCCTCGGATGAACGGCTGTCTATTTAGCTCACCGGTCGCACGTCGGCGGCGTCCAGTTCGACCGAGGCGGCCTGCTGAATCAGATGGATGGCCACCACCAAACGGGCGCGGCTGCCTTTGCGGACGAGCAGGCCCCGGACCCCCTCCAAGGGGCCGCAGACGACCTCCACTTCCATCCCCTCCTTGAGATAGGGATGGGGATCAAACGGGAGAGTGCTCGTGACGAGCTGCCGGACCGCTTCAATCTCGTGATCGGGGACCGGGGTCGCATGGCCATTGATTCCCAAGATTTGAACCACGCCGATGGCCGTCTGAACCGCCAGCCGGTCCTGATAGGGAAAGCGTGCAAAGCAGTACCCTGGAAAGAGCGGGAAGCTCACGGTCTTCCACCGATCTTTCCAGCGCCGCCGCCGATCCACGAGGGGGAGGAACGCGTCCACCCCTCGGGCGGCGAGCTGCTGGTTTACCAGCTTTTCGTGCCGCGAACGCGTGCGGATGGCATACCAGGCGGGGATCCCATTGCCTCCGTGCATGGCTTCGCCCTCTCAGTTACAGGACGTGGTTTCGCCGTACCAGCTACTCTTGTCTATCCGGTCACGAGGCCGTCGATCTCATCAATTGGACGATCTGCCTCGCGGCCCGGCCGTTCACCGACCGACCGAGACTGGAGTCTCCGATCGGTCACGAGCCACTTACTGCGTTCCCCCTGGTGGGAGAAGGCGGATCAGGGGCGATCACGGCTTCGCTTCCTCCTTCAGCCCTCTCAGCAACGACTGCAAACTTCCGAAGGGGAAGGCACCGAGGAGCCGATGGAGTTTTGTCTCTGTCGTGTGGAGGTTCACGTACTGTCGAAATCGGTTCATGAGCCGCCCCGGCACCCAAGGCTGCCCGGGATCGAGCTCCCACGGATGGATATAAACGATCGCCGGCCTCCCTTCGGTCTTGTTGACGTGCTGAATAGACCACCGCGTCACGGCATAGGGAAACAGGCGAAGATACCCGCCCCCTCCCACCGGCACGTTGACCCCACACACGCGGAGCGTGGAAATAGGAAACTGCACCAATCCCTTTCCATTGTTGCTTCGCCACTGGTGTGGGAACCGCTCGGCATCCGGGATCCCATAGCGGTTTCGCCGTATAGGGAAAATGCTTGAGTCGTACTGAAATCCCTCCTCGGCCAGAATGTCCAGCGCCCACAGCGAACCCCTGACAATAGAAAAGCTCGGGGCGCGATAACCGACCACCTCGGTTCCTGCCAGATCTTCCAGGAGTCTTTTGGCGTGCCTGACGTCCGTACGGAACTCCTGAGGAGTGGACTGGTAGACGAGCTTGTGGGAGTGACCGTGACAGGCCACCTCGTGCCCGGCCCGCCGGATCGCCTGGACCAGACGGGGATGCCGTTCGGCCACCCAGCCGAGAACAAAAAAGGTTGCCATCACTTCATGGGCTGAAAAGATGTCCAGCAACTTGCGCGTGTTCGCCTCCACGCGACTCTCACAATTCGGCCAATCCTCCGGGCGAATGACATCGGCAAAGCCAGAGACGTGAAAATACTCCTCAACGTCGACGGTCATGGCATTGATGACGCAGTGGCGGGGTCCCACATTCACCTCAGCCCGGCTCTGAACCAATCCCAGGTCTCCTTCAGGCCTCCCTCCAGCGGCACCAACGGTTCCCATCCGAGCGTCCGCTTCGCGCGAGATGGATCCAAGGCGCTCCGGCGTTGCTCACCTGGTTTGG
>Ga0184634_10000001_pt1 | contig 168570 bp, 218 predicted proteins | sample PLM31_200_b1_FD_133016 | JGI IMG/M metagenome (GOLD analysis project Ga0184634, IMG submission 133016) | Groundwater sediment microbial communities from an aquifer in East River, Colorado, USA - PLM3-1_200_b1 | ecosystem: Environmental > Terrestrial > Soil > Riparian zone | place: USA: East... | reverse complement strand
TTATATTATTTATTATATTATTTATTATATTATTTATTATATTATTTATTATATTATTTATTATATTATTTATTATATTATTTATTATATTATTTATTATATTATTTATTATATTATTTATTACATTATATTATTTATGTATTTATACATACGTAACATACAGGTATAATCTATACATACAGGTATAATCTATCGGGTGGCCCAATGTTTTTCATTAATTTTTAGGATATTACAACAAAAGCAGCTTCACTTATATTTGAGGGGCTGTGTTAAGTGTGACCCCCCGTGACCCTTGCACGTCTAAATTTCATACAAAAGATTCAAAAAACCCCCCCCCTCCTAACTTTAATTCCCATTTGGTTTTATATTATTGTCCATATGTTATACAGATTATCCATATGTTATACAGAGATTTATGATGCAAATGATATGCCAATTAGTGTAAGAAATTTTTATCAATCAAAAATTGGATGGGCATGAAAGATGCTGGAGACTATGCAAAAGGTATGCCAAATAAATGTTTTGTACATAGAATCATGGTATAATAGATGCATTGCCAGTTTTAACTTTGGTTCAATTGGCCGACCACTTGGCGGGATACACAATGGGCAAGTAAGGAAAAAATGGATGGGCAAAAGATACTTTGTAAGACTTAAGTAAAAGGGCAAGCTTTATTAAATAATAACTTAGGAAATAGGGAGGAATTGGCATAGTATTAGCTATATACTTTATTTATTGGGCTAAGGAATAAGGAACCAAGGGGGAATGGGAGGATAAACAATAACGGGGAGGATAAACGTATGTATCAATTAAGCTTATATGTTTATGTTAGAAAAAAAGGTTAAAGATGCCAAAGATTGTCAAGAAAAAGACAAAAATGATTAACAATAAATGTCAAGTCCCATATATTTAGGTAGACTCTAAAAGCCAAGTCCTTATAATATAACCCTTTACAAAACCTGTCCTTCTTGGCATCCTTATTGCAATAGGTCTAATCGGAACGTGCAATGGAAAGGGAGAAAAGAAAGGACAGGAAAATGAAAGGCATGGGAATCATAATCATTTATCTCAGCGGGATGGTCATGCTTGGAATTTTCCTGGGATTCTGAATTAAACAAAAAACACATAAAACGCCTCTTTACAACATTCTGGTATTTCTCCCCTAGGGCCGCTAGGCCTTAGGGAAAGGATACCTAAAACCGTGGGTACGGACTTGGTCTCTGAGAAAGGAACAGCAAGTGGAAAAGACATACGTTGAAGCCTTGACGCTCTTCGCCCAAGAGTACGGTTATCGGTGGAAGTACTACTTGCGTGAAAAGTGGATGTCGGGGAAGTGGTATCGGGAAGAGTCAGCCATTAAGGATCGCCTTCAGTATCTGCGTAACGCTTCGTTCTTCGGCCCAGCCGGACTCGCCGTGTACAAGCTTCGGAAATTCTGACAGAGGAAAAGAGTAAGGAAGGAAACCAATGAAGGGAATGAAGGCCAACAAATGGGGTATCCCGCCGGGTCCGGTCCGCTCGGCTGTTTCTGGCCGGTGGTTCATTTACTGCTTCCGTGACGGGAAGCGAATTCTTCAGGGGCTCCCGGGTGGGTACGCTACAGAAAAGGAAGCTCGCAGCGATGCTGCAAGGTACTCTTCTCCGTAGTACAGCTCTTAAGCTTTCCCCCTCGCTTCTACTGAGGTGAGGGAAAGAGCTTATTGGTGCCCGCCCTAATATGGCTTTCGGAATAAGAAAAGGGCGGGAGTTTTTATTTGTACTCATTCCAAAACTAGCAAAGCAACATTCATGCCGAACCAAAAAATGTCAATTTTCTGACAAAAAAGTTCAACAAAAAGTGGTAAATTTGCGATAAAACCGGACAAACAAAAATCATAAGTTCTTTTTACAAATTAACTTAAATTTTCCTAAAATCTTGGCACTAACGTTGCAATAGTGGTAAAACAGACAGATACAAAGGAACGAAAGGGAAAGGGATAGAAAAAAGGGAAAGGCAAGTGTATTGTCCGCACGGAAATACCGTAACCCACGAAATGGGATGTGATTGTGATTTCAGATTTGCAATCCCATCTCTTTTCGGTACGGAAATGGTCGAATGGATTCAGGACAACGTTCCGGCAATTCCTGGCGTCTATCTGATCCACTTCGACAAAGCGATTGCCGATACTGGAACGGGTAAGGCGAAAGCTCAACATTTCTTAGGTTATGCTGCCAATGTGCAATTGGAGATGTTGAGTCTCTTGACCGGCCGTAATCGGGAAACCCGGTTTAGTCACATAGTCAACGTTGCCAATGCCAAAGGTATCAAATGGCATCCGTCAAAAATCTGGATGGCTACGGATGTCAAGGATGCGGAAGTTACTTACCACTACATGAAAGGAAACGGAGCTTTCATACGCAAGTGTCCTGAGTGTATGTCCTGAGTGTCAGTAAATAGGAATTGGGTAGGCGGGAGAAAGGACCATATGACAGTGGAGAAGCTCACAAAGATTGCGATCCTGCGGAAGTGCTTCTCGACCACCGAGAGGCCGCTGGATCTTAAGGAAATCAAGGCTCTCAGCATGGAAGAGCGGGTTGAGTTAGCCGAACTCGCTGCCAAAGAGCTAAACGTGGAGATCATCGCCGGCTAAGTACTCTCCAGTCCCGGTCGCTATGGCCGGAGCTAAAGCGTACGAAAAGAACGTCATCGAGTAGAATGTCAGTAGGAATCGGTCAAAGGAAAAGGGGTTCAAATGCTGAGTTTCTTCGGCAAGGCAAGGTACATCGCAAGTATCCTCGGAAGGATGCAAAACCGGGGCGGGACTTTCCGCTTTCCGGCCCAGTGGATGGCAAGGAAGCTTGCTAATCTGCAAGGTCTTTACGGAACGGTGCAAATTCTCTAAAATCCTAACGTTAAGGACTTCGGAACAAAAGGACTTCGGGAAAAGAAAGGAAAATATGATTACCCTAGAGCAAGCAAAAGCTTTAACCTGGGGAGCAATCCTTCACCATGTTGAATTCAAGAATGCTGATGGGACTCCGAGGAGATGGCGAGTTTCGGGTAAACCGAAAACTTGGAAGAGAAATCCAGAGAGAGTCCAGGTTCCGGTCAAATTTGGTCTCTATCGTAACGACTACTTGACCGAAAAGGATCTTCACCTTGTTTCATTGGCAGATCCGGGATGGACTGGATTCCCCACAAAGAAGGAATTAGAGCCGGGCTGGTGAACAAGCAAGCCTAAGAAGCCTTCTTTCCCTTTCCATTCCTTCCTTTTACCCCTCGGATGTCCTGAATAGACTAAGGGAACTCCGAGGGGTTTTTATTTTTCACGTATTACCTATTATATTATGCTGTAACGCATCTGGATTGCCTTTGTGCCTAAAATACTAGGCAGTAACACCGATCACCGATGACCAATTGCGACACAAAGTATAAAACTTTTCCCCATAAACTTTTCCCCGTAAAGTAAATTATAAAATGGCTATGCATCAATTGTGCCAATTACATTGAATTTCTTGCCCAACATTCTCTTTACAAAAAATGTTACTAAACGTTAAAAAATGGCACCAAAAAATGTTACTAATCGCAAGGTACAAAAGTTAAATGATTATTACAAAACGATTTAAGTTTTTATTTTATCAGGCACATTAAATGCAAGTCTCAAAAGTAATAACCCAGGTAAATCCTGGAGAAAGGAAACGTTATAAGATGTTGAAAATTGAGGACTTAGCCACAGTAATTCTTGTGGATGAAACAAAACGGGAACCCTTGATAGTATCCGAAAGTCAAGCAAGGGATATTCTCAAGTCCCATGTTTTGGCTTCTGAGTTCATTAAACAAATCCGCCAGGGACAGGATAGGCGAAAGATCAGGGTAAGCTAAAAGGGAAAGCTAAGGGAAAAGCAAATAAAAAGGAAATCAAACAATATGGCGACAGTAACCTACATTAATCCTCCACGTAAACCGAGGATAGTCAAGAATCTTGGCTATATCCTCAAGGCTTGGAAACATATTAAAGAGTTCGGATGGTTCGATGTTCCTGCCAATAGCCAATACTTCGACCGATGGCAAGGCTACTTCTGTGCCATCTTCGATGATGGTAGGATGTTTATCACAAACTTTGCGAACTACTCGGTTTGCATACGATTCCTGAATCGGCCAGTTTTCCGTGGTCTACCGTTCAATATTAGCAAAAATGGTAACACAAAAATTCACACTGTGACAATTGGCGAATACGAAGATAACGTACGGTTTGTATAAAGGGAAGGAAACAAAAAGATGTGGGAAATATTTAACCCAAGGAATGGCAAACCTTTATATGCTGTCCCGTACAAGTGGATGGCAAAGCTAATCTGCCTTTGGTACAGAAAGTACACTATCCTAAATCTGGACTACGAACTCAAAGGTAAAGGATGGATTTCATGAGTATTAAACTGCAAGATGCCTTTTTCAAAGGCGATAAACTTACCCTAACTTGGGAAATACCTACGGAGGATTTCGGCGATCCTACAATCGAAACATTAACCATTACCTGTTCCGGCAAACTCCATTACAAAGAAATCCCGTGGAAACATCGAACAATTTGGCAAAAGTTCTTGAGTATCGTTTTGCCATAACTTATAATCTTTCAATTCACGTTAATTGCTTCGGCAAGTAAACAAAAACTCTATAAACTGGCAATGCAAGTAGTGTGCCAATTGTAAGAAGTCTTGTCTATTTTTTCTTACAAACTTTCTTCATAAACCGGCAATGCAAATATAGTTCCAAATTTTCGGGTTTTTTACATGATATACTGGCAACGCAATGAAAATGCCAAAGAAAAAAATTCTTTTAGTTTTGTGGTATAATTGTTGCAAGGATAACACAAAAAGTTTGACTGGCAAGGAAATTGCATAGGAATTGCGACAGATTGATATAATTTTTTCCAAAAGTTAATAGTTCTACATAAAAAAATATGGCAAATCGACAGAATCTTATTTTTAATTTATAGAAATTCAGGTCTTTTAAGAAATCTTTTCAATGTGAGAGTAGCTTTTACAGAGTTTTCAGGGTTTTTCAAGGTGTGTTTTTCCATATAGTAAAATACAAATTTAGAGGAAATTTTGCGCTTTAGAGTCTATTTCGTAAGTTCTTCCGGAACTTGGTGTTATAGAAGTTGCAAAATCTAAGGGTTCCGTGTGTTTTGTCAGAAGTATAGATAAAATTTAGAGTTATGTGAATGAAATTTGGCACCCATTTCAAAACCTTCCCACTTCTTCTCACTCCGTCCCACTACATACTACTTTCTTCCCACTATTCATGTAAATCGTTATAGTATCAATATTTACAAACAAACTTGACAAATCCTAAAAGTTATTCTATTCTCTTTCCACCCTCTTTAGTTATACCTTTGTGTTATCATCTGTTTGAATACTATACATATACAAAAATGGGGTAACATGTATATAATTTGGACAAGCTCCCGGTCCCGGTTAGGCCTTAATATATACATCTTGACAATAAACATAGATAGTTGACAACTTTGGTAAACAAAAATTGTTACAAAACAAAACGGCGAAATCATAACTTATTATTCTACCTATACTTAGTTTTTTAATTTAATATGGCATTCATATTGCTTTATTATTTTTTCGGAAGTTTAAAAAGGCAAAAGAAAAAAGGAAAGTGAGAGCGCAAATATGGGAGAAACCATAGGAAAAGCCTTTGAGGATTTCAGGCGAATCGTTTTAGAAAACTCTCATCGGATTATCGGTACCATTAGAAACTGGAACAATTCGATGGGATTTTACTATGACAGAATCATCGTATGGAACGGTGAAAAAGGGGAACCGGAAACTATTGACCTAGGAATCGATACTTTGAATGTGGGGGGGGTTAGCATCGACGTAGAGTCAGAAGCTTACAAAGCTTACAGAAAGTACGTAGCAAAGCTACAAAAGAAGTTAAAAAGGGAAAATTTTAGGCGAGATATACTCGAATTACTTCACCATGGCAAGTTTACTGCTGGTCGGATTGTCAAATTTCTTGACAAGTACGGAAAGCAATCGGCAAAGTATAATACAATCCACAACTTGCTTATGGTAAAGAACTTTCGTTCTGGATTCCGTAAGAGTTTAGCCGGTCAAGTTATCGGATGGCTAAAAACTCCGGCTTCCAAGCAAAAGTATGCTTTCCCCTTGTCGGAAAAGCAGTTTGAAAGTATTTGTAGGTACACATTTTATCGATAAAAGTAACAGTAACAGAAAGGAAAAGATGACGTACAATCGTGGCGACAGTATTCGAGCCCTAGGCGAGAAAGCAAGGGATTTAAGCGACCTTTTAACTCGCCTTTATGCCCCGGTAGGCTTTATCTCTCCTGAAGAGATTAATGGCCTAGCCCGCAAGCTTTTTGAACTTAGCTTCAATGCCGGATTGGCAGCCGATAGATTAGCTTTGGGCGATGATAGTGTGAGCTAAATTAGGTCGAAAATGCACAAAGAAGATACACAAAGAAGATACACAAGAAAGTAAAACATAAAGGGGTACAGCATGTACATTTATACAAATCACAAGGGCAAAAATCTTCATTTGCCTGTTCCTATTGACTGGAATATGGATGATGTCCAGTATTTCCTAACGGGAATCGAGACCGGCGAAGGGGCAAATTGGGATATACCCAAATTCAATCCCAAATTCAATCCCAAATCACACTTGGAAATCAAGGAAACTGGGGAAGCCAAGGAAGCGGTAGAGCCGGTAGAGGCGAAAGCAAACCCGGAAGTGAAGCCAAGAAAAGCACTAAAGCCGGAAGCCTTAAAGTCTAGTCCGGTTAACGTTCCTAAAATCCCGCCAGTGGAAATTGTGAAGCCGGTAGAGTCTATCCCGGCGACCGTTCCGGTAGCTTTCCCTACCACAGCGAACCCGGCCGGAGATTGTATTCCTTGTTCCGAGCATCCGAACTATACTGGGATGAGACTTGGCAAAACCGTCAAGGAATGTCCGGCTTGTTTAGCAATTTACAACGTACGCAAGTCAAGTGGAACAAAGGAAACCCGGACTAGAACAAAGGAAACACAAGCTCATTAACTTTTATATTCATTCTAACCTTAAAAAGAAGGACGTAACTAAACAATGTACACTTTGAACTTAACAGAGTCAGATATTAACACAATCTGTTTTGTTGGCAACCGTTACGGATGGTCATTAGCATTGTTATATGCCCATGTTGGCATAGGAAAGAATGTGTTAACAGAATCGGAAGCATGGGAAATCAAGAAAGGCATCGACGAAGATATGAAAGGGAACCATGGTGCTTTCCCAATGTTGGATTCAAGGTCCGAACTAGCGGAAAAACTGACAATCCTTTATGAGAGTATAGTTTAAGAAGATATTAAAGAAAGGAAATAAGATGCATATTACTTTGCGTCAAGACAGGCAAAAAACTGTCGATAGTGCCAATATCGAACTTTCAAAAGCTTTAGATATTACCGGAATGATTCTTGGACATCATGATTGGCTTTCCCCTGAATATAGGGCAATGGAAGCATTTCATGATAAGATTTTGGAAGTCTTAGAAGCCGGGGATAGGTTATCGCAAAGAATCCAAAAAGGGGAAGCCTAATATAGAAAGGGAAAAATAAATGCATTGGGATCTAACTTGGGACTATCCTCTTTTGATTGACGACAATGGTATTGTAGTAGCAAAAGATAACGGTAACGGAAATATTATCAAAATTGTTGATGGTATTTCAAAGGAAGAATTCATTAAAAGATTTAACAGTTTTTGGATAGATTTAATCGCTGAAATGGATGGCGAAATAGACAACGAAGAAGGGAGTTAAACAAGTGTCTTATTCTTCACCAGTTTACGGCTACGTCACAAAAAAAATCATCGACCTACTCGAAAAAGGGGTTTGCCCGTGGAATAAACCTTGGGATGATTCTATGGGTATGCCAAAGAATTACACTACCAGTATACCTTATCGTGGAGTAAATCCCTTTTTGCTAGGCTTACAAGGATTTAATTCCCCTTATTGGCTTACTGCAAAGCAGATTCAATCCTTAAAAGGAACCTGGAAAGGCAAAGGATCGATGGTTATATTCTGGAAGTGGATTAAGGGAGAGAATAATCCAGATGGTACAAAAGAAAAGGGATGGCCATTACTGAGATATTATAATGTATGGAACCTGGAACAAACGGAAGGAATTCCACAACCGAAAGAAGTAGCTAATATTCCGATGTTTTATCCTTTAGAGTCGGCCGAAAAAATCCTTGCCGAAACCCCAGTTAAACCTATCTTAAATCATGGCGGGGAAAGAGCTTGTTATTCCCAAGAACTTGACAAGATTTCTATGCCGATCAAAGAATCTTTTAATAATACGGAGTCCTATTATTGTACACTATTTCACGAGTTAGGACATGCTACAGGTCATCAGAGTCGATTAAACCGGGACCTTAACGGGCTTTTCGGCGACCATAGTTATTCTAAAGAGGAGTTAATAGCGGAACTTACGGCGGCTTTTCTTTGCGGAAATTCTGGAATCGAAAACACCGTAGAAAATTCGGCAAGCTACTTGGGACATTGGAAGGCTAAACTTTCCAAGGATGATAAGTTCTTTGTTCAAGCTGCCGGTCAAGCACAAAGGGCAAGCGACCTTATTTTGGGCATCAAATTTCAGGATAAAGAAACCGAAATCAAAACAGAGTAAAGGAAAAAATAAAAAAATGGATGCTAATGTCAATTATTTGGACGATATTTCTTTGAAAGATATTCCCCTTAAGAATAATCGCCAGGAAACCAAAAGCTCTAAATTCCGCAAGGCTATTGTGAGCAAGAAGACTTTTAAAATCTTAGTAACTGAACATCAGGACACGGAACGATTCTTGGAACACTGGTTTAATAGTAGGTAAGTAATTTATAAAATTAGTTTAATGGCACAGAGAGGTGGAGGACTTATGGTAAGAGAACTAACTTATAGTTTTTATTGGCTAAGTTGCTTGTCAGATGAACGTAAGAAAGAAATTAATGAATGGTATATATCACTAACAGAAATGCAACGTAAAATGATTTATGATCTTATTTGGGATGCAAAGGAAGAAGAGAGACATGGAGATGATTATTAGAAAAGTGGCAAAGCAAGTCTCATGCCAGTACATCAAATTCAACACTTTTTGTCAATTCAACATTTCTTGTTGCCAAATCTGGTCACTTATAACAATAATCGTATTAACACAAATTCCTAAACCATTGTACAAATAGAAGTTAAACTTTTATAACGTTCCGGCATGAAAAGTGCTAAAGACAAACAAAAGAAAGGAAAAGAATTATAAATGACGTACACAAGAATTACTAAAAGGCAAGCACGTAAGCATTATTCCGAGGGAAAGCTTTTTATAATTTGCCCATGCAAAATTTACCCTGGTGGACCTTTTGGAATGAGTTATCATTGTTATCCCAAGCCACAAGAACAAACTTTTGACGCAATGATTAACCATTGGAAGTGGTACAATACTTGCTATGAAATTGGTTATTATGCTCATTTTTACATAGAGGCATTAAGAGGAGAAAACCTATCGTGAAAAAGTTTTTATTGATTTCATTTACTATTATTTACCTAGTCTTTTTTATTTTCATTGCTATTTGCCTAAAAAAGTAATCAAACAAAGTGGATGGTATAATAGTTCAAGAAAAAGAACCATATATATGAATGAAATAAAAATGATCGATTTTTCAGACACTGAACTTAACATGGCCGATAAAATTCAAGATTTTGTTAATATTTGTACCCCAATGCAGCTATTAGATTTGTATGTTAATATCTTCGGCGAAGATGAATTAACTAATCAATTACGTAAAGAAATTGCAGGAGAAGAAGGATAGCTCACGATTTTATAAATCTGTGCTATATGATATTTGATAAATCTATTGGTTATAAAATAGTGTATGTCAAATCTTGTAGTGAAGGCGAAGTTATTTTTGAAATGAAAACATGAGTAAAACCACAATCAATTATCGAAAAAAAGAAATAGAAAATAAAGCACAAAAAATTAGTGAAAAACTTCTTGCTACTGATTTTTATCAAAATTCTTTTGTTGTAATTAATCATAGCGACGGCAGTACGTTCACTTTTATGCGTGCTTTTGTTATCTTAACAGATAATTGTAATTACGTTATGGTTTTTTCAGAACATCATGGATTTCATATATTCTACGGAGAAGATATACCAACCTGGAGAAGTAATGACGTAAGAAGGATTATGTCTTGTTCTGGTACAATTTTGGAATTGATAATGGAATTACGTCGATGGTGGGACTAGAATGGAACATAAAGAACACAAATTTTATACACTAGTTTTAGATGGTCAAGTTCTTTGCCATGATTTTAGTATATCGAATATAATCGACCTAGCAAGTGCAGTTAGACAAGATAATCCCGCTCTAATTTGGCAAATTTATAGCGATTTAATTTGTATTTATCATTGTTTAGAAGCTGATGCTTTCAAGAAAGAATTAAGGGAGTGGTGTGATAAGTGGCATAATAATTGCATAAAGAGTTCAAGCATTTAAAGGTTCTAGGTTTTATAAGCTCTAGAAAAAAGAAAGGAAAGCATAACAACAATGAGTAACAAAATAAATGGCGCATGGATTTGTTGGCCAGATCCCGGTTTCGTTCCTGCCGATCGATTGATTTCTTTAGCAAACGATGATATTGCTAATGGACTAGTAGAGCCTGATTTCCTTAACGGAAATTCCATTGACAATCTAGCCGATGCTATCGAAGTCCTAAAGGAAAGTGGGAGTGTAACTTTCTGTAATGGTCCGGGCGAAGTAGACAATGAAGAATCTTTCGAGGAAACCATGGATGAAGATTCTATAGATGACTGGGAAGAAATGGATGACTTGGAAGAAATGAATGATGCAGATAGAGAAAATGGAGACAGAGTAAAAGAAATCTTTTTCTTACATAGCGATAGTGAAGAGGATGACAGGGACAAAAAGCTTGATAATCTCAGGGAAAGAGATTTTTTCCAAGATGAAATTGAGTAACAATTTTTATCTAGTTACCAAAAAATGATAACAATAATTGTTACACAAATAAAGGCTAAAAAATTAAATCCTTATGCCAATAGGACTTAAGATTATCCTAAAACTGGCACAAGAAATGCTATACTAAACAGAAGTAAAACAAAATAAAATGGCCTAGCCGTTCCCAAAAGGGGCGGGAAAAAACTGGAAATAACCGGCGCTAGTCACTAGGCTGGCGGGCTTTCCCACAAGGGAAGCGAATTTAGCGGAATTAACCGCTAGGCTTTTTAAAATATAATTAAGACAAGAAAGGAAAGCGACAAAATGCGGTTACGTAACACTACAAACTTTGACATTAATTTAATCCGTGAAATAATCCGTTTTGTCCGACCACCTGGCATCAAAAGATTTGATGTATGGGTAAAAAATAGTCGAAGCGGGTTTTCAGGCAGAGCTTATTGCTACGGAACATCTTATCATGATCATGGGCGAATGTGTCCTTACATAGCGGTTAGAGTCGGAGATAATAAATTTCCTTTTACTCATTCTTATCCATGGTTAAAAAATGGTCCCAACATTACTTTTGAAAACAAAGAAGATATTTTAGTCTATCTATTGGCCCATGAGTTAAGGCACCTGTGGCAAGCGAAAACTAAGAATCGACGAGGATACGCCAACGGATCTAAAGGAAAATTTAGTGAAATTGACTGTGAAATGTACAGTAAAGAAATGCTGGAAAAGTGGAAATCGGTACAAGCTTAGGAGTCAAAATGAGAATCTATAGCGACCGTTTTTATCTTTTAGAGTTTATTCCTGGCCTTTCAGGTTTTAAACAATGGAATGAACGAGAGTACCGAATAATGACAGGATTAAAGGCTAAGGCTAACTACAGATCGAATGTAGTAGAAGAGTTTAGACCTGGAAGTAGAGGGCCGGGAGAGCGATATAGGCTCGAAGGTGAAAAATTGCCAGAATATCAAACAGAAGTTAATGAATCTGATATGACGGCGTATCTTAAAGAAAATCCTTGGGTTTCAGCTTTTATTATGACTTAAATGATTTGATTGAATCAAAAGAAAAGACAAAATAATGAGTCTATACATTGAACATATCGGCAGTAATCAAACAGAAGTAGAAAGAGGACACCTAACTATCCTTGTCTCTTATCAAACTCCTGTAGCTGTTTGGGACCGCAAGGAAAAAATATATTTTAGAACTTCTGAAAAATATTCTCGGACCACTTCTAAACATATTAACCGTTGGATTCCCGAAGATGCAGAGGTTTTCACAATGCCACAAGGCTATTTTGATAATTTAATGGCCTAAAGAAGTAAAAAAAAAGAAAGGATAAACACAATTGCTAAGACTAATAATATGTGTTCTGGCAAAATTCAGGAGGTTACTGAGTCTATTAAGGAAACAGTTTATAAAAGCATACAAGAATTTTTCAAAATCCGCATGAAAGGTTCTGCTTTTAAGATTCCTTTTGAATCTGCCGATGATATATCAGAGGCGATTATTGACTGGATTAACAATGACTTTAATTATACTCTTGAATCTGCCGTCCAAGATATTGACAATCGAATGGATGAAATTATAAAAATTACAACAAGAGCTATCAAAGATAGTTATGATGACTGTCTCAATAATTTTTATGAGAATAATCCTTATGAATAAATCTTTCTTGACAACTTAAGAGTTAGATGGTATAATATATCCGAAAAATAATGACTTTTTGCGCATTCAAAGCAATGATCGAATTCCGTTTTTCTTGGGAAACTTGTGAGTGTTGCGGAAAGAAAATAAGGAACCACGAAAAGAATTGAAAGGAGATTCAAATGACAACCGAAAAGGAAATTTTTAATCTCGTCGGGCATTTCACTTGGAGTTTATCCAATGCAGAGTTTTTCGTTGAAACTCCTCAGGGGAACCTTATCTGGTCCGATCATAGTTATGATGGCGATAATACCTTACGTCAAGTAGATTATAATTATCATACTTGGTGCCGAAAGTTGCAAATTCCTTTTGGTAGGGACAAGGGAAAGCACTTGCTTAAGGATTACTGCATTGATCTTCAAGGTAATCTGGCAACGATAGTTTTGAAAACTCATAGTTAAAAATAAAGAAAGAATACAACATGAACGATATTTGTTGGCAACCGTTACAGATGGTTAATGGTATTATTAGATACCGAGTTAGGAGGATAAACAATGGATAATACTAAAGTCATTCATATTTATAGTTCTGGTGGCGTTGGCGATACTTTAATTGTTGCATTAAAAATTGATAAATTAAAAAATTATGAAAAACAACAGGGTAATACTACTATGTTCTATTGGGACCATGCTGAAAGACATGAATGTCACAGAAATGCTATTTCAGAAATCATGAAAAAAACTGTAGGCGAAGATTATTTTAAGTGTGAGATTCAGCCAGAGATGGGAAGTAATCCCGAACATTATATAAAAGAAAAGTGTAAGTCTATGAATGGTACTTACCTTGATACTAAAATTATGGGAATTACATCGCCATATTTAGATTTTAAAATTGGCGAAGATTTTATTATTTCCTGGGAAGAAAAGCTAGTACCGCATATTGTGGTTAATATGTTGGCGGGAAGAACTTATAATACTAGAAGAGAAGTTAATGTTAAAGTCGTTCATCAATTAGCTAAAGAATTTCCTAAGAAACGAGTAGTTTTACTTGGACCAGAAATGATGGAATACTTAGATAATGAGTTTATACAATATGAAGGCCGAGTATACAATGCAACTGGTCACACAGATACTATTATAGATGCCCTATCTTTTATCAATGGTTGTTGTCTTTTTGTGGGACAGGACGGAGTTTTAGCTTATTACAGTATGATGTTGAGAAAGCCTACTATTGTTCATTATCATATGCCGTCATTGATTCAACATTATTTTAATCAAAATTGGGCATATCATTCTATAGCGTTATTTGGTGGTGGCAATGTATTGGAATCGCTTGATCTTAATAATAATGAGATCATAGCCTTGTTAGATATAGCTAAAAAATATGAACGACGACCAGAAGTTAAAATATTATGCAAAGCCGGGAATAAGTATGAACAATATTAAATATACCTAAAGCTATCGGACAGTTTACCGTCAGCGAAATTCAATTTAATGCGATTAAAGTAGAGATGTGAAATACCTCTGTCTCTGCTTCCTATTTTCATAAACTGGCATAGCATCTTTCGTGCCAATTAAATGAAATAAAAAAAGAAAGGCCAGAATCCATCCTCCTAGGAAACTAGCCTTTAAAAAAAGGGAGGAGCGTTTGTTCAGCGCACCTAATTCTAATTTTTTATTTTTCTTTTATTTAGAGTCTGCTTAAGATGAAACCCATTCGGCAATGTCGGGGCTATTCTTGATTCGGGAAACGTAAGTGTTCCCATCTTGCTCCGGACAAGCCAAAACTTGACAAGTGTCAGTAATCTTTGTAAAGTTCCCATTTCTCTCAAGCCAGTGCCAATAAATACCAGTCAACATTGGGGCATCCGGTCGATAATGTTTAGAGGAATCAAATGGAACCGGGCTAGATTTCTTGTTTAGAATTGTCATTAATTCCTTTTCTTTCCATATAGAAACCAGCTAATAAATCAGCCAACAAAACTACTAATCATACAATATAAGAAACCAGCTAAGTTTTCCGCCGTTGAACATCCCAAGTGGGCCTAGGGTCCTCAATGTCAAACTCAAACGGTTTGACCGGTGTCCCTTCGTCGAGCGCCTTAATAAACTCCCTGGCGGCCGCCGGGAGAAAAGATCGGTAGTCCTTATCGAGTTCCCAAAGGTACAGGGGCTGGAAGGAGCTCTTGAAAACAAAGATAACACACCCGAGCGCCCGAGACATTGCCAAGGCTACCGGATTGTTGTTGGGGGCGTTGTGGACTCCGTCTAAAATATCTTCAGCCGTGATTGTGACGTGAATCATGATTCTACTCTTTCTTAATTAACTTAACAAAAACCTGGCACGTTCTTACAATTTCTTGTGAGGTTTTAGCCGTACAAACAATCTGGATAGTATTATGCTCAGTCTTAATGAGAAATCTATGTAACTGATTATCATTTGGGAGATTGTTCTTTGACATTTCTTACCTTTCTTTTTAGTTTCTTTGATTTTAAAATAGAGGCCCGGCGAACGGCTTTAATTCCATCCGCTTTCCCCTGACAAAGGCGGCCGATTTGTATGCACATTACGTTCATACCAAACTGTCGCTTGAGATTGTAACGTAATGCTTACTCCTCAATTGTCAGTTAAGGAGTATTTGTCGGCCCTATAATGCGGGCTTTTATACGCTAAATTCTCTTAATCAAAACCGCAGGTTACTTTCTTTCCTTATTTCTTTTTTCTTCTTTTTGTTTTTTATTTAAGTACCTAAATATAACACGAGGAATCAAAACTGTCAAGTCAAAAAAATCTCTGTAAAAAAATCCCTTGTTAAAATAACCTAACACTGGCAAAGCAATTATAATGCCAATTAAAGTAAACTTGAAATAATTCTAATTAGATGGTACGATACGACACAGGTAAATGAAAAGAAACCTAGATCAAATTGGTTGACAGGTGAAAAATTGATGGTATACTTGGGTAATTCAAGAGAAAGCAAACAAGACAGTAAGCGTGAAACTTGTTTGGTACTTTCGTAAACCCAGTTTGCCCCAAGGGCAAGGAGTTTTTTATGCGTATTCCTTCTATTGAGTCCCTGAGTGTGAAGATTGCCAAACTTGAGCGCATCGTGGCACGTGGCCAGATCGCCCAGGCAAGGCTTACTGAGCTTCAGGTACAGCGTACCTCCGTTGCGGAGCGAGAGACACCTGAGGTTCTTCAGGCCCGGGCGGCCAAGCTTCAGGCGCAGATTGATCGGCTTCAGAAGAGGGTTGCCTCTTCGGTCGGCTTCCCTGTCGCCTAAGTAGTTCTAAGTCCAAGTCCATTCCATCTCCTGATCCATTTCATCTCGAAGGGGAGGCTATCAAAATGGTAGCTTCCCCTTTTTTAATCTCTTTTTTTATCCCTCCCATATTTTTTAAAGGAGATATTTTAATGTTAATGGATAAAATCAAGCGGGAAATAGAGTTATGCCACAAAAAGATTAAAATGGCAAAAGAGGCGCAAATGGAAGCGGAAAACCTACTGAATCGCATCCGCCAATTAAATTTTAAAGGCGGTTCAATACAGGAACGTGAGATATTAAGTAATCCGGCGCTATCTACTGTTTGTGCAAAACTTCTCAAGATTTGTTAAGATAAAAACTTTAAAGCCCGACAATACAGTGTCATACAAACGTATTACAATATTTAATGAAGATTTAGCAAAAAGAAAGTTCTTCCAAAAAATTCGTGCCAGAATAAATTCAATAAATTACTTGCCCGCCCGGCATTATCTTAATTCCTTATGTGGAGGTAATAAAAGCGGGGCGCACGGAGTTTATTACAAAAAAAACAAGCTACTGGGTATCAAGATTATAAGATCATCTGAGAATAGGAAAAATGGTTTTAAAAGTCTTAACAAAGTTGCTTCTGAATCAAATCCTTGTTGGCGAGATGCAGTTAAAGAATTTCAAATCCTTAGACAAGTTTCCCCCTCCAAAATAACGCCGTTACCTTATGCTGTTAAGCCTGTCAAAATTTTTAATATGTGGCATCCGGCTATTTTTATGGAACATATTTGGGGAAGAGAAATACTAAATTACTTTAAATACAATCATATTAGTTGTGAGAAGTGCGTAAAATTAGAAAATAAAGTTGAAAAACTTGCCAAAATATTAGAAAATAAATATGGCATTAAACATTGTGATTATGCCGGACACAATGTCATAATTCAATCAAGATGTAATAAAAAAGGACACAAGAAAGTAACAAAAATTCGCATAATTGATTTTGCAAAAATTATAGATATAAAAGAATGGAAATAAATACAAGAACAAAGTGGCAAAGCAATAAACGTGCCAATTGTATCAAGTATATCGCCAAAAAAAACATTGACTAAACCAATAGTGGATGGTATAATAGTTCAAGAAAAAGTCCAGAAAAAAATCCAAGAAAAAATCCTCAAACTTCAGACGCAAGAAGCTGAAATAATGCGGAAAATTAATGAAAAAAGTCAATGAGTCGGAAGCAAAAAACGTGCAGACAAAATTAGTCGAGAAATTAACATAAACAAGGAAAGGAGTAACAAATGAACTACAATAAGTTTTTCAGTTTTTTCAAAATTTGGTTTGTTTTTATTATTCTTTTTAATCTCGGAATGTTTGCATTTGGTGCTTGGGTAGTTATCAAATTGCTTCAATATTTTAAGGTTATTTAAGGCAAAAAAACCTGGAGAAGTAATGACGTAAGATAAATAATGATAATGTAATTTAAATAATAGAGACGATGGAACGTGAAACATTATAAAAAGATTTTAATTATTATAAATGAAACAATGAAAAATCTAGTTGTTTTTTTCTTCGGAACAATCGCTATCGTAGTTTTCATTATCTTTCTAGTGATAAGCGTTCCGTTTTTCAAAATTCCTAGAGAAACACACATTGTAACCTTAATATCCGGAATGAGTTGGGACGATTCAAACAACATAAATGATTTACTCGAAAAAGGATGGTGTTTAACACGTACTTCTGTTGATGGTTGCGGAAATTTAGTTTTGGAGTTTTCAAAATAAACTTGGAATATTTTTTTTACTTATTTTCCTCGTTGCATTCGATGAGTTATAATAATGAGTAAATTAGGATCGCAAGGTTTCATCAATTATAAAATTAATAGTGATCATGGTAGAGAGTGGAGTTTTTGCACAGAAATTAAAACTCCTGTTTTACCATTTAAGCTAACTGGCCAATTTTGGCATACTGGTTGGGACATTCCCACTTGTTATGTAATTGATGCTAATAATGAATGTTGGATGGATAATGCTCATGGGCCATTTTTGAGAAAAACAACCGCCGAACAATTGATAAATAACGCCGAAGATATTGTAGATAGAAGTAAAATTAGAAAAATACTTAGCTTACCATTAATGGAGACTAAAACTATGAATTTAATTGAAGCACTAAAGAAATACGGAATGATTAGACGTCCTGATTGGATTTCTGGTGTATATTTGGCAATGTATAGTCCATATTTATATACTTACCATCGAGATCCAAACGGTATTATAACATATACTAGGTTTGAGTTTTTTATCAATGATTTACTAGCAGAAGATTGGGAAACGTTTAGAGAAAAGAAGTAATAAAATATGAAAACAAACCGCATAAGAATAGATCGTTTACAAATAAGAATAGATCGTTTACAAAAATTAATAAAAATATTAGATAAAGTTCATCGTAAAAATTATATATGTGGTCAAGCCAGAAAAATTAAAAATGGCAGGATTATGTCTTGTGCTGGTACAATTGGAATTGATAATGGAATTACACCAGAACTTTTTACAGTTTATATTCCAAACAAAGGAGAAAAACGGGTTATAATTCAATCAAAAAAACATAAATATTATCCTGAAATACAAGCTTTAAGTCAAGCTTATGGACTTTCTATTGATGATGTTGAAGAAATATTCTTCTTTAGTACAACTCCGAAAAAAGCTATCAAAAAAATTAAAAAACTTTTAAAAAATGATTTTTTAAAAAAAGAACAAAAATAGTTAGAAAGGAAATATATAATGAAATGGTTTAGAGAATTATATTTTAATACAAAATATATTATTATTTATACTTGGGAAAGAAATTGGCCAGAAGTTAGTTATAGTTTTTATAAATTGAGAAGCGATTTTTTCTATCCTGTTTATAATCTTTTCAAACAAATAGGGGTTATTTGTTCGTATTTACCCGTCCTTTGGAAAGATCGTGATTGGGACGGAAGTTATTTTCTTTATCTTGCCCGCTATAAATTGAGTCGGATGGAAAAATGTATCCGGCATGGCAGTTATGTAAACTGTGAAAAAGATGCTGATAAAATCAAGAAAACTATTGATATGCTCGATCGAATGATTGCAGATGAATATGAGGAAATATTTTTCAAGCCACATGATGAAAAATGGGGCAAACCCAAAATGAGTTGGAAAGATGTTCCTAATCATCCTGGCTGTTGTGAAGCTATATTTGAAAGAAGCGGAGTCAAAACAAAAGAAGATGAAGAAATGGAAAGAAAAGAATTTATGGAAACAATGAAGTTAGCTGAAAAAGAACATCAAAACGATTATAACAAATTTTTCGGTATGCTTGCCAGAAACTTACGTCGATGGTGGGACTAGATAATATGGGTGAACTTAAAAAAATAATTAGTGATTACCATATTAATCCTAAACTTGCCGAATTTTTTGCATGGATGACAATGATTGGTGCTAATCCCACTGATGAGTTTAGTATTGCGGCTAGAGCACAAATAGAAGGAATAATTTTGGTTCCGGAGGGTCTTCGCTTTGTTCATAATTTAACCCCTAAAGAATTTATTGAAGAAATAAATAATGTAATATATGAAAATCAAGTAACTCAAAGTCACAAAGATCATATTTTTAGATTAAAAATCTTACTTGCAGGTTTTAATTTTTTTAATAACATTTTTGGTAAGGTAATTTTATGAAAGGTGTTTTATGAAAGGTGTTTTATGAAAAAGAATACTAAGCAAAAAGAAAAAGAATTATCTGAAAATGATTACACTGTAATACAAACTGGCGTAGTTTGTCCCAATTGTGATGAAATTCTTGTTTCACTTAGCAGACAGGATTTTAATAGCTGTAAATGTGGTAAAGTATATGTAAATGGTGGTTTTTGATTGTGTTATAGTAGGCTATAAAAATAAATCACCAACATATGTAAAATGTAAGACTCACAAAGGCATATTTGACCAAGTTTCAAATTAATTTGACTAGGGAATAAAATAAAAATTTTTATTTGACACTTGCCATATTTTATGATATAATTATATGTTATGAATGATTTATTAATTATATTGATTGTATTAATCGGCTGGTTTATTTATCACTTGTTTATTAAAAACTGTCCAAAAATTAGACAAACAAATACTAAATATCTTGGCTCATTAAATATTCCTAATGAAAGTCGAAACGATTTAGATGAGTCGGCGTTTATATTTCTATCCGACGATTTTAGAGACTTCTTTAATGACAAATAACAAAGATTGGGAGTTAGTTAAAGTAGAGTACTTTGATTCCAAAAGAGTGTTTGTCTTTGAAGATACAAATCTCGGTGGATTTTTTATTCAACCTGAAGATGGTAGAGTAATTAATCCATTTGCACCTTTGCCGAATATTCCTTCCAAAGAAGAAATTGAAAATCTTATTAGATTTCAATCAAGAAGTGGATTTTCTTAATTATTTGTCTATTTATAGGAATAGTAGTAATGGTAGATGTTTATTTTAGTAGAAAGAATTAACAGAAAGGTTAAAAATATGGAAACATTAGTTAAGTTCGTTGGTGCGGCTGTAATTGCTTTAGGACTTATTGCAATTGTCGCTGCAATTATGGCAATTCCTACAATGTTTTTGGTGAATTATCTTTTTTCAGATACTACGTTAAATACAGTTTTCGGTGTTCCGTTTTTTGATTTTTGGAAAGCCTTATGGCTAAATATATTGTGTGGTTTATTGTTTAAGACTTCGGTTACTACTAAGGAAAGTTCATAGAAAAGAAAGAATCAAATTATAATGATTAATTTATTTTTTACAAGAAAGCAAAGGGTAGTTTTTGGACAAATTTTTTCTGCTCTTACTTATATTTTCAAAGTTGTAGAGAACAATAATATTAGCAATGAAGAAAAAATAGAAAAAATAAAGATAGTTTATTTAGATGTTCCAACCACATTGGCAATGAATAAAACTAAAGAACTATTAGAAAATTAATATATAAAAGAAAGGATTTTAATATATGACTGCTGCGGAAATTTTTCGTATTTTGTTTAATAAGACACGTGGGCGATTTTTTACTGTTCAATTTGTAAAGCAAAACGGGGAGTTCCGGACACTAAACGGTAAGATATCTAGATTAGCCGGACCAAACGACATTGATAGTACCGGACATATTGCCGTTTGGGATGCTCAGAAAAAGGCTTATCGCAAGGTTAATCTTAATACTATTCATAGATTTTCTTGTGCGGAACTTAGTTTGTAATTTTTAAAAAATATAGAATTCATTATATATCAACATGGGATTTGATGATAGCGATTACAATTCTTCTCAAGCCCAATTCTAATCCCGATTCTTTGGGGCTTAATGTATTGGTGGTGGTGCCATAATGCAAATTGATTTTAAAATTCCTGAATATAATTTAGCTCCATTTCATAATCAAATCACCAGAATTAATAATAAGATAGTGAAATCTGGATTGATTCCTGCCACCATTACTAATAACGGTGTTACTGATGAGCCTTATAATGATGCTCTTTTTTCATATATTCGCTATCACAAGATTTCTGTTACTTTGCCAAAACCTAAAATCAATAATTGGCATTTTGTTGGTAAAATTAAACATAATGAAACTCCTGGAGCCGTTAACATATTTTGCTCTATACCAGGAGAGCATATACCAGAGTCTTACAGAAATTCTGAGTCAGATTGTAATTATTGCCAAATTAAGCGCAAGCGCAATGATACATTCATTGTTAGAAATGAACAAACTGGTGAATTAAAACAAGTAGGTTCAACGTGTTTGAAAGACTTTTTTGATGGTCTTGATATTAGTGATGTCTTATCAGCTTTTGAATTATTGGATGAAGCCGAGAATATCGTTAAAAAGTTTAAAATTGACACAAACCACTTTCAACCGGAAATAGTAAGAATTGATCTTAACCATTTTTTGTCTATTAATTCAGCCTTAATTAGAACATGTGGATGGATATCAAGTAGTGCTTGTTTTAAAAGTCATTATACTAAAACTTCTACTGCCGATAGTGCTTGGTCTCACGAATATACATTAAAGCAAGGAATGGCAAAAGATATAGTCGAACAAAAAGATAAAGATTTAGCTAAAGAGTCTATCGATTGGATTCGTAATTTACCGCCAGTTGAATGTCAGGGCGAATATATTAAAAATCTAAAAGTAATATGCGAACAAGATAAAATATCCCATAAAGAACGTGGTTTTGCCGCTAGTCTAATTGTTACCTTTAAAAAACTTGGTCCGAGAAATACTCCAAAACAAAGTATGTCTAAATATGTAGGGGAAATTGGTGAAAAATTTACTCTTAAAGTAAAGATTTTAGATGTTAAGCCTACAAAGTTCGGACAAATGTTCAAAATGGCAGATGCTTGTGGTAATTTATTTGTTTGTTTTGATTCTAGTAAAATAAAAAACTTCGGCAATATTAATGATATAATTAAAATTCAAGCAACTATTAAGAAACACGATGAATATGGTGGCATGAAACAAAATATAGTTAATAAATGTGAAGTGGTATAGTAAAGTTAAGGGTAGCATGATTGGAGCCATTAAATGAAACTTTACGTCTTAGAGTATAGATGTAATAATTTAATTGAAGAAAGTTGTATTATATCTGTATTTTCAAATTTAGAAAATATACAAGTTTGGCTAAATAAAAATGCAAAAGGATATGATAAAATGACAAATAATCATTGGTATTGGTTTGTTGCTTATGATGTGTATTTAGATAATGGTGAAGCATTTGATAATAATTTTTGGTTTTTTGATAATAATGGCAAACCAATTATAGAACAGCATAAATTGAACGAATTAGTGCAATAATGCTTGATTTTGAAGAAGATTTGAAAACTCTTGAACATAAGTTAGTAGATTTATTCTATGCTAATAGAGTCTACGCATCTTTATGTAATGTTCAGTGGGTTCATAATAGTGCTCCACAAGATTGGTATAATTATTTAGAACAAAAAGAGTTGGATTGGGAACGAAAAAATAAGGTATTCTGGCGCAAATGGTCAAGAAACTTTTTTCATTGGCTACGTAATTTCATTTTAAATAAAAAATCTTGGAGTTGGCTAAATATGGGATTGTTGGATCTAGAGTATTTATTCTGGATTTTCCCTAATCCTGAACCAAATTGGATTTATAGTTGTTCGTGGAGATATGCTAGTGGCTTGGTAGCAGATATTAGAGATGTGGACGAAGATTATTTAAACTTTTATTGTAACGGTAAAGAAGGTATAATTGATGAAGAATTTGCTAAAGATATGGAAAAACTCGGCTGGAAACCCGTAGTAAACAAATCATCCTGTACTAAAATAAATTATGGGAGAAATTATGGTAATTATCAAAAAAAATATAATTGACAAATTTATCGATTTCATTAATGCATACAATAGCGAAGAGATCGGCGAAGCAAGAGCAACCGAAACACCTGAAAACATTATTATATTTCTTTGGAACGCCGGTTAGTCGGAAAATGAATATTTAGAAAGAAAATTCATAAAAAATAATAAGTATGCAAGAGACGATCTTGTATATAATTATCATACAATAAAAATATTTGTTATTAATAAGATTTTTTATATGATCTTCCATAAGTGCGAGCCAAGGGATTTTGCAAGATTTGAAAAACTTAAAGTTTATAAAAAGCGTCACAAATTTATTTACAAATTAGTTGTGGATTAGAAAGGAATTATCATAATGATATTGTATAGAGTAATTTTTGAATATAACACAATGATTCATGAAAGTTGGCAAAAGAAAAAGGTTGATTGTTATTCAGCAGTATTTCCTAACATAGCCGGCGATTCAATAAAAATAGCATCGAATCTTGCTATTTCATCTATAATAGGTCCAGAATATTGGGATGAATATCAACCAAGTGTCATTAGTGTAGAATATCTTGGTTTAGTAGCAATTGAAAAGATTAAAAAGGTAAAACAATGAGTACAAAAGTTAAATGAAAGGAAATAAAATATGATACGTCCAATTGAAAAAAAAGACAATGTAACAAAAGTTTTTATTAGACGGAGTTTATTTAGATGGTTTCCCGTTGAAACAAGGGATGATTATAAAATAATTAACGATTTTGTTTGGAAAAAAGAAATGATTGCTTATGACTATGACTCTGATGATTATCAAAATTACTATGACTATTATGCATTTCATCCGGTAACTGGCGAACCTGCTAATCCTAGTTGGACAATGATAAACACAAAAATAGAAAGGAAACAAATATGAAAATTAATGAAGCACCGTTTCATGTCGTGGTAACATATAATGGTTATGATCGGGATCTTTATCACAAGATTAATAATGTAGCAAGAAAATATAAAAGCGAAGAAACCGGAAGTGGTTATACCTACTCAGGTGAGCGGGATATTGGATTTGATTTTAAGACAGAAAAGAGTATGCGAAAATTTGCAGTTACTGTAAAAAAAGTCAAACGTGGCATTAGAATTAACCTACAAAAAGCATTTGTAACCGTAGATTACAAAGAGATTAAATAAAAGGGCGAATTGATGTATGTTTTACAAATCTAATAAGTCACTATATTTTCAAGGGAATTTTTGGATTTTTAGAGTTTGAATTAATATAAGTAAACATAAAGAATATGATTCTCCTTGGTTTCAAATTACTCTATTTAAAATAGAATATAGTCAAGATACAAATTGTGAATGGCTTAATATATTAAAAATTGAGGCTTTTAGATATAGATTTGCTTTTAGTTTTATGATTATTCCCAAAAAATTAAGAAAGGTAAAAAATGCCAAGTAAATTGATTTGCGAAATAGTAAAGATTGGTAAGTTTGACAAACATCCTAATGCCAACACTTTATCTATGACTCAAGTATATAATTTTCCAGCTATATTTCGTACCGGAGAATTTCAAGAAGGTGATAAGGCAATCTATTTTCCGGTAGAAGCAATGTTGCCAATTAAACCCGAGTTTGCCTTTTTGTGGAATAATAAAGAAAATCCGACAGAACGAAATAGAACGATTAAAGCTAAGAAGTTGCGAGGTGTCTTTTCAATGGGAATTCTTATGCCAGCTAAATTGTTTGGATTAGAAAGTTTAGAAGTTGGTACTAATGTAGCTCAAATCTTAGGAATCTTCAAATACGAACCGCCCGAGCCTTCAAATTTAAGTGGCAATAATAAAAGTCAGCCAAATTGGTTTATTAAATATACTGATATCGAAAGTGCCAGAAAGTATTCAGAAATTTTTATTCCTGGCGAAGAAGTTATAATTACTGAAAAAATTCATGGATCTAATGCAAGATTTGCCTGGATAAATCAAGAAGTAGATCACGATGAACAACCTAATCTCTGGATTGGTTCTCATAGATTAGCCAAACAAGACGATTGTAGTAATGAATGGTCTATGGTTGCTAAAAATTTAGAAATGAAAGATAAATTGTCGGCTTTCCCTAATCTTATTTTCTTTGGTGAAATTTATGGAAAAATCCAAGCCGGAAATGGATATCATTATGATATTAAAAATAAAGTTAACTTGGTTTTATTTGATATTTTTGATATTATTAATGCTCGCTGGTTAAATTATGATAATAGGAAGCAAATTGCAAATACTGTAGGATTTCCAATGGTTCCAGAGTTATATCGTGGTCCTTGGACTTCATTTGAAGAAATGGAAAAATTTGCGGATGGTACAACCATTCTTGGTAAATATACTCATAATAGAGAAGGATGCGTAATACGCCCAACCGCTGAATGTTGGAATGAAAAAATTGGGAGAGTAATTCTTAAGATTCATGGTAAGGAATTTTTAATAAACGATAAAGCAGTACAATATTTTGATGAGATACAAGAATGAGGTATAAGAATGGGTGACATGAAATCCTTTAGAGTAGATCGAAACAAAATGGTCGATGCTTTTGTTGAACTTAAAAAGATTTTAAAAGAAAATGATCTTGAAGAAGAAATTGCAACAATAGCATTTTATACAATGGCCATTGATATTAATGATGCAGAAGCAGCTTATCCAACAATAATTAAAGATCAAATCAATGCAGACCAAATTGCTTTTATTGTCTTAAAAAAATGTCCTCTGGAAGATGCCCGCATGATAACGTTTGGTTCAAGACGACAAAAAATGACAGATTTGTGTAAGAGTCTTAAAGAACTTAAAGAAAAAGGACAAGATACAATAGATCCTAAGACAATAGAAAGGTTGTTAATGAATTTTGAATGAAAAAAGGAAAAATGTTATGGTTAATTTAACTATAGGTAGAACAAAAATTAAATCTTATATCGTATCAACAATTGATTTCTCAGACATTTTTAAGAATGATCTAGTAATAGAAACCGCCATTATTGATATTAAAGTTGGGCTTTATGTTGTTTCAACTGTTGATACTTATTTAGGACCTGAAACTGCTATTATTGATTCTAATGAGAACATTTATTCGGTAGAAAAATACAAAGATTGTGAACTTGCTAAGATAGGTCATAATAAATGGGTTGAACTTTTAGAGAATGCAAAACTACCAATTAAAATAAAAGAAGTTGGATATTTTGGTAATGAAAGAGAAATAATTTTAGAGTCATAGAAAGGAAAATAAAAAAATGAAAAAGTTTCTTGTGAATCAAATAACTAAAACTTTTGTCACATATTTTTATGCCGGGGTTTTCGTTGCCGATACAAGCACTAGAGAAATTAAAAATAAAAATGGTCGGCAAAGATTTCCTCCGGGAGCCTTCGCTTATCAGTTTTATAATCATGATTACATTATTATGCCAGATGGTAAAAATGTTCCCATGGGTGATGATTATGATTGCTCTGGTTTACATTATCGTGCCGAGGGAAGTAATATCTATACCTTAGAACAAGTTAAAAAGTTGTTTCCCAAAGAAAAAGTTATGATTAGTAATATGGAATGCAATGGATATAAAAAAGTTATCAAAACTCATATTGGCAATTGGCGAGAATTAAACGAGGAAGATAAAATTGTATGAAGTCGATACATAGGCTGGCAGCTAAATTTTTGGAAGGACCTACGTGAAAAATGAGAATTGGCGACATTCTATTCGCTCTAGCAATAATTAGTGCCCTAGCTTTAGCAATAACGGTTGGATACCGTAACATTGGCCGAGCTGATGAAGTGAAAAAATCCAAGCAGATCGCAGATTTTACACTTAAGTTGCCCTCTAACTGTTGGGAGGTTATGAGCGGCAGTTCATCCAACAAAGGGGGAGCCAGCGTTTTCTATCTTGGGTTTGATGGGGAACTTTACATAGCACAATACAACTGGGACGGTGCAACATTTGACAAGATGTTCATTTACAAACTGGAACGTGGAAAATGACAAAATAGTTTACCTATTAGTGGATGGGAGCTACTTTGGTGTCGGCTTCATATATTAGTATCTAAATAACAAAGATAATTATTTGGAGATAATAAAAATGAAATCATTTGAAGAAATAACAGCACAAATAAAAAATAATTCAAAAAAAATAGATAAATTATTTAAAGAAAACTCTAAGCTTGAAGCTGAAAGACAAAAAGCGGGAATACTTACAGTTAAAAATAAAAAATTATTTAAAGAATTAACTTGGGAAGTTGAAGTGTGGAACGATGCCGTACGTTTAAAGGGTTCATATAAAGGTACTAAGATTCCAAAAGTTTTCAATATCTTGCGTGATAGATATAGCTCCTATCATTATCAAATTAATATCGAACCTAATGTTATTAGTAATTTTGATGATGAAGAAATTACATTATCTTTTACAAATATTAATTACATAACGTATTTCGCAAAAGAATGGGGCATTAAAATAAGTACCTCTGATCTAACAATTAAATTAAATGAAACACAAAATAAGCTTTATAAAATTTCTGGAATTCTAAATTTAATCATGGTACATCAACATTTAGAGGAAAATTCAAAGAAAAAGGAAAATCCAAATGAAACCAAATAAAGATTCTACAAATAATTCTATAAACTGTGATTGTGGAGCCTGATTTAAGTGTATGGAAACATTATTCTAAATCAAAAAAGGTGTTAATATGAATAATAACCAACATAAACATAAATTTAAAATAACTTCTTATACTTTAAAAGATTTTGGAGAAGTTACACTTTCGTGTGATTGTGGTGAAGAAAAAGAAAGACCTGCTACTAAAGCAGAAACTAAAAAATTTAAAGCTGATTTTAAAAAACATAAACAAGAATGCAACCAAATGCATAAAGTCTGGCATAATTTTAGTAAAAATTTCTATAATGACAAATATCAATTTAAATGGTCTAGCTATGAAATGATGTGTAAGGTTGGAAAATGGGCTAAAAAATATCCCAAGGATGTCTTTACACTTGATATTGATGATGGTTGTCATACAGGTTCGGATATTGTATTTATTCTTCACAGAATTAATAATCGTTTGTGGGGCGTTAGTGTTGTTGTTATAACTCAATCTGATGGACAAATGCCTAATCATTATTTTATGTATCCAAGCCATCTTAAATATATTCACGGTGTTTTAGGTCAATTTCTTAAAATGAAAAAGTTATGAAAGGATATTCACAAAATGACAAAAAAAGCTAAAACCGCCGAAGAAAGAGGATCCAAAATCAAACAAATCATTAATTGTCCAAAGTGCGAACAAGAAATGAGTTTAGTTATGCGAATGCCAAAACGCCGAATGTGGTGGACGTGTAATGTTTGTGGTCACGAGCAACTAAAGATGCCAGTGGATTGGAAGTAATTTTAAAGAAAATGAATAATGTTTTAGAATTACAAAAAATTCAGGACCAAGTAAACCAATGCACTTTATGCTCATTATGTAAAACAAAAGGAAATTATTATGTATTTGGGGAAGGTAATGTAAATGCCGAACTAATGTTCGTGGGAGAAGCTCCAGGCTTTAATGAATCAGAAACGGGTCGTCCTTTCATAGGAAAAGCCGGTCAACTTCTAACAAAAATGATTGAAGCTATTAGATTAACTCGTGATTCTGTTTATATAACTAACATTGTTAAATGCCGACCACCAGAAAATAGAAAACCGACCGATGAAGAAATAGCTTCTTGTTTGCCTTATCTTATTAGTCAAATAAAACTTATTGATCCTAAAGTTATTTGTTTATTGGGCACAACAGCTTTTAAAGTCTTGATTAAAGAATCAAAATTAACGATAAGTCAGTCCCACGGACGAATATATCACAGAACATACTATGATAGGTGGAGAATTTGTATTCCTACATTTCATCCTGCATACCTTTTAAGAAGACCAGATATGAAATGTTTAGCCTTTAATGACCTTAAAATAATTAAATCACAACTTGAAATTGAGTTGAAAGAATCTGCCATTATTTATTAGGAGCTTATGATAAAAAATGATTAATCAAAACAAAAATTCATATTGGTATACACCGCCTCTTTCACTAACACAAGAAGAGATAACCGAACTTTATTTGGCGTTTTACCGCATGTTAGAACGGTATAGTGCAGATGGCATTTGTATAGTATTTAGAAAAATAGGAACTCTGCTTCCTATAATGCCTGTCACTGTAACAATACCATCACCTGGTTTTGAATTACCACACACTCAATATGCTTTTATGCCAGATGGCTTAACAGGAAGTCAAATAATTCCTACAATGGTTGTTGTAACTACTAACTTACAAGAAGGACGTGAAGCTAACTTACTGCGTAATTATTCTACCCTTGTTCATGAATATGGTCATTGTTTTAGAATGCAAAATAAATTAGCAATTAGAAATGAAAATGGTTATTTAGATATAGTAGAAGAAGAAAAAGAATTAATGCAATGGGAAATAGCATTTTTCAAAAATGATTTAAGTCCTGGTTTAGCTGATAAGCTTATCGAATTTGATAAGAAAACTTTGCTTGGATTTCTTGGTCATTTGAATAAAACCGCCGAAAGTTTATTTATGAATCAGGTTCAAACACAAGTTCAAACACAAGTTCAAACACAAGAAAATCAAGACCAGAAAGAAATAAACAAGAAGGAAGCAGATAGAATACTTCTCCAACAATTAGAAGTACAGTATAAGGAGAAGAAATCGCCAAAAAAATGGCCATGGAACAAGAAGAAAAGTAACTAAGCAAATAACTTGCCAATTTAATTTTTGATATTTAGTTTGATATTCAGCCAAATAGATATTATAATTATATATATGTTATAATCTTCTATTAAGGAAACAAAAAATGAATAATAGTAATCCTGTAACAAATAATCCGAATCAAGATGGTCAAGTAGATCAAAACAATCCGGTAGATCAAGATAATAAAAAGAATAAAAGAAATAAAAGGAAGAAAAGAAAAATATTTGTACCTTGTAAACACGACTATGCTTATATGTATTACAACTCTAAGGCAAAAGAATCGGTTTATAGATGTGTTAATTGTGGTAAATGGCTTTATTGTTGAGGAGAATAATAAATGCTTACTGTTTTTAGAAAGGTAATGGTTGGCCCAGTAAAAATACGAAAAAATCGAATATTAGCATCTATTTGTCTTTTACCTCTCTTTATATTAAGTAGTATATTTATAGGTATCATCGTAGGATTTTTCTACTTTATAGGATCTTTTTCAGAATTCGCAACAACCAGAAAAATTGATGTATAATATTTCAATAAAGTGGCTAAGCAAGCCCCATACTATTTAATTAATGCTTAACAAAATATCAAATACTTGACAAAACACCTTTTATACTGTATACTTAGGATATTAATCGAAGTTATAATTTTTTAACCCATTATTATTTAAAGGAACCATAAAGGAATCACATATGTCATTTATTGGATTTAATAAACTAAAAGGTACGGTTTTGTTTACTTCTCCAGAATTGCGTATTTTGTACATTGAAGATAGCGCAATTCAATCAGATATTCCGGAACAAATTTATGATAATCTTAGTCAACTTCCTTTAGTAAAGGGAGGGAGTTTGGCTATGGCACCAAGATATCCGGAATATATCTTTGTTTTTTATCATGGACAAAGAGGGTTTAGTATTAGTGATGAAATGCTAAATTCGATTGATGAAAATGCTCTTGCGAAGGGTTTTGGTCACAATCTTCAAAGAGTTGCAGGTATTTTAAGATCCCATAAATCAATCAATTCACAACTTGGCGGACCGGCTGATTTGTTTAATGTTGCACAAGTAAAAGATGGCGAATTGTCTTTCTATCAAGACGCATTGTTTTGGGGAGCTAATAAAGTAAATTATGATATCGGAGAACATAGATTTGAAATTAATCTTGATGTGACAGATAATGATATTGATAATAATATGATATTTTTTATGAATGAGTTTGAAACAATTTCATATAAAGTAGAAAATTTTAATAAGAGTACAGTAATTAAAATTATTAATAAAATTCGTGACAGAATGAACATGGAAGGAAGAATTTGTAAGCATTATATGATAACAAGGTCTTTACAGAATTGTAGAAATCAAATAACTTGCAAAACTATTCCTAATATGAAAGTCGAGGATATGCTTAATTTCTTTGGTCATATTAAGAAGAGTCAAACCAAAGTAGAAACATTGGCTGAATGTCTACGTGGATGGACACAGAAGAATGTTAAAAGTATTCCTGTAGGCTCGGTTTTCTTTGTAGAAATAAATTTAAGCGGACAAAGAGAGTTGCCTTTTGATATTGTTCCAGTAGATTTTCTTCTAAGTCACGCATCTCATATGAGAGTACTGGCTTCTGAAGCTATTGATAATAAAAAAACAAGATTAATTACACAAATAACAGAAAAGCCTACGGATGACTTAGCACAAATGATTTATGCTATGTTTGAAAATAATAATGTTCGTGAAATGAGCTTACTTGGGTTTACTCAAGAAATTATTAAGAAGAGTATCAAAGAACTTAAAAGATCAATAAAGGTTTAATATTAAAATATACGAAAGGAATGAAATGAGTATTATTAGCAATTACCTTTATGGTTGGAATCATCTAGAACCAGTATTAATAGGTACTCTCTCCCAAGGAATGAATGTCTTAATGTTAGGCTCTCACGGCTGTGGTAAGAGTTTGTTTAGTAAGTTCGTTTCTCTTGCAGTTGGCGAAAATAAGGATAACTTTAAATTTATTAAATATTCAATGGATAAGGAAAACCTTCTTTCGATGGTAGGTTGTCCTAATCCAGAAAGCATGAAACAGGGCAGAATTACCTATGCCACGCATGAACGTAGCATTTTTAATGCCGATGTTGTGATGTTGGATGAATTAACAAGAGCTAGCAAAGAAAATCAAAATATGGTTTTGGAGATGCTCGAAGAAAGAACTATCTTCGGTATGCCTCTTAAGTATCAATTTGCAATTGCAACTGCCAATGAAGATACTTATCGTGGAGCATATAAACTTGACGCTGCTTTACTTGATCGTTTCGTAGTGGTTCTTCCGGTTCCTTCGGTTGAGAGTAGAGAAAATTTACTCGGTGCTGAAGAAATAAGGGAAATGATTAAGTTGAATCAAGGTTTTCGTGAATCTCATATTGATGACACTAATAAATCCTTAGTAGATACAATGACTAAGGTTCGTCAAACTTATAAGGAACTTTGGTTTAATGACAAAATTAGAGAAAATGTCAATGATTTCGCTGCTAAATTTTTCTCTTCTCTGTTAGTAAATATGCGAGAGCATAATAAGAGCGGAGTTTCAAAAGATGGTCAAATCAAAATTTCATTTAGGCAAATTAGCAATCATTTTGTTCCTCTCACTTTTGCAATTTCTTCATATTATAAAGCAATAAAGGATGATATTGATTATCTCCAAAATGGTGCATGGGAAGCTATTAAATATTCTATTAGTACTAAGCTTGGGTTTCCAGCTGATAAGTTGCGTCCACATTTCGATCAACTAAAGGATCTTCTTATTGATGGCGATTCTCTACTGACAAAAGTTTCAATTGCGGTAACAACAGGTTCTTTGCAAAGTAGAGTTACAGCTTTTGAAAAATATGCTTCAGTTATCAAGGAACAATTTGAGTATGCCGATAAAACAAATATTATTGGCGGAATGCTTGCGGAAGTTAGAGAAGACAATAACGAAGATACAATAGAAATTATTAAACTATCAGATATCTTAGAACAAGATAAAATTAATGAACAAGGCGAATATATGATTAAACTTCGCCTATTTAATTCTGCTCTAAAAGCTGGAGTTCTAAAGCAAGCTGCCTCATTCTTTTAATAAAAAAGAATAATAAAATGGACGTATTAAAAACAAAGCCAGCCATCGACGATGCCGAAAATCGTAAGCTTAGAAATAAACTAACAAGAGTTATTTCTAAAGCCGGCTTATCTTGGGTTACTTATAGTTCTATTGTTGACTTTGCCGAAGAATTGCCAGGTAAATTAACAACGGCTTGTTGGATTTTTGATAGAGTTTCCAAGAAAGAAAAAATTCTATTTCATAAAAAAATGTTGGCTGAGTGGCCAGTGCCATTACTAGTTCTAGTTTTGCGTCATGAGTTTCTTCATAAGTCTATGTATCGCAATATTAGGGGCGCAACAAATCATGCGTTGATTAATTTTGCTCTTGATGCAGCTATTAATAAAATTCTTTTTCTAAGTCAGCCTAGAGGAATGGTTAAATTAACAAGGATGCTCTTTCCTTGTGATAGAACTAATATTACTTGTGTAATGAATTCATCTATTTCTATGATCGAAAGAAATAAGATGGACAGTAGGATACGAAGAATATTTGATGATATTTATGTCACAAAAGCAACACATAAAGAATATACTAAATCAGGCAATATTATGTATACTGATGTAGAAATTACTTGTGGCGATGTTTTTGATTCGCCTTACTTATTTAATAAAGATATTCCTGATCCATTAATGCTTTATAATAAACTTTCGGCTTTATTGTCGCCAGAGCAAAAGCAAAAAATTGAAGAAATGTACGAATGGATTAAATCTGGTGGCAGGGGAGGTAGCCAAAATACATCTGCACCATCGCCTAATTTACAAAATAATAAATCCGGCAAGCCTGATAAATTTAATGATTTAGTAAATGATTCACAAAAAAAAGAAGAAGAAAAAAAAGAAAAGCCTCAAGAAGATCAAGAAAACCAAGATGATAATAATGACCAAAATGAAGATCAAGTAGATGATCAAACAAATAATAATCAAGTAGAAAATCATGAAGATAATCAAGATGATAATGACAGTGAAGCAAATAATAAAGATAATATAGGAGATCAACATCCTACTGCCTCAGATGTCAGTAATGATGATCCTCATGAAAATGTAAATCCAGATGATTTTGGTAGTAGAATTTTAGCAAGAGGTGGATCGGATGGTTTGCGAAATAATTCTAAACAAACAATTAATGCGGAAGCTAAGGTCGCCGAAAAATTGTGTGCTGAAACTTATTCCAATCATGCAAATCTTGATGCTTACTTTGAGACTCATATTTATCTACAAAAAGATTCAGATACAAATAATCTGAAAGATTTTATTGCTAAGTGGGAAACTAATAAACAAATTGAATCGGTCACTTCTAAAATTTATGATTGCCTTAGAAGTAAGCCGAGTATTGATCCCATTCCTTATAATTTAAGTCGGACAGGATTTGAGTTAGTCGTTTTAGATGTTTGTGGTCCAGACCAAATTCCAATTTATTTTAATAATGAAAACATAGGAATAAAGAAAAAGATTTGTTGTTATTTTGATACTTCGCCGTCGATGCACGCATTCATTCCATATATGATTACTATTGCCGATTTTTTCAATTCTTGTGAAGAATGTGAAATTACTGGCGGAAAATATAATGGCAGATATTGTTTTTCAGAAAAAGTTGAAGGTATTAAAGATTGGGAAGCTTTCATTAAAGGAGAGGTTCAAGGTGGTTTTGGAACTTCTTTTGAAATTGTAGTTAAACACGCTACAGATGTAATTAATGAAGATGAAATAGATATTATTGTGGTTTTTACTGATGGTCTATCAGGAATTAACAAGAATACAATAGAAGAATTCAACAAAACAAATAAAAAGTGTTATACGGTTTACTTTAATGACCCTAATTTACATTATAGCTGGTTTCATTCACGAAAGGGCGAACAAAAAACAGAATTTACACCAATGCATTCGGATTTAGATAAGCTCAATGGTGATAATTTTACTATTTTCGTTGATACTTCAAGAAAGGAAGAATGATGAAATCTAAAAAGAAACTTAAAAAGCCAAAGTTAAAATATAAAATTGGAGATATTGTTTGGTATACTGATTACAACGAAATTACTTGTGAAAAAATAAATATTGTAAATATTTTAGTAGATCCTGAAGACGGAACAATGGATATAGAATATTGTACAGAAAATTCTAATATGGAAAACATTTTTTATTCATCTTTTGATAAAGCCTGGAAAGTATTTATTAAAAATAGAAAATATTATTAAACATGACTACAATTGACATGCGTATAATTAACATGCGTACAATTAAAACTGTATTGCAACTATTAAATTCTAAAGATAATAATAAAACAAAAGCAAGAAAAAAATTAGCTTTAGTGATTATATAAGGTTTAATTATAAAAGGTTTAATAAAACATAATGAAAATTTGAAAGTTATAAAATAATAAGACTTAAAGCGATATTGGAAAGTTTAAGAAAGTCAAATCAAGTTTTTGATAGTATTCGTAATGAACCAAAAATCACAAATACTATTTTGCAATATACTTCAAAAGAAGAAGTTATTAAAACTCACAATCAACTCATTGAAGCTTTAAAGTATATGGAAGCTATAATGAAAGAAGCGTATCCTGACACATCAATAAACAAAGAATAACAACACTTATTAAATATTGGCTTCACTTATATTTTTGATTTCACGAAATTTTCCATAATTATCTATAGTACAATCTAACTACAATCCGATCTTAATCAGAAACCCCTCAAGGAAGGCCGGAAACGGCTCAATTTAAGGACTTTTTGTGTTGGATGGTACTTTGCTACCATTTTTTATTAAATTATTAAATTGGGGCACTGGAGTGGCATTTTTATTGTTTGGCCAGATTTTTAAGTCCCGTAAATTTTTTTATTATTTTAATAAAAATCATTTCTATTAGTATATAAAAGATTTATAGTATTGTATACAGTTTACGAAGTAAACAATTGTATATACTATACATCATCATCTTATACATCATCATTCATCATCTAGTATATATAATATATAACATCATCATCTAGTATATATCATCTAGTATATACATCATCATTCATCTTTATATATAAATATGGCGTTCCAAAAGTGGAAAAAACAGGAAGGTTTTATAGAATTTATAAATAATAGCTTGCAAAATAAAGTAATAACACAATAATTCTTCTTTACATAACCGAACGTAGTGAGATTTTAATTTAATGAGGTTTAACTTATGGCGACAAAAATGGGTAAATATATAGTTTTAAAAAGTAATCTATTAGAAAATATGAAACTTGCTTTTATGATAGAATCTGAAAAAAAGATTTATGTGTCGCCTACAGTTTATTCTTTAATTGGCACTGATGCTGAATTAATCAAAAAACATCTTAAGGTTATTAAAATGCCCGTCAAAATGATAGTTAGCGATAAAGCAATTAGTAGTATAGAAGTTGCAAATCCAAACCCTTCCGAGGTTTATGAAAATTTATTTACAAATCTGGAGGAATGGGTTAACGATTTAAAAAGTAAAAGCACTGATTTGTATTGTGAAACTAAAAGTAATATGGATGAAGTTAAGAAATAATAAACTAATGGGGATAATTATAATTTTTTTTGGATTTTTAATTATGGTTGTAAGTATGATTGTTATAATTGCTGATTCAATAGATTAATGAATTGATTTAAATGAACAATATAAAAATAGGAGATAAAGTAAAAAATAGGGTATTCGGCTTTTATGGAACAATTTTAGAAATTATTGAAGAAGATCGATACATATTAATAAAGTGGGATGGACTTGTAACAGAATATTTTTCTTTAGAAAAATTTAATAAATACATTTCTATTTTAGATGATGGTATAAATAGTGTTGATGGACTAACTTATATATTTAATCATAATGAAAGGTAGAATTATAAGCACCACCGATAAATGGATAACAATAAAATGGGATAACGGGGAATTTTTAAATTATGATTATGATAATTTTATTGTCTTAGATGAAAGTTTAATTAATGGGTTGACTTTTATGTATAATAATGATGAAATTAATAAATGGAAAAATTATTTTAAGGAACAAAATAATGCCTTACATTCAACAAAATGCTAGAAAAAAATATTTAGATATATTCAAAAATATATCAATTCCTCAAACCAAAGGCGAGCTTGAATTTTGTATTTTTTATTTAATGACGATATTTATGGAAAACAAAGATTGGAGATATTCTAATTTACACGATTGTGTTTATGCAGCAATGCATTGTGCAGATGAATTTCGTAGGCGTCATTTAGATGAAAGAGAAGATGTTGCTATTAAGGAAAATGGAGATATCTAGGAAATATTTAAATGTTGCCGAAATTAGGAATATTAATTTTAATATTTTTTAGTGGATGCCAAGGATTATTCCGAGAACGATGGGCAAGAAATGAATTAGGTATAGGTTATTCAGTTGGACTTTCAAAAACATTAAATCTTGGAAATAGTAGACCAATAGAAATTATTCATAAAGGATTTCGCATTGGTGATGAATTTATTAAACTATCCGAAAGATGGAAAATTGATGCATTTGCAGGTCCAGCAATAACCGTGCCAATAAATGATCAAAATGCAACAGGAATTGGACTTGACCTTTTATCAAGAATAAGGTATACTTATTGGATAGGTTTAGAACCATATTTATCTCTTAAACTTGGTTTTCATTATTTTGACAAAAGACTGGAACCTCAAGCTACTAATTGGGGCGTAATTTTAGGTGGCGGACTAGGTACACGTGTTCGTTTAACAAAAGATTTTTGGTTATTTGGTGAATATCAGCTATGGCATCAGAGTAACGGAAGCAAAGTTTGGGGAGCACCAAGACCTAATCCTGGTTGGAATTGTGATTTGTTTATAATTGGAATAGAATATAAATTCTGATGAAAAGAAAAAGAAAAAGCAATATTAAAAATTGTAAAATATTGCCCAAAAAAGATATTGTCAGTATTGCTGATAAACTTGCTGATAAACTTGTTGTTTTAATAAAGCCTTTAATAAAACCAGATATGCCAGATGATCAAACATTTCGTGATTTATATTGGACATCTAAAAATGGTAGCAAAACACCATTGAGGGATATGAAACTCCAACACATAATTCATACTATTAAATTTATTGAATCAGGCTTGCACGGAAAGGTTAAAACTACAGATCCTATTTATAAAGCTCTTAAAAAAGAATTAAAAATTAAAAGTCAAGAAGCAAAAAATAAAGAAGTTATTATTATTGAGGAACCATCTGAATTAAAAACAGATGGTCTCACGTTTATTCTTCCTTCTAGTGCAATTTACCCATTTTCTTCACGATAATATTATGTCTTATTGTGGACACCCGCATAATCACGAAGATTTAATGTGGGAAAGACGTTATATTTAGTAAAAAAGGAACCGCTACTGTTTGTAAACAAATTTTTGAAAAATTACCGGGCGCTAAAAAGATTCTAATAAAAGGAAACCACGATAAAAGTAAGATTGGATTTTATATATGTCTTAATTGCAGAATATAAAAGTAGAATTGGTAAACCAGAAGATACTTCAAGAAAAAGATAGTTTGTAAAGGAATTTTATATGCGTACAGATATAATTTTGAGCGATAATACTCGACTGCGAGTTCATTATTGTCATCTTCGAGAGAATTTTGGTGATAATCTTTCGGAGGTTGCTTTAGAATATATTTTAGATGCATTCCAAGTAGGTCAAATCGATGATTATCGAATTCATGGTGTAAGTGAATATGGTCCTCTTTTTGAAAGTGTATTACACCCATCTGCAATTACTGTTTGCGAAGCAACAAGTCTAGAGAAAGACGAGGATGGCCGAAATAAGATTGTTGCTCGTGGTGTTGCTTTCTGTTCTCGTCAAGATCAATTTAACAAATCTCTTGGTCGAAAAATTGCTTTTAATCGTACTATTAACGATCTTCTTCGCCAAGGATTTGAAATTGTTGGAGTAGATTACCGGAGTTAATATCAGTGAGTTTACGAAAGCACAGAGATAGAGCTATTGGCAAAAGGATTAAGAGTCATAGAATGCCAAAAGTTGACGAACAAAAATTGGGAACCAAAATTCACGAGGAGGATAAAGATAATAAAGTTGAAGCTATTCAATGTGTATCTTGTGGTAGCTGGTTTAATTCAGATGATCTAGAAAATGGTTTATGTTTTAAATGTATCAAAAAAGATTCATCTGAAGTAGTATCTGAAGTAGTATCTGAGATAGATTCAGATGAAATAAATTTAGAAGATTTAAATATAGGAGACAATTAAATATAGAAGACAATTAAATATTGGAAACAATTGTTAATTATTTATTGTATTGTTGATTATTTATTTTATTAAACCCTATTTTTAGGAGATTTTATCATGCGTTTTACTAATCAAACGGTTATTACTTTTAATGGTAGTAGTGTTCGTTCCAAGAATGTGCGAAGGGCAACCCCATTCCTTGTTGAATTACTTGGCGGTGCATTTCTTAGTAGTTATCGTCGTAAGATTATGGGCGTAGCTCGTATTGATGGTCTCGAAATTCCTGTTCGTCGCATTGCTAACCGTGTATGGAAGCAAGTAGGCGAAGGTCTTCCTTATGATGCTCATGGTCTTTTTAGTCGTTCTTTCTAAGTTTTGTTATTATCATCAATAATTTTAGGAGAATGTTTAAGTGAATCGTTGCATTACATATTTACTCGTTGCGTATCTATGTCTTTTTTCTACATCATGTGGTCGTCATAGGAGTCGTCCGTTTCTAACTGGTCCAGGCGATAATCAATATCTTATTGACGTGCGTGTAGAATCAAACAATACGGTAATTGCTACCGTTAATCTGCCAGAGTATCATTATGGATTTCTATTTTTAAATAATTCTAATGTTGCTCTTGAGGTTGTTATTGCTAACGGCGATGTTAATTTTGGAGTTTTTCAGCCAGGTGATTACAATCTCTGTTTGGAACTTTTCTTAAGTCCAGATGGAGAAGTGTTATTTGACAGTTATCCGCCTAGTTTTGCGCCATTTACGGATCTTAGTGGAGTGCAAGAGTGCGTTACCTTTAACGTTCCAGTACTTGATACTCCTCCAAATCCCAATCCTGATCCAAAGCCAGAATGTTCGCCCAAGATTAAGGTTAGGATTAATTGTGACGGCGTAATTGTTCTAGTGGTTAAACTTTGTAATTATCCTAAGTTGATCCTTCGTAGGTTATTTGACAATGTGGACGATTATATTTGTGAAAACAATTTTGTTCATATTGTTGAAAATCTTCCCTGTGGTGAGTATGTTTATGTACTAATTGATCCGGCTACCGATACGGAGCTTTATCGTGTTACCGTTGAAATTCCTTGTCCGCCCGAGGATGATGATAGCGACAATGGTGATAATTTAGGGTTGTTACCTCCGGAGCCAGAAGATCCAAGAACCCGCTTTTTGATTTGCCATAATGGTCATCAAATTTTGGTTCCTTGGCGTGCTTTGAGGGCTCATATCTTAATTCACGGTGATAAGTTGGGACCATGTGCTGATTCCGATGGTCATGGTAATGATGATGATGGTGCTAATGATAGTGACAATTAATTAAACCTTAATCTCCATTGGTTAGGCCCCCAGGTCTAAACTATGGCTTGGGGGCCTTTTTTTATATCAAGATATTTTATATTGAGAGAAGGATGGATGGAATATTATGAGATTAAAAAAATTCGATCAGGAATTATATAAGAAGTTTGATGAATTAGCCAAAAAATATGCTTTAGATGTTTTGACCAATTCCGGTCTTCAAGTTAAAAGAAATTCTTCTAAGGTTGGAGTTGACCTAATTGTTTATAATGATAAAGAAGAGCTCTTTTATGTAGAGGTTGAAGTTAAAAGATATATAAAACCCAATGAAAACTTTTCATTTGAAACACTACATATTCCTTATAGAAAATTGAAGTATTGTAATTTAAAATTACCTACCTTATTTATGCTATTCTCAGAATGTGGTCAGGCATATTTATGTGTGTGGGATAAGTTTGTTATTAAGTCTAATCAAAAAGAAGTATCTAATAAGTATGTTGATAAAGGTGAAATTTTCTTTGATGTAAACATAAAAGAATGTGTTGATGATTCTATTGATAAAGCATTTAAAAGAAAGTGGAAAAGATAAACACAAAATATAATTGGAGAAAATAAAATGATTAAGCATATTAATGTAAACGCTGCATACTTAATTAATCAAATCGCCAAATTACATCCAAGACAATATACTTTGCCCGCTTCAATTTTTATGGCTATTAGGGCTCGTTTGGAATTTAAAGCGGGATTTAATAATAGGATTGGCCGAGTTTATCCTCACGGCAATAGACATGTACTTATTGTTGGTAAGGCTGGTACGGGTAAGACTCGTCTTCTGCGGGCAATTTACGAAGGACTTGGTTTAGATGGCGTTAACGCCCAAGGACAGCAAGTAGGTAAGTGGGTATCTTCAGCAGGTGCCTCTACGGGCGTAGGTATTTTTGAAACCCTTGAGGTTTATAATGATTCTATTATTTTTATCGATGAAATTAGCATGGATACAACGGCTCATTTGCACGTCCTAAAGCAGATTAGTAATGGGGAAATTATGCGACCCCGGCATGAAAATATTAATCCTACTCCATTTACTGGGCTAGTGTTAACGGCTACTAATGCGATTACTCTATCAAGAAATCAAGGAAACGCTCTTGAACATTTGCTTTCAGTTTTGGATAGGTTTACCGTCGTTAAGGCTTGTGGATCTTTAATGAATCCAATTGAAACAATGGATACAGTACTTCGAGATAGTCAAATTGGTCAAGCAAATATTAACTGTGATTGGACAGCTATTAGTATAGCTTTAACCAGAAAAACTGAAGTTGATCTTAATAAAGATGAAGAAACTATTCTTCAAAAAACTTGGAGCGAAAAATCTAAAGAAATTCTTGATAATACACGTCCACAATTTAGAAATTCTTGGACGGCTTTAGATATTTTCTTGTTCGTTAAACGATTTCTTGGCATTAATGATATTACTAAGAGTCTGGAAGCAATTAAGCTCGCCCAAGATATGGTTAATGATTGTATTATTTTTAATCCTATTAATATTCTTTGGTTGAATCCGCTCGAAGAAGTTATTTATGAAGAGATTGCACGCAAAAGTGTAGCCTCTATTCAAGAGATTATGACCATTTGCGAACGTAGCGGACAACTTATAAGTCACGTAAGCATTTACAAAATTTTAAATAGAATGATTATTAATCGTGTTATCTGTCGTTCGGATAGAGGTAAATATTCTGTAAAAATAAACAAAGACCAGGTTTCAATAACTGAACAACCTCAACCTACAGAGATTGAAAATTTAATCAAAGCATTGTAAACTTTATAAATCTTGTAAACTTTGTAAACCTTGTAAACGGTGTTTTGTAAATAGGTTAACAAGTTTAATACAATGAATTTATTATACTGGATTTAATATAATGGACAAGTATCTTGCGACATCAAATTTATCTGTAGAAAAATTAACTTATCTGGAAGTTTTTAATCATATTAGATCAAATTTCTTTTTTGACAAAGAAAATAATCCTACTTCATCTATAATTACATTTTATACTATATTAACTGATGGCAAAGAAGTAATAATTTATGAGAATGCCGAAAAAGAAGTTGATATTGGACTTCCTATTTTAGAAAGAAAAATTTCTAGTACTCCTAGTCTTAAAAAGTCACCAGAATATTTTGATGAATTAATGATCGAGGTTGTTTTGCAGGGTATTAAACTTTATTTTCCTGAAATTAAAACTAGGGTTTGTTTAAATATTAATGATACTCAACAACTAGATAAAGCTATTGGTGACGAGACTCCTTTGCTTGATAGATTTATCAACTTTCATTCCACTAATAGAGCATTTTTTTCTTTAGATAAAAGACGTGTATATGTGACTTGTTTTGTTACGGTACCTAATACTAGATTAATTAAACTATTACCCGCTTCAAAAGATCAATTTTATTACGCAATTTATTGGAATGATTTAACAAGAACTGGTTTAGCTAAATATAAGCTAAGTCCGGTTGCTAAAAATATCCTAGTAATGGTAGGAGTGGGCGATATAGTTTTGCCAGTCATTACAGATTCTGGCGATTGTATTCAATAGACATTTATAAAATGGGAAGCGAAAATGACAAACTCGGATTTGAACACCATCACGAAAACGTCTAATTCGCTTCCTAGTTTTATCTTATAGGAATTAATATACAGGAATTAATATGAATGTAGAACAAATTTTGGAAAAAGAATTAGAAATCGCTAAAGACCATCGGGACGTTGACCACTGTACTAATAATGTCGAAGGCGATGAAATTAAGGAGGAGACTAAATCTAGAATAAATACCATCATCCCAGTGTCTCCTTCTCAATTAGTATCTGATTCTAAACTTTGTGAGATTTGTCAAATTAAACCGGCAGAACATACTCATCACAAAGATCATAATCGTAAAAATAACAAAAAAGAAAATCTACAAGATGTGTGCACATTGTGTCACGCAAAAATTCACGGAATTGAACCAAGATTTTCTGAACTAAAGAGACTGGTTGTTTTATATATTAGAACACAAAAGGCTCGTTGTGCTATAGCAAATCAAATTAGAGGATTCTCATGTATTGAATTGAAAGTTCCTAATTTTATGAATGCTTTGTTGCAATCTCTTGAACAAAAGGAAAAAGAAATTGAAAAAGAAATTAAATTAGTATTAGAGCCCAAACAACCAAGAAAATATAAAAATAAAAAGAAAAATATAGTGGGAGATGCAGACCATAAGCTTGATGAAAACCAGGTCCCTGATGTCGAATCTTCCACTTTGAATAATGGAGTAGAAGTAGACCATCTTATTCATGAACACCATACGGGAGGTGTTAATTATATTCTAAATAATAATGAGAAAGGGTTAGACCATGGAAGACCTGAATACCATCCCGTCAATGTCTGCCCTTTTCCAATTTATAAATGGTTAAAGTCTATTAAAGGTATTGCTCATCTTTTGGGTGCTAAACTTATATCTTACATAGACTTAACTAGAACACCAAGTGCCGCTGCTTTGCGTAGGTATTCTGGTTATGGTGACCCTGACGATATTAAAAAAAAGGGGAAAAAAATTTGTTATAATCCTGAATTAAAAACATTTTTTCATCAAGTGGCTAATTCTTTTATTAAGCAAGGCAGGAATCATTCTTATATTAAACAATATTATCGACCCGAAAAGGCAAAACAATTAATGTTGTTACGTAAAATGAAACGTAAAGAAATAATAAATGGGCCTAAAAACCCCAAACATGCACATTTTCGAGCTATGCGATTTATGATAAAGAAATTTATTAACGATTTATATTATATAATGATAAATACGGCGAAAGTAAACCAAAGGTAAAATGAACACCATACTTCGGTTGTTGAAATCGCCGTACAAAAATAATAGGCTGGGAAAGACCATAGAAACTGTGAATACCATTGCGGTCATGTCGAGTACCAGCCTATCTCTATATGAGTAAACAAGTTATGGCGACAGTAGACCAATAGCGATTTTGGATACCAATACCAATATGTCGATGTCGCCAATTTTTATAATAATTAAAAGTCGTATTTTATAATGTCAATATAATTTAGGAATAAAAAATTTGGAAAATATAATCAATACTCCTAAATCTTGGGATGAAATTTGGCTAAGTATAGTTCAAATCATAGCACAAAAATCAAAAGATCCACAAACAAAAATTGGGACAGTAATAGTTAGCCCAGATAATACAAGATGTACACTAGGTTTTAACGGGTTTCCCGTGGGTATTAAAGATTTTGAAAAGAGATGGGAAAGACCCGAAAAATACTCAAGAGTAGTACATGCAGAAATGAATGCTATTCTAAATGCTAAAACAGATTTAAATGGATGGACTTTATATGTAAGTATGCCCCCTTGTGATAGATGTGCTTGTCATATTATTCAAGCAAAAATAAGTCGAATTATTTGGTTAAATGATCCTAGTTCAAATGCTTTTAATTATGATTTATCATATCAACTTTTAAGTGAAGCTGGTATAAAATTCGGAAAATATAGAGAAAATAATAATGCATAATCAATACGAAGAAGATATCGAAAAGTGGATGCCACTAATTAATAAGTTAGCTAGGAATTTTAAAAATAGAATCTCTGAGTCTGAAGATTTAATTAATGAAGGTATTATTGCTCTAATTCAAGCCCTTAATTCATATAGTCCAAACAATGGTGCAAAAGAAGGTTACATTCATAATAAAATCATGGATGCTATTTATCGTTCAGCGATTAATAATTCATTTGCTGTACACGTTCCATCTGGAAGTTTCAGATTAATTGAAAAAGATTACGAACGTATAAAGAATTTAAAGGGTGTAAAGTTTGAGGATTTTATATCTCTGTCAGAATTTAGTCCAGAAATTATTGATATTGAAGATATTATAAATAGATATGACCGAGATGGTATGGCACGTTTATATTGGCTCGAAGATATGAATTATGAAGAAATTTCTAAAAAAACTGGATATAGTTTAGCAACCATTTCAAGACACATTAATAACGTAAGGGAGTTTATAAGACATAAATGTACTTAAATGAGATACACTTAAATAAAATTCACTTAAATGAGATAAATAAGATCAATGAGATGTCCTGGATGCGGAAGTAAAAATATTATCTTTACAGGTACACGGCCTTTTAGTGTACTGAAAAAATTTACTTGTAAAATTTGTCATCAAGACTTCTTTGTAAGTCCAATATACATTCCAGGAAATGTTTTAAATCCTAGTGGAAGTATTAGTAGTTATAAAGATAAATTAGATACCAATTCTTTTATTTATGGAATTCCAATAGATCAATTACAAAAATGTCCTAGTTGTTTAGAACAATCTGCATATTATATTGGAATATCACCAATATCAATTGAATGTGCTAATAAAAAATGTAAATTTTATAAACCTTATCAAAAAGATAACAGATACAAATTCGCATCAGATAAATCTTATGAAAAAAGTATAAATCAAGAAAAAGAAATAGAAGAATTATTAAACGACGACGATGATACAAAAGAAATCGATCCAATGGATTTTAGTAATATGTTTCCGTGAGTGAATAATTATATGGAATTAATAATTGCTTTATTGGTGATTATGCCATGGTTTCTATTAATTTTTGCTTTTACCTACTTAATTAAAGCAATTAAGAAAGCTAAAATTTTTACAAAAGATATTAAAGAATACGAAGAGTCGGTCTTATCATTTGGTCCAGATTGTTTAGAGGCAGTTAAATTAAGAAATCAATATAAGGGAAATAAAAAATTCGAGAGATGTATGGATTATATAAATAAAATGTGGGGAATTAAATCATTAATTGAAAAAATTGGGGATATTAAATGAACTTTCTTCTTTTAGGTCCTTATTATAGTAATGCAAAACATGGCGCTGAAGTAGGAATATATGATGCTTTAAAAGAACTAGGACATAATGTTTCGGTATGGGATTACCGGGCTAATTCCTATTTAACTTGTGAAGGACTTAAACTAAGCACTCATGATCAAGGATTACTTTCAGAAATAATTAAAAATGATTCCTGTGAAATTGTCCTATGTCCAGGTGCTGGTCTGTCTGATGAAATTTTAAATTCTCAAATCTGGAACAAATATAAGGATTGTTTAAAAATCATTTGGAATTCAGAACCGATAAGATTGGAAAATTATCGTGGTAGAATAGAGAAACAGAAAAAACACTTTCATTTGTTTTTCACTTTTGACGAATCAGAAATTCCTTTTTATAAACAAATAGGTATTAACGCTGTATGGCTACCCCAAGCTTACAATTCCAATTGGTATAAACCTATTCCTATGACTGCAAATCAAAAGTTTGATGGTTATCTAGTATTTATAGGAAGTGTTGGAGGCAAATGGGCTAATAGAGAATATTTCTTAAAGCATGTTAGAGAATTGGGTTATAAAATTAATTATACTACAATTTTTGACGCCGAGCGTGTTAATAAAGCATACAATATGCACGATGCCGTATTAAACTTAGGCTTGTATACTCCTGAATCCGGTCCTATAGAAAACTTAAAGGCATTTGGGTTGCAACAAAGAATATTTGAGGCAATTGGTAGCGGTAAAGTTTGTATTACTAATGAAATAGATGAAGGTACTAATAAATTGTTTACTCACGGTAAAGATATTTTATTTTATAACAAGAACAATTTGTCAGAAATTTTATCTATAATTACTAATAAATCTAAAAGAAAAGAAATGGAAGTTAATGTAGATAATATTCGTTCTCAACATTCTTATAGGGCTCGCATGGAACGTTTGATTCATATTGTTGATTGGTAAACTTATTAATTAGCGAGATAATTTATGAAATTTGATGTTGCGTTTCCTTATGTAGAACCAGGAAAAAGTCCAGCGTCATACATAAGCCAAGAAGAGTATATGGTTTTACCTCAAAATAATCATAAGTTTGTGATGGCACATTGCTTTAGAGCTAGTGATTCTATAAAACTACCTTGTTGGATTTGTGGCGAACCAACAAGTTGGTTAGAAGTAAGTTTTGAAGCTCCTATTTGTAGTGAAGAATGTGATGACAAAGCATGGAAGCAATATTCAAATGCTTGTACAGAAAGTTATAGAAAATATACTAAGTGGTATATTAAATTAATAGATTATATAATGTATCGTTTTAGGAAATTTTTTGATAGAAAGTTTTTCGGTTGGAGGTAATTATGAGAGCGTTGTTGACATTGGCATTGATTGCGAGTGTGTTATTTTCTAGATCCATCTATGCGGATGAATCATCTCAATTAAGAGTAAAGCAAGTATTATATCCTATAGTTAGAGTTACAACTAATAATTCCGGAGGAGCAAGCGGCACAATTTTATTTAGTGAAGATAGAGAAGGTGATGGTAAATTTAAGACATTTATTATTACTAATTATCACGTTATTGATTCAGCAGTTCATATTACTAAAGAATGGGACAATTTGTTAAATAAATATGTTGAAAAAGAAGACAACGATTTAGTCAACGTTGATTTATTCAAATACGAAAATAATAATAAAACCGTTTTATTTATGACATTAAAAGCAAATATTATTGCTTACAAAAAAGAAGAAGACCTGGCATTAATTCAACTAGTATATGATTTTAAAATAGATAACGTAGCTCATCTTTTACCCAGAGAAAAAACTCTTGATTTATTTCAAGAAGTAATGGCCGTTGGATGTCAAGCATTGGCAGATCCATTTCCTACTATCGGCATAATAACAGATTTAGAAGTAATGATAGACAAGAAAATTTATGTACAATCTTCTGCGCCAACATATTTCGGAAGTTCTGGTAGTGCAGTATTTACTAAAGTTGATAGTAAATATTATTTTATTGGTATTCCGTCTAGAATAGCAGTTCAAAGAGGACAAGCATTAAATCATATGGGATTTTTTATTCCTCCTGATAGAATTTATGAATTTATAGAAACTCAGAAATTGTTATTCTTAATAGATAGTAAAATATCTCCAAAACAATCTATGGAAGATAGAAAGAAAATATCTAACGGCGAAAACAATAAATAAACGGAAATAAGATATGAACTATTATTTTATTTGTGATAATTGCGGACACAATACAGAATTTAAGAAATCAATGAAAGAAGGTCCGCCGTATAATGTTGATTGTGATCAATGTAGCAAACAAATGAGGCATGAACTTGGTGGTAATTTCATTCTCAAAGGTAATGGCTGGCCCAGTAAAGACATAAATAAATCTCAATATCTCTCTGGCCAAATGCGTGAAGAAAATGACCAGAAGCACTTAGAAGATCAAAGAAACAATAGACTTGTAGATGAAGTTTTACAAGTAAGGCGCAAGGGTAAAAAAGCCATGAAACAATTTTCAACAGATAATCCTCAAAAAATTAAAGATTACAAGTCGGCACTCAAAAAAGGCTATAGAGCCAAAAACAATAAATCAAAATAATGGAAAAAAGAGTTAGAATTAATTGTGGCAAGTGTGGAACAGTAAATACTTTTGTTATATCTGAGTTACCACTTAGAATAGATAATTCTGAAGGTATTCCACTAATACTTTGCCATAAATGTTGTAAGGAAAAGAAGTGGTATACGCAACAAATATGTGATAAGTGTTCTGAAAAGACTCTTTGTAAGGGACTTTTCTTAAGTAATTTAAAAGAGGCTATTAAAAATTTGGAGGGTTTATAATGTTTAATTTCATTTTTGTTTATGTTGTATTTAATAATGGTGGTCAATTGAGTGGAATTTTTAAGAATAAGGCCAATGCTATTAACTCTATTCCAGAGTCACAAAAACATTTTCCAAAAGAAATTACTCGTGGTAAATGGTCTTATGGCACGGAAAAACCCGATCAATGGACTGTCTTGGAAGTAAGAGTACAGGATAGTAATGATCTTACTCCCCCACAACACTGAGACTATTATTAATTTAATTTCAGAATATTGGCCTAGAATAGACCAAAAATATATTACTAAACTTTTAAAAGGTGGCGGTGGAATTGATCCTTTTGAAGGTTTAATTCTATATTGTTATATTTTAAAGTTTCAACCAAAAGGATTGATTGAATTTAGTCCTAATCTTGGTTATAGCACACAATGGATAGCATTAGCACTACAACAACTCGGACAGCAAAATTCATTTTGGACATTTGAAATTAATAAGCGCATTTTGCCTCAACTAAAGAATAACTTAGAATATTTAAAACAATATGTATCGATAATTGATGGCGATGCATTAGAAACAATTCCTCAAATTATCAAAGACAAACAAATTGATCTTTGTTTTATTGATTCTAATCACGGATATAAGTTTGCTATTAACTATATAGACATTATCTTCCCATTATTAATGCCAAATTGTTTTATTACTGTACACGATATTTGTACAGATGAAAGTTTAATTAAATCAAATAGTTTTAAGACATCTCTTTTTGATTCCAGCGATGAGCATTCCGGAGAATATAAAGCAATTAAAGATTTTCTCAGTAGAAAAAAAATTAATTATTGCGTTCTACATTCAATAACTGGTGGACAACACGAAGGCGCAAACTTACCAATTAATGAAAAATTTTACAGTAAGATAAAGAATATAACTAGTAGGGATTTTATTAGTAATTTAATTTGTCCCAAAACGATATTCTTTAATATATAATATGGTTAGATAAAAATATTTAATAAATAATGAACTTGATAATAAAAAAATATGAATATTCAAAGTAAAGAAATTATAATATTTGATTTAGATGGGACACTTGCCGAAAGCAGGGCTGAAATAACACCGCACATGGCTCAATTACTCAGCGAACTTTTAAAGTCTTATAAAGTGAGTATCTTATCTGGCGCATCATTTGAACAACTAATGACTAATGTGGTAAGTAAATTAACGAATATTGATAACCTCGATAAATTGATCTTATTACCTACCTGTGGTGCATCTTTTTATCAATTAGAAAATAATGCCTGGAATAAGTTGTATTCTATAGATTTGTCAGCAGAAGATAAATATCATATAATTAAGGCTATTAAATATTGTCTTAATAAGGTTTCATTTTCAATAGATCAAATATGGGGAGAGCAATATCAAGATAAAAGTACTCAAGTTACATTTTCTGCTTTAGGAAATAAATCACCCAAAGATATCAAAATGAATTGGGATGCTGATCTTAAGAAACGTTCTGAACTAAGAGAATTGGTCGCACAATTATTGCCAAATTTTGAAGTAAAAATTGGTGGTACAACATCTCTGGATATTACGCCCAAAGGGATAGATAAAGCATTTGGTATTAAAAAATTAGAAGAATATTTGAAAATAAATAAAGACCAAATGTTATTTGTTGGAGATGCTATTTTCCCTGGTGGTAATGACTATGCAGTTAAGCAATATGGTGTTGAATGTATTTTGGTTACTAGTCCTGAAGACACTATGCTGGTTATAGGATTTTTATTAAACTGAGCAATATATGATAAAATTTGATTTAGAATGGGCCTTACAAGAAAGTAGGAAAGTACAAGGCTTTCTGCGAACTGGCGAAGAAGAGTTGCTTTATAAGTTTGCTCTAGAAAAGCCAAATGGAACGCAAGTCTATGAAATAGGTTCTTGGCGAGGACGTTCTACTATTTTACTTGCTTCTGCTTGTAAATTCTCTGAAAATGGCTGGGTACTTGCAATAGATCCACACAAGAAGCCCGAGAGATTAAATATAAAACCAGCCTATGATTTGTGGGCAGAACAAAATGTGAACGATACCCATGAAGATTTTTGTGCAAATATAGTAAAAGCAGATGTAGATGATTATATTAATCCTGTTAGAATGACATCTGAGGAACTTGGTTTATATATGAATAAACAAAAAGAAAAATATCCAGATTATAAAACTTTGGAATTAAATAAAATAGGTTTTCTTTTTATAGATGGTTGTCACCAAAAAGACTTTGTTGAAAAAGACTTTGATCTATTTGAACCTTTTGTTGTTAATGGTGGTTGTATTGCTTTTCATGATAGTTCTCCTGGAAATGCTGATTACTATGAAAGTGCTGGAATAGTTGCAGAAGAGAAACTAATAAAATCTGGTAAATTTAAAAGTTGTGGGCGATTCAAATCATTGACTTACGGTTATAAAAAATGAAAACAATTGCTCTTATATTATCTTATAATGAAGAAGAATTAATAGAAAGATGTTTAGCAAACATTTATGATCTAGTTGATCAGATTATAATTTTTGAAGGTACACTCAGTCCATTTGATGATCAACCGCTAAGGTCACAAGATAAAACCGATGATCGAATTCAAAGCTTTATGATTTTGTATGATAGACAAAATAAAATTAGATATTGGAGGCCGGAAAAAAATAATGATATACGTTCTCGTGAGCAATATGAAGCTTGGGCAAAAAATGAAATGTTGGCGATGTCTAATATTGAATCTGGCGATCTTATTTATATGGTCGATGTAGATGAATTTTTTAAACAAGATCATCTGGAATATATTATTAGTTATTTTAAAAGAGAACCAAGTCTTAATCACGCAGTAGTGGAAGAATATCAGTTTGCTTATACTATGTTGTTATATTTTAGTGCTTCCCATAATGGGCGTTTTTTACGCTATGTGAAAGGTGCTAAATATTCAGCCTCTCAGCACTTTATTTATCCCGGTGGAACAGATATTAGTAAGAAAGTAGATTATATTTTTAAACGAGAAATCTGTCCAATGTTTCATTATTGTTGGGTTAAACCACCTGAATTAATCAGACAGAAAGTATTAACCTTTAAACGACCAAGTTTTACTAATTGGTATAATAATTGTTACTTGGTTTGGCCACAAAATCCAAGAATAGCTTATGAAAATAATAAAGCATTGTCGCAAGTATATGGTTGGCCGGGCACTGGCTATGCTGAAGGACAAACTGAGCCGTTAGTATTTTTCTCTGAAACAACACATCCAATTGTATTAAATGGATTTGAGCCTGATTATATGGAATATATTAGGCAAAATTATAATATGTTAAAAATATGATAAATATTGATAAAGAATTAAAACTTTTAAGTGCTGAGTTAAATAAGGCCGTTAAAAAATATGGTCCGTTTAATAGTGCCCACGAAGGATATGCTGTTATTCTTGAAGAAATTGATGAACTTTGGGAAGAGGTACGTAAGAAGCGATCTAAGAGATCAAAGAAAAATATGGCTGCTGAATGTCGTCAAATAGCATCAATGGCCATTAGATTTATTATGGATCTATGTTAGGATAAACAATGGACGAGTGGATTCAAAAACAATTGAATAAATACTGTTTTAATGATTTTCATTCAAAAGAGTCTGACATAGTTGTCAATAAAAATGTCATTGCTTATCAGAAGTTAAAAGATTATGCAAAGCCAGGAATGAGTTTCTTAGATTTAGGAACTAATTGTGGCAGAGTTGCTTATGAAATGAAAAAATTAGGACTTATAGAATTTGGGATTGATTTACCAGAAGTTATAAATAAAATAACTTATCCTATCAATAAACAAGGAATGAACTTAGAGAAAGAATTTCCTCTTGGAACTTTTGACTTGATATTTTTTAGAGAATGTTTGGAGCATTTACGCAATGGAGAAGAAGTTTGTAAAAAAGTTATAGATGCATTAAGCCCTAAAGGAATAGCAATAATCACTGCCCCTTATGATGAAAGAGATTTTAAAGAGAATTGCCCGGAACATTTTCGCCTATATAAGGGACAGGAATTAAAACAATTGATTGAGAAGGTGGGTGGAGTAGTTGTTGATGAATTTAATGAAATTATCTGTCGTTCTCATATTTGTATTGCTAAGCGCAGGATGTAGATTTTCTATAAAAATTAATCCCCAAGGACTAAAAGAATTTGCTAGTTATCAGATTCAAAGAAAATTAGAATCTATTGCTAGAGATCAACTGGAAGAAGAATTTGAATCAGATCCTAGTATGAGGTTTGAAGAATATGAATCTAAGCGTAGACAAATTGTTGGTTACTCTAGAAGTATTCCTAAAAACGAAATGATTATAGTAAATAATTTTGTCATTAATAATCGTGGTCACTTAAAATTAGATATAAAAGGCAAAAGAAATAGAATAAATGATACATATGATTATAAAATCTTTAAAACTAAAAAAAGTCCAGTAAGATTAAGAACTGGATTAAATACTGGTGGTAGTTTTAAGATTGGTGTTGAAATAGAGGATTTGAATATTTGGGTTAAAAGTAGGCGTGGCGAAGATTTTGAATTTTGGGTAACATGGGTATTAAAATTTTGAGGTAACTCATGAAAACTGTTGAAGTAACATGTAAAATTAAAGTGGTATTTAATTCTTATAATAAAAAATCTCTTGATAAAAAAGCAATGAATAATATTAAAAAATGGATTAAAGAATCTATTATAGATGAATGTAATTACATCCCTCTATATATAAAAAAGAATGAAAATGGTTCTTTTACTGAAAATCGTTCTATGAAAATTAAAATATATGTTTTTTAAAGTAAACAAAATATGAAAGTTATAATTGCAGGCGGTAGGTATATAAATAATTATCAAGTTGTTAAACAGGTCATAGAAGATAGTAATTTCAATATCACTAAAATAATTAGTGGTACATGTAGTGGAGTAGATTTGTTAGGCGAAAGATGGGCAAAGGAAAATCATATTCCTATTGAAAGATTTTTACCATATTGGAAAAGTTTTGGGAAAAGTGCTGGACCAATGCGCAATAATAAAATGATTATTGAAGGAAAGGCAGAAGGTCTTATTTTGATTTGGGATGGTAAATCAAAGGGTTCTAGGGACATGAAATCGCAGGCAAAGAAATATAATCTTATTATATATGAAAAAATAATTTAATGAAAAAAATACTGAGCTTTTAGAGATTATAAAATGTCTACATATGTAACAATGGTGTATTTTATATGAAGGAGATAAAAGACCATGTTCGGACGATTGATTGTTCTGGTGTTTTTAATATTAACTATAAACTTTACTAGTGGTTGTTCGTGGCTAGCTGTAAATTTAACTCCGATGCTAGTTATTGATTCTGTAGCAAGAGGTGGTGCTGTAGCAAGACAAGCTGAACAAACTGCTCCTACTGGTGAAGATTTAAAGGCTTATCTTGAAGCTAATCGTAAGTTGTGGGAAGAACTAGAAAAGTGGTTTCAATTAAAGGAATAAAATATGGATATAATAGAAAAAAGAGATATAATTCAAGAAGAAATTAAAGATTGGGCTAAAAAGGTATCATTGTCATGGGCTAATAATATAGATTTACCTTTATTAAAAAAGGTTAATAAAGAAGATTATCATAGAGTTGCTAGGGTTGCTTATGCTGTTTCTTGGGATATAAATGAAGACTGCCAACAAACACGTGTCATTAAAACTTATGAATTAATAGACAATTTAAAAGAACTGGCTATTAAGGAATTCGGTAGTAGTGTAAAAATGGTTATGGATTCACTTGAAGTTTATAATGATTATTTACTTCATCGTTCTGCTAAGTGTGGAATATATGGTTGGATAAGTATATTGGCTAATGAATAATGGGTAATAAAAATGGCATCAGAACTAGCAGAAAGTAATCTAAAATTAATCACTGGCAAACTTATAAATGATATTATTTCTAATCTTAACACAAAAAACGGAACAGAAAAAGTAGCCTCTGATTGGTGGAAATCTAATAAGATTGCGCTTATTGGTTTGGGTATAGCAGAAGTTACTACTATTATTAGAAATGCCAAAAGTCGCAAAGAATTAAGTAAAAGATATGATGAGTTGGTTGCTTCAATGTCTTGGAAAGAACGCATTGAATTTTTAAAAGGTGGTATAAATGAACTCAAAGAATCCAATAGTAAGAAGATTAAAACAATAACAATTATAGCTTCTCTCATTGAATTGGCTCCAAAGATTCTTCCAATTATAATGATGGTGATATAATAAACGTGATATAATGAAAACTTTAAATAGATTTATATTATCTGCGATATTATTTATATCAATATTTTTGGGTGTTCAATTTATTTGGTCTCCAAGATATTTTAGAGTTTATGGTCCGAGTATGTGGCCCAATATTTGTAACGGAGACCGTTGTATTGGCATAGGTAAATTTAATTCAATTAAACGTGGTGAAGTAGTTGGATTTTATTATAATGGAAATACCCTAGTTAAACGTGTCATTGGTTTACCTGGCGAAGAAATTAATATTATTGATGGTAGAGTTTTTATTAACGGTAGATTAGAAGATACTATAGAATCAGTATTTGATTTTACACCAACTAATAAAAAAGTCTTTAACATCAAACTTGGTCTTGATGAATATTTTGTTTTAGGAGATAATCGTCCCCATTCTTATGACTCAAGAATAATTGGTCCAATTAATCGTGAACTCATTTTGTATAAAATAATTGCTAGATGGGGATCTTTAAATCCTAGAACCTTTTATGAATACTAAATTTGATCTTTCTGTAATCATTCCTGTTATAAATAATGCAGAGCCATATTTGGCTGCATTATTGTCTAGGCTGAATCTTAATCAGGTTAGATATAAAGATATTAAATTTGAGATTATAGTAGTAGATAGGGGTTGTACAGATAATTGTCGTGAACTTTGCGCTACAATGTCTCATTATATTCCATTAAAATATGTTTATATTCCACATATTAAAGTTTCTTTAAACTATCTCTTAGGAATGGGCATTAGAATTGGTCAAGGCAAAATTATTGGACAACTTCACGTTAATCATTGGCCATCAGAAAATGTTGTTAAAATAATGCTTGAATCTATAAATAAATTTACTCTAAGTGGAAAAATAGCCAAACTTAATAAATCTATGTATAATAACCTTGATGAATCGGATTATTTTCAAAATATTACTAATCAACTTTTAAGACCACCAAATTTTGAAAAGAAATTGGTCAGTGTTATAGATTTTACATGTCCTGATATTGAAATAGAAGCGGATAAAGCTTGGGCAATAGAATTATATATTGATAAATCTTATTATAATGATATTGTTGATGAATCTTATATTCTTAATACTGAAGTTTTCGATTGTGATACTTTGCCTCCAGATTCATTTTCTATTATCGGCGGTATTATAAGAGAACCAGATGAACATCTTAAATGGCTGAAAGACAATTATGAATATTAGTAAATATAAACTTTCTGTGGTTATTCCAGCAGCTCCGGGCAGATTTGATAGAGTCCAATCTCTTTTAGAGAGATTTACTTTAAACAAAGAAAAACATTCAGAAATATCTTTTGAATTAATTCTTATAGATGACTCTTTAAATCAACAATATTTAATAATTTGTAAAGAATTATCACAAACTCTCAATATAAAGTATATAAATATACCACTTAATATAGATTATCCAAATCCCGCATATATGAGAAACTGCGGATTTAGAATTGCCGAGGGTAAAGTTTTTTGTCTTTGCGACGTTGATTGGTTTGTAAGTGAAAATTTTATTAGCGGTGCAGTTAAAGAAATTCAAAAGCGTAAAGTCTTGAATACTGGTTACATGATTGATACTAGTAAAGGTTTTGACGGAAGTATTGCAGGAGCACCAACAGTTAATGAAAATCATCCTCTCATCACACAATTAATAATGTTTAATCAATGGGCAATGAGAAATGCCACCAAATTAGAAATTGCCGAAGTTTACAAAGTAGGCAATATACCACCGCCTAAAGAAGGTAATGCAGTATGGTTATGGTCAGTTGATCGTGATTCATTTTTATCTATAAACGGTTATGATGAATTTTATTGTTATGGTAAATATTCCAGAGAAGATGATGATCTATACATAAGATTACAATCTTTATTACCAACTTATAAATCTGATTTTGCTGATTTTTGTGGTGTTCATTTGTTTCATCAACAGCCAGCTAGAGGAGATAAAAGAAATCAAATTAATAGAGATTATTTTAATAAAGTATGTAATCCAGTTAAAAATATTAAAAGAAATTTAAGGCATGAGTGGGGTAAATTAACACAAGATAGTTTTAGTATTATAAATGGCGCAAATAAAACTTTTAATAGTCACGAATTATGGATCAATGAGAAAATAGGACTTCCAATTTATAAAAAATCTTGGAGTGGGTTTGGAGAATTAATAGAGAGCGTCAAATGTTAATTGGTGTAAAATCGGGATGTTTTACATTACTTACTGCTGGTCATATAAAAGCTCTAAATTTTGCTAGTTCTAAATGTGACTATTTAATAGTTATAATTAATGATGATGAATATATAAAGAATAAAAAAGGAGTTATTCCCATACCGGCTGATCAAAGAAAAATAATACTTGAATCAATGTGGGATGTTAATGAGGTTTATATATATTCTGGCAATAATGAACATGAATGGTTGAAGAATTTTAAAGAAAAAGAACTTAAAAATAGGTTTGGTATAAGTGCTAAATTAATTTTGTTTCATGCACAATATATGAAAAATGCTTATTTTATTCCTGGTAAAAATATAGTAGATAAAATAATCTATATACCAGATTTTGAGTGTAGTTCTGTATCAGATATTTTTAGGATTATAAAAAATGATTCTTTTTAAGAAAAATTGTAAATTTTGTAATAAAGAATTTGAAACTAGTAAGCCAAAAGCCAAACTTCATTGTTCTACAGAATGCAAAGATAAATATAAAAGACAAAATATTAAAAATAATGGATATTTAAATAAATATTATAATGATAATAAAGAAAAATATAGATTAAGAGGAAAAAAAAGAAATATAGAAGGCAAAAATGTTTATTCAAAAATATTACAAAGATGTAACAATCCCAATGATAAAAACTATTTTGTTTACGGAGCAAAAGGAATAAGGTGTATCTTAACGCAAGATGAATTTTTATCAACATGGAACAAATATAATCGTTGTCAAGTTTGTGATAGAGAATTAACTAGAGGTAAATTTGGTAAGATTAATGTAGCATCTAAATGTACTGATAGAATAGATTCTAATAAAAATTACTCTATTAATAATATTCAAATTATTTGTTTATCGTGTAACTCTATAAAAAATAATAAAATAGTAAGGATTGGAATAAAATCTGGACGTTGGGAAATTTTGCATAAATCTCATATAGCTACTATTAATAAATGTAAGAATAAATGTGATTATTTAATAGTTTTAGTGCATGATTGTAAAACAAAACCCAGTTTTATTTCAGCAGATCAAAGAAAATATATAATGTCTAATTTATATGCCGTAAATCAATGTGATATATATATTGAAGATACTGAGGACATTTGGATTGAAAATTTTGTTAAAAATAATTTTTTTAGATTTGGTCCAAATAAAGAACTTATTATATTTCATTCAGAAGAGATTAGAGATAAAGAATTAATACCTGGTAAAAAATTTGCTAATGAAATTATTTTTATACCTAGAGATAATCAAATAAGTTGTACCGATATATATAAAAAAATATTAGAAAGAGTTTGAAATGAATAGAATTCTTGTTTTAGGCGATGTAATGTTAGATAAACATTTGCGTGGTGAATGCACCCGTATTAGTCCAGAAGCACCAATTCCTGTTATTGATTTGATAGCAGACGGTGTATCTATTAGTCTTGGAGCGGCCGCTAATGTGGCAGCACACGTAGTTAATGCCGGAATTGAGTGCGTATTGGCTTATAAAAGTTACATAGATCCACCTAAAGAAAATTCTCACGAAGTTTTAAAGACAATGTGTTCTGAAAAAGGTATTTTGTGTCAACCCTTAGAGTTTGGAAACAATATAAAGCATACAGTAACAATTAAAGAAAGAATATGGGCTGGTTCACAACAAATTTGTCGAGTAGATCGTGAAGATCGAAGTAAACCAGATAAACAAACTGAAGTTAATTGGATAAAGGAATTAGAACGAATTATAGAAAAATTTAATATATCTACTGTTATATTTTCTGATTATGATAAAGGAACATTAACAGATCCTATTATTCAAAATATTGCTCATTATTGCTTTCATAAGGGCATTCCTACTATTTTAGATCCTAAGCGACCATTATTTTTTAGATTGAAGAAATTAACTATCATTAAACCCAATGCCAGAGAAGTTAAACAAACTAATCATGATTTATTTCATTTATCAGATATTTTAGGAGCAACTTATTTAGTTAATACTCTTGGTAAAGATGGTATGGTGGTTTATCAATTTGGAGAAAAGCAATTTTATTATCCTAGTCAAGCTAATCAAGAAGAAGCGATCGATGTTTGTGGTTGTGGGGATGCATTGGCAGGAATTTTTGGCATTATGCTTTATTTTGGTGCTTCTATAGAAGAAGCTGTAGAAGCTGGTTCTGCGGGGGCGGCTATAAATATTAGATACAGAGGATGTTATGTGCCAACCCCGAATGATATGAAAAATATTATGCCAAAATATATACTATAATAGAGGCATTAATAACAAAGAGATTGGAGATAATATGGGACGTAGAAAAAAATATGGAGATGATATAAATCCAGAAATTTTAAGACTATATGAAGAAGAAGATAAAAGTTTGAATCAAATATCTATTGATTTGAAAATTCATCCTGAAATAGTGAAAAGAAAATTAAAAAGTATGGGAATAAATGTGCGTGGGCGCAGCGATGCAATGAAAAATTATTATAAAAATCACGGAGGGCCTTAATGTCTAAACCTGTTTTTAATTTTGATATGCTTACTGGAGAAGAATTTACCACAATAGATGGAAGAACTTTGAAAGTAAAAGATTATTTTAACGAAAAAGATTTTGTCTTAAACAAAGAAAGCTGTATTTTTGTAAGACATAATTCACTACTTAGAGTTTTGAAGAAGTTATTTGTAATAGTTCGTTATAATGCTTGTATAAATAATGTTCCTATGAAGGACAATGAATGGTGTGCAACAGTAAGTGTATGTTATGAGATTATACCCAGAAATGAAGTAGGTATTCCCGATCAAAAATTTTCTTGGAATTCTGTAGCTGATTGTAATAAAATTAATTCTATGCCAGGATTTGAGAAATATACTACCGTTGTAGCAGAAACCCGTGCCTCTGCAAGAGCTTTGCGCAATATTTTGGGCCTTGATGTATGTAGTAAGGAAGAAATTACTGATCAAACACAAGATATTGAACCTGATTTACCGATTCAGGGTAATCAAAGAGTTTTGCTTGAAACTAAATTTATTGGAGAAATGAAAGTAACACTAGTGGAAATGGGAGAAATTATCGGTAAAATAATTAATACTCTTGATGATCTTAAAAAATCGGAAGCAGCAACAATTATTGAAAAATTAAATAGTAAAAGGTCTAAAAAGAAGGAGGGTGGTAATGGAAACTGAATCAATTCAATTATTACTCAATAATCTAGTTTCTCTTATAGTAACGGGATTAGCTATAGTAACAACATTCTATATTAAGGTTGCTTTAAAAAAATTCGGAGAAAAAACTGATGCTGAAACACAGTCAAGTCTACAAGATGTAATAGGTAATTGTGTTGCACAGGGAGTATCTTATGCCGAGCAATGGGCTAAAAAACTCCAATTAGAAATGGGCAAGGATAAAAAAGTTGCCGGAAATGATAAACTTATAAAAGCAATAGAATATACTCTCAATGATTTACGAAAACATGGTATAACTGATTTTTCAGAAAAAGAAATTAAAGATAAAGCTGAATCGTTTTTGGGTATTGCTACTCTTAATATTAACTCAATACCACAAGGTACTGGTCCAATTTTAGAAGGAGAGGACAATGAACAAAATCCATACTTACCTAGCAATTAGTTTATTTTGTGTTTCTATTATTAGCGGTTGTTCAATTTTGCGTCCACGTGAAGTAACGCAAACAGATAAAGAAAGACTTATTTTTAGTGCTGCACGTGCATCTATTTCATTAGCAATTACTGAAATTAATAAAGACAACAAAAATGATCAACTTGAATTGGCTATTCGTATTATCGGTATTATTGACAGTCATTTAATGCCAGGATTAAATAATCCTGAACAGCCAATTACAAAAGAAGTTGAAAGCAAACTTTTGAATTGGGTGCCTGCTAATTATAGGGCTTTGATGACCTTAGCATTTGAAACACTTCACACATATTATGAATTTCCAATTAATGCCGATATTCTTCCTGATCAATATGTGGCTATGCTAAGATCATTCTTTTCAGGAATTAGAACGGGTGCCGAAGATATATTAAAAAGTGCTGTGACTGTTATAAATGAATAAATAGAAACTAGATAAAAATAGGAGTTATTATGATTAGAGATATAATTCGTGGAATTTTAGCAGATTATCAAGGTAAGCCATTAACCAAAAAGAGAGTAGATGAATTAACAGCGAGGTTAGCTACTGCCGTTCAAATGGTTAAAGCGGCTGAGCCTGTTCAGTTTGAGCCTACTAAAAATAAAGTAGATGCTATAGCCATTAAGACTATAAAAGAGAAAAATAGTAATCCTAATCCTGGCGATGTGAGCGATGCACCTATTCCCGAGATACGTGGTTCTAAAGTAGAAACAATTCAAGGTGTAATGGGCAATAAGGCTTTTGTATCTGTTCCTGAGCCTGAACCCGTAGTTGAAAATAAAAGAAAAGAAAAGGTTCAAAAGAAACCTCCGGTAGCTATTATAGCCTTACCAACGGGCGCATTAGGACAAGGATATTACGAAGGAAAAAGAACCAATGATGATGTTGGAGCTTTTTCTATAAGACCAAATCCATAAAATGGAAGATTCTGTTGAAGTTAAAATAAATCGTATCGCAAAAAAATTTTATCTTACAGATGAAAATAGGCGCAATAAAGCCAAACAATCTAAATTAATAATACAGCAATTTGTCCGCTCTATGTATGAGCATTTAATGAAACTATATAATAGTGGAATAAAGATTCATATTTTCCATATAGATAATAATATTATTCACGCTGGACTTTTTCCTTGTTGTAGTCATAATGGAATGCAACAAATACAAATTAATGAATCTATAAGAAAAGAAACAGAAGTTTCTATCATGTTGTTAACTCCATTTAAAAACATAATATGGGAGGACTTAAATGAGTAAGTCATTTTATCTTGCCGGAGCAATTGAAAAATCGCTAGATCATGGAATTGGTGTAAGACAAGAAATTATTGGATTATTTAAAGATACTAAATATCGACTCATTAATCCTTGTGATTTTGATTATAATCAATCCGTGTTTCCTACAATGTGGGTATTTCAAAAAGATGAACAACATACTTTTGATGATTGTATAAAATATGCTGAAAAAATAGCCGATGGTGATATAGAAGTTGTTGCCAATTGTATTGGTATTATTGCTATTTTAGATAAAAACTGTGGGCCAGGAACTAGTGGCGAATTAACTGTTGCTAGATATTTAGGTATTCCGGTTTTAGGTGTATTTACAAAAGATACTAACTGGAGAGATATATCTCCTTGGATATTAAGTAGAGTCAAAAGATTTTTTAAATCATCAGAAGAATTAAAACAATATATTATAGAGAGTTATTCAGAATGAAATGCATCGTAATAGGTGGCTGTGGTTTTATTGGAAGCCATCTTTGTGATTATTTACTTTCAAAAGGTAACGAAGTTCTTTGTGTTGACAATCTTGTAACTGGCGACGTTTCTAATATAGAAGATATTTATAATCATCGAGGGTTTGATTTTATTCGCCAAGATGTTGCTCATTTTAATATAGCTAAAGCACTAGCCGAAAAGATTAGACTTAAAGATGTAAATGAGATTTATTATTTAGCATCCATTGCTAGTCCGGATAAATATCTAAAAATGCCGATTGAAACCATTGAAGCGAATATTTTCGGCTTACGCAATCTTTTAGAAATTGCTGTTTCCAATAAGATTAAATTTTTATATACCTCTACTTCGGAAATTTATGGAGATCCCTTAGAACATCCACAAAAAGAAAGTTATCATGGCAACGTAGATCCTTGTTCTGATAGATCAGTTTATGACGAATCTAAGCGCATGGGTGAAACTTTAGTTATGACTTATCGTAAACAATATGGACTAAATACACGTATTGTTCGCATTTTCAATAGTTTAACGGGTGATCAAAATATTATTTATTATTTAAATGGAATATTACATTATGAACCATTTGAGGTTGCATATAATAAAATAATTGGTAATGAAAACAATGTAAAAGTGCCGTGTTTTAATAATAAAAATGAGGTTATAATTTCTCCTATTTCTGATATAATAAAACACAAAGTTAATAAAATTGGTTTTAAAATAAAAACAACTTGGGGCAAAGAAATAAAAATAACAGAAGATCATAGTTTATTTACAAGAGATAAAAATGGAAATCCTGAACCAATATTTGGAAGGAATTTAAGAATAGGAGATTATATAGCCATACCAAATCTAATTCCAATCGAGAAATTACAATTACCAAAATTTGAATATAATAAAAAAGAAATAAATGTTAATAATGATTTTATGTGGTTATTAGGGTTAATAGTTGCTGAAGCATGTATTTCAAAATATTCATATAAAAGAATAATGGTTAGAAAAAATAAAAAATATACCTGCAAAAGAAATGACCATATTTTATGCATTAGTTCTAATACAAAATATTTAAATAAAGCAAAAAAAATCATAAAAGAAATATTTAATTATAATTGTTGTTATATAAAACCATCTAAAAACAGAGCACCGGCATTAAGAATAAGTAATAAAGAATTGGTAAACTTCTTTGCCAATATAGCAGGTCTTGGATATGTAAAATCACATGAAAAATTTATTCCTATATGGATAATTCAATCAGAAGATAATCAAGTTTTAAGTTTTCTCCAAGGATACTGGAACGGTGATGGAAATCATGATGCTATAACAACAAATAAAAAAATTATTTTTACTACTGTTTCTAAAAAATTAAAAGATGATCTTTCTTTGTTATTATTAAGATTTGGTATTATACCATCTATTTCTTATTATAAGACATGGATAAAAGACAAAAATGGAAATAAGAAATTTTATGATGCAATAACCATTAATATACAGGGACTGTCTAATTACAATATTCTAAATTTGAATAATTCAAAACAAGTTTTGCAAAGGCTTAAATCTAATAATATACAATGGGCTCATATTGTAGATATTGAAAAATTTATAATAGATGATTTTGTATATGATTTTTCTGTTCCAGAATATGAAAATTTTATAGGTGGAGATTTTATATTTGCACATAATACTTACGGACCTAGAATGAATATCGGAGATGGTAGAGTAATACCTAATTTTATTAATCAAGCCTTAAATAATAAAGATATAACTGTATATGGCGACGGAAATCAAACTAGATCATTTTGTTATATTGATGATATGGTTAAAGCTATTTTGTTAGTAATGAATTGCTCATATTATATGCCTATGAATATAGGTAATCCATATTGTTATTATTCTGTAATTGAATTAGCAAATATGATTAAGAATTTAACTGACTCTAATTCTAATATTATTAATATTCCTTTTAAATCTCAAAATGATCCTAAAGTACGTAGACCTGATATTTCACTTATTAAATCCAAGGCTGGCTGGGCTCCATTAACTGATTTAAAAATAGGATTAGAGAGTACTATTGATTATTATAGAGCAAAGTAATAATAAGATTAACAATAAAGGAGATTAACAATGCCTTGGGAAGTTAAGTTAAGTAATAATGAAGTTGTACAACAAAACGAAGCTAATGTATCTCACTGGCGAATGTTGTCAGAAAGATGTAAATCTGAGAATCTAAAAATCAAAGAATTCAAATTTGATAATAAAATTATTCACGAAGACGGCGATGCTTATTTTGTTATTTATGATGTAATTGTATTAAATGTATTAGTAAGACCAATCCCACATGCTAAAATAGGTGCTGGTTGTATTTATAAAAAAAGAAATAAATGTCGCATAAAATGGTTTAAAGCTTATGGCAATCCTCCTCTTTTTTCAGAAATAATACGAAGTATTCCAGACGTATATAAAGAAATTTCTATTGAAAAAGTTTCTACTAAAGGAATGGAAAATGAAAATATTAAAGCACATAATTGACAAGATTTTTCGTAAAGAGGATATATTACGTGGAGATGGTAATGTTTATCTTAGAAGATGGACGTTATTGAGATTTAATAAAACCTTTTGGCTATGGCGTTTTCTTAAAGTGGCAGATACAAGAATATATATTCATCTATTTTTAAATGGCGATCATACTGCTTGTTTGCACGACCATCCTAATGACTTAATTAGCTTTATTTTTTGGAATGGTTATGAAGAAGAATATTGGAATCCTAAAACTAAAAAACATGAAAAGGTTATTTATAAGGCTCCATGTTTAAGAAGATTTCCAGCTTCGCATACACATAGAGTTCAGCTATTAAATAATAATCCAGCTTGGTCTATAGTGGTTATGAAAAAAAAGGTTAGAGATTGGGGATTTTGGATAACAAACACCACTAATAAAAAAAGAAAATGGATAAAATGGGATAAATATTATAATGATTTTGGAGGAAATAGAGGATGTGAATGATTAAAAATATTTGCGAATATTGTAATACTATATTTTATACTAAACAAAAAAGATTTAAAAGAAAAGAAAAAATAACTTTTCCAAGAAGTAAAATAGTATTGGGGTTATTTCTCAAATAAAGATCAACGCCATGATGAGCTTATAGTTTGTTGTCCTTGTTGGGACGAGCTAGAAAAGTATATTAAAAAATTTGGCGGTAAAGTTAGAAAATATAGATATGATTTATTCAACGGTGATTTACTTAGTGACTATGAAAAAAAATAGTTAAGGTAAAAAAACAAAATGCAATGTCAAAATCATACAAAATTCAAAGGTCTAACAAAACTGGGCAAGCGAAACGCTAATTGTCCTACCTGTAATCAAATTTTTAAATTAGCCCAGGAAAAGAAAAAAGAAAAATTCAAACAAGAACATCAATATCAATCATTAACAACTCCTGATATGCGATGTGATCTTGCCCACCTATTAGCCGAGATGGCAACAATAATGAACTTCGGATTACAATCAGAAACTTTTTGGCGTAAAGAATCTAGTACTCCATTAGAAGTTAAAGAATTCTTTTTTAAGACTCTCGTCTTTATTAAACACTGGAGTAGGTCTAATTTTATAGTTGTAAATGGTATAAAGAGATTACTTTATAATGTTTTTGTAAAAAAAAATCTTACCGATGAAATTTCTGCTACCAAAGTAGAGACTAAGATTGAAGAATCTATCGTTGAGGCAGAAAAGCCTAATCTTGAAAAAAGTACATTTAATATTAAAACTCCATCAAAAAGTAATATATTTTCTTTTTTAAACAAGGAATAATATGGTTAAGAAAAAAGAAGATAAAGAAGAAGTGGTTAATGAAATAAGCGCTATTTATGAAGAAATTGAAAAAATGGGTGGCAGAGTTTCTAAAAAACTTGATGATCTTAAGCCCCCATATTTCTTGGGAACTGGTTTATTTTCTTTGGATAGAATATTTTCAGATGAGGGTGGTATTCCTGGAAATATTTGTGTCGAGATATTTGGACCAAATTCAACTGGTAAGACATCCTTAGCGCTTCAAATAGCTGCCCAAGCACAAAAGCGTGGTATGCAAATATTTTATATAAATGCTGAAAGAGCAATAAATGCCAGTATTGTTAAATGTTTTTCAGAGTTAAATCCTTCTAAGGTAGGTTGGGTAGAACCAGATAATGGCGAAAAAGCCATTGATATTATGACTCATATTTTACAAACTCAAAAGGAATGTCTAATTATTAATGATTCAATACCGGCTTGCTTACCTTCTCAAATAGATGAGGCACTTGCTGGCGAAGTTCAGGTTGGCGCTTTAGCTCGTTTATTTAGTCCTTTTATGCCAAAAGCTAAGAAATTTTGTAGTTTAAATCATAATATTCTTATACAATTAAATCAAGAAAGAGCTAAAATTGGACCAATGACAAGAGGCGGAACTGATCAGCCTGGAGGTAATGCTATTAAATTTTATTCAGATATTCGGATTAAAATTGAAAAAAGATATCCTAATCCGGAAATTAAAATAGGTGAAGATATTATGGGTCATTATATAATAGCCAAAGCTATTAAAAGTCGTTGTGGAATTCCATATAGAACAGCCGAATTACCTATTATATATGGTAGAGGATTTGATTTTGGCAGAGAATTAGCCGATTATGCTACTTCATTTAATGTTGTAATTAAAAAAGGTGCATGGTATAATTTATTTAAAGAAGGAACCAATCCTGATAAAGATCAACCGATTTTCAAAGCTCAAGGCATGGATCAAATGGCTTCTTATATTAGGGAAAATCCAGAAGTAAGAATAGATATTGAAAGAAGACTCAGAGAAATTTTATCATAAAAGAAAATTTTATCATAAAGGAGATATTATCATGAATTTTTTTATACAACTGTTAGTAATAATTATTATCATGTTTTCTATGTGTATTGTTGGCGACATTATATATGTTACATTAAGTCGTTTTATTCAATGTCTTGGAAACAAAAAAATTAAATGAAATTCAGAGACTTGAATGGCAATATCCAGCGTAAGAATATAAGTAAGTATAAAAGATTGCCAGATCAAATAAGTAAGTCTAAGGGTCAAAATGAACTTGCTAATATTTTGATAAACATTTGGCCCAATACTCCTATTTATGAAGAATTACTGTGTGTTGGAACAAAACTTAAACTAGATTTATTTATAGACTCACTTAAAATAGCTTTTGAATTTGATGGTTCACAACACGAAGAATTTAATCCCTTTTTTCACGGCGATAGACTTAGATGGCTTCAATCAAAAAATAGAGATGATCTAAAAGAACAATGGTGCAAACAAAACGGTATTAAGTTAATTAGAATAACAGAAAAAGATTTAGATGTAAATCGTATTAGAGGATTAATCCGAGATAGTTGTGCAGGAAGTAATCAATAATTCGTTTAAAGAAGTTGGCGATTGGAGTAATAAATTGGGTTTACACCCTATTAATATGCCAATCTTAACTTGTGAAGAGATTGCCAATATAAATAATAAATCCTTGGAATTAATGAGTTTTGCTGATTTTGAGGATTTTTTAAATAGGTTAGCCTCATATAATATTTATATCAAAGCCCAAAAAGGTTCTATTGAGGCACAGATAGAAATAATTCAATTTGAGTTGGATAAAGTATTATTTTTGGAAACAAATAATCTAGGCAATGATTATAGATATAAAAGTATAGATGAAAAAATAGCAGTAGTTAGAACAATTAAGCCAGATATAGATAATCAGGGCAGAAGATTAACTATTTTGAAGGCTCAATTATTTAAAATAAAAGATATGCCATTTGCTATTGATAAGAAAATAGAAATGTTGAGAATAAAATATACTAGGAGAATGGCTAGTGAGAAATCAAGAATACATTAATAAAGAATATATTAATAATGAGGCTGAAAAAAAGGTCTTATCTAAGTTAGCTCATAATCCAGACTTAATATTCGACGTTGAAGTATTTTTAAAAGAAAGAGATTTTTATACAGCAGTTGCTAAAAATATTTTTGGCGCTATTAAAACATTGACAGAAGGAATGGGATTGGATAAATCTCAATCTATTGATCCAATTATATTAGAAGAAAAAATTGCTGTTCTATTTCCTGAATATTATAAAAGTCAAGCGATACAAGTTAAGGAATGTATATCTAAAATTTTAGCAGAACCAAGTCCCAGTGATAAAGACTTTAAAGAATTGATTAGAATTGTTCTTAATAATTCTGTCAAAAGAAGATTCATTAAACAAAATGAGGATCTCAGAAAAGAAATTGATAATATAGATTCGCCAGATAAGGTGGTAGATAAAATTGAATGTGCCACGTTAGATTTTACTACTAATTTATTTAGAAATGTTGATATTGGAATTCTTGGTCATACGTTTGATAATTGGCTAAGTAATAAATATAAAGAAGTTAAAGAAGGCAATGTTCATATAGGAATTAAATTTGGATTTCCCAATTTTGAACAAGCTATTGGCGGTGGATTTAGGAATGGAACCGTTAGTATTATAGCTGCGAGAGCCAAAATGGGTAAATCATTTTTAGCATTAACTATTGCTGATCATGTAGCCCGTCAAGGATTTCCAGTGCTTTATTTGGATACTGAATTAAATGATGAATATCAAACTATAAGACGAGTATCCAAGATGACTAAGATTCCACTTTATCAATTAGAAGCTGGTCAATTTTTTGGAAATATTCAAAAAGAACAATTAGCTAAAGACGCTGTTCAAGACCTACATAAAAGCAAGGTCTATTATGTTGAAATAAAAGGATGGAGCATAGAAGAACAGGTAAGTATGATCAGACGTTTTTTTGCTAAAATAGTAGGCAAAAATAAAGAAGGCAAATTTAATAAGTGTTTGATAATACTAGATTATCTTAAGCTAATGACTGCTTCTGATAAAAATGCTGATAAAGAATATGAAGCATTGGGTTATCGAATGACAGCATTACATGATTTAATGTCAGAATATCAAAATCCAATGTTGGCATTTGCACAGCAAAATAGAGAAGGACTAGAAAAAGAAGATGAGAGTACAATTTCTGGTTCTGATAGAATTATTTGGCTTTGTGATAATTTTACTATATTCGCCAAATTAGATGAAGCTGAAATAATGGTAAGACAAGCTGGCGCTAGCCAAGATCCTAATGCTAGAAAACCAGAAAATTGTAAAATTAAAGTAGTGGTTTGTAGACAAGGACCTGGAACATCTGGGCGCAAGTTTATTGGGGTTTATGCCGATATACATGATCCATCTTTAAGAATGGATGAGGTTTGTGGCATCGTAGAGGAACGCAGTATCCAAACAACTATTATTAGTAAATAATAAATATGACAATATTAGATAGAATATTAAACAAGATAGATTTTAACGCCTGTTCTGCTGGAGAAAGTTGTTGGAACTGGATTTGAGCAAAAGCAACGGATGGTTATGCTGTTCTTAAAGTTAATAAAAAACAGATTAAGGCGCATAGATTATGTTATCAAATATTTAAAGGAAATATTCCAGATAATATGATAATACGACATTCTTGTGATAATGTTGTTTGTGTAAATCCAGATCATTTATTATCGGGTACTCCTAATGATAATATACAAGACTCAGTTAAAAGAAATAGAAGAGCAAAGGGCGATAAACATGGACTTAGAATACATCCAGAAAGAGCGCCAATAGGTGATAGAAATGCATCTAGAAAATATCCGTATATAAGAAAAGGAATATTAAACGGGAAACTCAAAACTAAATGAAAATCAAGTTATAGAAATAAGAAATTTAAAAGGCAAAATTTCTCAAAGAAATATTGCTAAAATATTTAATGTTGGATATTCTTTAATTAGCGATATACATAATAATAAACGATGGTCTCACATAAAATAGTATGTCTATTGATATAAGAGCATAAATAATGGGCCAAGAAATTAATATTTTAAAATATTTAGGTATTACCGAAGAGAATGGTTACATAAATAAAGGAGCTTATCTTAGCGGTCCTGCCCCATGTCATGGTGGTGATAATCCAACGGGATTTTCTTTTCTTTATGAAAAAAATATATGGGCATGTTGGACACATCATTGCGAAGAAGAGTATGGTAAAAGTCTTGTGGGTTTAATTAAAGCTATTAAAAAAGTAAATACTGAAACTGCAATTGAAACAATAAAGAATATAATTGCAAGCAATCCGCAAGATATTATTAAAGTTATAAAACCCAGAAAATCTATAGATTATTGGAGATTACATTTAGAACAGCCTACTTTACCTGAATATATAATAAGCAAATATCAATCTCCAGAAGCATATTGTTTAGAACGTGGTTTTAATATGAAGACCGTCATGAGCTATGGCATGGGCATTTCTACTTTTGGACCCTTATCTTGGCGTTTTGTTGTACCAGTAAGAAATATAGAAGGACATTTAGTTGGATTATCTGGACGTTTACTTAATCATAAAAAGGGTGATAAAACACAAAAGTGGATGCATTGGCCATCTTCAAAAGAAAATGAAGAAGGTGATAAAATAAAAGGATTTAGTAAAGGTCTGAATCTTTTTAATATTGAAAGAGTAATTAATTATTCAAAGAATACTAATGATAGTTCTATTATTTTAACCGAAGGGCCACTTGATGTTTTGAAATTTGAAATGGCTGGTATACATAATGCCGTAGCAGTCCTTGGTGATAACATTTGTATAGGACAAATACAGATTTTAGAAAAATGTAATTTTACTGAAATAATTTTAGCTTTCGATAATGATGTTGCTGGTAACAAAGGAATGGAAAAAACAGCCCGGAAACTTGAAAAAAAATTATTCAGATTATACACTATAAGGGCAGAAGAAGGTGGAGATTGGGGGAAAATGGATATTAGTAAAATAAAAGAAGAACTAAATAAAAAGGTAAAAATATAATGGAGGTAAATATGGCTATTAAAGTATTTGGTATATGTGGGAAAAAACAATCGGGGAAGAATAGTTTATGTAATTTCTTCAAAGAATTACTTCCCGATTTAAGAGTAACAGAATTTGCTTTTGCTAAAGCCTTAAAGGATTTGGCTATTAATGAATTTGGCATCCCGGCGAAATCTTGTTATGGCTCTGATGGTGATAAAAATTATCCTATTGCTACTTGGGGAAGATTTTTTAATAATTTTTTTATAGAAAAAAAATATAATAAAAAGACAGATGATTTTCTTAGTGGTCGTGAATTTTTACAAATACTCGGAACTGATGTTATGCGTGAAGGTAGATTTGACAAAATGTCGGACGTAAAATATATGGTATTACTTGATAAATGGGTGAGAGAAAAATTTGGCCAGAACGCATTTCAAAATAAATTTAATTTCAAAAATATTTGGGCAAATGTTTTAGTAGAAGATGTTAAAAAGGCTAGTGATAGTTTTGATATTATTACAGTGTCTGACATTCGTTTCTTTAATGAAATAGATGCTCTAAAATCAATTGACGCCAAATTAATTAGATTATATAGAGATGCCGGAACTACCGACTCAATTCCTCATCCATCTGAATTGGAAATGGAACGAATGGATGATGACAGTTTTAATTATGTATTGGAACCAGAAGATAATAAAAATTTGACCCAGCTTAGGGCTTTTACTATAAAAATCTTGATGAGCGAAGGTCTTATTCCAATGGGAGGTATTTTAATATGATGATCACTATAGGCGAATGGATGAAACAAAATAACGTACACAAAAGTATTATTGAAAAAGGTCGTGGTGTTTTAGTAATATCAGTTAATTCAGATGATAAATATGATACTGTAGTTAATGACCGCCAAACAGGCGATGCAATTTATATGAAGAAAATTACAGATTTTAACTTTCAACTAGATACTGATAAAACTAAGGCATTTGTCATCGGTACCGATCAATGGAAAAAAATGACAACCAAAAATTTGTTCATGTCTAAATTGAGAAATACAATAGATCAGACTGAAGGGGAAGTATAAAAAGAAAATATAGGAGGAAATATGAAATTAGAAGAATGGTTTAATGATTATATAAAAAAACAACAAACACTACTTGCCTCAGTTAAAGCTGATTGGATAGATGAATTAATAACCAGAATACATATTAGTGCTCAATGGGGAAGTAGAATATATATATGTGGTAATGGTGGTTCATTATCAAATGCACAGCATTTTATATGTGATTTAAATAAAGGTGCTTCAGATAAATACAAGATTCAATTTGCTGGACATGCACTTGGTTCTAATCCTTCTCTAACTTCGGCCATCTCCAATGATTATGAACATGCCGACATTTTTATGAAAGAATTACAGTATTATAAGCCAAAGCCAATGGATCTTTTATTAGGTATATCTGTATCAGGTAACTCCGAAAATGTTTTACGGGCTATGAAATATGCCACTTCAATGGGATTATGTACCATTGCTATTGTGGGAAATAAGGGCAATAATAAAATAGGGAAAATAGCAGATTACACAATAGGATTAAATAGTCAACATTTCGGTCATGTTGAAGATGTAACTATGAATATTTTACATATGATTTGTTATTTTTTTATGGAAAATTCTAAATGAATAAATCAAAAACCGATACTATTATTAAAACATCTAAACCAGTTAGTCAAAATAAGAACGAAGAACCAAGAGATTATTTTGTCAAATTCCAAATTACTGATCGTAAAATGAAGCCTAGACATCTAAATTTTACTAAAACTACTGAGCGTGTAAATTGGATAGAGGAAATAGAAGTGAATGAGGCTGAAAGTGAAATGGCTGCTGTTCTTAGTGGCACAGTAGCTTTAGCTAAATATTGGAAACCTAAAAATTATGATATTGTTTGTGTTAGTATTAAAGAAAAACTTATTCAAGTTCCAAGACTCATTTTGCCCAAGGGAGTAAGAATATGACAAAAGTTGTTACAGTACCATTGGTTATATACCATTCGCCATGTCCCGACGGCATTTGCGGAGCGTGGATCGCCTGGAGACATTTTAACAGAAACGTAGAATTATTCCCCACATCTTATGCCGATAAAGCCATGCCTAAAATAGATGGGCGTGAAGTATATATTATTGATTTCTCATATTCTAAAGATATTATTCTAGATATGGCATTAAAAGCTAAAAAACTTGTAGTGTTAGATCATCATAAAAGTGCACAGGCAGAACTTGCTGAATTAATCGGTAAGAATGGCAATCTAGAAATTATCTTTAATATGGATAAATCTGGCGCTATGCTTGCTTGGGAATATTTTAATCCAGAAATAAAGCCACCAGTCCTAGTTTCATTCTGTGAAGATAGAGACTTATGGCGTTGGCAACTTCCATGTAGTAGAGAGGTTAATGCTGCTGTAGCAAGTTATGATTTAAATGTTGAAGTTTATGATAAGCTTTCTCTAAAGGCACCAGAAGAACTTTATGATGAAGGTTTCGCCATTCTTCGTTATCAAAATAAAGAAATAGAAGAAACATTAAAAAGTGTCACTATCGGGGAATTTGCAGGATATCAAGTACCTACAGTAAATTGTTCAGTTAAATCTATCGCTTCTGAGGTTGGCAACAGAATGGCTAAAGGAGTACCCTTTGCTGTAGTATGGTCTTGGATTGGTGACAAATATTATTTCTCATTACGTTCAATTATGAGTGATAAAAATCCCATGGGACTGGACGTTTCAGAGATAGCAAAAAGTGTTAGTAATCGAGCATTATCAGCAGGGGGGCATAAACAAGCTGCCGGCGTAACAACTAAAGAATTTTTGATAAAATGAAAATACACTCTATAAGTGCCTCAAAAATAAAAACTTACAAACTATGTCATTTTAAGTATTACCTCGAATATCATTTAGCACTAGATACTGGTGTTTCTTTTGCTGCCGAACAAGGCTCAATGGTTCATATAATATTGGAAAAATTCGGTGAAGCAAAACGTGATGGTATAGAACATCCTACTATTGAATCTACTTGGTATGATGAAGTTTTATATGCTTATCGTGAAGAAGAGCTTTGGAAGTTATCTGATAAAGCCTTAAATAGAGATAAGGCTTGTGATTCCTGTGGATATTATAAAGATGGTAATTGTTTTGTTGCTGGAAAATCTATAGATAAGTTCGCAGGTTGTCCTAAAAATGAATTTGATGATGCTATTTGGTTAGTTGAAAAAGTTATAAACGATAAAAGTCTTCAAAATCCTTTGAATAAAACTGTACTCGATGTTGAACAATGGTTCGATATTAAAATTCAAGATGGTGATGAAACTATACCAGTTATAGGTCTTATAGATATTGTTACTGAACTTGATAAAGACACTATTGAAATTGTAGATTATAAAAGTGGAAATTATACTCAATCTTATAAAGAATGCATTAAAGATCCGCAACTTTTAATATATCATTTAGCTACCAGAAGAAGTTATAAAGATTATAAAAATATTCTTATTACTATTTACTATCTAAGAAAAAAGCCATTGACACTAGCATTCAGTCCACAAGATGAAAAAGCTACCGAGAATGCATTGAAGAAATATTGGTATGAAATTAAAGCTGATAATTCACCTAAAAGGCGTTGTGATAGAATGGATGGTAGTATAGAATTCGATCACGTTTGTAAATATATGTGCAATCCAGAAATGTGTAAAGTACAGCATAAAATTTTTATGGAAAATGGAGGGATTATATTACCGCCTAATGAAAGAACTAAGGAAAAAAGACAGTGGCTTAAAAGACTATCTGAACAGAGCAAACCCCAACTTAAGACAGGTGATTAATGATGCCAACTAAATATTGTTCATTGCATCAACATTCTGATGCATCATTTCTAGATTCTTGTAATAAGCCTGCTGAATTAGCCCAAAAAGCTAAAGAAGTAGGAATGTCAGCCATTGCTTTAACAGATCATGGTAATGTTCATAATTATATTAAAATGTATAAAGAATGCAAAAAACAAGGTATTAAGTTTATTCCTGGATGTTGCTTGCCTGGTCAAATAATTTTTACAAAAAATGGGCCATTAAATATTGAAGAAATAAAAATAGGAGATGAAGTATTAACTCATAAAGGTAGATTTAAAAAAGTTATTAATACATCGCAAAGAATTTATAGTGGAATTTTGTATGGAATAGAATGTTGGAATAATAATAAAATTTGGTTAACAGATGAACATCCGGTATTAATTCATAATAAAAACAACGAAAATGAATGGATAAGAGCAGATCAAATAATGCATAAGCATTATAAAAAAATAATCAATGGCCACATGTGGGAATCTTATGTTTGTATAAATAATAATTATGAATTTGAAAAATTAAACCAAATAAATATTAAAGATTATATTAGTAATGAAAACTATAATTATAGATCATATCATCTTCCAGAAAAAATAAAGTTAGATTTTGATTTTGGAAGATTTTGTGGACTTTGGTTATCTGAAGGGTCATTTGGCAAAAATATAAAAGTTGTAAATTTTACCTTAAATATTAAAGAAAATAATTTACTAAATTTTATAAAAGATTTTTGTAACAAGTTTAATATTAAAATTAATTATAGAAATAGAAATTTTCCAGAAAAAAATGGTAAAATTAGAAATACAATAGATATAGAAATATATTGTCAAGAACTTGCACAACTTCTATATAAATTATTTGGAAAGGGAGCAAAAACAAAATTAATAAATAAAGATATATTATACATTAATAACAATGAATTTCATCAAGGCATTATTAATGGAATAATGTTGGGAGATGCCAAAAACGCTTTAGGACAATATACTTTAAAGCTTGCTAACAAAAAATTGATTTACCAAATAAAACATCTGTTGTCCAAGTTTAATATTTCTGTTAAAATTTCTAAGTTAAATAATCTTGAACATTATTATTTTACATATACACAAAATAGAGATAAGAGAATATATACTAAAAACGATAATCAATATATATATTGCCCAATTAAGAAAATAGATAAAAAAGAATATAATGGAACGGTATATAACATTACAGTAGAAGAAGATAATTCATATGTATCAGATTTTATACTACATAATTGTGAATTTTATTTTACTCATAAGCATGAAGAGCGTGAACGAAAGTCACGTCACATTACCATTTTAGCAATGAATGATGAAGGTTTAAAAACCATATATGAACTTAGTACGGCTTCTAATGTGCCAGTAGATCAAGGAGGAGGTTTTTTCTATCGTCCTAGAATAGATTGGGCCATGTTAGAAAAATTAAATAAAGGATTAATTTGTTTAACTGGTTGTATGAATAGTCCAGTTAATCATGAGTTTGGTAGAAATAAAGATTATAATACCGGCAAGATTCATGCAGAAAGATTGGTAAAAATATTTGGCAAAGAAAGATTATTTATTGAATTGCAATTAGTAAATGATCCTTTGCACTGGACAAATGATCGAAAAATATATATTCCTGAACAAGATATAATTATAGAATATAGTAAAAAACTGGCAACAGATTTAGGTCTTAAAACCGTAGCAACTAATGATTGTTTAGTTCCAGGAACTTTTATTTCTACTAATAATGGTTTCTGTAAAATAGAAGAATTAAAAATAGGAGATAATGTTTGGACCCATACAGGTGAACTAAAAAGAGTTGTGTACATTAATAATAGAGAAGAGAGCAAAGAAGTTTATTCTATAAAACCATTCCTTGGCTCTTTTCCAATAAAATGTAGCGATAATCATCCATTTTTTGTAATTAAAAATATTAAAAAAAATAATAAATGGAATAAAGTAGATACTAATAAAAAAGAATGGGTATTAGCTAAAGATTTGTCAAACGATGATTTAATTTGTATTAAAAAGAATAAAATAAACTTTGAGAATAGAAATGATTATATTAAATATTATAATGTGTGGGAAAATTTTAAAGATCATAAATGTTCAAGGATTATAGATGGCAAGGTTAAATCTTTTAGAACAGATAAAGAAGCTGGCGTTCCAGAAAAGCTTATATTAGATAAAACATTTTATGAAATACTAGGATTATATATAGCAGAAGGATGGATAGATAAAACTATTATTGGCTTTGGATTTCATATAAAGGAAATATATCTAATAGATAAAATAAATTCTTATTTCAAAAAATATAGCTTCAATCCAACTATAAATATTGACAAAGAACATAATTCTGCTTCTATAAGAATAAATTCATTTATTTTTTCAAAAATATTTTCAGACTTTGGTGGTATTGGGTGTAACAATAAAAGATTTCCAAGTACTAATATTATAACAAAAAACGAAATAATAGATATAATAAAATATTATTTGATAGGAGATGGTCACAATCGTAAGAATAAAAAAGGATATACGGTTGCAAGTACTAGCCAACAACTTATTTGGCAGCTATCTAATATTTTAAATAGTTTTGGATGTTTTTCTATTCCTAATTTTAGAGACGGGAAAATTGCATCAAAGAGGCATAAAAAAGCAAAAGATGAATGGAAAAATCAATTTGTTATAAATTTTAGTTCTATGTCTTATAATAAGTTATATGAATTGGGTATTATACCAATAAAGCCATTATTATCATCTAGTACTAAGCCTAAATATTTAGAAGATAAAGATTATTTTTATACAAGAATCGCTATTGATATTGAAAAATATAATGGTAAATTATTTAATATTCAAGTAGAAAATGATTCATCATATCAGGCAAATTTTGTTTGTGTTCATAATTCTCACTATTTAAATAAAAGCGATGCGTTTGCTCACGAAATATTAAAGGCAATAGATGCTAAGGCAACCTTGGATACGCCACTAGCAAAACCAGGCAGCGGTGAACGTGGTCGTCTTGTCTTTAGTGGTTTTGACTATCATGTAAAATCGGCAGAAGAAATGCTAGAAAAATTTACTGCCAACGAAGTAGATATGTCTAATACAATAGCTGAAATGTGTAATGTAAATATTCCGCTTAAGCAAAATCATATCCCGAAATTTGATGTCAATATAGATGATAGAGCATCAATAGAATTGCTTAAAAAGAAGGCACGTGAAGGATGGGCTCAATTAGGAATTAACAAACAAAAAAATGTTAAAGAATATCTTGAAAGGGTAAAAATAGAATTAGCCGATATTGAAGAAGCCAATCTACAGAATTACTTCCTAATTGTTTGGGACATTGTAAGATTTTGTTTAGATAATAAAATTCCAGTAGGCCGGGGTCGTGGCTCGGCGGCTGGTTCTCTTGTTTCTTATTTGCTCAGAATAACCGATGTAGATCCAATTGAAAACGGATTAATTTGGGAACGTTTCTGGAATCGTGGTCGTAAAGATTCAATGCCAGATATAGATTTAGATATTTGTATAGAGCGCAGAAATGAGGTTGTGGACTATTTACGTAAAAAGTTCGGCGAAGATAAAGTTTTCCCAATGTGTTCTATTAGTACAATGACTACTAAAGTAGCTATTAAAGATGTTGGTAAAGTAGTTGGATTGCCATTTTTTTATGTTAATCAGTTAACAGATAAGATTCCGCATAAGTGTAGAAATATCAAACAAGCTATAGATGAAAACAAAGAAATTAAATTAGCAGCGTTAGATGGAATTGATAAAGAAGTATTAATTTGGGAACAGGATCTAACTCAACTTAATAAAGATCCGCAAAATAATAAAGAACAAATAGATTTATTAAATAATCAAATAACAGATAGAAAGAAAAAATTAAAAACAACGTTTGATGTTGCACAAAAATTAGAAGATGTAGCTAGACAAAGATCGGCTCATGCCTGTGCTTTGCTTATTTCTGATGAGCCTGTAAATGGTAGAGTGCCACTTTGTTTTGATGCTAGAAACAAAAAAATGCTTACCGCATTTGACATGTATGATTTGGAAGATTTGGGATATCTTAAATTAGATATTTTAGGTCTTAAAACACTCGATGTTTGTAATAAAGTATGTCCAGATAGTGTTAGAGGCTTAAGAACTTTTAATGATCCAAAAGTTTTCGATTTAATTAGTAGTGGATACACGAAAGGCATTTTCCAGTTTGAATCTCCGTTGGGTCGTCAATGGTGTAAGAGAATTAAACCTAGGAATATTTTAGAATTGTCTGATTTAAATGCATTATTGAGGCCTGCGGTTTTAGAAATGGGATTATCAGATGAATATGTTAAAAACAGAATAGACCCTGCCACTATTGAATATATCCACGATGACTTAAAACCAATTTTAAAAGATACTTATGGAGTTATGGTTTACCAGGAATCTATGCTTCAAATTGTAAATAAATTTGCAGGTTTTGATCTTGCTAAATCAGATTTATTAAGAAAAGCCTGTATAGCCGAAGGATCTCTTATTATGACTAACTGTGGACCAAAATATATTGAAGATTTGGTTTCAAAAAATAATAAATATAAAATACTTTCAATAAAAGATAATAAAACTATTTATAGTAAAATAAAAAATGTTTGGAAGGTTGGAACAAAACAAGTTTTTAAAATAAAATCAAAAAATGGATATAGTATTGAACTTACAGAAGATCATAAAATTTTCACACAAGATGGTTGGAAACCAGTAAAAAATATAACAATAAATGATTTTATTATTATTCCTCAAAAATATATTTATAAAGGAAGAGGGTTGCAAAGGGGAGGGCTGAATATAAACAGATCAATATTACTTTCTTATTTTATAGGAGAAGGATGTTGGACTGAAAAATGTAAGCCTAAAATAACAAATAGCGATCCATGGATAGTAAATAAAATAATAAATATTATAATAAGTGAATTTGGAAATAATTGTTTTACAATAAAAACTTTTAAAAATGGGTGTAAAGATATTATTCTAAAAAATAATTGTAAGGACTGGATAAAATCAATATATAAACCAGTAAAGTCAAGACAAAAATTCTTGCCCGAAATAGTATATAATTCGGAAAATGAAAAAATAAGAGCTTTTATTGGATCATACTTTTCGGCCGAAGGAGATGTTAGTAATGGGCATGTAACGATATCATCTACATCAAAAGATATATGTAGAAAAATACAGATGTTACTAATAAAAGAAAATATTCCTTCTTCTTTTCAAGTAAAAAATACAAAATATAAAGGACAACCATATATTTCTTATAGAGTGGTTATTTGTGACAAAAGATATATTTCTATGTTTATGAATACTTATTATAACTATATATGTCCAAATAAAATAGAACAAATAAAAAACATACTAAATAAAGATTATCGTAAAAGTTTTGAAAGTTTTATTGTTCCATCTTGTTTTATATTGCCTATATCGCAATCTAATAATCTTTGTGGAATTTTTGGAATAGTAGATGGAACTTACTATAATAAAAATATTACTTATGAAAAAGCAAGAAGAATAAATCAAATAATGAAAGATAAAATGTTACAAAAAATAATAGATGCTGATTATAAATTTTGTCAAATAGAAGAAATAATATTAGTTGGAGAAAAAAATGTTTATGATTTTGAAGCAGAAGATACTCATTGTGGATTTATAAATGGTATTTTAGTTCATAACTGCGGTAAAAAACTTCCAGAAGAAATGGAGAAATATGAAAAAGATTTTATAAATGGATGTTTAAATAATGGATATAAAGAAGAAATAGCTCGAAAGCTTTGGTCGTGGATTAATGCTACTGCTGATTATTCATTCAATAAATCGCATTCCCTATCTTATGCTCAGCTCGCATATATAACTGCCTGGATGAAATTATATCATACTGAAAAATTCTTTTGGTCTTTGTTGCTATATTCTAAAAACGAACAAAAACCCCAAGAAGAAATTCGTGAATTGTTCTTTGATGCCAAAAAATTCAGAATTAATATTAAATCGCCTTCGGCTACAAGAGGTAATTCTGATTTTGAATTAGATAAAAAAGATATATATTTTGGTTTAATGCATATCAAAGGAATTGGTAACTCATCTTTCAGAGCTATAACTAATATCAAAAATTTAAGTTGGGATCAAATATTAAGAAGTCGCAATAGTCTTAAGATCAAGAAAGATGTGTTAGAAGCCCTTATTTTAAGTGGCGCAATGGATTATTTGGGATTATCTCGCAGGACAATGTTTGTACAGTACCAATTTATAAATGAATTAACTGATAAAGAATTGCCAGTATTTGAACATATTCTATATGGAGATCCAGTACAATTGACAAAAACAACTCAAAAACTTGGAACACAAATTTTAATCATTCCACGAGTAAATAATTTTAAAGAAGCTATAGAAAAGTTATTATCTTTTATAAACAATGAAAATAAAGATTGGAAATTAATCATATCATCTCGTGCGGATAAATTATCGGAAATGTGTCAATCTTTATTGAATGATTATAATAATGGGGCAGAATTCTCTATCAAAGAAAAAGCCTCATATGAAACTAATTATTTAGGAATTCCTGCTACTTGTTCTTCTGTAGATGGATATTATAATTACAGAACTACACACTTTTTAATCGAAGTGGAAAATGAGCAAGATAATGTAGGTATATGTACCGTAGCTATGATTTCTAAATTTAAAGAAACAATAGATAAGCTTGATAGAAAAATGGCATTTTTAACTCTGGAAGATCGTTCATTTAGTATGGATGCAATTTTATTTGCTAATCAATATATGAAATATAATAAATTACTAGAACCCGGTAAAGTAGTACTTATTGAAGGCAAAAAGAAGAAAGGTTCATTTATAATTGATAATATAGAGGCACTATAATGTCTAGATGTGTATATCAAACTACTCTTGAAAAAAAGCTTAATAAGTGGAAAAAATTTATTAAACTTTCTGACTGGAATATACAAATTAGATATGCTACCAAAACTGATATAGATAATGAAGAAGATATTAATCTAGAAAATGACTTAGCTTCGTTGATTACTTGTTCACCACCAGAAAAAATAGCCAGAATATTAATTAATAAAAATTATGTTAAAGATCCAGATTTTGGTAAGGTGTGGAACATTGATACATTAATTTTACATGAATTAATTCATATTTTACTTTATAAAGAAATTGAAGCTTTATACAATGTAGTAAAAAATCGTCGCAGTATTAATAAATTAGAAGAGTTTGTATGTAATTCTATGGCACGTATAGTTTATGATATAATACATCGTCGAAGCTTAAAAAAATAAATAATTTTGAAAAAAAACTTCTTTATTTATAGATTGCAATAGTGTGTAGGAAAGTACGTAAATTTTATTTTTAACATTTTTTTAGGAGATTTTTTATGAGCGTTAGAACTAATTTCGTTTATCTTGAAGGTCAGCTTTTTCGTTATGAGGAAAGAAACGCCGCAGGAAAGATTGTTTCAGTTTTTACATTGAGACTTCCTACTGGTACTGCTAAGAAGACAGATTCGGCTTTCATTCCTGTTGAGGCTTGGAATCTTAATGATGATCTTCGTAAGCTTCTTAATGAAAATACCGGCAAGGCCCGTATTGCTATTCAAGGCGAGTTCCGTCAAGACAATTGGCAGGACAAAGCTACTGGTGCCAAGCGCTCCAAGCTTAAGATTACTGCCAAGCGTGTAAGCTATGAAGGTTCCTGGAGAGATGAAACTAATGAATCATCTGCATCTTCTGGTGCTGCATCTTCTGGTTCTGTCGCTTCTGGTGCTCTCGCTCCTGAGGCCGGAACAGTTACTGAAGAAGTACCATTTTAATCTTACAGTAAGACAATAGGGGAACGACCAAAGTGAAAGTGAATACCACTCAACCAGTGTCTAGTACCCTTTTTTTATTTTCATAAGGAGTAATACAAATGATCAACCAAGTAAATTTAGGCGCTAAAATTGTCAGTGAAATTTCCCTTCGTAACACAGCTAAGAAGGGTATTCCTGTCGCCGATTTTCGTGTAATTCATCGTCATAAAAAGCTACAAAATCCCCTATTTATTGATGTTGAAGTATGGGGAAATGAAGCTCGTCGTATTTATGAAAATGCTAAGCGTGGTGATATAGTAGTTATTGTTGGCGAATTACGACGTGATGTTTGGCAATCTAAAGAAGGCAATGAACCAAGATCAAAAATTAAGATTACTGCCAGTCGTATAGTTGTAACCGATCAACCAAAGCAGAAAAATTCAGTAGAAGTAGAAACTGCGTTCTAATTTTATTTATATCCAGTTATTTTATATCCGGTAATTTTATGGGTAAAAAGCACAGAAATAAACAATTAAGGGCTCAAAGAAGAGCCGAAAAAAAAACTGCTAGAAATCAAGAACGTGAAGAGCAAAGATTTAAAGAAGAAATAATCAAAGATGCTAAATCAGATTTAATCTGTTTGCCTAAAATTCTTGGTAATGATTTTAATACAGAGCAAAATGATCTTGAATTAATTAAACATAAAATTGATTCTTTACCTAAAGATTCCTCTGGATATAAACGAAGAATTCTATATATTAGTGAAGCCAGTTATTTAAAGACTGGATTTTCTACTTACTTGCGTGAAGTATTAAAAAAATTAAATGCTACTAGTAAATACGAACTAGCGGAATTCGGCTCTTATGGCAATTCTCCAGAAGTAGATCCACTAGCCAAAGGTATTCCGTGGAAATATTATCATAATAATCCAGTGAATAATATTGAAGAAGGGGAATATAAAAAAGATTTTAAAGAAAATCAATTTGGTAAATGGAAGTTATCTTACGTATTAGCTGATTTTAAACCAGATATCGTTTTGTGCCAGCCGCCTGGACAAATAATACTCACATCTAATGGATATAAAGAAATAGAAAATATAAAAACGGGCGATTTTGTTTTATCCCATAAAAATAAATTCCAAAAGGTTATCAAAACCATGAATAGAGCAAGCAAAAACGAATTAATGGGAATCTATGTGAATGGAATAAGCGAACCAATAAAACTTACTAAAGAACATCCTGTATTAATTTATAGGAAAAAGAAACAAACAACAACAAGAAAGTCTATTAAGGATCTTTATAGTAACGAAGTCCCAGTTTTTATTAAAGCAAAAAATGTAAAGCTAGGGGACCTAGTTGTTATGCCTTGTTTACCATCTAAAGATTCGTGCGATATTTTAGAAATAAAAAATTATCTTGTTAATTTTATAGAAGAAAATGAATATATAAGACCAGCATTACATAAAAATGACAATAAAATAAAAGCAAAAGTAGCAATAAATGGAGATTTTGCTAGGCTTTTAGGATATTTATATTGTGATGGTTGTATTGGTAAAAGCACAATAAGTATTTCATTTGACAATGATGAAGAAAGATTCGCACAGGATGCAATTGATATTTTATATAAATGTTTTGGAATAAATTCTATTTATAGAAAACACAACAATCAAAATATAGTTTATTGTAATAGTACAATACTCTGCGAATTTTTTAGAAAATTAACTCATAATAAAAAGCAAATCCCACCTTCTATTATGATATCTACTAAAGATGTAAAAGAGCAGTTTATTTGTGGCTGTATCAGGGCGGATGGTTCCTATAAATGTGGTAAACAAATAAGATTTCATAATACTAATAAGCTATTAGCATATTCAATAAGGTCGATACTTGTGTCATTAGGATTTTCTTGCACTATAGTAAAAAATAAAATTAAAGAAAAGAAAAGCCTTTGTCTTTATGATGTATGTATATCATCAACAAAAGATATTGAAAAAGCACATTCTTTTATAAATAAATATACATATGTCCCATGTTACAATAATATTGTGAAATCAGCAAAAAAAACTAACATAGTAAATGGCCAAATGATTGCAACCGTTAAAAGAGTTAGAAATCTTGACTATGAAGGACAGGTTTTTAACATAGAAGTAGAAAACGATAACTCATATACATCTCTTTGGTGTCTTCATAATTGTAATCGTGATAATTGGATGGATACTTATGTTTTAAAAAATCAGTTCCGCAATAACTGTCTAGTTTTTTGGATGCCAACAGTAGATGGCTATCCTCAAAAGTGGCAATGGTTGCAAGATTATTCGCAAGTAGATGGTCTTTACACGTATTCCTGGTTTGGTAAAAGAGTTCTAGAAGAACAATCAAAAACGTTACTTGCTAAACAAATTAAAATACCGCAATTACACGTTCGCAATGTAATGCAACCAGGAGTAGACCTTAATATATTCAAACCAATGAATAAAATGGAAGTTAGAAAAATTTTTGGTGTACCATCTAACATTCGATTCGTTGGTACGGTAATGAGAAATCAGCCACGTAAACTGTTTCCTCGCATTATTGATTCATTCAGAATATTCAAAGAGAAATTTCCTCTTCAAGCCAAAGATGTTATGCTTCTATTACATACATCTATTCCAGATGTTGGATGGGATATTCCAGAAGCAGTAAGACAAAACGGCCTGGAACAAATGGTCGTTTTTTCATATATGTGTTCTAGTTGTGGATTATTGGCTGTATCTACTTTTTGCGGTTCTCCAGCTCAATGTCCAGCTTGTAATAAACCAACGTTCCATACGCCCAATACACGGGTTGGTTATCAAGATGAACATTTCGCCTATATTTATAACCTTATGGATGTTTATATCCAGGGCTCTATTGCCGAAGGCGATGGAATGCCAGTAAATGAAGCTAAGGCTTGTGGCGTACCAACACTTTGTTCAGATTTTTCAGCTTTATATGAAAAAAATAGAAATGGTGGTGGTTTACCAATTATAAATGAAACCATTTATACAGAACATGAAACAATGCAATGGCGTTCTTTATTTGATAGAAATGACTTGGCAGAAAAACTAGCTGATTTAATAGGTAATGAAGATAAAAGAAGTAGATTGGCTAAAGAAGCTAGAGAGTGTGCAGAAAAATTTTATAATTGGGATCTTTGTGCTGCCAAGTGGATTTATGAAATAGATTCGGCAAAGATTAAGAATAGAAAAGAAACCTGGGAAAAATCGGTTGAAATAAAAAAAGTAAGTGAATTAACCCCACCAGATATACCTAATAATGCCGAAGGTTATAAACAATGGCTAAATTGGTGTTACATTAATATTCTTGGTCGCCCAAAAGGTGTTGATTCGGATGGACTTCAATATTGGTCTAGAATTATTGATAATGCACCTAATAAAGAAAAGACAAAAGAAGAACTAGAAAAACATTTCCGTAAAATGGTGGATTCAGAAAATGAAAGCAAACGCATTCTCGCTGATCCTAAATCTGCTATATCTGATCCAATTCAAAAAATAAAAAATATCATTGAAGAAACTGAAGGAATAAAATTATGAAAGAATTTTAGGAAATAAAAAATGGAAGCACTTATAAATAAAAATAAACAAGTCAAACGAATATTATATTGTATGCCACAAACTGCTGGTGATGTATTTATATCAACCGGAATTATAGATTCATTAAAAAAGAAGTTCTCAAATGCTAAAATTTATTTTGCTACTGAACTTAAGTTTTTTGATATACTTAAAAATAATCCTAACATTTATAAAATAATCGAATATCATGATTCAATGTTAAATTACAGAGCTTATGAAGCATTTGCTATGCATTCCGGTTTATTTGATATTGTTTATTGTCCTTTTATAATAACTCAAAGAATACCGCACTGGATAAACTCTGGCTTTGGTGAATGGCTTGGGCGTTGTTATGCTGATATGTGCCATGTTGAATATGGTAATCAGTGGATTGATATCGATGATAGTATAGTAAAAACTTTGCCAGAAAACTATATAACCGTTCAATCACAAACAAGACAAGATCCAAAAGATTATGATTATATTGAAGAAGCCATTAACAGGATTAAGAATCATACAATAGTCCAAATTGGTGGTCCAAGAGATAAGAAGTTAAATATCCCCAATATTATTGATCTACGTGGACAAACAACTCCACAACAATTGGCTGGAATTTTAAAGAATGCTAAAATGCATTTTGGACATGATTCTTTCCCAATGCATTTGGCAGGATATTTAGGTACACCAAGCGTAATTTTATTCGGTGGTACCTATGCTAAGCAAGGAATGGCACCACATTATAGCCCACACATTCGTTGTATAGAAACTAATGATCGTGGTCCATGTATTACTTCATGTCACTTATCTGAATGTGAAGCCAAAAAACAGGGTCACGAAAAATGTATTAATAATATTCCAGTTGATAAAGTAATAGATGAGATGGCCAAAATTATCGGTCAAGAAAATGTTGTTCCATCAGAACCAATTACTATTTCATCCTATATTATTATTAAAGATGGAATAAAATACGGATTCCCATTTGAAGAAAGTATTAAAGCTGCACTGAAAGTTAGTGATGAAGTAGTTGTGGTTGATGGTGGTTCTACAGATGGTACAATAGATAAATTAAAGGAAATGTGTAATACTGTAGCTAAGCCCAATACCGGAGTATTAAAAGTTTACGAACATCCTTGGGATATGGAAAATCCAAGTATAATGGGTGATGAAAAGAGTTGGGCTCGTCAACAATGTACGGGCAATTGGTTAATTCAACTTGATGCTGATGAAATAATACATGAACCATGGACAAATGCTTTGCGAGAACTTATTAATAAAAATAAAAATATTGAACTAATGGACCTACCAGTTATAAACTTTTATAGAAATAAAGAAAATATTAGACTAGATCCCAATCCATGGAAATGGAGAGTATCTAAAAACAACCCAAACATTATACATGGAATACATGCGAAAGCAAGACAATTTGATTCCGACAAAATGCGTGTAACGATGAATAAAAAAATTAGTGATTCTTGTGAAATAATTTATTCTGATTCTTTGAAAATTGTGCCACATAAAGCCGTTTTCCCTCAAAGTTTTGCTAAGACACATTATGAAATATATAATTCAAAAAATATTACTGAAAATATAGCAAAATATCTAATAGAACTTGAAAATCTTGTTAAAAATCATATTATTATACTACATGATAGTTGGTTAGATTTAGAAACTAAAAAGAAACGTGGTGAATTTTGGCAAAATACGTATCACGGTAAAAATAGTTGGACGCACAATACGACAGATGATATAATAGACAGGATAGAAAATAACAAAGAAAAAATTATATTTATAGGAAACATACTAAATGAAAGTATTGTTATTGACGTGGAAAAAATTTAATAAGTTGATTGTATGGTTTGAAAGAATTAAAAATGCGAACCTGTGACAGATGTGGTCAAGACGGAGCAGTTAGAATGACTTTGGGTTTTAAAATTAAAGATAAAGAAAATAGACATATAGAAAAAAAAGATGTATGTGTAAATTGTATGGTAAATTTAGTTGTTAGACTGCTGGATCAATTACCATCAGATGAAAAGATTAGATTTTTTCAGCAATTCATGAATGGGATTATAATATAAGGAGCGCATGTGATTAAGGTTGGAATTGCAGGAGGACCAGGCTCGGGCAAAAGTTCCTTGGCACGTCAATTAACTACTGAACTTTATAATAAACGCAAATACAATGCTCAATATGTAACTGAATTTGCTCGTGATTATATTAATAGAGCACTTTTACACGGTAAATTTATTCCTACGATTGCTGATCAATTTTTAATTTTTCATAATCAAATTGAAAGAGAACAAATTGTTCTGGATAAATCAGATTATTTAATATCCGATTCTCCGGTATTTTTGCCCATTATATTTGCTTTTAATATTTGTGATATGAGTAATTTTCAACAACGATTAGCATATACTAGTCTCTATGAAATGTTTCTGGCAAAATATCTAAAATGGTATGATCATATTTTTGTTGTTCAACGGCAGAAAGATTTTTTAAAGGATGGTACAAGACATGAAACAGTAGAAGAAGCTGATCAAATAGGTCAACAAATTGTAGCATTTTTAAAATTTCATAGGATTCCTTTTAATAATATTTTCACAGAATTAGATGAAGCTAGAGTTCAATGTGTTTTAAAAATATTAGGATTAGAATAATGGAAACTAAACTAGAAATTACTTTTGAAGACAGTTTTTGTATATCTATACCCGTCGGAAATATAGTAATAGAGATAATAAAAAAACAAACTTTAGAAGTATTGGTCAAATGAGTCAATATAAAGATATAGAAAGGATATTGAATGCCAACTAAATATTCTATAATATATATAGATCCACCTTATAAATTCCAAAATTGGACAGAGAAGAAAAATGGATCTCCTGTTCAACATTATTCACCACTTACTAATGAAGAAATACAAAATTTAAAAATTGGTGAAATATCAGAAAAAAATGCTGCCATTTTTCTTTGGATGCCATCTGTAAAAATAATAGAAGGATTACATGTAAAATTTTTTGAATCATGGGATTTTAGACCAGTATCTGTTGCATTTGTTTGGAGAAAACTTTATAAATCTGGTAAACCTTATACTGGTATTGGTTTTTGGACACGTAATGATTCAGAATTTTGTTTACTGGGAATAAAGGGCAGAATGGATAGAAAATCAACAAAAGTTTTACAAACTATAGAATCTCCTGTTGTTAGACCACACAGTACTAAACCACCAATCGTAAGAGATAAAATAATAGAATTACTTGGTGATTTACCACGTATTGAACTATTTGCTAGACCACCTCTAATAACTGGATGGGACATGTTAGGGTTAGAGATTGATGGCAAAGATATACGTGATGCTTTAAAGGAGATTATATAAATGAAATTAATAGGCTTTATGTGTTGTGTAAATGCAGAAGAGTTTATTGAATATTCTATAAGGTCTACTATTGAACATTTGGATAAGTTAATAATTATAGAAGGTGGATGGAAAGAATATTATGAAGTTTGTGGCAATAAGCGTTCTACTGATAAAACAATTGAAATAATAAAAAAACTTCAGCATGAATTTATAGATAAAATAGATTTATACTTTCATAATGAAAAAAATCAATTAATTCAACGTAGTCAATATTTTAAATATGCTCCAATAGAAGAACATTGGATGCTATTACAGGACGCCGATGAAATATATCCGCCAAAAAGTATCGATAGAATTCGTCGCTTTGTTAATGGTGAATATTTTAATCCAATACAATCTATCTTTTGTGATGTTCTTAAATTCAAGTCCTTAGTATTTATCAATGACTTCTATCACGTATCAGAAGTTATTTATCCACGCTTATTTAAAGTACGTGGTGGATTAGAAAAATTAGATAACGGAGAAGAAAAGCTTTCTCACTGGTTTCTTGATCCCAACAAAATTGGTTCGCTCAGAGCAGGCGGTCACTATTTACAAATAGGTAACGAAAATCCAGAAGTAAGTGATATAACTTATTGGGAATATCCAGAAATAGAATTTTTCCATTATTCTTATTGCCACTCATTTCAAAGATTCATGGAAAAGAAAAAAGAAAGAACTAAAGCTCATGGTTGGTTTGCTTGGAATATTAATGAAAAAGGGTTGGTAGTTAGATCAGATGCTAATATAAAAGAATATACTGGAAAACATCCTATGTTAATGGAAAGTCATCCAAAGTATGGTATAAGATTGTCATGAGAGAAAAGATTGTTTTTGTGGAAAATAGCGGATTAGGCAACCTAGTTCTTTCTACTCCTATGCTCAAAGCTATTAAGATGATTAAACCAAATTGTGAATTAATAGTACTAACATGGAATAGATCAGCTAGTGTACTTGAAGGCGCTAATTTTATTGATTTATTATTAACAATAGAACAAGGAAATATAATATTAAATAATTTTCAGCCATATATAGATCATTTATTAATTTCCCCAGTTGGTGCATTAACTCAAATAGTAGATGTACTTAAGCCTTATTCTAAAAAATGTTATCAAATAAATCCTGGATCATTTTGGGGTAAACATGAGGCAGAATATAAATTAGATTTAGCTAAACAAATGGGCTACAAGGGATCATTATTACCCTGTGAAGTTCCAATTTTTGATTATAATATAGAAAATGCTAATGCCGTGATACAAACTAATGATTTAATCAATAAACCCTTTTTTTGTATTAATGCTTCATATTTAAAAAATGACCATTGGAATATCAAACATTGGGGCAATTATCAATACACTCGATTGCTTATAGAACTTAACAAACTTTATCCAGATCATTATTTTGTTTTTGTAGGTGCTAAAGAAGATAAGGGCGATGCTGATAGAATAAACGCTAATATGAATCCTACCAGAAATATGGATAAAAATGATTGTTTTACTGAAGAATTTTTGGGCGATGTTCCCGAAGAATTAGTGAAAAATGTATGTGGTGCCTTTAATGATATAAAGGATTCTGCTGCTTTTATATCTAAAAGCGTATTATTAATAGGAAACGATGGAGGTTTACAGCATATAGCAGCGGCATTAAATGTATCTTCGGTAACTATATTTACTTTCACAAATCCTATTAAAAATAGACCGCTATCTAGTAAAAGTTATCTTATAATGAACCCATGTAATGAAAGAATTAAGTGTCAGCATTTACCATGGAATAATTTTAAGCGAAATGATTATGGTGAATATAGGGATTCGTCATGCTATAAAAATGGCTGTCTTAATGTTCCAGTTGATAAGGTTATAACAAAAGTTAAAGAAATTTATAAAAGAGAGATTTATAATGGAATCAGATATGGGGGAAATATTACCCAAACCTCAAAGCCCGCCAATTAAATATTATGATGTTGAAACTGTAATTAAGATGATGCCGTTAATTGTTAGTTATTGTAGAGATATAGAACAAGCATATAATGAATTTTCATCTTTGCATTTTTTTAATAAGAAATTAGAAAACCTAATTGGTGTTAATAATGAGGAAAATCTCAAGATTGAAGATCGCAAAATGGAAGTTAAAAACGAAATGCTCTTAGTTGTTGATAGACTTAAAAGATGGAGAGAAGAATTAACAAAACTACATATATCTATTTGCTCAATTAAGTTAGGTAGGATTAATGTTCCAATTTATGATGATCAAACGGCTTCTGTAATTATATTATGTATGCACAAGTCAATAAATACAAGCAATTTAGAATGGCATTGCATACGAGATACACACGAAGAAGCCCATCCTTATTGGTATGAACTAATTAAGAGCAAGAAATTATTAATTTCGGGCTAAATAATAAATTACCAGGGTAAAAAGCCCCACCCAATATAAAAAAGCCTTAAAAACAGCCCCCCAAGGCCCTTCTCGGGTCCCTTCCGGCTATTAATATTATGCGAATTGAACTTGAAAAGCAAAACAGAAGTCATCCAAAACTCCCACTGAATCCGCACGAAGTGTAATAGCTGCTACCCACAGGTGCCTATTTCGCTTTCTAAAGCCTTGTGCGCTTGAATGGTCAACGAATTCAAGAGCATCATCACGCCCAGCCATAGCGTGCCATACGCCTGAATGGGCAAGATTTTTAAACTTACCACTTGCGTTAATCTCAAAGCCAACAATAGTTACGTCTGGTGCTGGATCTGTTATAGCGCCAGTTTCATCAAATCCATATAGTTTAGCATTAAAAGTATTAACTTGAGAAACACCAGAAGCAAGATACTCAATTAATAGTGTACCAGAAGGAATTCTTCTAAATCTAGGTTCAGTAAGTAGATTAGCAGCTTCAAAAATATTAACTTGATTAATAAGTTTATTATATGGACCCATTGGTAAACCGGAAATTCTAACTGTGTTAGTTCCTGTATTTTTACAATTGGTTAAATAACCAGAACCACCAAATGGGCCGTGAGATGGATTAGGACTACCAGCATCATCAACGATAACGGTAGTATCTTGATAAGAACCAACTTCAATAGCGCTAGTTGGGCCATTAGGACCAAAGAATCCCAAATGGTCATAGGTGCCCGACCCTTTTTGTGAAATTAGAACACCAGATGCCCTAGCATTTCTAAATCTTATTACTCCGAAATTAGGCATTTCAAATCTCCTTAATTACTACCTATATTACGACTTTACGGAAGTCTAACATCATTTATTCCAGAAAGACTTGGTTCGTACAACATTAGGTATTCCGTTTTACTTGTAATGGTTCCCATAGTACATTGTAAAGTGGGCGGGCATGCCGGATCAATTATTGACCCACCGGAAACATCCATAACATCGCAAACTTTACTTCCTGAAACTGATTGATGTACAAAAATAGCCATTGCCAAAATTGTATCACCATTTCCAGAATGTTGAGGATAGCTCTTTTTAATTGCTTCCATTATATTTATACTTTTAGAATTATCGGTGTGACTTTCGGTGGTTATATTTTTAACATCTATAAAACTAGCTAATGATGTTTCTGGATCGCTACTCTCACTAACGAAAATTGGAATAAATGGCTGATCATTTACGCCTGCTATACTTGTTATTCTGACCAAAACGGCATAATAATGCTTTGGTCCAGGACTCCCTACGGCTGGAGTATATGTATGCTTTAACCTTAATCTAGTCTTAGGTCCAATTCTTTTGTATAAAGTATTTGGGTTTCCATTTTGGAGTAAAAGAGAGTTTTCCCATGTTAGAACTTCGCTTAATCCACCGGCACCCCATACAGCATAAGAAGTATCTCCGGCACCACAAGAACAATTAACACTTGATGGTGGAAAAAAAACAGAAAAAGGACACTCGGTTACTATATGTCCTTCAAACTGATCTGGCGGAGCAGTTAAGGTTAGTCCTGTTAAATCTGATTGAGCCCTTCCTTTAACCAACCAATCACCCCAATTAAATGTCCACTTTCTTTCTACTGGATTAGCAAAAATATATGGCAAGTTTATTGTGTTATTGGAATATATTCTCTGAGTATAGTGTCTATTAGGAATCGTGTTAGGACCATCAAATCTTTCAACAATTGGCGGTTGAAACCTAAGTTGTTGTATAATTAAAGGATGATGTGCCAAAAATGAATAACCGGCATCAACATCTTCATTGCCTGCGCCAAATCCTAAGCTAGTATTTTGTTCATTTCTTCTTGAATGTGGACCTGGACGACCTTCTGCTCTCATTGGTATATCAATACCATCAATTCCAGTTATACTAGAACCAGCCTTAGGAACTAATATATTATTAATTCTGGCTATATTTTGTTCTGTTCTTCTTTTACCTATAACTGAGGCTGGAAAGTCCGATGCTTTACTTTCTATGCTACCTGCTTGATTTCTAACGTGTTGTGTTCCTTTGAAATCTACACCCATGCGAGGTAAAGGATTTTCTACGTGTCCAGTACCACGATAGTTATTAACATCAACCGGGAATGGCCAATCAGCTCCAGCACCAATAATTATATTCAAAGGATTAAGTGTTTGTTGACCGCTCTCATTAGTTGCTGGAACAATATATCCGTTATTGATGCGTGTAGAATTACTCCACGTTCCTGGACCATTATGAATAGTATTATCGCCAAGTATTCTAGCAAAATAAGATCCTTTGTCATCAGGATATTTTGTTTCGCTTATTAATCCTTCTATTGATATTTGAATATCTTTAACTATTTGAGGGAAAAATTTAACAGGAATTCTAGCAACATTTCTACCAGTATTAGGATTTGGAACGAATGTGGCAAAATCATCTATTCCTGCTTTATATCTTTTCCAAGTAGGCTTTGTTCTTCCACGAGCTTCATATTCAAGATTAATGTTATGCATTATTTCTTCTATAACTATAGAACTATAATGTAAGGTTTCTCTAGGAATTGCCGTTAGTACTACAGGATTATCCTGTCTAAAAAACACTTGAGGTATAATATGCGGGCTTGGCTTTTTATATAAAAAGGTTCTATTTGAAGTTGGCATTATATATGACTCCAAATATCTTTATTTATTATCCTATAAATAGCAGTAATGGAAACATTAAAGATTTTACTTATTTTTTTATATGTATTTTCAGGATACATGGTTCTTATTTTTATAATATCAGATTCTTTTAACTTAGAGCTTGGATTATTTTCTCCCTTCATTCTTTTTCTTTTGTTTAAAATATATGTGCTATCTTTACGACGTTTATTAGAAGTTATATCATAAATGTAGCCTTTAGAAATATTAAAATTCTTAGAAATAATATCTAAATTATCACAATTATTATACATTTCTCTTATTTGTTTTACTTGTTCTTTTGATATTATTATAGAAGGATGTAATTGCGGATTTTCTTTTATATATTTACTTACAAAAAAATATCTACCCCTATTAATACAATCTCTAACGTTATCTTTTACTGTACCCATTATTAAATGACCAGTATTTACGCAAATAGAATTGTCACATGTGTGTCTTACTATATTTCCTTTTGGTATTGATTCTTTAAATATAGTATAAGATATTCTATTACAATATTCATTTTTGCCTTTTATTTTAAATCTACCATATCCATCTTGAGTTCTACCATTCCATGGCCAACATTCATCTGATGATTTGATGTCTATTTTTGATAAAAATAATTTTTTTCTATTTTCACTTATTATCATTATAACTCCTATGTTAAGAAACTTCCTGGTCCCATAGCCGAAAACGGTGCGAATAACGGCTTCATTATAAAGCAGAATAGACGAATCTGCGAATCAACGCCCTGCTCTTTTTCTTGTAATGTAATACAAGGATCTCCAACCGCTATTTGATCAAATTCTGCGCCAACGAATCTTACATTAAATTGTTGATTACCTATTACCGCACCATCAATAATATTGGTTCCACCAGTTGTACTAATAGTTTGAACGGCACCATTAAGTCCAGTTACAGAATTTGGTCTAGTAGTTACAATAGCAAAACCAACGTTTGAAGGAACGGCCCCATTAACTAAGTATACTCCATCTTTGCCATTACCTTCTGAATCACCAGTTTGTATATTAAAATCTGGTCTGATAGTAGTATTTTCATTTCCTGTACCAGACATAAATATTTTATCACCAGAAGCAAGGGTAGTATCAACTGATTGTTGATTTAAAAATGGTACATTTCTAACTCTGAAAGATGGCAAAGTAATTAAGTTGCCTTCAAAATCAGTTACTTGTTCTGGTAAAGTTTGAATTGTAGCTCTCCATATGCCTTGTACTAATCTAGGAGATTCTAACATTTCTACAATTCGACCAGCAGAAAGACTTACTCCTCCAGTAAAGAAGTGTATAAAACTTCCATCTTCTTGATCTTCATAATTATATAATGCACGCATACCTACAGCTAAGAATCCATCTGTACAAAAAGCTTTTCTTTCTTGAAATAACTGACTTGAAGTATTTAAAGTTGATAAAGTACGGAAAGCCACTGGCCATATAGTTCCTTTATCATCGATACCTGCATAGAACGGATTAGCGGTATCAGAGTCAAACACATTAGTAATGGTAATTGGTACAGAGAATTTATTTCTAACATTTCCAATAAATACTTCTTTGCCATCTACAACTTTAGGATCAAATATGGCCGGTGACTCGAAAGGAGTCAAAGGAGGAATTGGAATGGCTTGTCTTAATCTCTTAATTACAAATTCAAAATCTTCTTCAGTTACATCTTTAATTGGTTTAGCACGAACAAATTGTGGGAAGTGACTCTTAATAGAATATCTAGTTTGCCACCAACCCAAGTTTTTAGAAATACTTAAACTTGTAACTCCATGACTAACTAATCCATATCCATCTATTTGTAAAGATTGGTCAGCAAAACCATCGAAAGATATAATGGGCAATCCTAATTTTTGAACTTCAGCAAAAGTAACAAAATTTCTATTAACGACACGACTTGCTAAATTACTTCTAGCCTCATCTTCCATTAATTCCCAAGAAGTTTTTTGGCCACGTGGTTCATATTCCCAGGGCGCAAACTCATCCTTAACGTCTATGTCAAAAACTATTCCAGTACCAGAAGCCCAAGGAGATGGCCATTTAAATCCATAACGACGTTTAACCTTAATTGGTATTGTTACATCTGTTAATTCTTCAAATATTTCTCCAATAATTAATGGATCTGTAATAATATCGCTCTGTGTTTCTCCAATAAATTGACCATGGAAGAATCTTAAAGTAGAAAGATTATCCAAATTATCATCTGGTGGTAAATTATCATACCGTTCCCAACATATGTTAGGCAATCTAATCATTAAACCTTTTTCATCCCTGAATAAAGGTGCAATAAATTCTTCTTGAAACTTATCTTGTGCCTGATTCCATTTTTTAACTTCTATAGGAACAAATTGCGTATCTTCTGATTCATTCCAAGTAGTAAATTGACCGGGCGATCCTTTAGCGTCAGCACCCCATTTAGGACTTATAATACCAACAGGAGGTTGATCTACAATGTTAAACGATGCCCAAGGTCTCATTTTATTATTTTCATGATCCCAAAATGGTGATAAGAATTTAAATTGTGGCTTTATTTTGTAATTATCTTCAAAAGATCCATCATCAGTTAAGTTTTCTATATTACACCAGGCAGCATTTACTACTTCAAATTCATCTAATTCATCATATAATGCAGAATTGGAATCCAATATATATGTTCTACCAAAATGATTAGTAGCAAAATTTCTTACTCTATTAAACCATTCTAAGACCCAATCTCTATCAGGAAGTCCACGATTTTGAATATATCCTAGTCCAGATGCACTTACTCGTGGTATATTTAGAGAAGTACTTCCAATACCTTGATTAATAGTTGAAGTAGATATTCTATTTTCCAACTTCTTTTCTGATGCCCAATATTCTATTCCCTTAATAGCTGCTTTAAGTTCTCTATCAGTTGGTGAATCAATTCTAATACTTCCATCTGGACCAAAATATTTAAGTCTTGCATTATGCCAACCTGGGATAAATCTAGGTGGTGCAGCAGAACCAGAACCAATATCAAGAACATTAATTCCTAGATCATATACATCGTGTGCAGGAACTAAACCAGATGGCTTTAATCCATAAGCCCCAGATTGAACTTTAAGAGTACCAATGCCAACCAATCCTTCCATTTGTGCTCCGTATAAACGAACAGAAGTGGCTCGTTCTGCTTCATCTTGACCATATCTTAATGAGAGCACGGGCGCAGGATCATTAATTACTGGTATTTGATTTCTATTAATATTAATAGCAAATTTACGATTAATAACATTAATCTTCTTTTGTTCCATATTCCAATAAAAATCAAAAGATACATCACCAAGAATTCTAACTAAACAATCTAATAATGGCTGTGACCTAAATTGCCATCTATATCCATCTGGATCAAACGGTAGTTGTGATTCTATTATTTCTGGAATAGGAAGTTTATCTAAAACATCGTTAATAGTTCCAAGTTGTTGTTCAAAATATTTAATAGCCTCATATATTTGTCTATATGAAGCACCATGTTTATCAAGAAGATTCAAATCTCTTATAACTCTATCACGGCCAAATGATCTAGTTTCAGCAAAATTCCTTATATACCAATAACGAATATCTATTGTATTTATGCTTGGAGCATCAGTAGAGCCATAGACCCCATAAGTGTCAACAAAGAAATTTTCTAAATCTTTTCTTATATCTTCAACTGTTAAAGTTACTATATTGCCACGAGCCGATTTACTAAAATCAGTATGTGTAATGCGACCTTGAACTAAGAAATTTTCTCCAATAAAGAATTGAACTCCAGAACCTATTGATGGCAATGTTTCATCTGAAAATAGCTCTGGAATATATTCCAATTCAAATCTATGGGGCGTTTGATTAAATCCAAAAGTAGCGTTTACCTGTGATAAATGCGCTCTTAATGGTATACCAAATATACCACTAGGAAAATCAATTTGTTGTTCTTCGTGTGTTGGTAAACCTGATATTGTTACGTAGATAGTATCAATAGGTGGCATAATTAACCTTTCCTTTTATCTTTAATTTTACTTATTAAAACCAATTAAGAGAGAATCGCTTACCCAAAGTTTTTGACCACTTGGAGTTATATAAAGGAATCTTAATGTTGGGACAAAAAACCCAGGTGATTGATAATAAGTATACGGATTCTTTTTCTGACTTATTTCACGATTTCCAAAATTCCATAATATTCTATTGTCTGAAGGACTTCTTACGGTAGATTGACTATCGCCCATAACTCCAGAAGTTATAGTTGTAAAATCTATCTTAACTGAATCTGGTACTTCTCCAAATCTAGGAACTCCGCTAATACTAATAGTTGGAATTATATTGTCTGGTAATCCAGAAGCAAGATTTAATCTATAAGCATCCATTCCAACCATTCCTAAGTTATCTTGTCCCCTAGCAGTAACAATATATTTGCCAGAAGAACAATAATCGTGATAAGCCGTCCAAGGTGGTGGTCCACTAAAACCGCTTATACTCATATTAATATTATAAATTCTTGGATTGGTGCTCTTGAATGGTTCGCCAAAGTCAATATAAGCGTTAGTCCATTCTTGTCCATCCCCCAAAGTTCCACTTGCTACTACCGTAACTTGAATACAAGAACCAGGTGCTCCACTTGGTGGTATTACTGATAAAATTTCTACTAAAGGAGGAGTTTTGTGCTTTTCAACCTTAAATTTGGCATTGAATTCAGCATCTGCGCTTGTAAACCATATAAATTGTGCATTGAAATCTTTGTTTGATCTGCCCTTAAATATTATCATACAATCTAAATTTAAATCTTGATCAACAACATCAATGGATCTAGCTTTAACTAAAGTTCGAGCATGTAATTCAGTAAATTCACGACAAAGTGGTTCTCCAAGAGCAAAGCCTCCTATTATGGCTTCTTTTTGTAATAAACCAGATGCCAAACCACCAATATTTGCTGATGTCGATAGTAAACCTAGAGCTAGTACAAAACCACCAATAGAAGCACTTTTTGACGCACCTTCTTGAGCTTTTAGAAAACCTCCTAGCATAGCTGCTTTATTATGATCGGCCAATGCTTTAGCAAACAAGAATCCGCCTAAAAAACCGCTTGGACCAGGATGAGGACCACCTTCTACGAAACCCCCAATAAATCCTGAAATTGGTCCTTGACCTAAACCTTTTGTATAACCTCCTAAAATGCCTGGGGTTGGCGTATTAGGAATTTGATCCATTCCTACGTCAAATGCACCACCAGAACCTTCGGCTTGAGCAAATATACCACTATGATCTACCCTAACATCTCCTTCAAAATCATCTAAAACAACGAATTCAGTATTAGTTGGTCCAAATACTGCTTGTCCAATATTACTAGCGGCTCGATATAATCCAGAAGCATTAGTAATAATATGTAAATCTTCACTTCCAGATGCAACATTTTCAAAGCTAACCGTGCTAAATGGTATATTTCTGTGTCTAAAATGTATGGCTTCTGCATTATTTGTCGAATCAGCACCACCTTTACTAAAATTAGATGCTAAACCAAGATAGCAAGAACCTGCTCCGGCTCTTCTTAGATAATTATTTCTAGAAATAACTACATGTCCAGTTACACCATCTGTTGCAAGAGCATTACCAGCAACTTTGGCTATAATTGTATTATGATGAAGCCTAGTAAGTCCACCACCAATAAAGGCAACACATCTTAAAGCAGCATCGACAACACCTGTAGACCTGCTAAATATTAAACAATTCTTAAACGTATTATCTTGAGTAACGCCAGCTTCAAATCTTTGCCCTCCTCCACTAACCCTGACACAATCATGATTAGTTTCTTGAACAAAAATACATTTATCGCATATGATCTGTCCATCATTACTGAAAAGCGCAGTAGCATTATAGTGCAAAACATTAATACCAGCTACACCAGCACTTCTAATTACTTGCATTTTAGTCAATCTAAAATCACGAATTTTAGAAATTATCACATCAGTACCAGTACCAGTAAAATCAATATAGGCTCTATTAGTAGTATATGGTGTACCTTGACCTTGATGCCAATGTCCTTCAGCGCCCCTAATTTCTGGATAACGATTGCTGGTAGTACTCCATCCGTCAATAGTAAATGTACTAGCATTATCACCAGCATTACCACCACTATATACTTCTGCTACTTCAATTTCATCACATCCAGTTGGCACGGGCCTTAAATCTCTTTGTTCCGCTGCTTCCCAACTTTGTACTGAGGTATAATCACCACCGCCAATAGGTTTTATAGTATGTATAATCTCCGTATCTAATGGGAATGGATAATCTTTACCATGACCGCCACAATATAATTTAGCACGTTCAGTAGAAGTTAATACTTTTTTCCAAAATCCTACGGCATCGATTCTGCCTTTATGATAAAAATCAGATATACTTGATAATTCGGTTGAAGCACCAAGCTGAAATTGAGCTGTACTATTTAAAACACCAGCACTATGAGCAATTCCATCTGTGGAACCGTTATTAATTTGAATGTTTAAAGTATTTGCTACAGAATCATGCCATGCAACTATAAAAAACCAAGTATTAAGAGGAGGTGATCCAAAACCGTTGGCAGCCACTCCAGGGGCATTGGACCCGTCTGAGCTAACATTAATGTTTATGCGGTCATTACCGGGGCTATAGTAGATTTGGTATTCCCTTTGGTTTCCCGGTTCTTTCCATCTAGCAACAAAATGCCTTACGGCAGTTTTATCACTTATATAGAACCAACCGGCTATGGTAAAATCGATATCTCCAGTACTAAGATCAGTATTATCAATATGAAATAAAACTCCGCTAGGAGTAGCAAAATTAGCAGCGAATCCTCCATCATCGACTTTGCCGGTAATTTGACCAGGAGGTACCACTCCACTGGGAGTTAAATCATTAGTTCCATGCGTATCTTCTCTGACTGCGCCAGAAGCTTCGTTGAGCCTCCAATAGCTTATCAGACCAGTCAAAAGTGAACTAGGCATTTATATATCCTTTATATATCCTTACAAATCATCAGGAATATTTTTAATTTCGCCAGTTTCTTTATTGAATAAAACACCGCTTGCGTATACATATTTCCATTTTGAGCGTGCTAAATATTTTTTATACATTCCCGATTCTGGAATAAAACCAGAGTTCCACGGACCTAAATATTGAATTAATTGATTTTTATTTTTACCGTTAACAGTAATTAAATCGAAAAATGGTGGACCCTCTTTACTTCCCCATACGAATCCTTCATTTTGTACTGATATCAAATCTCCTTGATGCCAATATTTACAGTCAGGCATTCCAGATGGACAACCACATTCTCCAGAATAATTACAACTGGATTTTATTAGAAATATAGCATTCATATATTTAGCCTTTCTTTGGCTTTGGTATAGAATCACCATTTAATGTTTTTGATTCACCAGTATAAATATCTATTCTAAGATATTCACAATCTTTTTCATCTGACCATCCAATATTAACAAAATTCAAATTAGAATCAGTAATATTAATTATTCTTTTGATAGTTGCAATTAATTCTAATTGTCCATTTACATTAAGATGTTCTGTAACCATTACTCTTTGACCGATTCTCTTTATTTTATCTTCCTTAATAAATACGCCCTTCATTTCGGCCATTTGGCCACGATAAACACCTTTGATGGCGCATTTCCCATTATCTATTTGTGTAATATTACCTATGAAATCACGCATATCGGTTGTAGCTGTATAAAACATTATTGGCCAAGCACCTAACTTATTAAGTGGTTTATTTATTTTAAACTCTTTATCTTTATCAAAAATTAAAGGAATAAAAACTAAACTTAAAATATTATCTTTGTTTTCTGCTTTATATTTAATCATATTCCGCTCCTTATATTTATTACATCTCAGACCATTCCAATCCATTGCCATTATTATAATAATTTTTCATTTCTTTATTAGTTATTTTGCGACGCCATGTAGTTAAAGCATCAACCTGTATATCGGAGAATGTTGGCGTTGCCGAGGCTGTATTATATGCCCCTATTACAAAAACCTCAGGTGGCTCAATTGTATTATAAACAAATGTTGTTGTAGCTCTACTTTTATATTGATTATTAATAATCATCTCTAATTGATTTTGACTTAAAGTAGGATCATAGTGAACTACTACTAAATACCAAACATTGGCTTCTATCGTTAATTCAGAAGTATTAAGTAATTCATTAGGCGCTCCAGTTAATGTTCCATTTGCCATTTGAAAACCAAATCGTTGACTACCACTAATAAATCTTAACAACCAATGTCTATTATTGGCAGCAACATCTCTCCATATACCACATATTCCGTGATTAAGTAATAAGTTGGATAATTTTACCCACACTGCTATTGTAAATGGATGTTCTGGTTCCATTCTAGCTGAAAAATTGTTGAATGCTTTTAAGTATCCACTGCCAAATGGTAAACTTCTAGAGAAGAAAACCGCCCCACTAGAAGCAAATACTCTTGTATCACCAATTATTCCAGATGTAGCGCCCACCGTGCCAGTTGGACCATTAAAAGATTTAATTAAATTGAATCCGCTACCAGCGGCATCATCCGGCCAAATTAACGATCCACTAGGTCTATTTAAAGAATAATGCGAAGTAAGAGCCTTTTTCAAATAAGGATTTGGATCGTTTTCTGGAGGAGGTGGTTGAGTAAAATCAAATTGACGTAAACCTGGGAATGGAAAATCAAGACCGACTCCCTCATTATATAGATCAACTAATTGTTGATTGGTTGGTATCCTATTTCTCCATACAGTAACAGAATCTAATAATCCTTTCATTCTTGAAGGTGTACCCGATACCGCTTTAGTATTGTCGGCACCAAGTGCGAATGGAGCAGGATCGGTTTCTAATAATCCAGTATCTAAGTCTGTTATTTTTCTAGAATCAATTGGCAAATCATTTATTCTCATAAACATTTCATTGGTTTCTGTATTATATCCTATGACAAAGAAATACCAACGATTTGCTAAAATATTTCCCATAAGTTTATTAAATACATTATATCTTAGTGAACATTCAAATTGATTTCTACTAAGTACTGCCCATACAAATCTTTTTTCATAAAAACCAAATCTAAATCTATATTGATGTCTTTGAAGTATTCCAGCATCGTGGAAACGGCCTAAAAATCCTTGATTTTCATCCACTTCATCCATATTCAGCCAACCAGCAATACAAAATGATACTGGGCCATCTGAACTATTATGTTTAAAATCTAAGGTTGTACAATTAGCAAGTTGTGTTTGTAAATGATTATTTCCAGTAAAATGGGCAGCACGACCGCTTGGATTAATACCGCTGGCTATTATACCTGAACCAAAACCTACTGCGCCCGTGGATTCAGCACCTGGAGATCCTGTATATTCTACTAGGGTCATATTAATACCAGGAAAACCGCTAACTACTGATAATCTTGGACTGCTTTCATTTAGTCTATAATGACCAGAAACTCCTACGCCCAAAAAAGAAGATGGGGTTGGAAATGGAGTAAATAAAGCAAAATCACAAAGGTCTTCAGGATCAAGAACATTGGCGGTTCTTTCGGTCCAATCATATGAAAACTTAAATGTAAATGTTTTTAATCCTAGTCCACCATATGTTCCTAAAGGATAATTTCCAGATGGAAAAACACCACGAACATATAAGAAATGAGAAAATTCATTTTCTAAGAAATTACCAGACACAAACACCGAATCGGGACTTTTGCTAAATACATTAGGACTACAATCAGGCATTGAAGATGGTAATACAAATATACCAGAATTGGGATTTCCAGAAGCATCAATTGGATCTAGGATATAACCTCTACGCCATGTAGCAGAGTTTCTAAAATAAAACGTTGGTTGAGGCAATCCCGAAAAGGCTATTAAATTACCTTCCCAAAATCTCATGTTGAAGGCTTTAAAATTAGTTCCCACAGAACTAGCATCGATCATTTGATTAAAGAATGAACTAGGATGACTATTTACTTCGCCAAGATTAAATGTTAAAACTGCCGTTTCTGACATAAATCCGCTGCTATTATCTGGAATTATAATTTGACCTAAATTAATTGCTACTCCCGATTCTTTCTGAGCAGTAAATCCACCACATAGAGCAACTAATCTCTTAGCATCTGTTTTATATTCTCCAGATTCATGGTGTCTATAGCCAGTAGGATCAATACTATTTCTTGACCACTGTTCTATTTGACCGGCAGCTCTTAGCGACCCTATTATTATTGTTGGGAAAAATCCTGAAGTTTCCATATATTATTCCCTATTAACTTTTTTCATTATAATATTTATTATATTATTTTTTTCAATATTATTACTATTTATTATTTCGTTGGTTATTTCTTCAGCTAATCCATAAGTTATTTGTAACTTATTCATAAAATGATCTCTGGCATGTTGACTTTTAGTTTTAATTTCAAGATTTTCAATCCTATTGTCATTTCGTATCCCATTTTTATGATGAACTACCTCATTCTTAAACAAATATCTTCCTAAATATTTCTCTATGATTAATATATGTTCAAAAATATAATAACTATTATTTCTAGGATGCTCAGGACACCAAATCATAACGTATCCCTTTTTATTTGTTCTTCCTCATTTCCAGTTTGTACTTTTATTTCCCATTCTTTGTCCAGGTTTTCTTTTGGGAATATTTTTATATTTACTTAAATAATGTAAAACAGTAGCCCTACAGACTCCTAACTTCTCTGATATCTGATTAGAAGTTAAGTCTTTATTTACGTATAGTTCATATAGCTCTTTTTCTGAAATCATTGCTAATCCTGTAAAGAAAAAATGTTATCGACATTATATGTTACTCTGACATTAAATCCTGAAGGCCCATCAAATGTATCGCCATATTCGCCAAGTGGTAAGGTGCCCGATGCAAATAAGGCCATATATACCCACTCAGAAACATCGGCATCTCCCGATCCATGTATAGTAAAACCTCCATCGGTTCTACGTAAATTCTGAAACTCTGGCAAAGAATTTGGCAACCAATAATTCTGATTGACTACATCTTCGGGAACAAATGCAAATCCAGACATCCACGGTCCACTAGTTCTAAATAATATTCTAACTGCTTGAGGTATTAAAAAATCTGAAAGATCCGAAGCCCAAATTCTCATTTTATGAACACGAGTTATTCCCGGACTTGTAAATTTAGCAATTCTAAATAAAAAACTTTTAGTTTTGGACACACCGCTTCCACTGGATATATTTGTAGATTGTAAATCAAATGATTGAAAGTTTAGCGAAGCACCACCAGTACCAGAGGCTAATATCTTAACAAATGAAGGATGAAACGTTAAGTGTCTCCAGCCAGAAGGATCTGATCCCAATGGAGAAAATTCAGACAAAACTGGAACAGCTTCCGTTTGAGGAAGAGCAAAATCAGGAGATTTGGCACCTAGAGCATAATAATCTGCATTTAGTGCAAAAGGAAGAGTTACTTGCCATTGGCTATATCTTAATGGAATAGACATATTATTACCTTTCCTTTACCGTTCAATTTCTGGAGTAATCCTTACTCTTGCCTGTTTATGTATATTACAACCAAGATCGCTCAAATGATCCCAATAAAATGTGTGTGACACGCCAAAAAAAGAAGCTTCTAAACCAGTTAATCCATCACCTAACGGTAAGCCATTGACGTATGATTTAAATCTTCTTGTTGTGTGCCAAGTTAATCCATTGTCTATAGAAAATTCAATACGAACTTTAGCCGTAATAGAATAAGCTGAAAATAACTTATAATTAACTAGAGCATAATCTGTGCTAGGTAAAACCTCTGGATTACTACCAGAAGGAATCTGTGCGTGAAGTCCTACATTATTATACGGAATTAAACCTATCGAAGGTTCGGCAGACATTCCACGATATATTTCCCTAAAGTTAAAATCTCTACTAAGTTCCGTAATTACCATACCGCCAGCTCCTTTTTGACCACCAATAAATCCCCACAAGCCATATTCAGACTTAGAAACATGTAGTAAATAAAGAGCATCTCTAAAAGTATCGTGCATACCATAGATATCACCATCAAATCTTTTAAAATCATCCGGCAAAGATAAAGAAGTATTTTGCCAATTATTATTATCCCTTGGATCTCCATCACATCTAAAATAATGATATCCTGAAGTTGCACTAGGAATAAATGCGTGTAATTGATTATTAAATGTTTTTAAATAACATGATCTTGTTGGTTCATTAATTTCATCCGATACTCTTTCAAGCGGATCACCTATTCTAACGTTAACTTCTTCTGTAGTGAAATCGGTAACTAAAGTACCCAAATTAAATAATGTAGTAGTTCCAGATGGATTAAACATATTGCCACTTGGAAAATTTATTTGTTTAATCACTCCACTACCTGTTAAAACTAACAAATCTGGCAATTCTGTTCCAGGTCTAAATAAAGGTTCGCCATCAGTATCAAATCCTCCGGATGGATAAATAGCAAAACATTTTGATGTTGGTATATTAATAGTGGATTCAATAAGTTCTGGTACACCTGAACCTCCTGGAAATCTAATTAAATCACAATAACTTGCGAATATTATATCATTACACCAACTAATTGCGTCGCATGCGTGCGTGTCTTCTTGAGTACTAGCCAATCCGCCAGACATGGTTACTGGTGTAGTGATAAAATTGTGATCTTTACCACTTTTTTCTCTTTTATCTATACCAAAAACGCAATAACGGCGGCGGCGTCTGCGGACAGAATTATCCCCGCCAATATTAATTGGAGTAACATCCCAATCTTCTTTTTCTCTCCAATCAGAACCACCTGTATTAAAAAGTGGAGCAGCTCCCAAAATAAATAAAATACCATTATGGATTATATGAGAACATGCTTGCATAGTAATCTCACCAGTATCTCCACTAGGAGAAATTAATTCTACTCCCCTTCCATTTCTCCAATTTGCACCATATCCAGTGTCACCAGTAAATCCGCCATGCTTAAATATACCTGAGCCATCCCAAGAAAGAATAAAAAATTCTCCACGTTCTTCAACTTCCATTTGGCTCCAATAAAATTTGCCAAAATACCAAGCACCTGGTTTTTGATTTGAATAGCCACCCGGAGGCAAAGAACATTTGCCACCATATATAGCACCTATCCAAGTCTCTGGAACACCAACACCAACGCTAATGCCGGCATTCCAAGGACTATTAGGATCGTCAGTAGTAACATCTTTCACGAATGTTAAACTAACATTTTGAATTCTTGCTCCATCTATTAAGTGGAGCCTACTACCCCAGCCCACTGAAACTGCCTTAATCATTAATTTATCTCCGCTCTCATTCTCAACTGAACACGAGGGAAAAAAGAATTTTTAGAAATATCCCTATCGTATAACCAATGTAACGTATGTTTTTGAGCCGCAGATATACCCTGACCTGAAGGATCTGTTAATGCAGTTCCGGTGCTTAATCCTGTTAAGTTACCACTTGTTGTAGCTTTAGCCCAAGTTTGCCCACCATCTAATGAATAATCCATACGAACTTTCGCTGCTTCCCAGAAAAACCAATCCATAAGAGTAAAATCAACTCTTACTCTTTTATTTACTGTATCAATTCTCGGATTAGAATTATATATATCGCCAGATGGCATTATAACTTCATAATCATATAATTCAATAGGGGTCATTCCATTAAGTTGACCGGCAACCCATGCTTCATTTCTTTGAATAAAACCAGAAGTTCTTGTTAAATCGAAAAATAATGTAGGCACTTGTTTATTTGTGCTTGTCGATGTACTACCATCAAAATTTCTACTAAAATAAAGTCTTAAAACAGGATTTCTATCATCGTCTTCATCTACCCAACCACCAATATGATAATTTTGACAACCAGTATAATCATAGCCAGAAGCTCCTCCGGGGATTGGTTCCCATACGCCACTAGATCCTTCTGGTAAATATCCAAATTCCCCAAATCCAGAATAATGAACAAAAGCATAACCAGATGGATAAGCTACTAATGTTGGAAATAAATAACCGCTTAATACTGCATATTCTAAAGGCGTTTTTAAAGAACCAAATGGAGTGCCTGGCACATCTAGTAAATTACCAGATGACCAAAATGGCAAGAAACTAGATTGTTTCAATCCAGATGGCTGGCCTTCTGAACCCTGAAACATAGGAGCACTTTCACCAAGATGATTAATTTTAGGTGCTTTTGGTCCATATCCAGAAGGATAATTAGTGTCCATATAAGCCGAATGTCTGTATGGAGATATTTCGGCAAGCCATGTATTAAGAAATACTGTGTTGCCGCTCGGTGTTTGAATTCCACTAGCAGGTAATCTATCACTTCGATCTTGCCAGTTTATTCCATCAAAAGAAGTAAACCAAGCTATCCCGTGTCCTTCATCTTCTGTACTATTAGAACCCTTATCAGCAGCAATTCTAAAACTTGTACGGAAATTTAAGAAAGCGTGTAATTGATTATTAAAACTTCTAAGTAATGGTCTAAAGTTTGATGCACCTGGCCAAGTTGAGGCTCCCTGTCTATTTAATTGTCCGCCATGAATACCGGAAGCCCACGGAGTACCAATGATAGTTAAATCTGCCCTTTCAAGTAATCCACCAGGACGAATTTCAAAAACTTTGCCCGCATTTGTTAACATCCAAACTTTGTCTTTATGAACCGTAGCACTTCGCATAGTAGCACCCAAAACATCTGAACTATTTCTTTGTGTATAACCAGCAACAGAGCCCACGGCCACCAAATCATCTTCTCCGTAATCATGATGAATAAAATTACCCTTACATCCTATTGTCATAGCTTGAACGTATCCTTGACCAATAATATAAAATGTATCATTATGTCTAATCATCTCACACATATTATGACTATAATTACTAGGATATAATCCGGGAGTTCTAAAATTTATTCCATCTTGTACATGAGTGAGACCACCAGCGCCATTAGCTCCTGGCAATCTTGACCATCCCTCATCACCCGAATCTCCTACATTACCATATTCACCAGTAGAGCCCCAAAAATAACCACTAGTACTTAATTTATATGGTATATTTCCTTTATAAACACCAAAATGAGATGATATTTCTTCATTTCTTTTAACCCAAAGAACGCCATCATAAATTGGATACATAACAAGGAAATCTATAACTTCTTTAAATGTATTCCAAAGTTCCCAATGAGTTCCATCGGCAATTACACGATTTGCCACATTAGTATTACTATCTACAAACACGGCTCCAGCCGGGTTAACTTTTTTAGCTTCTTGTGGTTCTGGATTCCATACAAAAGCTCTCATAGATCCTCCAGTACCCAATTCTTCGCTAAACATAAATATAAGGCGTCTACGTTTCCAAGCAACACAAGAATGATTTAAAGAGGCTTCATGTGAATGCCATTGTCTAACTGTAGAAGGAGTAGGAATTTTACCAGCAACTCCAGAAGGTGGGTTTAATTGGACAAGTTGACCACTTGGCCCCATTATAACAGCAAATGGCCACTTTTTCCAAGCACCTGGAGAATTATCGGCTATTGTTCTGTTTAAATAGCCATTACCTTGAAATGCAAAAAATCTTGCCATACCTTTTCCTTATCTATTTATGATTTCCCAAATAGTTGTTGATGAAACCTTATATCTCTTAGCAAGAGCAATTGTGCCAAATTCTTTACTTTGTTTTATATAAACTTTCTTTATTTCTTCTATTTGTTCGCTTAATAGTTTAATATGATCTTTTTTATTATTACAAGAGCGACAAGAAATCTGAATATTCCCTAATTCATAATTTCTATTTTTATCTATTCTATCTATAGTTTTACCATTAGATGCATTTCTATTTACATCATTTAAAATACATCCACATGAGGCACATAAATTATTATTTTTATAAATACTTAAAAATTCTTCTTTTAATAATAAACACTTTACACCTTTACCGCCATAAATAGAATAACTTTTATTATTTGGATTATTACATCTATCAACGATAAGACGATAAGTAGCACAACATGTCTTATTATCTCTTTTATTTCTTCTTACTTTATTTTCTTTATTCCACTTTGTTGATCTATTTATCATGTAATTTTGATTTTTATCATAAAATGCTTTATTAGAACATTTTACAGAACAATATTTTGATTGTGTACGATTATTAATACCATTACACACTTTACAGTTATTCATAAATATCTCCTATAAATTTACTGATTCATGTATAATACGACCTGAAATCAAAGGCATTAGCGATAATCAAATGTCATTCTAAAAATAAATCCCCCTCCATTCCCGCCATATACTTTGGGAGGAACATCAGTATCAACAGTAACGGCTAAATAAAATGGGAATGTTATTTGACTATTAACACCGCTTGCATCTACACCACTTCCAGTAATTTCTTGGAAAGCAACATCATCACGATCAAATGGTCCACCAGCATCTCTCCACCAGTTTTGACCACTAGGCAGCGTAGTAGGTACAAATTTACCAGATGCATCATTTAGGGCTATATTCTGTATCCAGCGTCCAGAAGGAAGTCCATTAAAAAAGAATGTTCCTTGATCAAACGAAGAGAAATCAGCAATCCAAAATCTCATATTAAATATGGCTTCAGTAGCATCATTAAAAGCGGTAGCAAAAGCTACAACAGCAGTAGTTTTAGAATGCTGTTTGCCATTCTTCAAATTTTTACTACCAAAATCCATAAATTGACCAGGGGCAGTACCCAAAACTTTTACAAATGATGGATGTGTTGTGAGCGTTCGGAAACCGCTCGGATTGATTCCACTAGGAGCAAATTCATGGAACTTGATGACTGGAGGAATTGACAAAATTACACCTTAACACTTTCTTTATGAGGACAAATATTATACTTACCAATAGCCCAATTACAATTCATACAAAGTATTCTATAATTTTGCATATTATTTAAAACATCTCTATATATGGCAGCTTGATTCGCAACTTTACGATGTTGACATCCTCCACCATTTATATGATCTATTGTTAAAAACCGATACTTATTTTCGTTACAACATTGACACTTGCCACCATATAAATTAATTATTTTTTCTCTAGCTTGTTTATTATAATTTTTCTTTACTATGCTATCTTTACATTTATAAGAACAATATTTTCTTTTTTTATTTCTTGAAAGAAATTTGTTATCACATTTTGTGCATATATATTCTATAGGAGTACCGTTATAATAATTAGTTCTACACGTTTTATTACAAAATTTATATCCTTTTCTTCTTTTAGATATATTATTAGATTTTATAGATTTATTACATACTAAGCAATTATTAATTCTATTTCTTTTTTCTTGATAAAAATTTCTGCAATCTATAGAACAGAATTTAAAATATCCACCATTTTTGTGACTAAATTCTTTATTACAATTTTTACATTTATCAATAATCATCTTAATATTCCTTATAATGTAACTGGGCCGTCGATTGCCGCAGAACTTAAGTCCACGGTATATAGCCAAGTTAATGTAAAATTAACAGTATTTTTTCTTTCATCTTTAGTAACACTCTTTTGATCCAATCTTAGTGTAACATAACTAGCAAGAATTGGTCTCAAATTATTAATCTCATCTTCAACGAAAGCCAATAAATCATTAAATGGAAAACCCTGCTTACCAATAGCGCTACCATTTATGATGAATCTTCCTTCTGTACTAGTAGCAATATCTTGAACAACATTACCCAATGTGCGTTCCATAATTGGAAATGAAGCAAATAAGCGAACAGGCTTTTCATCTTGTATGGTAATAGTAAAATCTTGTACGCCAGATGGTAAGTTCTGCGTAGGATCATCAGTAAATGAAACCGAATAAACAATTGTGCCAGCAAATTGATTTCTAGTAACACTAAACGATTCACTATTACTTGTAAATAATGTTGCCGATCCTCCTAATTCATTATAAAATCCAGAGGCATCAGCCGGTAAATCAGGTCTTATATTACCATTCCATCTACTCAGCGCTCTTGTATAAGATTTATCCCCTCTTCCTAATCCTCTAACTTCTCCATCGATTGTTACTGTAGATATTCCATCGGCATCTATGCTTAATTGAGCTGTTCTAGAATGAATAAAATTACCAGATGATAATGTAAAAGATTCATTAACTGAAAAAGACCCGGCAGCAACATCTACGCTTTCTGAGCGACGTTCTTCAAAGGCAGATAAAACACCTGAGCCTTCAACAAAAGCCGGATGTCCTGGTGGCACATTAGAATATCCAGTTCTTCCTAAGATAAATGTTCTGGCATTAGATAAAGAATTGTTTACTCCCGATGGATTAGTGTTAATGCCCAAGGCCGAAAGACTATGATTGGCGGTTACACTTCTACGATCTTCATTTTCTTCAAAATCCCAAGTTTCATTAAATGATTGAATAGGATTACCACTAGCAAGTTGTTCATCAAAAGTAAAGCTAAATGTATAATCTATGCGATCAACCCAAACTCCTTCAACAAAATTTAAATCAGAAACAAATGGAAATATACCACTAATAATAGTATTATTCTCATATTTTACTTTCCATTCTTTAGTACCAGAAGCAGTTAATGCATCTTTGAGTAATCTGCGATCACGATTCATATTGCGCAAATTACCACTTTCAGTAGGCAGGCTTTCTAATAAGATACCAGTAAAATCTAATGTATTGCGTAAAAATAATGCATCTTGTTTAGAATCACGAACTAATTCGGTAGACCAAGAAAATATTGGTACCGGCATGAACGAATAGTTCCCGTAGAACATTCTAGTACTTCCAACTGGATGTGGCATAATTTATTCCTAACTTATATTAAAAACCTTGTGTATTCACAATACCTTGTTCGTTTAATCTAGAAATAATCGATTGTATAATTTCTGACATAGCTTGTTGTTCTTCTTTAGTTGCCGAAGTAGCCATTCTTTCTTCAAAAGCTGTTCTTACTGCTTGATCAATACCTTCTAATCCAGTTACGTCTAATCTTCGTTGTTGATCTAGTTGAACTTGAATATTTTGCTGCACGAATCCTGGGCTATTAAGCTTATTAAGCAACGTATTTGCTACCGTTGATAATGCATTTGTGGCAGCGGTTAAAGCTGTTGCATCGGCATTACCACCTTGAGCAAAAGGCAACGGTCTTGGAGTTAATCCAATTTGCTTTGCTTGTTTCCTATTTAATACTACTTCTGATGTATTTGCCATCATTAAACGTGAGCCAGCAGGCATCATACTTTTTTCTTTTCTTGCAGCCATAAGTAATCCAGCAAATTCGGATCTTGTTAAACTACCACTAGCAGTAGTGGGCACAACTGTTGGATTATTTCTTGCTAATGCGGCTATTCTACTGGCCAATACAGCTAAAGCTGTTACTTGTTTTTCCGCTGCCTGACGAGTTAATATAATTTCATTTAAACTTTCGTTTTGTATTTTTTGTATTTGTGCTAATAACTCATTAGCCTGAGCATTTATCGCAGTCAAACTCTCTAATTTAGCCAATTCTCTAATAGCTACATTAACCGAAGCATTAAATCCAGCTCTAACCGCAGCAACGTTTTGTGCTATAATATTAGCGTTCCGTACAGAAGCATCTCTAATGCCCCTTGCAGTTTCAAGTTCTTGTTGAGCAATAACTTTTTGTTCTTCAGCCTTAATTAAAGCTTCTTGAGTCAATCTTACTTGTTCAACTGCCTGATCTACTTGACTCTTACCAGTATCTGCTGCACTTTTACTTAATTCAGTAATATTGCCTCCTATTTCCTGTAATGTACTTAGTGGTAATCCAATAGCAGCCAAACCTTGGCTAGTAATAGCTTGTTCAAGACCATCAATTACTCCAAATAATGATTCAATACCCTGTGTTAATTCTGGCGGGAACTGAGCAACAGGAGCACCACGAGCAATTGCTTGAGCAGCACCAATTCTTTGTGCAATTTGAGCGGCAACTTCCGGGCCACCAGTAGCAGCTTCAACAGCTAAACTTCTAACAGTCTGAAATTGGTTTTGGAGTAAACTAATCTCTTCTTGTATAATCTGGCGACGAATTTCAAGTATAGTATTAGAAGAAGCTCTAATAGTTGAAGTTAATTCATCAAATTTACCTCTCAAGAATCCTATCTGATCTGAGGCACCACGGAAACCGCCAGTTGCTTGACGAGCTTTAAACTCAGCTATTGCTATTTCGGCATTTAGCTTAAACTGAGCATTTGCTAATTCTTGATATGCCTTAAATAAATTATTTGTAGCATTTGTAACATTAGCATTTGCACTAGCTAAATTTCTTTCGGCATCAATAACTTTGGCATTTAAGGCAGGTATTTCATTTCTGGCGGCTATTAATTTTTGTTCTGCTTCATTAACTGCTTGAGTTTTGTCTTCTAAAGCCCTTAAAATTATTTCACGTTTTTTGTTTCTTTCTTCTTCTATTTTTTCTATTGCATCAAAAGCTGCATCTTGTGAAGCTGTTAAAATTTCAATTGAATCTTTGGCACGTTCTCCTAATTTATTAACCTTTTCAGTTGCCTCGCTTAATTTTCTTTGTGCCTCATCTATCTTGGCAGTTGAAACACCTTTTTCGGTCAATTCTTTAAGTCTTTGTGCTGCTTGAGCTTGCTCTACTTGTGCCTTACGAAGATCCTCAAATGAAGCAATACCACCAACTTTTAATTGCTGTATTTTAGCAAGCATACCCTCTATAGCTATTCCAGTTTGTTTTTCCAATTCTCCTAGAATAAGAGCTGTGCCAGTACCAAAAGTTTTTTCGGCTTGTTGACTAGGACGAAAACCCTGTTCAAACAAAATACGACGACCCGCAATACTTTTAGAAAATTGTTCTATTAAATTTATTCTTTCTTCAGAAATTTTTTGTTCACGTCGAATGGCCTGATCAATAGCATTTAATCTAAAATTCAATAATGATTCTTCTGCTCTTTTAATAAATTCGATATTGCCCGCTACTAATTGAACACCTACTTCAAGTTCAATTTTTTGACGTAATGCTGCTATTTGTTTTCTACCAGCTTCCTCAAGATCAGTTATAGCTTCTTGAATAGCCTTTACACGATCTGCTCTTCCTTCTTTATTTGCATCTCTTTCAAGAGCCCTAAGATTTTCAACTAATTTAGTCTGTTCATTTTGAGCCTTTACTATTTCTTTTTCAGCTTCTTTTCTTAAAATAATTTCACGATTTATTTGTTGTTGATTAACAGCACCAGTTTTTAATGAAAGTTGAGCTATTTCAGTTTGAATTTCTGCTTGTTTAGCAATTGCTTCGGTTTGTAAATTAATTTCTTTGGTAGATGCTCGAACTTGAATAGCAACCAGTCCTGCTAATCCTACCTGTTTTCCTAATTCTATCACAATATTTTGTATATTATCTAGTTCTTCTTTTGAAACCCCTTCTATTGCTACAAGTTTATCATTCAATTTAGCAGCAAAATCAACTTCAACCCCTCGAAGAGTCGCAATTTTGCTATTTTCGTCGGCTATCTTGGTAGCAATTACTGCTCGTTCTTTTTCTATTAAGCGAAGTTTAATACTAACATCTTCATCTTCTCCGGCACCTTTATTTTGTTCTTTATTTGTTTTTAATGTTTCATCAAGAATTTTTAATCTTTCATTTAGTCCAGATATCACTCTTTCAATTGGACTTATAATAGCATCATTTTCCTCTTTTATTTTTTCTAAGATAGAAAGTTCCTGTGTATATGATCTAAGTAATTCTTCTACTCGTGCAGTAATAAGTGAATTATCCTTATTGGTAAGTATATCAAAGGATTTTTTATTACTTCCATCTAATCGTTCTCTATTTGCTTCTAAAACTCTATCAAGTTTACTAAAAGATTCAATAGCCTCATCACCGGTAGATTTAAATCTATCTAATTGAACATTCATTTCTACAAGTGATTTACGTAGATCGCTTATCTCTCTGGGTGCGGGACCCAATTCTATATTAAAAGCAAGCTCGGTACCTTTTGCTGCAATTTCTTGTTGAGCCTTAGCTAATTCGGCACTAAATTTTAATTGAGCATCAAGATTAGCTACAGACCCGATCATTTCATCTAATGCAAATGATGCTCTATCAAATCTAGTAGATAAAGTTACTGCACTACTTTTTTGTATTTCGCTTATTTTATTAATTAAAGCTGCTAAAGAAACTATTTGTTTTGATGCATCGGCTCCGGATTGAGCTATTTCTTTAAATGCTTGTACTCCTAATTCACCAAATAGTCTTTCAGCATCTTCAAGTGTTGCATTAGCAGCAATTAATGAGTCTAGACTTTTTCTAGCTTTTTCAATGGCGGTATTTTGGTCAAAAAGTCCTTTGACATAATCAAAAGTTGCTTTAGTTACTGCAACAATTGCAGCTCCAAATGGACCTATAACAAAAGTTAAACTTGTAAATAAACTAGCAAATGTTGAGATAGATTTAGCTAGAATAGATCCAGCTTGTTGCCCATTTTCTTCTAGTTCTTTTGCCAATTTAGCAGTTGCATCTCCTATAACTTGTATACCCATTACTGTTAATAATTGAGCACCAAAATTTCCTCCAATTTTTGAAAGAAGACCGCTTAATAATCCTTGTTGACTAATTGGCGGTATTTTAATAGCGCCCAATCCTGCTGCAATTTTTTCAGTGCCTATTTGTCCAGCTATTTGTTTCATTTCTAAAAGAGTTTTAAGGCGCTGTTGTTGTATGGAAAGTGAAGCTTTTTCTAGTGGAATTGTTGTATTACTAACAACCTGATTATATTGTTGTTGAATTTTAACAATCTGATTTAAATCAGCTTTAACGGCAGTAGTAAATGTAAAGAAATCTTTAAGGCCCTTTAAAATTCCTAAAATAACTTTTGGAGCTATAGTAAAAAATGCAGCTTTAGCTAAAGCTTTAATAATAGAATCTGCACTAAATAATCCCGAATCAAGTTCTTTAATCTGGCCTACTACGAATAAAAATCCCTCACCAACACTCCTTACTAATCCTAAAATACTTGCTAATCCATCTCTAATTGATCCAACGCCTTCAACTCCACGACCAACTCCTGTTATTTCAGCTACTAATTGAGCAAAAGTATTGGCGGTTAATTGAGCTTGAGCAGAAAGTTTATTTAATTCAACTTGATTTCTTTGTAATGATACTCCAGTTGCCGTATTTTGTGCTACAAGAATTTCATTAACTTTGCCAAAGTTACCTAATAGACCGGATAATTCGGTAAATCTTCTCTTGCCGGCAATAGTTTGATTAATAACAGCTACTTGTTCTTTATTTAATTTAGGAAAAATAACAGACAGCTTTTGTAAAATGGTAAATACATCATCGCCAGCTTTAATATTAGCTCCAAATGCATTGGCTTGTTCACGTAATCTATCTGAAGTACCAGCAATATTAGCAAAAATAGTCTTAAGAGCTGCACCAATAGTTGAACCACTTAATTGTGTGGCTTCAATTGTGGCTGCAATAATAGCATTTAATTGTTTAAATGTAACACCAACAGCTTCGCCAGCACCTCCCGCTCTTAATAAAGCACGAGAAATTTCGGCAGAACTTGCAGCAGCCTTTTCATCGGCAATAGTTAAAAGATCAATAACTTTAACACCGTCAGTTAATTCATCTTTAAATATAGTTAATGCTGATGTAATTAATTTAGTTGATTCTTCAACGCTTAATCCGGTAACGTTAACTGCAATAAGCGCTGCTTCTGTTCTTTTTAATGACTCTTCTGTATCAATACCAGCTCTAATAAATTCATTAAAAGATGCGGTAGCATTTCCTACAGATTTAGCAGTTGCATTAGCAATACCAAATAAAGATCTAGAAAGATTTTGTAACTCATCCGGAGTAGTTCTAAGGATTTTTTGAACATCTTGTAATGCTGAATCAAATTCAAATATAAACTTAAGTGAATTAGCAAAAGCTCGTTGGACAGCAAAAACTGCACTCAAAGAAACTAAATAAGCACTAAATCTTGTTGTAATTTGGCCAATTTTAGCGCCGAATGTTTCAGCAGAACCCGCCCCTTGTAACAAAGCTTGGGCGTAATTTCTGGTGGCTCTTTCGCCCTTAGATGTGCTATTTAATACTTCTAATAAGGCTAAATTTTGAGCCCTAAATCTCTCTGTTGCTGTTTGCGAAGCTCTAGCTGCAACAGTAGCGCCGGCTGCTCCCCCTGCGCCAGCTCCAGCCCCGGCTCCAGCCTGAATCTGGGCACTAACCTGTCTAGTTGCCGTAGCGCCTAGACGAATTTTAGCTAAAACGAATTCAGTATTACCAAATTGATTTTTAAGACTATTTATAGCAAAACCACTAAAACGAACTTTGTTAATAACAAAGCCAATTCTATCAAATGAATCTTTTAATGAACTTACTCCGGTTGAATCAAATCTGGCTTTACTTATTCTAAATGCAACTTTAGAAATAGCATCTTGGAGTGCAGTACGTGCAGTACTACCAATTGTTATTTTACCGATATTTACAGTAGTATTAGCAATACTTTTAACTACCGCATCTCTAATCGCTTTGGTATCAATATCTTTTGGATCAAATTTTATACCAGCGGTTATGATTATATCTCTTGCCACATTTAACTCCTATTATATTATTTCTCAATTAGAACTTTTGACTTCTTTCTACTGGACTTAGATGTTTCTGTTTTACTTTCTACTAATTTAGTTTCGGCTTCCTCAACTTTAGATTCTTCTTCAGATGCTTTCTTGGCTTCTTCGCTTAATGCGCTTACTTTATCTTTAAGATATTTAACTTCTGGCCATTCTTCTATTAATTTGCTAGGCTCACCATATTCAAAATAATAAGCATTCTTATATATTTCTGACAAAGAATCTCTTTCATTTTCAGCAAATAATTTATAGGAATCGCAACTATCAAAAAATCTAGAATTATCTGAATTATCTACCAGACAAAGCTCGGCAAACTTATGCATACGCTGTTGATTAGCCAAACCTTCTGCTGTATTAGAAAATAAACCTACCTTTTCATTAATTTTTTCAATCATTTTGCTACGCTTATTTGACAAATCAGTAACAGCTTTTGAAATATCTTCTTCTTTGTATATACCTTTTTCATTTTTAACAACCAATTCCAGAGCAGCAATATCTATAGCAAAAGCACTTACCTGTTGTTCATCTTCGGAACTCCAAGCATTACTTTTTTCGGCCAATTTCTTAGTTTCGGCTTCACTCATAACACCTGCTCTTAAGCATTTCGCAAATATCTTACGATATTCTAAATCAAGAGCAAGCATTTCTTCTTGACTAGGGTTTTTAAAATAAAACTCTTTTTCTGTTTCACTAATAGTAACTTTAAATACTTTCCTGTCCTTCATAACCTTCTCCTTCGTTAAATTCTCCTTTATTGAACCTGAAAGTTAACACTTCCGGAATTTGTTCAATATTAAATGAATTATCAACTACATTATTAAATTGCCTATTTGCATCATTACCAAGTCTTAATATTTCTTTGCGAATTTCATCATATCCCTCAAAAGATTTACCAAACTTAATTTCAATACATCTAAGTGCTCCAACATAAACATCTTTTATTTTACGCTCTACTATTCGTTTTAAGTTATCAGCAGATCGCATAGACATTGGATCTCGTTTTTTAATAATACTATTTAACTTAGTTTTCAAATTTTTCTGACCATTAGGTTCCAACATAATTTTTGCCTCTCAGTTTCCATTCTGACATCCTACCCTGTTCAACTATTGTTTTACGTTCACCTCTCAACTGTATCCTTACATCTTCTGAATTCATTTCCTGTACTTGTTTGATTACTTCTGAATCATCTTTTTGAACCATAACAAATTGTTCCTGATGATCTTGTTTTGTTATCGCTCTTTTATTGCCAAACAAATTCTTATCCTTTGATTGAGAAGAATTCTTTATTTTTTTATTCTGATCTCTAACCCAAGAATCACAGGAATTATCATCATCGATTATAACGTCGGATGGGCGTTCATAACTGTCATAAATGAAGTCATAAAATTGAGACCAATAAACTAACCAGTTCTGCATGTCTGACCATTCGGGTATTGGACGACCGAATAGATTAGCGCCATTCTTAGAAGCATTCCATTTAACACGCCATTCGGGACTTCTTGCTATTTTTCTCAAGATAGATTCATTAAAGATATTGTTTTTATAGTACTCTATTGCTAAATGATATATTAGATCAATATTTGTTTCTTTAAGAAAATCTTCTTCAGTAAGCCAATATGATTTTTCTTTTATATTTTCAGTAGACATCATAACAAGATAACGTCTCATAACTTCTTCAGCTCTACTTTCAGCGGACAAAGAGAAGATATTATTTTTAACATCTCTAATATTTTTAATTGATTTTCTTGTGACTTCTAATTCTTTTTCCGCTTTTTTCTTTTTAATAGTAATAAACTGAAAATCCTTTATTTCCGATTGTAATATCTTTTCTCTTTTTTCTAAATTCTTTATCTCTTCTTCCGTGCTATCTGTCCAAATATCGGCAGATTTATAAATACTTAATAAATCATCAAAAGACAATACACCAGCCTGAAGGGCTAGATTTAATTCTCTATTGTAAATATAATTAGCCCAATTTGACTCTTTGATAGTCAGGGAACGAAGTATAAAAGTGGAAGGTTTACAATCAGAATAAGAGTCAGTACTAGAAATAGTGACAAAGGACTTGCCCCATAAGATTTTTTCTATTATCTGACCAATATGATTATTTGAATCTGACATACCTTTCCCTTTATTAGGATAAAGTGGGGGATGTAATCCCCCACTCCATCTTTACCTTACTAAATAATCTTAACTAATTACTCTTAATTAACTAATTAAGGCTGAACTTCGTTAAAATTAGGTAACTTATAATTAGTATCATAAGGACCGGGGAACTGATCGTGAGTAATAGTCAATGCGTTAGAATTAGTATATTCATAAGTTACTGTACCATTACCACCACCGGCATCAAAGCCTTCAAAAGTTACGCTTGAAAGTTTGTTTTTAGTTCCAAGGTTAACCTTAAGACCACCCTGAGTCTTTAGAATAATTGTTCTATTAACCAAGTTTGCACGTCCATTACCAAGGGCGGTTACGAGATCGCCTTTGTCAGTAATTGTCTCAAAAGTTGTAGTTACCGTTACAGGGAACGTTACAGCTCTAAAGAATGGTGTTTTGCTACCAAGCTGGAAAATCTCTTCACGAGCAATATCCACAGCCACTTCAATCGATTGAATGTGTTCGGGAGTTGGAACGTCGGCAGGCAGCGTTGTATTAGAAAGATCAAAATTTTCTGATCTTTGAACGCCGGAACCAATCACAGTAGCATCATAAGATGCTGCAAAAGGGAAAATACCAGAAGGAGTACCTTCTTCAAGACCCCAAGTCTTGTCATTTCCAACCAGCGTCATTGTTTCAGTAAAGTTGCCATCCGTTGGGAAAGTTACTCCCCAAGCAGAAATTGCCATACCAGAAGCTACACAAACGCTATCTGGAGAACCAACAGCACTATCCTGAGTATCTGGATAAACGTTAACAGCAACGTCTATTTTATATCTAGCAGTTCTACCTTTCAAAGTAGTAAATTCAGGATCAGTTGCCATAAGCCAGAAAGGTTTAGTACCGTCCAAAACTCTTTCAGCAGTTACTTCAACTTCTGGAATACCTTCTACGTTTTCATAAGCATCCAACTGACCAATGTGGAACACGTCTTCTAAATTGAAAGTAGTTCCAACAGAAACCGATTGAACACCGAATGGTACTTCCCAACCAAGTAACTGGGCAGTATTGCCGGATGCATGCGCTTGTGCAGTTGTTCCTGCGGCCCCTCGCCCACCTACTACGTTTACTGTAGTAGTATTAAGGAATGAAGTATAACGAATATATTCAAAAAGATTAGTACCCGTCTTAACTCTAAACATTCCAGCAGAAGGCCATTGGCCCGAACGAGCCGGACTTAACTTAATCTGAGGGCTAGATGCAGTAATACCACTAGCAAGCGTAGCATTTAAGTTCAGGTTAGAACTCATTATCCTGCTTGTAGCATCTGCTCTATTATCTTTTATGCTAAATTGAGCAGTTGCGTAAATTATTCGATTGTTAGCCATTACTTACCTCCTATATTCTTTTTTTTAATTCCAATATACTTTTCTTGGATTATAAAATTTGCCTTGTATAAATTAATACTCCCTCACTAATAATACGTACCAAGTAGGTTTATTAAACAGGTAGATTTGAGTAAATTACGGCATTCCAGTGAACTCTTGCTATCCGAACTCCTCTAATTTCACCAGTACTTATTAAACTTGCCCTATTTATATATATTTTAGGAAATTCAAAAGCCAAGTCACCCTGTAAATTACTATAATTCTCATATGTTGATGCTATATCTCCTTTTTCTGTAAATAGTTCTGGAATCTTATTAAAATCAACGCCCCTAATAGTCTTCTGAAATGATCTTTCGGTTAAAAAATCTACAATCTGATCTAATTCGTGAGTAGAGTTAGAAATAACATGAAGGGCTATTAGCGTATCATGTGTCTTTCCGCCTCCCAGGGCAAATGGACTGGACAATCTTCTTTGAATATCTATGACAACCACAGGTAATTGTCTATCAAATCCAGAAGGAAAAACATTTTCGGTAAAATCTACGGAATCTTTAATGGCAGAAAATATCAAATTAACTCTACGTGAATCCGGAAAATCTACTCTGGTGTGTTTATAACTAAATTCGGCACTAACTGTTGAATTAGCCGGTACTGCCGATTCAAAAAATACACGGCCATTTCGATAATCTATGGATGGCTTATATGTGCCACCGCCCTTAGGATTAAAAACTCCGTTTACATAAACGCCGCTGGCCACAAAAGCAGGATGACTACTAACGCCAGAAGCGTCTGTTTCATATACAAAGTTATCAAATGCTGATTCATAGTGAAACCCATTAACTCTTTTAAAAATATCAGCACGTTCCCCTGATACATCAAAATCACCAGAAGCAACATTAATATATAATCCATCATTAACTAAATCTCTATCAAGATAGGATTTAATATTAAATTTAAGCTGAGAAGATAATCTATAACGTGTAATCATTGGATTCTTCCAAATTTATTAGCTTTTTCCAAATTTTTTAACTAAAATACCAAACCCTCTTCTTAAAACATTGATGTTAGCTTCGATGCCTATTCTTTCAAATATACGAGTGGGCTCTAAAACGAAAATATTCCCAGTATCACGACGCATTAAGCCAGCACCACTTCTTGACATTGACTCGTTAGACTTAAAAAATTCATAACCTCTTATTGTTTCGCCCTCTTCAAGCCATTCAATCCAAGATACAATATCGGTAATACCTATTACGCTACCTGCTGCATCTAGTTTTGTTAATTCATGTTGAGCAATAGGGTGTTCCTTAAGTTTTGAAAAATCAACCCACTCAAGAATCATAAATTTAGTAGATTTAGCAATTCCAGTAGTAATAAAACTTACAGTTATATCATTATCAGTACTAGGAACTAATAAATCTAAAATTCTATCTAGTCCGGCCACTTCTTCCGGCGTAAAACCAAACTCGCCAACCATTCGACTTTTTATATCTTGATATTCAGAACTATTGGCAAATTTATCACGATAAACCTTAGCTTGCTGTAAAAGCAAATCCTTAGCTTCATTAAAAACAAGATTCATTTTTCTATTTATTGCTTTTTTAATTTGAGATTGTAAACCATCTTTATTTAATATTCTAATTCGTGCCATATTATTTATCCATTTGTCTCCACCAAGCTTGCACAAAAGCTAGGTCTCTAATTCCTCTTTTCATAGGTGTTCTAATTGGAACACAAAGCAGTCCATCTATTAAAGCTTTTTCAGCTATTTTTAAATCCTCAAAAGCCACTATCTGCATTTTGGTTCTGTATACATTATTTCTATCAAAATTTTTACCAAAAGCTTTAAAATCTAATTCTTCTGGATCTCTTGATATTAGAGCTGTATAAATAGATGTTTTAGCAGTTTTTATTTCATGCGTTCCTTTACAAACAGAACAAATTCCACCTTGCGGAAATGGTTTATTAAAAGCTCCACCCAAAGTAAAAGGATTGATAAAATTATATAAACCCTGAGAACTGCCATCAAATCCCATCTTACAATTAGGACATCCGCTGCCCACGGGAGGTAGGTACAAAGTAACCTTGCGCCCCATATCAGAAATTAGCGCATTTATAGTACTTTTATATAGATTAACAATGTTATCATCAACAAAAGTTCCTGGAATTGGTAAATTTTCAATACCCATTTAATCACCATTTATAATATTATATTAATTTCCTAAACTTAATAAATGAACCTCTTCTGACCGTAATACTTGTAATATTAGAAGAATTTTGCGCCCATTGAAGAAATACTGTTCCCGCAGTAGAACTAACAAAAATAGTTCCCCTTAAATAACATCCTATTGTACCAACACCAGTAGCAAATATATGAACAGTAGCTTCGCTGAATAAGAATTGTGGTGTATCGCTAACTTTAGTTGTAGACCAATACATTTGCGTATTATCATGAATAATTGGTGCCCAAAGCATGGTAGTTCCAGCAGGAACACTCCATCCTAATTTAATATCAGGCGCAGTAGAAATAGCTTGTATCATTAAATGTACTTCAAATACATATACACCATTTGCCTTAACTGGAAATTTAAGTTCAGCATCATTACTTAACGTTGTATCGGAAGCAGTAGATTCACTAGTATGTTTAACTACAATTTCTTCTTGGTTATAAATTCTTATCGAATTATCAGATTCTATTAAACTTATACCAGATCCATCTACAAGTTTCTTAAATTGTAAATCTGAACCAACTTTCTGCTTAAAAATTCCAATTCCTGAGGAGCCAACGTTTGAAGCAGTTTTAACGAAGTTACCTGACGCACTAGCAAAATCATTCTGTAGCTCATTAAAATCATCTATTATTTCGTTATCAAAGCGCAGCGTATTACCACTAGTACTAATTTCTATTCCGGAACCACCTATGAGTGTTCTAAATTCCAAATTCTTATCAGAATCTTTTTGGACAAATATTTGTTTACCAGTTCCTAAATTTTCTCCATTCTTTACCCATATACCGGATGCATTATCAAAATCAGTACGCAAATCATCAAGTCGAATATCGGTTAATATTAAATCATCCACTAACATATTATCTACACGAAGCGTATTCCCACTAGGAGTTATTATAATACCACTTCCCTGTAGAAGACGACGAAACTGTAAATCTTGCCCAACCTTTTGGGCGAAAACATCTTTACCTATTCCTTGATTACTTGCTGTCTTTATAAATGCGCCGGAAGCATTTTCCCAATCAGTATTTAATTTATCAAAATCATCTGATAACTCATTATCAAATCTAATTGTATTTCCGCTTGTGGTTATTTCTACTCCGCTCCCGCCGATTAGAGTTCTAAACTCAAGATTTCGCTGTGCATCTTTTTGAATAAAAACTTGGCTACCCGTACCAAGATTTTCACCATTTTTAACAAAAATTCCACTGGAATTTAAGAAATCTAAATGATTTTGGTCTATATCAGTTCTTAATACACCAGAAGCATCTACAAGATCATCAAGACTTATAGTATGTAATATATTATATTCGTGACTTGGGTCGTTATTTATTCTTTCAATTAATTCAGCAAATGCTCCTGATGCGATTATAGAAGCATCAAATAATTTGAATCTATCATCTGCATCTTTTCTAGCAATGATATAAAAATCTGATTTTGTACCGGATGGAAACATTGGCATCTTACATCATCCTAATTATCTATATTTAACAGCATAACTTATGTTTCTAACTTTACCCGTATAAGAATCTGCTTTTCTTTCAAATTTTAAACTAATAACTTGTAATCCTAAAATATTAGCATCGGCTATTATTTCATGAATATAAAGTTTATTCATAACCCAACTTTCAGAAAGATTTAAACTTTTAACTACTGTACTTGCAGTTGATACATCTACTCCAGATGGTAATTGTGTTAAAGTTAAATCAAATTTAATTTCACCGCTTGCAGTTACCTCTGGAAACCAAGTAAATCTAAAAAATACTCCAGAAGCTCCCTCTAATGGAGAAATAAGATTCCATTTTGAAGACTCAAAATCCTTCATTTCGGCTACAGGCAAACTATGTATAGTAGTATGTTTTAAATCATCATCATCGCCATGAAGAGGTAAATCAAAAAATATTTTACTAACAACACCAGATGTTATACTATTTATTAATTGTGTATTATTAATAATGGTATCTACTATATCAGAAACAGATTTAACATCATCTTCTAGAGTGTTATCTATTCTTAATGTATTACCACTTGTAGATATTTTAATTCCACTGCCCGGAAGTAATCTTCTAAATTGTAAATTTTGTCCGGATTTCTGAGCAAAAACATTAGAACCAAGTCCTACGTTCTCTCCATTTTTTATGAATACTCCGCTGGAATTTAAAAAATCAATTTTTAATTCAGAAAAATCGTCAACTAGCTCATTATCTAATATTATTGTGTTACCACTAGAAGATACTTCTATGCCACTGCCACCTAAAATCTTCCTAAATTGTAAATCAGCACCTACTTTTTGTATAAAAGTACCTATTCCTAAACCCTGATTGCTAGCTGTTTCAACCCAATTGCCAGAAGCATTATCAAAATCTGTTTGTAAATTAGATAAATCATCTACAATAGTTGAATCTATAATTATGCCACTAGCACTTTCAACTAATTGTATACCGCTACCTTCTAATAAAGTTCTAAACTCTAAATTTTGAAACGCATTTTTTTGTGCAAATATAGAAACTCCCGATCCCAAATTTTGACCATCCTTAACGAAGACGCCGCTAGAATTAGCAAAATTAAGTCTTAATTCTTTATCTATATTTGTATCTAAATGAAGTCTCATTAATTCACCAATATATTATTAACATATAATATTAGCATCTACCACTTACCGTCCAACCTCCACCAGCATCAAATGGTGAACTGAAATCTCTTTCTGCTCCAGTGCCTTCGCCATTATGGTCCATAATACCAATGATACGACTATTGCCATACCATATAATTTCGCCATCATTAGCAGTTTGTTGCCATAAGAAATCTTTAATAGCATCGGTAAGTTCACTACATGCATCAGAAACAACCGCATTGCGCCCAGAAAAACCAGCAGTAGTATCTACTTCAGAATCTCCGTCACGAACCCTAATTCCTTTTCCAACCGCTGTTATGCGACTGGATTTCAATATCATACATTCAACTTGTAAAAGTATAAGGTCTAATATAGTACAATTTGGCGTAGGAGTTACTTCTCCGGTCATACTATCAAATGTCATTTCTAAATCAGTTCCACAGAACCTTAATTTTCTATTTAATCTATTAAGAGCCTTTTTTATAAAAACTGCCAATTCTTCATCTGTATATGTATCACCCAAATCAAGGTCTACTGATATCTGGTCTATAATATCATTGACATCTATAGGTATAATAACTAATTGTGTTTCTACACAAAATTCTTCCGTGAATGTGCTAGTGATATTAGTAGGTGCTGTAAAATCCCATATAATCTTCCAAACCTCATCTGCAAAACCAGATGGTATAACAGTATTTCTAGCATCATAATGACCTACTGAACGTTTAAATCCTACGCCAGAACCAATATTAGAACCGCCCGGCTCTTTTATTGTATATGATATTTCCGTAGGATCAGAAAGCATATTTCCAAATCTTAAAAAAACATCTAACCCAGAAGCAGGCGTGTTTATATTAATATTAGCCATTTTTTTTATCCTCTTATTATCTTCTTATGTAGCACTAGCAGTCATTACAGGTATAGAAAAACCACTTCCAGCAAGTTCGGTAAAGTAATGAACTTCTGAACCTATGATTTCTGTATCTTCTTCTACTAATCCACCACCGTACCCACTTGGTACTACCGCTCTATATCTCATGTAATAAGTTTCACTACCTACTTCGCCAAAATCTTGTGGACTAAAAGGAAAATGGTAGAGACCTTCGTTACTTGGAACTCCGCTCATTACGCCAAATTTATTACCACCTGCCGATACAAAGGTATTGGTATCAAAATCGGCATGTTTATGGTTGGAATATTTGTATATTTCTACGGTGGGAGAAATACCACTTACTGGTATATTATCAACCTGAACCTCCAACATCAAAGATATTGGAATAAAGTTATCCCTCTGCCATGTATATTGGGTTGGCACAACATCACCTCTCTCTGATCAATAAAATAAAAAATAGCCCGATTACCCAGCAAGGGGCAACCGGGCTATTAATTATCTTATTTAATAAAACCCTTAGTTCTCTATTATAAAATAATTTTCTATTATAGAGAGCCCAGAATAGCACGACGAATATCTAGGGCAGCGAAGCCAAGCTCCATCCAGCCGTATACGCCAGCCTTCATGCTTTTATGAAGTTGAGGATCATCGAACATCTGCATTTGTTCACGCATAGGCATTACAAATGCGTCACGGTGCATTAGATCTAGACCAACAACGAATTCCTCATCACCACCTGGAAGAGCGAAAAGTAGTGTGCCAGTGATATAATCCTGATGTTCCTGACCAACACCAAGCTCCTGTAGCTCGTGTATACGAACTCCATAAAGCTGTGGAATTGTATCTTCACTCTGTAGAATCAATTGGCTCAAATATGGATCGCCAACTACAGTATCAGCAAAGTTACGAATATCAGCAATAGCTTCTGGTGACAGATAAAGGTCAGTTAGACGAGCATTACGTCCGCCAACCTGACGCTTAACGGCTGTCATCATATTAAGCAATAGCTTCTTAGTAAACACGCCAGCAGCAGCAGCAGCATCTATAACAGTTGACTCTGTATTTTCTGAAGCAGCCTTCAGAACAACGTGCCAACCGTCATCATTAAGCTTGCGAACGAATCCATTAGTGAAAACTTCGATTGCACGAGCAACGATATCCCAACGAGCGTCACGAGCATAATCAAGACTCCACGAAATAGCATTAGCAATCTTATAAGTAGGAACACGAATTTCGTCTCCCTCGATTACCTTTTCTGGAATTGCACCTTCCTTTGGGATAACAAAAGCCTTATATTGACCTTCTTTTACTGGAGAGTAGAAATCGAATGGGAACTTAGCGTCTACGCCACCAGGCAAATTAATGCGCTGGAAAATCGTTCCTAGAAGATCGGGCTCCAAAACTCCGGCCTTCCAAGCTTGCTCAAGCACCTGCGCAAGAGCTTGACGATGTTTTGCAGCAACATCAAGTTCTAGGCTAGCAGTTGCCTTAAGCAAATTAGCTTTTTCGGCATCTATCTGTACAACAGTACCATTAACCTTAATCTCCATGATCAACCTCCTTAAGTATTTTTCTTTTTGCCTAACAACAATTATTCCATGTTAATATAAATTTTCACATAACCATCGGCATCTTTTACTGAAAGTGCGTGACCAACTACTTCGCCAGTGCCGCCTACAACAAAATTACCCTGGGCACCATGACGAACTACGTTACCAGCAGCAAAAGTACCAGAAACGCAGTTAGTTTCAAGTTCACCAAGTTTCATAAGACGAACAACACCCGAAACGTGTGTTTCATTCTTCTGGAAATTGCGTGCTCTGTCAATAGTACCAGTAAAGTCGCCTAAAGTTACGTTGCTTGGATGAATACCTGCTACAACGTCAATTAAAAGAGCACCAGCAACCTTGCTAGCAAGATTACCAGTCTTTCTAACGTTACCGGCAGAAGTATAAGTTACCAAACAACCTTTTTCGGCAACATTCTCGCAGATAAAATTAATATCGTCAAGTCCAAATTTCTGATGTGGTTTAAGTGCCATTTTTAATACCTCCTAATTATTTATTTTAGGGCCAATTTTCCCCACTTGTCATTTCTTTCCTTTAAAAACATTTGCACAACATTCGCCATTTGTTCTGTTAGAGAAGGAGCGGACTTCTTAGTATCCGTTTCTACCTTAACTTCTTTATCAACCAAATCTAAGTCCTCTAAACTAATTACGTCCTCATCTTCGGTTTCTGTATCGTTTTCAGTAGAATTATCAGTTTCAGCATCATCCGCAGTTTTTTCATTCTTAATTTCGGTCTTAACTTCTGTTTTAACCTCTGGTTTCACTTCAGTCTTGACATCAACTTCTTTTGTTTCAGTTTTTATCTCAACTTTAGTATCTGCCTTAAGTTGCTCCGTTTTAACCTCTGTTTTAAGTTCTGTCTTTCCTGCGGCCTTAGCTGTATCACCCCCTTCGGTGGCCTTCTCTTTTGTTTTAACTTTAATTTCAGTTTTTGTTTCAACTTTCTTAACTTCTTTTGTTAATTCTGAAAGAGCTAACTTTAAAAAATTAACATGATCATTAAAATCTAATCTATTCATAAAAAGTGATTTAGTAAATTGCTTAGCGATAAATTCATCACTAAAACCCATATTATTTAGAATTTCTGCTCTTTCAAGAGCTTCGGCCTTAATTTCAGTAATATCTAACTTATTCTTCAGTTCTCTATTACCCTTTTCTAAGGCAGAAACACGCTCAAGAAGAAGTTTAACTTCTGGAGAAATTTCAGAAGTATTTGTTTTTGTTTCTGTTTTATCTGTTTTTATTTCAACGGGAATAATTGCCGCAGCTCTTTGAGCTGCAATAACTTGTGCAATTTCTTCAAGTACTTCTTTGTTCATTTTTTCCTCCGATAATTTTAAATTATTAGTAGACAATTGAAATATATCACCAATAATACTTTGACTTATTGTATTATCCTTTATATCATATGGTACGAACTCAGATTGCAAATTTGATACTGATTTTATAATGCTTTCAGAATTTGCAGGAGTTTTAACTAGTCCTATACCACCTATAATGATATTTCTAAGGACCCTACCTACTCTTTGATTCTCAAAAGTTCCATCGCCACCATTAGACTTTAATTTGCCATCTAATAATTGCGATGTTTCTTTATTTCTTTTAACTATTTTAGTACCAACTAGAAAATCATAAGCAGTAAACCAAGCTTCTATAGAAACAAATAATTGATTAGCTTTAGCCTTATGTTTTACTTCTTCCGCTAAATCTGGAAATAAGAATTTATATAACACAGATTCTGCAATAATATCAAATTCATTTGTATCGGGAAAAGAATTGGGCGGAACAATACTACCATCTTTTAATGCAGCATAAGTTCTAAGCATGTGTCCAACTATTTGTTTCGGGTCATGTTCAACATTAAGAGGTTTGTGCGCTCCTGTATTTCTTACTGGCAAAATCTCTTCAGGCAAGAATACATCATCATTTCGATTAATTCCTGTACTTACAAGAACCGAAATGATTTTCATAAGATCACGCTGGTTTTCGAGAATAATTTCAGGAGCAGAAACCTTGGATTTTCCATAAGATAAGATTTCTTCTGCGCTTACAGACAAAGAGCCTAGCGTGGATATACTAGCAGTAGTTAAAAAATAAGTTTTATCTAATTTGTCTAGTTCTTTTAAGTTCATTATTAGCTCTTTTTCAAACTAGCTTGGCAAATGGCAAATGCCGAACTTTCAAGTTGCTTCATTTCTTTGGCATTTGGTGCCCGGCCCTTACGCTTTTTAAAATTAGCCACTCTCTGAGGAAGAACCTTAGCTACACAGCGCTCTAGCTTGGCCGGAGCAGTTGCTTGATCTACTGAAGCTTTTGCAGACTCCTTAGAAAGTTTATTCAAAAATTGGGCAAAATCAGCTAATATTGTAGCTGGCAAAGACTCATTAAGAATTCTAACTCTCAACACTTTTCCTTCGCCATCTCGCATGACATCCATCATAACATGCATTGGGAATTCTTTATCGTCGCCAAGCTTAACTGTTATAAAATCTACAGAGCCAATTTTTTCTACAGATTGAATTTTGGCTTCAATTTTATTATTAAGAGCATCACCAAATCTCTTTAAGATAAGTTTACGACCCTCTTCTGTAAGATCATCAATAGTAACATATAGAAGAGCTGCCTTTCCTACTTTATCTTTATTAGGATTTTCAGTTAACTTTTCCTGATCATCTGCTAAAAATACTTTGCCACCTTTTTTATTTTGCTCTTCAAGTGTTGGTGTGGCTGGAATAGGTATTGTTTTTGGAGTAGTCAAAGTCATACGTGCCAAAGCTTCTTCTGAGTCAACAATAGTTAAACCTTTTTCAAGGGCGATCTTTAAATTAGGATCAGAATTAGAATGAGCTAAAACCTTAAATTTTGCAGCCGAAAATTCATCAATCTTAATTTTTTCACGGCTACCGTTCAAACAAACTGAAAGGTCTTTTTCACGAACTGAAGTCACTATACCAATCTTGCCTTCTTCGTTTATTACAATATCCCGGACAGCAAGATTATAAACTGATCTTCTCGCCTTTGGAAGCTTATGTTTTAATTTCTTTTTTTTCCCTTTATGTGGCTTACCCATTCTGTGAATGCTTATTGATTGATCTATATTTTCTTCAGTTACTTTTTTTTTAATTTCTTTTACTTTAGTAATCATTTCATCTACTTTTTCCACAATCTTATCAGTAAGATTATTTATTTCTTTCTCATTAAGAGATGCCTTTCCTACTTTATCAGTATTAGGGCTTTCTTGAATCAAATCACATTCATCAAGTTGAACAACTTTATTATTGCCTCCGGCAGGAGGAGAATCGGGATCATCGTCTGTCTTATCTGTATTAGGATTGCTTACTTCTTTTTCTTCATCATTAAGAATTACTTTTGCTTCAGCGGATTTTGGAGTACTATTTTTTGGAGTTAATTCAATAGGTGGTTCAAAAACCTCGCCGTCATTTTCTTTTCTACTTACTTCTTTAACACCTTGCTGAGGAAAACCACTATCCTGTTGATGAATAATTCTTTGAGCAACGCCTTCTTCGGCAAGATCAAGTTGGAAAAAACTTGCATGAGACGCAAGATGCGCACGAACCTTTCCACGCTCTTCATTGTTTACTGGTATTTGATCAACCATACGAAGACAAGTAACTAGCAAGTCCTTATCAACAGTATCGTGTTCACTACCATTTTTTACTGCATCTAACTTATGATGACGTAATAATTTAAATGAAATACCGTTAACTTCGCCTACATAAGCAAAAGCTGCGTCGGGTGAACTAGTTCTATTAGCCATTATAAACCTCCTGAATTAATCTTTCTCTTTTTTTAATAAAATATCAGTCTGACTTTTTATAGCATCACAAACTCTTGCAAAGCCATTATCTAAACATTCTTTTTGAACACCTAAACTGGTATTTACTGTGCCCATTTTTTCAGATAAATCATCAACGTTACCAGATAAATGGTTAATGTGATTATCTATAGTTTCACTTTGCTTATTTATTAATCCCATATAATTAGTACGTTCTTCGGTCATAGAATCCATAACACGATTTAAAAATCTACGAAACATAAATACTAATATTACAGCCAAAACTATGCCCAAGCCCCATTTGCCAGCTGCTTCAAAAAACAATTCCATTATAACTCCTTAATTCAATAAAACAGCTAATGATGATATTATAGCTTGCTTAGATTCTTCTATTCCCGGATAAGAGTTGTTTTGACTAATAAATCTATCAACTAATTTATCATAAACATCTGCAACTATAGGCTTATTATTATCTTGCAACTCAAATGGTCTAGATTTCAAAGCCTCTTGCACCCTATCTTTATTAACTTCTTCTGGATCTTTAAACCTCTCAATAATATACGATATAATTTTAAATGTCATTTTTTGCGATTTATCATCAAGTTCATTAAAGAAATCTACTTTTTTAGCTTTAATAAAAGAACGAGATATAATTTTAAAGATACCATTAAATATATCTTCTGCCTTTATAAGATTACTTTCTTTAACTAAATCTTCATTATCCAAATTAGCTTGAGTTTCTTGTCCCTTTGGCTTATTTCGAGGAGTTTCTTTTTTCTGTTGAGGAGTTTTTCTTCCCGCTGGACGACCACCCTTTTCGCCTTGCCCGCCTTGTTGTGTAGGCATAGATTTACCATTTTTGCGAATCATTGTTTCTTCTATTGTTTCTGAATCAAGTAATTCAAAAATTGGAATTGGCCCATCCTGTATCATTGGTCCATATTTACCAGTTTTAATTAAAGTATAAGGAAATCTCTTTTCATTTTTTCTACGGAAATTATCTTCTTGCTTCATACGCTCAATTTCAATTTGAAAATTCTCTCCAAACCTTTCAACGCACGTTTCATATGAAACCATTCCACGATCAACTAGTTCTAGCATAAGTTGCTTTTCAGCATTCTCATCACGCAAGGACATGTGATGCATTTTAAACCAAGCTGGCTGCTTGAAACCCATAGCTTTAGCAACATTTCTCACTTCCATTTCAAGCCATGCTAAAAGATGATTTCTACCACTTTCTAATCTTTCCAGAAGAGTTTTAACAGACAAGAAAGAATTAGCGTAGTTGTTTCCTTGTCCATTAAGTACTACTTCAGCAATACCAAGACCGGCCCTAATATCAGCATCTACTTGATCGTACTTAGCTTTACCTAAAATTTTGTCGATAGGTGGATATTCAGCTATTATCTTAATTAAATCATTCCAAATAATAGTCTTAGATTTAGTAGGAGTTTTTAATAAAGAGGCTATTTTTTTAAACATATCACCAGTGGCAGGAAAACCAGACTTCGTATCTCCAAGACCTATAATAGTTAGCGTATTCATAACGCTTTCGCATACACTAATATCCATGTCTCTAAGTAATTTCTTAAATTGCACGTCGCTAATTATTCTCCAGAACATTGGATTAGCCCATGCTCTATAATCATCCTTTTTATAATAAAGCATAATTAAGCGATTAGGATTTATTTTTAAGTGTCCTGTTTCGCTTAAATGAGTAAAACCATCATCCCCAATAGCTGTTTTAAGTTGCTCAATAGCAGTATTATCTTTAATGGTCTTAGGTTCACGAAGTGGCGATAAATCTTCTGTTGATATTCTATATTCATAGACTACATTACCCAAAAGTTCACTACCTCTTTTTTCTATATTAAGTACATCAAGAATATGATAGGCATATGGGATAATCTTGGCACCATCATCATTCTCTTCTAAGAATAAATTAGCACCTTCAGATTTATTAGCTACTGCTTTTTTAAGTTTATTAAATTCTCTAGCTTTTATTCTTCCACGAAAAGATAGAATAGGCACATTACCATCCCTAAAATATGATTTAAGAATTTGCCCAGCAATTAGTTCTAAATGAACACGATCAGCCCAAGCTTTATAGAAATTTTGTATTACGGAGTTGGGATGAACGATATCAAATCCCTCTAGAGCAAAATCAACCATTAAGTCAATAGCATTGCCGATAATACCAGAATTTTCGTAAGCTTCTCTACAGGCAGCAATTCGCTGTTTAATATATTCTGAGGTATGATAAGTATTTCCATAACGTTCTGTAGCTCCATCAAACTTTATAACTGGAGTAGAAAGTGATGCAGCATGTGAAGCAAAGGCTAGCTCAGCATCAGTGGCATTTTCTAAGAATTTATTAGTAGCATCTACTCTTTTTAAAATTTCGTTATCATCTAAAATGGGTTTTGGATTATTAGCTTCTGCCATTTTAATCTCCTGACATTATTCATTATTTATTACGACTTAGGAACTTGGAATATTTTCCATCCATCCAACGTATTGAACAGTTTTTTCATAAGCACTTACTTGTTTAGCCTTTTCATCTGTAGTTAATTTGCCAAATCGGCTTACTAAATAATTAGCTAAAATTAAAGCAGAATACCTATCTTTATGTTTAATTACGCCACTACTATCTTTTCTAAGATTTGGTGGAGCTAAATCATAATGCTTTTTGCCACTTTTAGTATGCGTAACCTCAATGGCTATAAGCTCTTGCTTTAATTGATTAATCTCAAATAATACATCATCTTTTTCTTCAGAAAATTCTCCTTGAATTAAGGGATATGGAAACATAGTGACACGATCTTCTAAGTTCTTTTGTAATAATGTATTAGCTTCATCTATCCAGTTAGAACTAAAATTAAACATCCACAATATTTTTTGTCCAAGTTTAGCATCTTCCGATTCATCGTCGAATCTGTAAATTTTCTTTTCGCCCTCTTTCATTACATCTGATTTATTAATCAATTCTTCTATTGCTAAACCACCACCACCTTCATCCATTGCAATACCCGAAACTTTAAAATTACGTAAAATTTCTCTCAATTTAGCAGCAGAATAAGAAAATGGTTTGTTTTGACAAGTCCATACATAAACCAATTTATTAGGAGATCCTATCTCAATAACAACTATTGCAAAACGATCAACGGTTCTAGCCGGATCAACTCCTACAATATATCTTCTATTTTCTGAACCTTGCATAGAAAAGGTAAAACCACCACGTGGAGCAGTAGCACTTTCAATGTCTTTCATTTTAAAGAATCCATATGAATCATCTGCAAATTTACACATATATTCCATGTCAAAAAGAAATGAAGGCATTGTTGCTCTAGCATGATCAATTATTTTAATATCCATCATTCCTGGTGGTAAATCTAAATAATTAAAAATCAATACACAATAATCTTCATAATTTATTTCATGATCATCATCTATTTCTTCTTTAAAAATATCTTTGTAATCAATAGCTTTTCCCTTCACTCTATGAGCTAATATTCTCTGATATTGACTAAACATTCTGTAAAAAGTGCCATTTTTAAATCCAGCAGTACCAGAAAGCACAATTCTATTACCATCAGCCAACATAAACTCGGCCATTTCTTTATCTTTATTAATTCCTTCTTGTATATTATTCTCAAATTGTTTTATCATAGTCTCTCTAGTTTTCATCCACGGATCAGCTTGCGTAGCACCAAAACCACGAACTACTACATCAAATACTTCAATAGGAATAGAATTAAATTCATCCGCCAAAATTACATGACCACGCTCGCCTCTAATTTTACTACCAGTACCAAGAGGCAAGGCTTTAATACTTGATCCACAAACTTCATAATGACAATGGTCTGTACTAATCCTAGGTTTATCTTCAGAAATAGCTCTCAAAAGCGGTGAACTATGATATATTTTATCAATCTCAGAAAATATTAATTTAGATTGTCTAAAAGATGCTGAAACTAAAACGACTTTAGAACCAGGAAACATTACAGAATGATAAATGGCATAAACAGCTAAAATAAATGTATTATGAGAAATAATCCCATTTGATACAAAAGAATGTCCTTCTGGAATAGTAAAATCATAAGTTATAGCCTCTGATTCTGAAATATTTGTGATATTAGAATAAAAATAATTATTACGAATAATGTTTTTCAGTTTACTAACATTTTCACTATTATTGCCTATTTCGTTACAAATAGCAAGAATTTTATTAGCATAATAATAAGTAATGCCATATCTTAAACATCTCCATACAGAAATACTATTATCATAAAGTATTTTTTTATTTTTTATCTCATTTAAAATACTTATAAATAAAGATGAACTATTTGGGATAATATCAATATTTGTATTTCTTTTTTTGTCTAATAATAAATTCATTTTTATTTTTTTACGTTCACAACAAAATCCTATTTCTTTTGCAAAAATATCAATATTATTACTAGAAATAATAAGAATATATACTTTACCAAATAAACTTTTAGTTTTTTTCTCTCTAATCCTACATATAATCCCAAAGTTTAAAAGTAATATTTGTAATTGCTTTATAAGTGTTATAGAAGTGGTACAAAAGTCTACACTTTTACATCCAACTGTACCATCTGTATCAAATAGTCCTTTAATGAAGGATGAAATTATATGTTTTTGAGATTTTCTAATACATAATGGAATATCCTTATCGTAAGATTTACACAGTTTCATTCCATATTTTTCTAATAAAATCTTTCTTTCTGATTTTCCATAAAACTTATAGTCACAAATACCAGACCCAAATGGACCAGAAATATCTTTATCAAAAAGTTTTTTAGTAATATATCTAAAAACCGTAATAAGCTCTTCGTCTTTTGATGAAAAAATAACAAGATTATCACGACTTAGGCATCCATCGCCAGTCAAAAGCCCTAAATAATGAGCCTCTTCTTCTGTAATACTATTTTCTTTCCCAAATATATTATTGTTTCTTGATAAAACTATATTATCCCTATTGTGTATTTCATCTAATCTTTTCCAAATAATATCACTATTTTGGCCAGCAACTCTTATTTTATGTTCTGGCGTTCCTTCTATTTCTATTCCTCTACAAGTTTTTATTTTTATCGTTTTAGATTTTTTATTACATATTCCAAGTGATGTTTTACAAAGTTTTTCACCATTATGTATGTTTATCTCTAAAGGTTTGATGTGTCCATTTTGTCCATTATATTCTCCAAAACACTCTTCCATTTTAAGTATTCCATTATCTGTAAAAACAAGAGAATCTCCTACTATGCATTTTCCTCCACCACGAGTAAAAAGAAGCATTGGAAATTTATGACCCAATATCGCTCTAATTGTAGCCATCTGATAAGGATAAATATTGGTTCCAAGCAAGTATTTAATGCCAAATTCTGGTGAATAATATTCATTACCAAGTTTATAAAATTCAACCAATTCATTAATTTCTTTAAAATTTCTACCAATATCTACTAATGGATTAATTAAATCTTCTTCTGCTGGCAAATTTCTATAATGATTATATGCTGGATTAATTACATGAGTTTTCATTTTTATATTAATCCTTCAGTTTTATATTTATAAGCCTTTAATAACAACGAACGTGTTAAACGACGAGCCATTTCCGTGGTACCTGCAAAAATAAAATGAACGCCATACTTGATTTCCATAGCAATAATGGATTCAAATATGGCGTTTGGGTGAATTTTAGAATATTTTTGTTTATATATGGAACTATAGTAGTCCTCTATTACAATATATTTATATTGGCAACCAGCATCAATCATTCGTTGAAGCTCTCGTTCAAAACGTTCACGATGAACGCCAATATTACTACATAATTCGGATATATCTTGTTTTCTTTCAATAACAATTAAAGAAGGAAAGTTTTTGACTTGATAATCACCGTAATCTAATGCTGCTATTTCTGTTCCTGCGCAAGTATCACATTTTATGAAATTATATCCATAATCAGGCTTTTCCCTCGAATCCCTCAGAATTATTGGTAATTCCATTATCATCTCCCGACGCCACATTCTTTTTTGGAGTAAAATCGGCACTAAGATCCGGAGCTTTTTTATTCTTAAAAAGAGCGTCTAAATCAAACTTCTCATCTCTACCCGATACTATATTATCTCCCAATTTTTCATTATAAAACTTCTCGGCTATATATTTAAGCATCGCTGCTTCTCTGCCAGCTTTTAATCTTGTATTAGGATTTTTTAAATCTCTAATCAAATTAGTAAAAGTAACAGCTTGATCGCTCTGACTTTTTAAACGCTGCTCTCTTTCTACATCCAAGCTTTTATGAGCTTTAAGAATTAATTCCTGACATTCTCTAATTTCTCTAGCACGTGAAATTGGCATTCTTTTTTCTTTTTTAGCTAATTCTTTATCATTTTTTTCTTCTTCTAAAAATCTATTTATTCTTATTTCATTAACAAATACCTGATGTAATGAATCCTTTTCCATTGTAGTCATGGTTTCAATAGTTGGGTCCATCATAAAATCAATATATTTTTCCACATATTGGTCAAGTTCACTACCAGTAAATGCGTTTATCAATCCCTTATATCTAGCCGAATTTCTTACTTCTCTTTGAAATTCTTCCTTTTTTCCTTTTTCATCTAGAGAATTAATATATACCGAACGATTTTCTTTAAGTGTACTTCTTTTACTTCTATCACCCTTAATTCCAAGAGCCGTTCTCTTGTTTTTAATTGATTGAGTTTTTCTGTTTAATGTTCTGGCAATATCAGCATCAGTCATTTCTTGATTTTTTTTAATAAAATTAACTTGGTCTGGAGTGAAGTGACCATTATCTTGTTCACTAGAATTGCTCATATTATCCTACATATTTTTTTATTGTAGCTTTTAAGCAGGATGGACATTGACCACCAAAGGCATTATCTCCTGGTTTAACCGGAAATTCTTTATTACACATATCACACGTTTTCTTAACACGTATTTTGGTACTTTCATTTCTATTGGGCCTTACTTCTTGTTCCTTTGGTTTCTTAGACTGTGTTCCTGGTTTTATCAAATCATTTAATTTCATCGCAGCAGAATCTAAAGCCTCAGCTAAAATTTCTGGAGGAATAATATCTTCCTCTTTAGACATTTCATTCAAAACTTGATTCATAACAGGTTGATTAACAACAGATGCTCTAGGTGAAGTATTTGTTATTATGACACTTGGAAGCGATTTTTCTTCTTGTGGCAACCACATGGTGGGTATATTTATTGGAACAGGATCAATAATATACTTCATATAAATATCAGTAGATTTACACCCAGGACAACACAATTTATATAAATAATTTTTTTTAATAATATCATCAAACTTCATATGAGTAGAACCAAAATCAGGACACAATTGTTCTTTACTACCAATATTACCGCACGAACCACATAAAAAAATTTCCATATTACCTCCAAATTTTTAAATTTCAATATTCACAGAATTAGCTATATTCACAATCACTATAAATATTAACTTTTAGTAAATATTAACCCTCAAAACCCTTTAAAGCCTCTCGAAGAGCGGAAATCATAATGGTGCGCTCTTTTGGCTTAAAACATTTTAAATTAAAATTATTATAAAGTAATTTGTCAAATAATACCAATAATCCAGATGGCAAATTATGTTGAATATGATCTATAAAATCTATTGTATAGACCATCTTATCAAAATGATCGTCTTCTATTCTTTCATTATCTATATCTATTGGATGGCTTGCACTTAATTTAGCCTGAACATATCTTTCATGTTTGGCATATTTTTCACATTCCATTTTATTATTAAAAACAAGACAGTCATGAAGACCAGATTGCGCAGCACTCTCATTCCAAAATGGACATACAAAACAGGGCCTATTGTGTTTATATAAAACACTTCTACGAATATCTCTTATTCTGTTTTCAGCGCATACAGATAGAAATACACGAAGATCAGCCCCGCAAGCTTTGTCATATCTAGGTAATACTGCCCAACATTTTATGCGAACTTCTTGTTTTAAATCATTAAGATCATAATAACCAACACGACGATGTTGATATGCCTTTTGTGTTGCAATTTCTTCAATAATTTCTTCTGCCTGCTGATATGTTAAACCAGAGCCAGAAATATCACTCATTAAGATTACCTATTATATTTTTTTCAATAATATCTTTAGAATTGTCTGGATTAATTGATCCAGAAGGAACAAATTTTTCTACATCTAATGGCCTAATATCTAAAATTGAATTTGCTTTAAAACAAGTGGGATGAGCAATACCCTTTTTATCTTTTCTATAATCATTGGTTGAATTAGTCAACTTAATTCTTTTTTGACAAATATAACAAATCATATTATCTGTTCTCTTACACCTTCCATTTTAATAGCTTGACAATAAAGCTCATCATCGCCAAAAGCTATAATATATCTACTTAAATTTTTCATTGTTATAGCAAAGGGCAGAGTTGCGTCGCCTAATAATAAAACAATTTTACCATAATCTACGAAATTAGCCAGGATTCTTGGAATATCATCTTCCCAATTATTTATACGATATAATTTTCTGATATTGGGTTTAATTAAATTACTACGATATATCCATATATAAAGAGCTAAGCGAGAATCATTATAAATACCTGAAATTGAATATTTATAACCATAATCATTTACTAATCTTATGACATCGCTTATATTTTCTGGTTCACATTCAATACAAAATAAGCCATTTGGTTTAATTCTACTTATAGTATTCCAAAAGGTTTTTTTGGTTACATAAGGATCTAGACAAGCTTTATATACGGCAATATCAACTGAATTTAATAAAACAAATTGTTTTAAATACTGCCAACATAAATCTTTCGGACATCTATATAAAACATCTATATCCATTTATATGCCACCATTATGTACCACTACTTCCAAAACCCTTAGAGCCTCTTTCAGTATCAGATAACTCTACAGCCAATTTTAATTCAGTTTCTTCTACTGTCTGAATTTCAAATTGTGCTATTCTATCCTTAGCCTTAATTTCATAAGTAGGTAATTGTAAAGTCTTAAGTTCATCCACCATCTTAATTGCAGAACCGTATCCGCCGCCTGTTCTAGCAAAGGTTCTCATAGACTGTATAGCACTATTAAAAACATGTGCAAAATTTTGTGGAATATAAAGTAGAGTTACAAAAATTTCTCCACGATAATCGGAATCAATTTTACCTGGCTGATTCACCACAAATATGCCCTTAGCACCATACCCGCTACGAGTATAAACTTCGCCCTTATATCCTTTTGGCACTTCTATTGCGATACCAGTTCTAACCTTGTTAACCTCAAAGGGTATTAGCGTAGTATCTTCTAGTGCATATAAATCGAAGGCAGCAGCTTCAAAACTCTTCTTTTCTGGTAGATTGGCCGTTGGATCTAAAAATTTTACAAACACCGTAAGATATGGATTGTACATAATATTATCCTTTCCTATAAATATCCTCGCCTATAATATAGTCTTGAAAATCAACTTATTTTTTTCAAGAAATTTCGCATTTATCACCAACACAAGCTAGTGATTTAGCGCCGGTCGTACTATCTTCTTTCTCATAATTGGATAATTTATTATAATCAATCTTGGGGATATCCTTAATCATTTTATCATATGTTTCTTTATTTATCTCCTCATATGGAGCTTGCTCATAATTGCCTCCATCATGAGGTAAAAAAGATATGCCATTTATTATGTCCCAATTTTTATAAACCCAATTACCAACTTCAATCCATTCTTCGTCTTTTACATAGACAGTACAACTTGCATTATGTTCACACCACTTTGTTTGTATTTTTCTATAATGTTCTAATTGATCAATAGCCGTCATTTCATTGCGAATTGTTGATTTTTCTGGAGATTTAACAGGAAATTCAACAACCCAAGTAGTTACCTTATCTTCTGACCATTCTTTACCCTGTTCATAAATACTACAAGCAGAAGTATTACCCTTAGCAGCAGCACGCCAATCCTTTTGTCTTTGACCATTGTCCGGATTAAATTTAAATCCCTGATCATTCATCATTTTATAAAGAGGATCGGTTGAAGAAATACGATATCTGCGAATATAATATTTAGAATAGCGAGGATGTAGACCAGAAGATGAATTCACAAGTTGAGAAACAGTACCACTAGGTTTTACGCAAGTAATTGCCACAGAAAGATTAATACCTAAAATAGAAGAGGCGTGTTTCGCAATTTTAATTGCTTTCTTTTTTAATGCTTCAAGCGCCGTTTCTGTTAGTAAACCGGGATTATCCATTTGTCCTGTAATTGATACTCCAAGAAGACATTCTTCTTCACAATTTGTTTTCCATTTTTTGTTTAAATATGGAAAATAAGTAAATGTTGATTGAATAGCACCAAGCCAAACAGTAGTTTCAACTTTATCCATTATATCATCAAGATCGTCGCCATCACGTAAGACTATTTCGGATAGATTACATTGATAAGTTAGTATATTGTTGAATACTGCCATATGCCTTTCTTTTTCTTCAAAACAATAAACATCATTCACACCATCTATTTCTGTAACAGATTTTATATTTTGATATTTTGACTTTATAATAGATATGTGCCCTCTATAAGTATTAACTCTTTTGCAAGGAATCTCAGAACAGTCCGTTATTTGCAAATAAAATAAATCTCTTCTTCTTTCTCCAATATTAGTTATTTCCCCTGCTTTTTGTAATAAACAAATAGAAGAACGTATTCCACATTTTGTTAGTAAAAGTTGTATTTTTTCAGACCTTTCTCTATCTGATAGATATAATCTAATACCACCGGTTGATGTTTCCGATCCATCAGCATCTATCATTCCAGCTAAAAACTCTAAAATGCTCTTTTTTGACCATGAAAAGATTGGTATAAAAGCATCGTTAGATGTTTTTAGTGCCGATACCATATTGCCATCTAAAATATTAGTACAGTTAACACGTTGTCTTTCTTTTGAATATCCAGCAGGTAAATATTTTTTATATCTATTTCCTTCAACTGGACATAAAAAGTCTTTTTCACCATAAAGATCAATGAATACTTTATTTTTATACACGCAACCATCACCAACTGCAAATCCTAACGTATATGCATTTTGAAAATCACTTCCATTTTCATATTGTATTTTATATGGTTCAGATTGTAATTTATATTTACTATGAAGCATCAAGTCTTTTGCTTGTACTTCTAAAAATGTATCACTAAATCTATTTTTTACAGAAAATCTATGATCCGGCGTACATTCAAGATATGAACCATCACTAAGTTCAACTCTAACAAGACTAGCATTTTTTCTAGTCAATCTTGGTATTACTTTTGACCATTTCTTGCCATTCCATACTTCATGCTCCTCGCCCACTGCATCTTTAATAGTAATGATGCCATTTTTAGTTATTACCTGGGTATTTCCTGCAACACAAAATTGACGAGAACGAAGATTAATTTCACCGCATGGATTTGTTCCATCTATCATTTTCCCATTTCGTCTTTCTGGAGCATTTTTGCGAGCACCAGCTAGATTGAAAATACCACGCTCACCTGTACCACTATTTACAAGAATTGACCATTCACGCAAGAAACGAGCAGCAGTAGGTTTCTCATAGTAAACAGCGCTATTATTTGACATGTAACGGCGCACAGGAAAAGTACCAGTTTTAGCATTTGCCATTTCTAAGTCATCAAGATCCGATATGCTGATTTCGCTAGAACGACGAACGCCACCAACAACCACTATTTCTGCTATTTGATTACAAATATCGTGACATTCAATGGACTTTAATTTTCTTCCTTGTGCTTTTTGGAAAACTTCTCTAATAAATGTATGAAGTCGCATTAATGGCTCGGGACCGGACGATCTACCTCCCATAGTTTTTAGACGAGCACCTTTTGGTCTCAATTTTGAATAATCAAGATCAAGGTCTTTCCCATTATACAGAGCAGTCATTAAACGACGTACAGACTCAGCCCATCCCATTTTATTATCTTCAATTATATAGGTTCCAGAAGATTCGCTTGTTAGTTTTGGAACTTCTGGTAGTTTATCAACATATTTTTTTTCTACACTAAATCCATAGCCGGCACCGCACATTAAAATATAAAGACATTCTGCGAATGCCTCCACTGAATCTATGTTCTGAAATGAACAGTTTCCTGTGACTACGCCAAATGGTAAACAAAAAGAATGATCACCTTCAACTTCAAGACACCAAACCTCTTCTTCTGATATATTTTGTTCTATTCTTGAAACTCGCCAAGCGGCATTACTTTCTCTACATATATTATCACTTATAGAAAAGCTAATAGTTTTATCTGTTCTTTGTCCAAAGTTAGTTATTTGACCAGTAAAATCATCTTCTCTAACAATGTAATAACCACACATTGGAAGCGTCTTTCTCAGAAAATTTATACTCTCATTTCCCGTTGCCTGTATTGCTTTGAAATACTTTCTTCCATTATTTTCTTCTTTTGCTCCATCGGCACACAAATAACCATTAAGAAATGCCATTATTCTCTCTATTGGTTCTTTTTCTATTTCTGGTAAAGTCTTTAAATAAGTTCCAGTGTAGGCAAAAAAATCACCATTTAATGAATGATTAGTAGATGTTTTAAAACCAACCTCTTCAAACCGTACACTATAAGGTACATCCTTTTTACATAATCTAACCATCGAGTATTCGTATTGGTCACTTTTGCCTTTAACCTTTGTGCCATCTCCATAAACATAACCATAACACCAATATAATCTTTCATCGGGCGTAGCATTTTCATAAATAAAATCATCTTTTTTAGGTGCCATTAGAACTAGATCACCTTCTTTTAGATTTGTTGTATTTTCTCCAGACTTTAGTATCCATTTATGATTGGCGGTAACATTCACAACATGATCTTTTCCACGACCACCCTTGGCAAAATAAACCCGATTTAGGACTTGTCTTCCAAAAGAACGAACAGTGGCATTTTTCCATCTACCATTGTGAGTAATAACTTGAATTTCTTCGCCATCACTAAAATTCGCAAAAGAAACAACTCCTTTACTTGAAATGAACAATGTATCCTTGCTAAAACAATTATATAAACAAGTATTATCAAATTCAGCAGCAGGACCAGCAGTCCATAAGGCTCTCATAGAAGGCATTGCCCTCATATTTAAAATTGCTTCACGAGCCTTGCGAAATACTTTTTGAGGTACTACATTACCACAATGTTTCTGAATAAAATCAATATAACGATCAACAGTTTCTTCCCAAGTTTCTCTGCGACCTAATTCATCTATCCATCGAGAATAGGTTCTCATATAAATAAATTCTGACGCTACATCTGGAAATTGAAAAGGCATATTTAACTCCAAAATCAATCACATTTTACCATGAGGTTGATTTTCTATAACAGAATTATTAGAAACTATTATGAAAGTAGCAAGATTTCTTAATTCTTCAATATTTTTAGCGCCCTGATAAGTCATTCCAGAACGAATGCCTGATAATAATGTTTTTATAATATTTTCTACTGGACCTTTACATTCTACCAACTTAGATTCTCCTTCTGGAGCAGCATGATAACCTCGACCTTTCCAGCCAATCATAGCATCATTTGAAGCCATACCACGATATTTTTTATATTTTTTAGGATTTGAACTATAATACTCAACTTCCTCAATAACTTCACCCGGAGTTTCACTTGTTCCAGCTAATAAAGATCCTATCATAACAGTTTCAGCACCAGCAGCGAGAGCTTTAACTATATCTCCACTATTACGAATTCCGCCATCTGCAATAATTGGAACTCTAAAAAAACTAGCTTCATTAAAACATTCAATAATAGCAGAAAGTTGTGGTACACCATTGCCAGTAACTATTCTAGTAGTACATAAAGAACCTGGACCAATGCCAACCTTTATAGCATCGGCTCCTGCATTAATTAAACGACGAGTAGCCTGGGGCGTTGCTACATTTCCAGCAATAATTTGAATTTTTTCACTTTTTTGTTTACAATATTCAATCATGTCTAAAACAGTTTTAGAATCACCGTGAGCAACATCAATACAAACAACTTCCACTTCACAATCCAATAAAACATCAAATCGATTTTTTGAATCTTCATTAACTCCAATAGAGGCGCACATAGGAGAATGCTCAAAAGCCCCAAGTTGCTCAAAAGCCTTATTTAAATCCATAAATCTATGTAAAATGCCAACACATCCTAATGAATGCATAGCCTGCATCATTTCTAGTTCAGTAATAGTATCCATATTGGCAGATATAATTGGAGCATCAATATATATATTTTTGGTTAATCTTGTTTTAAATGAAACATCTAATCTAGATGTAATTTCACAAAAACGAGGAACAAGTAAAACATCATCAAAAGTAAAAAATTCTTTATCCAAAAACTTTGCCATTATTTTTAACCCTTTCAATATCTTTTTCTACCATTCTCTTTATCATTTGATTAAAATTAACAACAGGACTCCAACCAAGAAGATTTTTAGCCTTAGAAGCATCACCCAATAAATACCCAACATCTGCCGGCCTTTTGTCTAATGAATTTATTTTAACAAATTTATCTATATCTAATTTATCGCCTAGACCAGCATACCTAATAGCCAATTCTACTAAGTCTCTAATAGAATGTGCTTTGCCCGTAGCAATAACAAAATCATCTGGACTATCTTGTTGAAGCATTTGCCACATAGCCTGAACAAAATCTTGAGCATAGCCCCAATCACGACAAGCATCTAAATTGCCTAATTGAACAAATTCTTGTTTACCAAATAAAACATTTGCTAAGCCATGAGTTACTTTTCTGGTAACAAATTGTAAACCACGATATTCGGATTCATGATTAAAAAGAATACCGCAAGAAATAAACATATCATAAGATTCACGATAAACTTTTGCCATATTATGAGCAAGGATTTTGGCAGCACCATACGGCGAACGTGGTTCAAATTTAGATTCTTCATTTAAAAGTTCTATTCGACTAGCTCCACCAAACATTTCGCTAGAAGAAGCTTGATATATTTTAGGTGAAAACCAAGAATTTTTATTTTTTCTAACTGACTCAAATAGTCTAACAGCTCCTAAGCCAGTTATATCTATTGTAGATTCAGCTAGATCCCAAGATAAACCAACAAAAGATTGAGCAGCTAAATTATAAATCTCAGAAGGGCAATGTGCTGATATTATTCTATCTAATGAAGCTTGATCTGTCAAATCACCAGAAACTACAATAAAATTAGGATGATTAATAATATTTAACTCTTTTAATCTCCAATCAGTTGGCGACGATGTTCTTCTTGCCATTCCTATAACTTTATAATCTTTTTCTAAAAGAAATTTAGATAAAAGAGCACCATCTTGACCAGTGCATCCTGTTATAAGTGCAACTTTATTCATATAAATATTCCTTGATTATGTCCACTGTTTCGCCATAGCATCCGCTATACCTTGATAAGTAATACTTCTTATTTTACCTCTATTTTTAGATGGTAGCATTTTATGTATTCTATTTATTCTGCCAGTAACAATATTAGTAGGAACAAGCAAAGGAAGATTTTTCAACCATAAACAAGTTGCTTTTGTTTCTCCGTGTCCGAATTGCCAAGGTTGTATTATTTGATCTGGTTTCCTTATTTTGGTACTAATAATACCAATAGGATTTTCTATTGCTATTTTATTTATTGATGCATTCATAAGCATTTTTACAAAATCAATAGCATCTTGTTGTTCCTTTTGTCTTTTGTTAAACCACCTAGCGCCACTAACACATAAATAAGTACAAGGCGGATGTGCAATCATTAAATCCCAATCTTTATCCAAAATATCTCTTATATCCCCACAATAATGATTACCGGACTTTTCAGTAGTTAATAGATCACAACTAATTGCATTATGACCCATTTTTACAAAAGCATCTCTAACAATACCACTAAATTCACAAGCAACCAAAACTCTCATTATTTACTTTCTATTTTTTTTATTCTATCATTAAGATTTATTACCTGATCATGTAAATGTTTTACCATATCACAAATAATGGTATCATTTTTAGATAATTCTATTTGTTTGAAAATACTAGAAGTTACACTACCGCCCAATATAAGCATTAATCTCTGAAACATTTTTAAAAGTTTAAAAAAATTAAAAATATTAATCTTGGTATTACTTAATTCAAGAAGTATTTGTTCTAAGAGAACTTTTTGATTATATAAATAGTCTTGCTCTTCTTGTTTTTGATGTGGCGATTTATCTTCGTGATTAGAATTAATTTCTTCAGACACCACGACCTCCATATTTTCGCCGAACTTCAAAAAATTAACTTCTATATTTTATAATACGAAGTTCCGGGTTATAAGGATGTTGTGAAGCTGAAATTCTTGTAAAACCTTTTGCAATATTAGGAAAATAAACCAATTTATCAATTTCAAATTGCTCATAAGCCTTCATTGGAATTATTGTCAAAATAATTTCATTAGCAAAAATCATTGCTTGGCTAAAAATTTCTGAACCACCAATGATAAATATATCTTTACCAGGTTCTCTAATTTTAGCAATCTTTATTGCTTCTTCAATACTAGTTGCCCAACTTAATTGACTGCCGATACTATGTGAAGGTATGTTGTGAGTTACAACTATGTTATGTCTTTCTGGCAATCCACCGGGAATAGAATTATAGGTCTTTCTCCCCATTATAACAACGTTACCACTAGTTAAATTTTTAAAATAATGCAAATCACCAACAGACATATTTTTATCCCACGGCAATTGTCCAGCTTTATTTTTATTTGGATAATAACCAATGGCACGATCAAGAGATATAGCGGCGATTATTCTAATCATTCACAATTTCCTTTCAATAATAGCAATAGTATCATGTATTGCGCCACCATGGGACATTAACAATATTTTTTTCTGTACAAAACCTCTTTTGCTTCCCATAGAAACACTATGGTAGCCAAAAGTAATGACAATACCATCCACATTTAAAATATTCGGAATCAAATCTTTTATCATATTAAATCTTGATGCCTTGTGACCATTATACATTTCCATTGACTTTCTATATGCGTATGGAGGATCTAAAATTATTGTGTCAAATTTATCACTACATTGCTTAACAAAATCATAAGCATCTATATAAAAATCAGCATTCATTGTTTTATCAGCATCTACTCTTACTTCATCTAAGGCAAGCTTAGTTTTACCAGCAAATAAATTTAAAACTTTGCCATTTGAATTCTTTTCAACCCATTCTCTTATAGGTTTAATAGAAAATGTATATTTATTTAGTGGAGTTTTTAGATATTCAAATTCTATATTGTTCATTTTATATTATTACCGTTATACCATTACCGGCAATTTAATAAACGGCTGAGGATTATAATCAACAATCTTAAATGTATTTATTATATCTTCAGTAGTTCCGTCTTTAATTAGTGAATCAATATCATTCAAATTTTTGATATCAGAACTTATTGATAATTTAGACAGCGCCGAAGGAACTCGCTTTAATTGTTCATTAACACCATCTAATTGATTAACATAAACATGTGCGTCAACTAAAGTAATAACAAGTTCGCCACAAGGAATTCCAACTAAATGTGAAACAAGAGATAAAATAAAACCATAGCCAGCAATATTGAAAGGAACACCCACAGGAACATCGCATGAACGCTGTGTCATATGTAAACACAACCTCGGATTGCCATCCTTATCATATTGAGTATTAAAAATAGAAAGAAGATGACATGGAGGAAGTTTGGACTTAAAAGCCATCGGTGGATACCAATTAGTTAAAACTAATCTACGATTATCTTTATTTTTCTTTAGGCCGTCAATTATAGCTTTAAATTGATCAAAACATTTTGATGGATACGTCGTTCCACAATCAACCCAATCAAAGTGAGGATATTTTCTCCAATACTCTCCATACGCTTCTGGTAATTGTCCATCGCCTTCATCCCAAGCATCCCAAAAAGTTATACCATGTTTGTGAAGAAAGCCCCAACTAGAATTGCCACACAAAAACCAAAGATTTTCAAATAAAATATTTTCCCACTTAATTTTTTTAGTAGTTAATAAAGGAAAGCCTTCACTCATATCGTGTCTAATAGGATAAGCAAACGTAGAAATAGTTGAAACTCCGGTTCTGTTTTCTTTTTTAGTTCCGTTAGACAAGATATATTGAAGTAAGTCTAAATACTGCTTCATTTTGCGATATCCTTATAATTTCCTACATTACCATAATAAATTCTATCAAATACAAGATTTTTTTTCATAAAATTTAATATTCATAAGTCGTATACTATGATATAGTACTTAATGAGGATTAAAAATCATGGCAAATGAAATAATTGGATTATCAGGATATAATGCTGTAATAGACGTAAATACTGGTGATTTACTTCTTACAGGATTTACATTTTCAAATATTGCGCCTCATTGGCAAGTAATATTAGGAGCACCATTTCCTCCAAAAATTAAAGGATCATCAGAAGGACCATTATTTCATCAATGGGATGGTCAAAAATGGGCAACTACTTCTGGTTATGTTGATGTTAATAAAATTGAATCATGGAATAGATATGGACAATTATCTGGTAAAGATTATAAATATGTTAGAGAAAAAATAAAAAATCTCGCAGCAAATAATGGTTGGAATAATTTAACTCTTAATCAAAAAACTATAGCTGCTAATTGGTTTGCTGTGAATCAAAGCAAAAGAAGCGAAATTTATACTATAGAAGAACAAGTTCAATTAGGACTTAATTTCCACCTTAGTTCAATCGCCGCCCGTGAACTTAGATTTAGAAAAGCTTCTATGGAAGTATATAATAGATTACCTAAAACAGAAGTTGATGTGATAGTTCAAGATATAAAAAATGATAATCTTGCCGAAAATTATATCCAATATGGTGTAGAAGGAACAAATAGTGGCGACCCAGCAGGTTTATTTGATTATGTTAACGCTACTTTGGGTACTATTTATCAACTAACAGGTATAGCTGCACAAGATATTCATCCAATTGAAATAACAAAACAACGGCTTATCTCAAAATTAATAGATATTGTTAAAAATGGAAATTATATCTAATGTATTATCTACGCAATCCAAAATTTGAAGAAGATTATAAAGCTGGCTATATTTTTTTCTCATTTAAAACTGATAGTTTTATTTCTAAAGGAATAGCATTATTTACTAGATTTGAAAATACATCTAAAATTCCGATATCTCATTGTGGCATAATTACTGGTCCAGATGAATGTGTTGAAGCGGCCCAACCTGGCGGTGTTCAAAAAAGCAATTTTGTAAAGAAATATATCGAAAATCCCATGACAATAGTATTTTTAAGAGTACCGTTCAATCTTGATCAAGAAAAAACTGCAATTATGGAAGCTCACGCTATTCAGCATCTGGGTAAAAAATATGCAATCAAGGGCGTGATAGGATCAGCATTATTAAATTTAGTTGCATTACCTTGGATAAAATGGTGGAGAAAAGGTAAAAATCCATTTAATGATAGAGAACAATATTTTTGCTCAGAATTAGTGTCTGAATCAATGATAAAAGCTTGGCCAGATAGACCAGGATGTTTAATTTATCATCCAACAAATATCTATCCAACTACTTTATTTGAAGACAATAATATTTTTAAGCCTTGGCGAGGGGATATTGTAAAAGAAAAAAGAAATCAAGGCAAAATTATTGTGCCGGCTTCAATATAGGCATCAACAATTTTTTGGACAATTGGATGTCGCACAATATCTTCTTTGCCTAATTCTATCCAAGCAATTCCTTCTATATTCTTCAATCTATTTCTGGCATCTACAAGACCAGAATATTTACCATCATCTAAATCTGTCTGAGTAATATCCCCATTAACAAGAAATTTAGAATAATCGCCCATTCTAGTAAGAAACATCTTCATTTGTGTTGGCGTAGTATTTTGAGCTTCATCCAATATAACAAAAGCATTGTTTAGTGTTCTACCACGCATATAAGCAAGGGGTACAACTTCAATAACACCTTCATCAATCATTTGATTAACCACTTTTTTGCTTAACATATGATTAAGCGCATCATAAAGTGGACGTAAATACGGATTAAGTTTTTCTTCTAAATTACCTGGCAAGAATCCTAATTTCTCGCCAGCTTCAACAGCAGGACGACATAATATGATGCTATCAACACGATCTTCAACTAAAAAATTAGCAGCAACATGGCAAGCTAAGAATGTCTTGCCAGTTCCGGCTGGACCAATGCAAAATATTACATCTTTATTATAAATTGCTTCTAGGTATTCTTTTTGTTTTAAAGTTTTAGGCTGGACTGATTTAACCCAAATTTTGCACTCTTCATTAATCTTTTCTTTATTCTCAATAATCTCATTTTTTTCGTTATATTTTTTGTAATTACGCCTTCTTTGATTGCGTCTTGGCATTTAAATTCAAACTCCTTTGCTCACTTAAAAATTATATTTCCCATATTAATTAATACGTTATAATGAAAAGTGAAACAAGGATGTATGATCAATAATTAAAAAGTTAATGAATCTACGGGAAAAAGACTTTCTCCTTTTTCTATTTCTACACGAGTAAGACCACATGGGGGATCTTTTACAGTAATTAATTTAACTCTTAAAACAGATATCATACAATTATAAACGTCTTGACCCAAAACTTGCTTAAAAGCTTCAGCTATCTTAAATTCATTATTAGGAAAGTCAATGCATATTTTAGTAATTTTATCATATTCAGACTTTGTGACATAAATAATCATTCAATTAATCTCCTAGGTTGATGCTTCAATATGGTCTTGCGCATCATCATCTAAGTCATTATCTTGATAAAAAGAATCTAATTCATAATAATTATCTTCTGGTATTTCGGGCTTATTTGTCATATCTCCACTCATACTATGATCAATTCTTTCAACTTCAAAATCAAGAGAACTTAAAATCTCTTCTAATGTATCTGCATCCTCTATATAACCTTGCCAAATTATTTCATCATCAGAAGAAATTTCAGTTGTTTTATCTTCTTTGTTTACTATAAGTATTTTGCGATTATCTGCCATTTCTATCTCCTATCATTATTTTATAATATTGCCCAATGTATCGGTTTCATCTGAATCGTTGGGCGGTGAATCGTTGGGCGGTACAAGCGGAAAAATCGCAGAATTGAAATATTCTAATGCGAGTTGATGTTTAATTAAAGTCTCACTTTGTATTTTACAAATATCAAGTACGGCTTGGTTCATCTTAACTGCACTGCTATTTACTTCCCTGATTAAATTAATAAATCCAGAGCTAACCAATAAAACATTTTTTCTAAAGTAATTAATAATAATAAAAAGAATCATATTCAACGATAAAGATAAACCAACAAGAATGTAAATAGTCAACATTTTAATATACCTCAAATTATTTTAAAACAATATACTATACCGCATATCCCAAATCTATATTTTGTGCCTGTATTTTCCATGATTTTAGAATAGAGCAGGATTACGGCGTTTCACCGTAACCTAATTGGCTATGTACACTTGCCAGTTTAGTGTTGGTCATCGCTGCCAGACATTCCTGCACAATTTTATGTATAAATCTCTATTATATTTTGGAGAGCTATGAGGAAGTTGCATCCTCACTTTCGACTTGGAAGGACGACGTGCTGCTGTTAAACACTAATAGCTCATTTATTTGCTAACTCTAATAATACATCGCCATGGCAAGATTGAGGAGCACACCAACATGCTAGTATTTTACCTCTTAATTCCCATAAATCTGCCATAAGTTCTTTATTATTCAATAACCACTTTTTATATTTTTCTATGACTTCTTCTCTATTTCCATCTTTACCAATCACAAACGGATTTCTCCATTTAGATGGTCTACCAATATAAACATCATATCGTTCTTTTTTACAATGTACTACTTTCATATAAATTAATCTTTTAAAATGGAGCGTTCTGCGGGACTTGCACCCGCACCGTAGCCTTGGCAAGGCTATATGCTAGCTATTAACACCAAGAACGCACGTGGTGGGTCAGGTAGGACTCGCACCTACGTTGTTTCAGTTGTGGGAGTTTTACAGACTCTTGCCTTCGCTGCTCGGCACACTGACCCCTTTAATTTCAATGGAGGCCCGTATAGGAATCGAACCTATGTAATAGAAATTTTGCAGATTTCCGCCTTTCCACTTGGCTAACGAGCCATAAAAATGGTGGCCAAGGTGAGACTCGAACTCACAACAATTGATTTCTAAGACCAACTCCTCTGCCATTTGGGATACTTGGCCACTAATTTCTGGTGCCGTTGGATGGACTCGCACCAACACTAACATCTTTTTGAGAGATGTGCCTCTGCTTTTGGGCTACAACGGCTTAATTTTCAATGGTGCTTCGGGTGGGATTTGAACCCACACTTTGGGGCTTTTAAGACCCTTATCTCTGCCAGTTGGACTACCGAAGCATTGGTGTGGCCCCCCCCGGAATCGCACCGAGATAGTCCGGGCTTCAGCCGGATGCGTTAACTAACTCTGCCAGAGCCACACTTATTTCTGGTAGGCGTAGTAGGACTCGAACCTACAATTTCCTGCTTGTAAGGCAGGAGCCTTAACCTTTTGGCCATACGCCTATATTTTCTGGTGGTCCGCCAGTGTACTGCCAACTGTTCCTTTCGTTAAGAGCGAAATGCATCACTATTAATGCTTGCGAACCATAATTTTAAATTTAAATCTCTGATAATCAAGTAACGAATAAGCCGGGTTTTGTTTTAATTCGTCATTTCTCTGCGATTATTATTACTAACAACCTGTAGCATTCTACCCGAACCTTAATGACTAGAGATGTCTTGGTTCCTATTTGAACTTGCTCCACATAGATATTTAGCCGTTTCACCCTTATTATATTCTTACATCTTACGATACGTTGACAAAATATAATAAGACTCGTCTCTGCTCGCAATCCTCGTCTCACGACGGATGGCCGTTAGCCACTATGCTCTCTATGGAGCCCGGACTTTCCTCCCGCATGGGCGGGCGACGAAAGCTGTTGCTTGACTACCAAAGATTTTTAATTATCAAAGAACCTTTCTAAAATAGAACGTTTATAAAATAAAGTTTATTCAAATTGGCTGCGGGAACTGGAATCGAACCAATATGAATAGCTTCAGAGGCTATCATCCTACCAAATTAGATGACCCCGCAATGGATGCCGAGGCTGGATTCAAACCAGCATCTTTCTCGTTCAAAGCGAGAAGTCCTATCAAATTAGACGACTCGGCAATTTACATCGGTATTAATCAATATTAATTTTCCTTTTTGTAATAAAGTTATGCCATTTATATGATCATATTCATGTTGAAAGATAATTGATAAAGTTCCATAAATGTTATGTATATCATTAATTTCATCTTTAAATACAATATTTTCATATCTATCAACTTTAAAAATTTTTTCTGGTATACTTAAACAACCTTCAATTGAACTAATAAGATTTTCACCTTTAACAATTTGTGGATTAGCAAATCTTAGAAATCCTTTATATGATTTAATAATAAAAGCACGTTTAAGTATTCCTATTTGCGGTGCTGCTAACCCTACTCCATCTGGATATCTTAATAAGCATTCTTCTAATGCATTAAAAATATGATAATCATCTTTTTTTAATTCTTCACAAGGCGATGTTAATGTTTTCTGATCAGTCGTAATTTCAATCATTTTTCTTATTTCTTCAATTTATAATTTAAGATTACAGCAAATATAAGGCATATAGCAATGGGTATTCCATAAAATAAATGTTTACAGTAAAGTACACCACATTATTATACTACTTCAAACTTAGCCCTTAGTCTTTCGTATTCTTTGCGTTCTTGCACATCTTTTTTATTTCTTTCTTTTTGTTTTACTTCTTTGTCTTTCTTTAGTGCAAACAATCTTTTTTCTAACTTTTCGTCGCTTTCAAATCTGTCTCCAATAGCCTCTACAACACAATCACCATTATGATCATATCCTGTTAGTAAGTAAATATTATGATATCCATAGGCTTGAGCACTTTTTTCAATTTTTTTAAGACGATTTATAATGGAACTAATAGGACCTTCAAAATGAGATATATATATTCATATCTTTAATTGCTTCAGTTATTTTTAATTTTTGTGTATTTTTTGTACATTCATACATATTAAACTCCTTATTAAATCTTTATTTTTTAAATGGTCGAGGAGAAAGGACTTGCACCTTTTGTCTCGTGTTTATAAGACACGGGCATATAACTACTTATGCTTCTCCTCGATTGGAGCCGGAAGGTCGAATTAAACGGCCATCACGGAGTTACAGGCTCCGGGTAATATCGTTATACGATTCCGGCAATTTTGGGAGGCAAGGTCAGACTCACACTGACTAAAATTTACTTCACAGGCAAACCCCTCGTTGACTTTGGGTTCATGCCCCATATTTTACTTTATCTTTTATACTCCTATTTAAAAGTCGGCTGGTGATATTCGCCCCATTTAACGCCTTCCGTTGCAACTGGCGCACCGAACTGTTGATAAATAAATTATTAACTGGCGGTGCCACGGGGAATTGAACCCCAATCATCGCATCGACAGTGCGATATAATAGCCATTATACCATGACACCATTTATTCTTTTAAGTTTTCCTAATAATTCCTCTTGATTCCTTTTAATCCTAAAATAAACTTCTAACTTTTGTTCTTGCTCAAAATCAAGTTGCTTATTATCCATCATCTTTTCATAATATATTGCAAGATGACTTAACCTAAATGCATTTTTTATTATTCTATCTAAAATTTCATTATTAGTCATTATCATTTTCTTCACAAAATTTTTGAAAAATGTCCCACCGCTTATCTACGAAATAATTTGCATGTTTGTTACAAAATTTCTCTAGTAAAACCCTTCTTTTCCTCTTAGAAAAAGGATATAAATAATCAAGATTATTCTTTCTACAATATTCATCCAACATTTTCTCATATTCATCCATAGGTATAAAATAATCATATTTAAAATTTGCACAATATGGATTTTGACATTCTATATAATTCAATCCAACATAAGTAGGCTCCCAACCACAAATGCATTTAATATTATTCATTTACTTCGCTCCATAAAACCCATTTATCGTCTCGCAGTACTTCTATTTTTATATTTTTATCAGCCATTTGTTCGTTAATCAGTTGTTCAATAGTTTTCTTATTTAATATTTCCCACACTTTACGTTTGTGCCATATAATAAATTTGGGATGTTTTACAAGTCTATTAAATGCATTCTTAAGATTTTGTTCTTTACTTCTCTCTTCTTGCGCTGTCACCATGGCTCCCGAATCTGGATGGCTTATGCGAACACAGTTTTTACATTTATTTCGTTTTTGTCCTCCTGGTCCATGTCCACTATAATAACTTATCTCTAAATCCTTTTTTGTTACTGAAAATAATAGCTCTTTCATAAATAGGGTCCTTTTAAAAAGTTTGGCGGAAGGAATGAGAATCGAACTCATAATGCTTTTAAGGAGCATAACTGTTTAGCAAACAGATCCGGCTAGCCAATATCCGGCTCCCTTCCATTGGCGGAGAGCGAAGGAGTCGAACCCTCAGCTTTGTAGGCTGGCCTAGTTTTCAAGACTAGCTGAGCACCACTGCCCGCCACTCTCCTAAATACTCGAACTTGACGACGAATGATTCATATATTCCTTTAAATTAATTAATCCTGCATGAAATTCTCTATGACAATTAGCACACAATACAATACATTTCCTTATTTCTTCCCTAAATCTCTTCATGGAATGATTTTCATAAATCATCCTACTAACAGCTCTATTCTTAATTTTGGGATCTAAATGATGAAAGTCTAACGCTCTATCACATTTTTTATATTTACAAACCAAACATCCTTTAAATAAAAGAAATCTTTTGGCCATTTTCTTTTTTTGATTTCTATGAATTTTGTTATTAGCATTTATTCTAGCCTTATTTCTATAATGATGTTTATAATATGATTTTCTTTGACTAGCTCTCTTTTGTTCTATCGTTCTCATCTTCTTCTTTGATCTCCTTAACTTCGATTACTGGAATATTTATTTTAGTCAAAAAATCTTTAAAAGGCATAACTGGTATTTTATTTGCTTTAAACTCTTCACTTACTTGCCTATATACTTTATTTATTCCTATAAAATCTGTCGTTATAATCATGTTTTTAATCCTTTACTAAAATTGGCACGGCAGGAAGGATTTGCACCCTCACCCAACGGCTTTGGAGACCGTGATGCTACTGTTACACCACCGCCGTATTATTTTATCTTGTTACAGAAAACCAATTACCTTGAGAATCCATTAAAATCTTACGACCACAATATTTACAATGAGAAACAAAAGAACAGCCATCAAAGCTGGAATTTCCACTAGGATTATGCCAATCCATTGTATGACACATAAAATTTCTAATCCAATTTTTTAATTTGTTAAACATTTTAATTCTCCTTATTTTCTGGCGACCCCGCTAGGAATCAAACCTAGATCAAAACGTTCGTAGCGTCCTATAATGTTCATTATACTACAGGGCCATGGTAGCCTTACCGGGATTCGCACCCGGATCATTGCCTTGAGAGGGCAATATCCTAACTATTAGAAGACAAGGCCGCACGTACTTTCATTAAAATTTTACCTAAATGATTTTCTCCTTTTCCATGTCGATATTCATAAAATCTCATTTTTAAGTTGGTAGCTCCATCAGGAATTGCACCCGCTTCTCAAGCTTAAAAGGCTTGCGCTAATCTACTACAGCTCTGGAGCCACTTATAATAATCTAGTAAGGAAGGTGGGATTTGAACCCACGTGAATCTCCTGCTTCCAAGGCAGGCGAGGAAAACCAAGCTCCTCCACTTCCTTATATTTAATTGGTAGCCCGTGAGGGGATCGAACCCTCATTGCCCAGATTGAAAGTCTAGTTTCCTGGTCCAATTTAGAAGAACGGGCCACATACCTACATTCTATTATATCTCCTAAAATTTTTCAACCCAAGTTTTTTAAAATGGTGCCGGCCAAAGGATTTGAACCTTTATATCTCGGATTATGAGCCCGGACAACCGCCTCGGCGAACCGGCCTTATTTTCTGGTACTCCCTGAAGGAATCGCACCCTCATCAAACGGGTAGAAACCGCTTATGTTTCTATTACACCAAGGGAGCATTATGATTACTCAAATAATATTCAATTGCCTTTTCTATTTCTTTTTCTTCCGGCTGATTACAAATACAGGTTGCTACATAGCCATCAATATTAAATTTCCTCTTTACATATTCTGGAATTTCATTACGTTCTTCGCCATAATATCCCAATTCTTCATCCTCATGGCATGACAAACAACATTTTTTATCAGGAAAACAAGAACAAGTTAAAATAACAAACATAAGTTACCTTCTTTAAAATGGTGGACCGCCCCGGCTTCGCTCCGGGCTCCCCTGGATGCAAACCAGGAATTTTCCTAAATAAACTAGCAGCCCATTGGCTGTGAGGGAAAGATTCGCACTTTCACTTTTCTGCTTAACAGGCAGATGCAATACTATTATGCTACCTCACAATTGGTACTCGGTGATGGAATTGAACCACCATTTCAACCTTATCAGGGTTGCGTGATAAACCATTCTACTAACCGAGCATACATATTTTACACTTTCTATATCCACAAGCAATAGCGTCTTCTTCAGAAGCAAAGAAAACACGATACTTCACATAAAATCCTTTCTTTATCCAGCGTAATGCACAAGGACAATCTAAACGACCATAAATTTTTTCTCGTTTATGTCCTCCTAAAACACCTGGTTTATCAGAATAATAAAAACCGTTAGGACCAAGTAATTTATATTTTTTTATTTCCTCATGAATTGTTTCCAAAACTTTATATCCTTTTCATGTTCTTGTTCCGGTGTCGTTCCTTTAAGTTCGGCCATTATAATATCCCACTTATCAGGATCGAAACCAGGATGTGGCCAATAAATTTTCCCATCTTTTTCCATTCCCCATACATCGCTTACTTCTCTTAGTTTAGGTAACATTAGACCGTCTAAATTATCATCTTCTTGTGCTCTTATCAACCCATTTTCTTGCTCTCGTCGTAACTTACGATTAGCAATGCGCTTATCCCGTTTTTCAGAACGTGCCTTTGTAATGCCCCCACCTGGATAATGTTTATAAGACCTCGACATTTTAAGCTCCTAAGCAAAATTTATACCAATAAAAAAAGCCCCTCAAACGGTCAAGTTCAAGGGGCTCTTAGGGGAGCGTTTATCAGTTTTATTGTTTATTCCTGTTTCCCCTCACGTGAGCGCTCCTCGAACTGATCTCTATCATTTACTTCAATGTTTTTGATTTCCGTTTTCTTAAGCTTTAACCAACCATTATTCTTAAAGGACACTTTATAATAATCAGGCTGTTGTGAAAATTCCGAGACTTTACCATAAATTGTATAACCATTGGTAAGCCTAATAGTATCGGCACATAAACTGACTGGGGTAGCCAAAATTACGCATAAAACAAAAACACTAAATATTGATTTTAAATTAAACATTATTTAACCTTTTTAAAATTAACCTTAAAAATTAACTCCTAACGCTTGCTGTTCTTACAGACTTTTGAGTTCCCTGGACTTGAACCGCCCTTTGCTCCATTCTAAAAGCTAAAGCAGCAGCTAGACGAGCCTGAACATTTGCCAAAGCCTTCCGAAGAAAGACAATACGCTTTGCCGGATCACGAGATGTACGAGCCATAATAATTCTCCTTATAATAAGATATACGGCATAAACTAAAAACTAAACAACAAAATTACGGATTAACAACAAAATTATCAGGATTTAGAGGATTAGGATTGAAAGGATCAGGCACATTAGTCTGATCCACATGTTGTTCTACTTCACGCTTTTCCTCAGGGGTAAACGCCATTCCAGAACAGCCACCGACACGATAAGAAGATATTTTACCACTAAGAACATCGTAAACAGACTTGGTACCTATTGAACTAGCAGCATAATTAACCGAATTAGCAGGATTTATACCAACCTGTGAAGCCGAAGCAATTGCGTCAATATTTGCACCTAAAAATACAAATTGCCAATTATAGTTATCTGTCTGATGGCGGATTATTTCACTAATTTTGGCAAAAGTAAATTCACGACTTGCATTTTCATAACCATCAGTCTGAACAACAAAAACTACTTTAGATGGACGATCTAATAGGGATATTATCGACAAACGATTACCAGTCTCAATAATAGATCGACCAATAGCATCAAGTAATGCTGTGCTACCTCGTGGTTTAACATTAAGAGGAAGACCAGCAAAAGTGGTTAAATCAACAAAGTCGGCCAAACGATCGTGAAAATCATCAAAAATGTATAGGCTGAAAGTAGCATAACCAGGCTGAGAATTTTGATCTTTTACAAATTGATTAAAACTACCTTGAACGTCGTTCCAAATAGAATTCATGGAACCCGAACGATCAAGAACGAAAGTAATATGGGTATAATCTTGTCGCATTTGTAAAACTCCTTTTTATTTATTCCAATGTCTTTCGCAATCACATTTACCAATATTTTCTTTATTAATAATTTTAATTATCTTTTGAGCAGCAACTATTACTATTTCACCATTTTCAATTCTTGCTTTAATCTCTTTTGTCAGCCCTTTAAATGAATTACCAAAAGATAAACCAGTTGGATGTTCTATAATAACCTTATGATTTATTTTACTAGTTATAGGAACAGACTTAATGATATAATTGTGCCTATCAATAAATTCCACTACGGGCATATTATTCCTTTTAAAAAATTTCAATATGAGAATATTTTATTTTTAATTCTTTTGTAATCTATTAACTCACTCAAAATATTTACCATCTACTAACTCAAGATATTTAGTTATAATTTTACGGTCGAGATCAAGCATTTTAAGCACTAAAGTTGAAGATTGTTTTCTGGCATCCAACTCTAATTTTGCATATACTACATTATTCAAAATAATATTATCTTCTGTTATAAGTTGAGTGCCAAAATAAGTTCCGTCAGAAACTAATTTTACCCTCATATTAAACCTAGCTTTTTTTAGCTTTCACAAACTTTATTGTCCGTGGAAAATCATGTAAAATAAAAATAGCAACTTTCTATTCAGATTTAATCACTAGTCCAAATCCTTCTTTATTATGGCTTTGTGTATAAAACTTATGACATTCATCCAATAATTTATCTACCGACTTCTTAGAATAAGACATATGACTAAAAATCTCGTCTTTTAAATCGGCATTCACAATTACTGTCTTTATATCATCATCAACTTCAATAAATTGATCCATAATTATTCTTCTATAATATACCTTTATAATTTAGGGGCAGGAGCGAGGGTTTGAACCTGCGTAGATCGGCTTATGAGACCGAGCTGGGGCCTGATTACCTCTCCAGTCTACCCTGCCATTTTAAAAATTATCTATCTTCTTTATTCGCTAGCAAAACAAGCAAATACTAGACAAAATAAAAATAAGACAGCTAAAATAATCATTAAATATTACCTCATTAAATATTACCTAAAACGAATTCGTTCATAACCGCAGGCGCTGAAGCATCAAAACCAACCACATCTAGCATCCCCTTGTCTTCTGGATCGGCAATACTAAATTTGGTAGCAGTAAATGCAACAACAATTAGTTTGGCATTCTTATTAAACTTATTGCGATATTGTGCTAGAGCCTGCTTTGGATGAATTCCACCGCACCAAGTTTCATTATCAGTATACACCACAAATACGTCGATATCAAGACCTTTTTTCGTAGCATACTGTATTGGTAAGGAACAATCGGTACCACCAAAATTCTTATCTTCACATTCTTTAATAGCATTATTAATAGTTGACTTCTTTGTAATATCAAGTTCGACAAACCCATCACAGAATGCCATTGGCAAACAATAAGGTTCTGTACGCACAGTAGTCATAGCCATCGCAGCAGCAGCCATACAAGGTGTAAGACCGGGAACACCAGCAATAACGCCGCCACCCATTGAACCCGAAACATCGATACCAAGCAAAAACTTCTTATTTGTTGGCTCAACAAATTTAAATGACTTAACAAAAGCATCATCCAGAGCATCCTTAATTTCGCCCACAGGAGTCCAACTTAATGAACCCCTTTCACCATGACCTTGGCCATAAACCGAAAGAGCCGATAAAATCTGAATTGGATGAATGCGACCCTTGCGAAGATTATCTTCGTTATTAATTTTTGCAGCAACTTCAATGGTACGATTAAAATCGCCTTTACACAAAGTGCCGTTCGCTGTCATTACGCCAAGATTACGAATTAGCGCAGTCATTGGCATCTTCTCAAGAAGAGCGCCCCAAACTTGAACAGAAGATTTTAATTCAGTTGGTAGCATTTCGTGAGTTAAACCAAATTCCTTAATTGCAGCTACTGCCTTTTTAATATCCTGAGTTTTATTCAAATCATTCATTACTGCAAAAGGCTGTACTAGTTCATCTTCGGCCGCCTTACCAACAATAGTCTTAAAAACAGGGGCGTGAACTGGACTATTAATATGAGCAAGGCGCAAAACGTCTCGATGACTCCAACCTTCACGCTGTTGATATTTGGCAGCTTGAAAAGCAACTTGCTGAGGAGTTTTCTTTACGTACCAATCACGTACGAGGTTTTTTAGGAAACGACCCCAACCACGGAATTCGTTAACATAGTGGATGAATCTAAACAAATGATAACCAGTGCGTACAGTTTCATTAAATTTGTTACGCAAAAGTGCTCTATTAGCTAGTCCGCCCTTTGTAGCAGCAAGTGCTAGTGCGAACATAATTGGATTTGGCTTTGGAGCCCTATTGTTGTTCCAGAAATCAATGATGGTTGCAACCGTCTTATCACTAGTTTCGCCATCGGCGCTTAGACAAGCCAATATGTTATCACTATTTTTAATGGTCAAATCTTTTTCGGACTGATAGTAAGTACCGCCCTCAGTACCTAAAACTAGAAAGCGCTGAAGACGAGTAAGATTTTCAACTTCATAAACAAAACCACCGGCACTATTAACTACCTGCTTATTCTCTTCGCTAGGAATAGGAAGATTTTGAGAAGTAATCTTACGGCGAGTAGTTTGCTTACCAGTAGTAAAGTGAGTAGTTAAAAACTTACCAGATGACTTTTGGCGTGCCATAAATACCTTTCCGCCCCTCAAGGGCAAATAAACCCTTATATTTTAAAAAATAGCTGAGCAAAATTCGCAGTAGGAAATTGTCCCAAAGGACAATAACATATATAAAATGATAACCTACTAGCTGCGGCTCAGTTTGTTGTTTATATCTTTTATAAACAATCTTTTATAAATAATCTTTTATAAATAAAAATTAGCGAACTAGTATTAGCAAAGGATTCATAATAAGATAACCTTCACTGTCGGCTCGCCAAAGTTTATATTACTAAACTAACAGTCGATAAAAGTAGAACTAAATTTTCAAAAAAACAAAAAAATATTAAAAAACAAACGAGCAAAAAACGGCGAGGATATTAGTGTTCTAGCCATTAAACTACCTAGCTTACGCCAAGCCGGGATTTGAACCCGGATCTCTTCTTTAACAGAGATAACCCTCATCCAGCGGCTCGTTATTGTTTATTATTTTCATTGTTGTTTATTATTTAATATTTAAATATGAGCAAGGTTTTGTAAAAAGGAAACTTATTCTCACGAACAAGGTTTGCTTATCAAGGCAAACTAATAAACTGGCATTTTCGGTGTTACCCGGATTTTCCAGTTTTGCTGAATAACCTTTTCACGTCGGCTCACATTTTTGTATATGTATTCCAAAATTATACGTCTTCCAAAATTATACGTCTTACGAGATTTCTTCCGAGATTACTAATCTATTAAGTATTTGATTTTTTTTCAGATTCTTCAACAAATTCTTTGGTAGATTTTTGAGTAGATTTTTTGGCAGCTTCTTTGGCAAAATTTGCATCCTGCTCTAACATATTGTCAATAAAAGATTTAAGTTGGATAACATCATTTTTACGAAGCACGACATTAAAATAATGGTCTTTACCAGCTTTACCAAGAATATATAAAAGAGCCTTATAAACTCTCTTATACCACGGTAAATAATGATTTAGGACTGCCTCAAGTTCCAAGAAACATATTTCTTTAGAACCATCTTTGGTGGTGTCTATCCAATATAATAGGCGCATTAGGTGATCGAGATCATGACAATCACAAAGCAGATAAATTTCATAACAATCTATGTCGGGTGTGGAATTAGATAGTGCGGGCATTAATAATTTCCTTTATATATTTATTATATTATTTATTATATTATTTATTATATTATTTATTATATTATTTATTATATTATTTATTATATTATTTATTATATTATTTATTATATTATTTATTATATTATTTATTATATTAT